>FWPU01002460.1_pt1 | contig 51208 bp, 45 predicted proteins | sample 2228361 | NCBI WGS metagenome assembly FWPU01 (sample SAMEA103939777, study PRJEB20133) | metagenome | reverse complement strand
CAAAGAACGCAAAGAACGCAAAGGGAAGCACTTCTGCTCTGAAAAAAGTTCCGACTTCCGAGTTTCGGGTTCAAAGTTTCAGGGAGTTTCAAGGGTGGCGAGGGGGTTCAGAGGTTCAAGGGGGGCGGAGAAGTTACTGCCTTCCTGCCCAGAGAATTCAGCCAAATGTGCGGTAGCGGCGGATGAAGTAGTAGAGAATGCCTGCGAGGATAATGAGAAGGACTTCGGTGAAAGTGGGGTAGTTTATTTTTTCTCCATCTCCTGACGAAATTCTTTGATGAGCGGAGTGGCAGTAGGGTCTTTTCCCAGTATTTCCGCCATACGCAGGCTGAAGACATCGCCAATGAGGATGAGAGAAAGGAGAGCAGAGAATCTTTCTTTGCTTTTCGCGGTTATCGTTTGAACGGGCACACCTTTTTTTATCAAAATTTTTTTCAGAATTTCACGCTGGCGTTCAATGAGGGGCGGGTCAAAAAGTGAAGCGAGAAAAATGGGAAAGGCATCAGGGGAAAGGGCTTGGAGTTCGTTGTGAGCGCTTTCAGGCAATTGGTGAGAGAGCGCGGGGATTTTGGCATTTTCATTCACCTGGGTGCGCCAGCGATATGCCACAGAGCCAGAAATGCCTTCCACGCCCCAGATAGCGGGAATTTTTTTCCCGAGTTTCTGCCATTCTTCAGCCAGTATCTCCCCTTTTTGCACATTGGCGGAATACTGCTTTTGGAGTTCCATTATTATGGATTGGACTCGTTCGGCGCTTATCTGAGGCTCAAAGGAACGGCAAATTCCGCAGAGCACGCCCAGAAGGTGGTACAGGGCAAATCTGGGCAGAAATCCCTGAGGGACAAGGACGAGAGGGATTTCCCTTTTCTGCGCCCATTTTGATAAAGCACCGCCCGACGACACCACGCATAGCGAAGTGTGATTTTTGAGCGACTGAGCCATTTGCAGCACTTCTGTGGTATTGCCAGAATAACTCACCAGAATCGTGAAATGCTGCGGAGGAGGAATTTCTGAAAAATTCAGCAGGCGGAAGGGTAGGGCAGGAAATAAATCTTTCATCAACCGAAGTGCAATTCCTGAGCCTCCTACACCATAACTCGCTATGTGTGCTCCTTTTACCTGGACCTGAGTTCCTTTGAAAAATCCTTCCAAAAGGTCTTCAAGAGAGGAAAACAGGAGGTGAGCCATTTACTCAGCAATCAGAAAGAACGCCCGGAATAAATATCGTTCTGACATTCTTTTTGCGTCTTTTGGAGAGCATTTTTGAATATCGCGAATTTTTTGACTGTAAGCAGGGGAAGGCATGAGGAATTCCCGTGCAGCGATTTCCGTCCTCAGTTTCGGGTTCCGCGAAATTTCGGATTCTTCCTTGAGGAGAAGGTTTTTTGCTTGTTCCCATTCCTCGCTCTGCACTTTCATCTGCCGAAAATCTTCCACCGTGCGGGAAAAAATAGAGGCCCATTCGGTAAGAAGAGGCTCATCTGCTTTCACCGAGACCAACCACACTGAGGGGACAAGATAATACAGAATTTCCTTCGAATGCGTTTGATTCCTGCCTTCCCAATTTTGGAAACGGGAATGAAGAACCCGGCGGAAAATTTGAAAAGCCCAAAACTCTTCCGAACCATAAGGAGGAATCGGTACGGCGAACCACAACCGGGGAGGCGAAAAGGGTTCTTTCCTTTCACCTCCTTTCCACTTTTCCAAATCCCAGAGCACTTCAGACTCTTCCCATCCCTTCCACTCGCCAAACTGCTGTTCAACTTCATCCAGAACCTGTTGGGCATCAAAATAACCGGATAGGAACAGAATGGAATTATTAGGAGCCACGCGTTCTCGCCATTTGAGCAAAGCCGTATTGCGGTCTAAAGTGGAAGCGATGGGGAAATCTGTTTTAGGAAATATTCGGGAAAGAAATGGAAGAAATTCATCCTCATTATTTCTTTGGGCATCGGCGGGAAGATACATTTGAATGGTATGGGCAAACTCCGTGGGGGGAAAAACGGCTCTGGCAATCAGAAGGTACAGCAATTCTACTGCCTCCTGCACCTTTTCAGAAGGAAACTCCAGGTAGACCTGGCAGAAAACATCGTCGCACCCGGCAGAGTAGCGAATCGCATTTTGCCAGAGGCGAGACCGAAAATCGGAATGGGAAAGAGTGGAAGAAAACGGGAGAGCGAACAGAAAAAATGGGTCAAGAAAATACCACCGGTCAAACGCTCTTTTATATGCAAAAAGGAGGCGGGAGAGTGATTCCTGCTTTTTTTCCACAATGGAGATTTTCAGTCCGGTGGGCAAAATTTTCTGCAATCGGAATTCGCTCGCCAATTTCAGTGTTCTCTCCTCTTCCTTTTCCGGGATGAAATAAATGGAGGAGCACTGGACTCTATCCGCATCGGATGCTGACGGACGAAGAAATTCCTCCGCCCATTCTTGTACCCTCAGGAGAGGTTGCTCCGCTTGTTCATTTTGTTTACGCACCAGCCACTGTTCTAAAGCAGAGAGTTCTTCGGCGTCGGGTTCCCTCAACAGTTCCGCTTCCATAATTTGCGCAGCGGAAGGATAGTGTTGCGTTGGGATCTCCCAGCGAAGGATTATGAGAGGTATTGGGCTGGTGTGGTCAGTATACCACCGAGGATAGGAGGAAATCGCAAATCTTGCTTCCACCTCCTTTTGAAATCGAAAACGGTAGAGCTCTACATATACTTCCGGAGGTAAAGGAGCGCGGCAAGCTACATAGCCGATGATATTTTTTTGCTGAGAAGGCGACAGGACTTCAATGAACGATTCGCGAAAAAGAGGGGGGGGAAGCCAATTGTTTGCTTGAACTGAAAAAGAAGGAAATTCTTTTCCTAAATCCTCAAGGTTTTTCCTGATGAAGGTCGGAGAAAAGTTGCCCACGATAAACCAGTATGAATTGGACCAGAGGTAATAGCGGGAGAAATATTTATAGACATCAGCAAGGGAAAGTTTTTTGCGTTCTACTGTTTTCCCCAGGGGGTCACAAGTCCAAGCAGAAGGGGAAAAGAAGCGTTCCCGCAACTGGGAGAATTCTGCATTTTCAGCGACAGAATCGCGAACTTGTTGAAAAGTAGATTCTGCAATTTTGGGTGCCACAAACAGTTTTTTTGATGCCTGGAACAGGTGGGCGAAATCAGCCAATTGTCCGGAAAAAAAGAATCCGGAATAATCCTGATGCACCACCCAATGGAAATCGCCCGGTGTCCACAGTTTGCGGATTTCCTCTGCTACAAGGGCTGCAGTAAGATAAGAAATCCCGCTCTGGGCAAGATGTCCATCATAAGCACAGCCCGTATTCGGGAAAACAACGCCTATTGCGAAATCCTCGTATTCCGTCTGCTGGAGAAACCATACGGGACCCTGGGAAATTTTGCCGCTTTTCACCAAGTTTAGCGGGAGAGAAACCGCAGTGAAAAGAAGGAAGTTAAGTAGTAACCAGGTGTTTAATTTTTTCAAACTTTTTCTCACCGATTCCTTTAACATTTTTCAACTCTTCAATGGAGCGAAAATTCCCCACCATCTGGCGGTAATCAATGATGGCTTGAGCGATTTTCTCGCCGATTCCCGGAAGGGTCTCCAATTCTTCCAGAGTAGCGGTATTGATGTTGATTTTCCCGGTAACAGAAGGAGCAGAAGGAGCAGGTTTCTTGCCCTCCTGTTCAGATTTTTGAATGAGTTCATCAATTTCTTCAGCCGAGGTGGACATCTCCCGGGGTATGAGGAGGTACATTCCATCAGAAAGTGGTTGAGCCATAGACAGATTTCGGACATCGGCACGGTGGGTCAAGCCTCCTGCTCGGTTGATGGCATCGGCGATGCGGGCTCCAAGGGCAAAACGATACATTCCCGGCTTGTGCACTTCCCCTTCCACCGTAACCCACACAGCGCGTGGAGAGTTGGGAAGCCAGAGCCACATCGCCATTGCTCCCACCAGCAACCCGGCGAGGAAAGCAAGAGAAATGGATAGCATTAACGCTCTATTCATCTTTTTTCACCACAATATTCACGAGTTTTTCAGGAACAACCACCCAGCGAGCAATCGTTTTTCCTTCCACATATTTCTTGATTCGTGGGCACTGAAGCACCTTTTCGCGGAGTACTTCATCAGAAATGCCCTTTTCCACATCCAATTCATCCCGCACCCTGCCATTCACCTGGATAATATAACGCACCCACTTCTTTTCCAGCCATCGGGGAGCAAACTGAGGAAATTGGTGAATGCTAATGGGTTCGGTATTGCCCAATTGTGCCCAGAGTTCTTCAGATAAATGTGGCGCAAATGGGCTGAGCAGGAGAAGAAACACTTCTATCCCCTTTCGGAAATTGCCTGCGATATTGGAGTCTTCGTTCGCTTTCGCTGAATAAGATTCGAGGAAATGCAATAATTCCATCAGTCGGCTAATTGGTGTATTTAACTGCCTCTCCACATCAATATCTCTGGTGACTTCCCTGATGGCATACTGCAAATGGGAAAACATTTCCGGGTCCGGTGTAAATGAAGAAGGAGCGGCGGAGAGAAGCGGAAGAGACTGGGAGCACAGCCTCCACACCCGATTGAGAAAACGCTTCATTCCTTCCATGCCCTGGGAATTCCACTCCAGGTCTTTTTCGGGAGGGGCGGCAAATAAAATCCAGAGACGGAGGGCATCCGCGCCGTATTTTTCGATTATCTCCTCCGGCTCTACCACATTGCCCCGGGATTTGGACATCACCGCGCCGCCCAGCGTGACCATTCCCTGCGTCAGCAGAGCAGAAAAGGGCTCTCGGACCGGGCTGAGATTGCAATCCGCAAGGAATTTGGTGAAAAATCGCGAATAGAGCAGGTGGAGAATGGCGTGCTCCACCCCCCCAATGTATAAATCTACCGGAAACCAGTAGATGTTTTCTTTTTCAGAGAAAATCTGGGTATCGTCATTTCCCGTTGGATATCGCAGGAAATACCAGGAGGAATCCACAAAAGTGTCCATAGTATCGGTTTCACGCCGGGCGGGTCCAGAACATTTGGGGCAAGAGGAATGGATGAATTCCTCGCAGTTTTCTAACGGATTCCCTTCTCCGGTAAATTCCACATTTCGAGGGAGCAAAACGGGCAGATGAGCATCTGATTCGGGAACAATTCCGCAATTGGGACAATACAGGATGGGAATGGGACAGCCCCAATATCTCTGACGCGAAATCAGCCAATCTTTCATCCGAAACTGGATGCTGCGCTTTCCAATATTCTGTTTTTCAGCCCATTCCGTAATCTTTTTTCGTCCTTCCAGAGAAGGAAGTCCGGTAAAGGGCCCGGAATTGCACATTATCCCTTCGCCTTCATATGCTTGCTCCATCTCTTCTGGAAAGATTTCCTTGCCCTCAGGTTGAATGACCAGTCGAATCGGTATATGGTGCTGCTTGGCGAATTCAAAATCCCTCTGGTCATGAGCAGGAACGCCCATAATTATCCCGGTTCCATATCCCAATAAAACATATTCCGCTACCCAGATGGGGATCAGTTCTTTGGTGAAAGGATTTCTTGCATATTTCCCGGAGAAAGTGCCTTCTTTTCCAATCTCTTTAGAGAAAAATTTCTTTCTTCTCAAGCCTTGAATCTCGGAGCGAATTTCTTCTTTGAGCACCCACTCATTCAGAAGCGGATGGTCTGGAGAGATGGCAAGAAAGGTAGCACCATAAATGGTATCCGGCCTCGTGGTGAATACCCGCAGCGGTTGCGCAGTCTCTTCAAAGAAGAAATCTACTTCCAATCCGTCACTTTTGCCAATCCAATTCCTCTGCATTTCTTTCACATTTTCTGGCCATCCGAAAAGGGCATCCAAAGATTGCAATAATTCCTCTGCGTAATGGGTAATTTTCAAAAACCACTGCTCTTTTTCCTGAATTTCCACCGGAGTGGAACATCTCCAGCAGGTGCCCTGGATCACCTGCTCATTCGCCAGCACCGTTTTGCAATTGGGGCAGTAATTGACGAGGGCCGATTTGCGATAAGCCAATCCGCGGTGATACATCTGAAGAAAAATCCACTGCGTCCAGCGAAAATATCCTGGGTGTGCAGTGGAAAGTTCTCGTTCCCAGCAATAGCTGTAGCCCATTCGTTTCAACTGTCTTCTGATACCGAGCATATTTTCACGCGTCCAGGTTGCGGGATGCACTTTATGTTGAATGGCGGCATTTTCGGCAGGTAAGCCAAAGGCATCCCAGCCCATTGGATGCAGGACTGGATACCCTTGCATCCGGTAGAAACGCGCGAAAACATCGCCAATCGTGTAATTTCGGATATGCCCCATATGAAGGCTGGAACCAGAAGGATAGGGAAACATCACTAAAATGTATTTTTTGGGCTGATTTCTATCTAATGGAGTTTGGGCTTCAAATATCTTTAGACTTTCCCACTTTTTTTGAATTTTCTCTTCAATTTCTTGAAACGGATACATCTTTTTGCTCATCCTCACTTCCCGGAGGAGGGGGAGGGAGAAGGGTTATGGAATAATCGCCGATGAATTCATAAGTGAACCCCATCATTGGCTCTTCTTTTGGGGCAGGAGCAGGGGCAGAAGGAGGTTTGCCAGGGGTAGGAGGAGTGGAAGGTTGAGGTTTTTTTCCCGGCTCTTTTTCTACCGGTGTGGCAGGAGCAGGGGCAGAAGGAGGTAGAGATGGAGGAGGTGAGTCTTTCTTTTCTTCTGTCGGGGTAGGTGGAGCGGTTGGAGGAGGCTGAGGGGCTTCTTCTGGCTTTTTTTCCTCGGATGGTGCTGTGGGTTCAGTGGGCTCTTGCTTTTCCTCCGGTGTAGGTTCAGCAGTCTCTGGTTCTTTTTTCGGTTTCTCTTCCTCCGGTGCAGGCTCTGCGGTTTTGGGCTTTTCTTCTGGCTTCTTCTCCTCCGGTGCGGATTCTATGACTTTCGGTTTTTCTTCGGGTTTCTTTTCTGGTGCTGGGGGAGCAGAGGTCGGCTTTTTTTCTCCTCGCTTTTCTTCCGTGATACGAACTTTAATTTTGGTAGATTGCAATTTCCCATCAGGGCTGAATTCCGCTTCTCCGGTATAACTCCGCACGCAGGGTACTTGTGCTAACATGCCTTCCAGCAGATACATCCGGGGAGGAAGAATCGGGCACTTTTCCCGCTCCTCAAAGTTCCACTCCACTTTTACCCTATCTTCCTTTTTTTCCTTCCAGAGGAAAACGAAGATACCTTTCCCTTCCACCGGGGCTTCCACTCTCTTTTTTTCTTCCAATTCTGATAAGTTCACTGAGGAAAAGAGCGGAGCGAGCGAAGAAACAGGAACCAGATAGGAAAGCCAACCTGCGGGAGGACCCATGAGCAGGTTCTGACCATCCATCAGAACAGTTTTGTGTTCAAAAGGGTTCGGGAGTTCCGGGCTATATGTGGAAGAAATTTCAAAATCCGAACTGCTTTCCACCTTCAATAGGGAAAGAGAAATTTTGCCTTTGCCAGAAATGCTATAAGAACTTGCCGCACTGAAAAAAATAAATAATCCACAAATTGCCCTTGATTTCCACATCCTGTATTATTATATCTTTTGGGATGGAGTGGCGAGGCGGAGTAATTCAGATGGATTGTGTGCTGGGCGAAAAGGAGGAAAATTGGAAAGAGGTAGAGAAATGGACGGAGGCTGCAGCCGATGAAAAGGTGCAATTGGTCTTATTCCCGGAATTGTTCAGTACGGGTTATAAGGTGGAAGAGCAGGATGAACTCCTTGCAGAACCCATCCCGGGTCCTACAACGGAATTTTGCTTGCATCTTGCCCGGAAATACCAACTGTGGCTCTGCGGAGCCATAATTGAGAAGGCGAAAGCAGGCTTGTATGATACCGCATTCCTGATTTCCCCGAAAAAACTGGTGGGCATATATCGGAAAACCCATTTCTGGAAAGGAGAAGAAAAACGGTTTCGCCGCGGGAGAAGTTTTCCAGTATTTCGGACCAAACTGGGGGCAATTGGCTTATTAATCTGCCACGACCTGCGCTATCCGGAAGCCGTTCGAACCCTTGCCCTAAATGGTGCCCAGATTCTCCTTGTTCCCTCAGCTTTTGGAAAGCTCCGGACATACTCCTGGGATGTGCAAACCCGTGCACGCGCTATGGAAAATGGCATTTTTGCTTTTTATGCCAATCGCGTGGGGCAAGAACCGGACTTTGATTTCTGCGGCAATTCTCGCATCGTTAACCCCTGGGGGAAACCGATAGTAAGCCTTTCAGATTCTGCTGAGGGGATGGCAACCGCAGATATTTCTCTTCGTGATATTCCGAAAGCCAGAGAGGAGATTCCCCAGCTGCAGCAAGTGCGCCCGAAAATATACCGATACCTGACTGACATAACCTCTTCTTCATCAAAGTCCAAAAGAAAAAGATAGGAAATGGAAGAAGGGAAGTTTGGGCTGCTGGTGTTGTTTATCGTGCTCTTAATATTTTTTGCGATTTGTGCACGCCCTCATCAGTTTCAATCCGTGCTGTCCTTCGTCGAAGTGAAGAAGGATAGGGTGGCAATTCAGGTAAAGGAAAAGATGCTGCTCACGCCTCAGCACAAGCCATCTGAAACGATTCGCCAGTTTGCTGAATTCATCCATCAGCGTTCCGGAAGTGCTGTGGACGAAATAGAAAAATTTTGCGACGAGCCCGCTTCCTGGTTTCGCGGGGGTTTGCTCTATGCAGAAGTCCTTACTTCTGAGATTGCTTCCGTGGTTCCTGGACAAGAGTATTTTCTTTTCTCTCATGTACAAATCCCGGATACCCCTGTGCTGTTGATTGACTACGAACCCGATGTTCTGGCATATATATTCAAAGAACCGTATCGGGTGAGCGTAGTTTCAGCAAGAGATAAAAGGCTGGGGGAATTTTTTCAGAGGAAAATCTCTTACTGGATAGTGGCGATAGCCGAAGTTCGGAAAAAAGGGATGGGGGACTATTTCTTTTTGAAAAAAATACCCAAAAAGGAGGAAACAAATGAACGGGGTGACTAAAGAGCAGATTTTAGATGCTTTACGGGAGGTATGTGACCCAGAGGTAGGCAAAAGCATAGTAGAACTCCAGATGGTGCGTGATGTAGAAGTTCTGAAAGGGAATGTGCGAGTAGAAATTCTGTTGACGGTGAAAAGTTGCCCTTTGGCACATACGATTGAGCGAGATGTTCGGGAAGCCATTTATCGGCTGGATGGGGTAAAGAATGTGGAAGTGAGACTGGAGACGATGAATCCGGAACAGTTGCAGAAATTTGTGGCGCAGATCAAGCGACGGCATCCGCTGGCGGGTTTAGAGCAAGTGAACTGGGTGGTGGCTGTGGCGAGTGGGAAGGGAGGAGTGGGAAAATCCTCCATTGCTGTGCAACTCGCATTTGCGCTTCAGAAAATGGGCAAGCAGGTGGGAATTTTTGATGCGGATGTGTGGGGTCCTTCCGTAGCAAAAATGCTGGGGCTGGAAACGATGCCCGAAGCGCTGGCGCCTGGCTTGCTCTCTGCGCCGGAAATTCACGGATTAAAAGTGATGACTTTCGGAAGTATCCTGAAGGAAAAACAGCCGGTCATCTGGCGCGGACCTATGGTGCACAAAGCCATTGAGCAGTTACTTTTGGATACGCTATGGGGGGTTCTGGATTATCTGGTGCTGGACTTACCGCCGGGCACGGGAGATGCCGCAATTAGCATTTGCCAGATAGGCAGAATAGACGGCGTGATTCTTGTTACCACCCCTCAGAATATCTCGCTTCTGGATGTGTGGAAAGCGGAGGCAATGTTTCGCTCTATGGGAGTTCCCATTCTGGGCTTGGTGGAGAATATGTCCTATTTTACCTGCCCGAATTGTGGGACGAAGCACGAAATTTTCGGTGCGGGTGGAGCGGAGAAGTTTGCAGAAGAGGAAGAGGTTCCTGTTCTGGCGCGAGTGCCGCTGGACCCGGAATTGCGCTATGCCAGCGATAATGGAATTGCCTATGTTCAGGAATATCCGGACCGGGAAGCAGCCCAGGCGTTGTTTTCTCTGGCGGAGAACCTGATGAAGGTCCTTCCCCCGATGGAAAAATGAAGAAAAGAATTGCTGTTTGCGGTGGTGAAAAAGCGAATGAAGAAGAGAGGATGCTAGCGCGAAAATGCGGTCGGCTGATTGCAGAAAAAGGCGGCATCCTGGTCTGCGGCGGATTAGGCGGAGTAATGGAAGCGGCATCCTATGGAGCAAAAGAAGCAGGCGGGCTTGTGGTGGGCATCCTGCCCGGAAATTCTTCTGAGATGGCAAATCCGTATGTGGACATTCCTGTGGTGACCAATATGGGGGTGGCTCGAAATGCTATCATCGTGCTATCATCTTCCGGGGTAATTGCCATAGGAGGAGAGAGCGGCACGCTGTCTGAAGTAGCCTTTTCCATCAAAATGGGCGTTCCCGTAGTTATTCTTCACAACTGGAGCGAGTTACGGACCCGTTTTCCGGATTTGTGGTATGCCCGCTCTCCGGAAGAAGCAGTAGAAAAGGTCTGGACTTTATCAGATAAAATAGAGGAGGAGCGTCAATTTTGAGTCGGAGAAAAAAGGATGTATAAGCGATTAGAGGCAAGGGTATATGGTTATGTGCAGGGGGTAGGGTATCGGTATTTTATCCGGTACTGGGCACGGTCTTTATCCCTGAATGGATACGCTCGAAATGACCCAGAAGGCACAGTGAGTGTAGTATTGGAAGGTCCCGAGGAGAAATTGAAGAAAGTTCTGGAGCACATGCGAGCAGGGCCACCAGCATCCAGGGTAAGCAATGTGCAATATCGGTTTTTGGAGGCGCAGCAAGAGTTTAGCGAATTTGAAATCAAATGAAGAGAACAGAAAAGCAGGAGAAGGAGAACCTCTCTTTATTTCTGGCGCGGGTGAAAGCGCGACAGGCTTTGATTGAGCAATTATCCAATCCGCAATTAACCCTGGAAGAATCTGCGTTATTATTAGGAGTCTCAAAAAATGCGCTTCGCAAGTATACCAATCAAGGAAGATTGAAATGCATATGGACACCGGGAGGACAGAGGCGATTCTACCTATCCGACTTATTAGAATTTTATGGCAGGATGGATGGGGAATATCTAAGCCTAATAAACAAACTGGAGCGGCTGATTGCATCTCATCGTCCTAAAAAGCCCAGAACGCAGAAGAAACCCGGCAGCGGTCTTTTTGACGAACCGCCCAAGTAAATCCAAAAACCCACCATTCCCCTCCCAATTCATAAAAATTTAACATAATATTTATTATGCGAATATTTTGAAAAGGAAGACGAAATTGGCTGGGGATTTGCGTTGTGGATGGGTTTTTGGTCACTTTGCCCCGATGAATGGATTCAGGGAAGTTCTGTGAGGCGGAGGGATTCTTTCTGTTTTTCTATCAGCAGGTCGATTCCCTTCTTTGCAAGTTGCATCAGGGCGTCCAGTTCCAAAGATGTGAAGGTACGGCGCTCGCCGGTGCCTTGTATGTCGGCAATCCGCCCCGATGCCGTCATCGCAATATTGAAATCTACTTCTGCCTCGGAATCTTCCTCATAAGTTAAGTCCAGCAGGATTCTATTGGAAATAATCCCCACGCTTACCGCCGCAAGCCAATCCTGCAAAACCGGGGTTGGACCCGTCAGCAATTGAAGGTTTCGCATCCACCGAACGGCTTGTACCAGAGCAACAAACGAGCCGGTAACCGCCGCAGTCCGTGTCCCTCCGTCTGCCTGAATGACATCTGCATCTACTATCAGGGTGCGTTCACCTAATAACGACCGGCTCACCACGCTTCGTAGCGCTCGCCCGACGAATCGCTGAATTTCTACCGAACGACCATCCATTCTTCCGCGACTTATTTCCCGGGGCTTTCGCATTATGGTGGAGCGAGGAAGCATAGAATATTCCGCCGTGACCCACCCTTCTCCAGTTCCTTTGAGAAATGCAGGAACGGTATTTTCCACCGTAACGGCGCAGAGCACACGGGTTCCTCCCATTTCCATCAGGCATGAGCCTTCTGCGTGTTTCAGATAATTCAGATGAAATTGCGTGGGACGCAGACCTTCTGGCCCTCTACCATCCCGGCGAAGCCACAATATTTATCCCGTGATGGCGGTCTCCATCACATTTATAGAAAAAGGTCGCAACAAGATTTTCTCCGCAATTTTTGAAAAGGTAGGCGATGATGCAGTAAGGTGAATTTCCACATTCCCTGGTGCGAACGAGTTCCTTGGGGGGAACACCATTTCTACTTCATTTGCGGTTTCCACTGAAGGGTCTACCACGGTTATACCGTCACCAATGAGTTCCCTTAATAACGGCAATATGAGAAGATAGTGTGTGCAGGCGGGAAGGATAGTATCCACTTCTGCCTCTTTGAGCCGGTGCACATATTTTTCAAATATAGGACGATTTTCTGACTCATAGGCAGTATCCTGTTCAATGATGGGCACCCATTCCGGGCAATCCACAATCGCCAGGCTATATGGCGAATTTTCAAAAGTTTGCTGAATCACATTGGATTTCAGGGTAGCGGTCGTGGTCAGCACCCCCACCCGTTTATTCCGGGTGGATATCCAGGCAGACCGAAGACCTCCCTGAAGCACTCCAAAAATCGGAATGAGGTATTTTTTCCTCATTTCTCGCAGAGCCACAGCAGAAGAAATGTTGCACGCCATCACTACCGCATTGCAATTCTGGCTGACGAGCCAGCGGGTGATATCCGAGGCAATCTGAAAGATTTCCTTCGGCTCTCTATCCCCAAAAGGCAAATGGGCAATGTCGGCTACATAGAGAAAATCCGCCCAAGGAATTCGGCTGCCCAACTCCCTCAAAATAGAGAGCCCTCCCACTCCGGAATCAAAAACTCCTATCTTTTCCTTTACCATTCCCATACCAGAAATTTTTTATATCAAAAAAAACGATTTTTTTCAAACCCTTTCTTTTTTCCCGGCAAGAAAAAAATGGAGGCGGCGGGAATCGAACCCGCGTCCGAGAAGGGCATCGGCTGGCTTCTACAGGCTTAGCCCGGGTTTTTCGGTCATCCCCGACTTGCCCCTCGGGCAGGCGTTCGGAGATCAAGCCCTGATGTTCTGCATTCCCGGATGAAGGGCGACATCCGGGAACCGCCGGTGTATCTGACACCGTTCCCCACCCCACCGGGAGGCAGGGACGGCGTGCCACGCTCAGGCTGCGTAGGCGTAGTTGGCACTTTTTCTTGCCCCGATTGCGGAACGGAGCCAACCGGCCTGCCGCACGGCTTCTCCTCCTTCCCGTCGAAACCTTTCGCCCCCTTTATTTCTGCCTTTTTTTCCATTTCCTCATCTCCCGCTCCTGCTCGCGCTTTCGTATCGCTGCCCTTTTATCATATTTTTTCTTCGCCTTCACCAATCCCAGCATCACTTTCGCCCTTCCATTAATAATATACAACTCCAGCGGTACCACAGTGAGACCTCCAGCCTGCAGTTTTCCCACCCACCGTTCAATTTGTCTCCGATGCAACAGCAGTTTCCGCTTTCTCCGCGGGTCCCGCTTTGCGAAGGTCTCGTTCTCATACGGCGCTATATAGGAATTATATAGATAGAGTTCCCCTCCTTCGGCCCGTCCAAAAGCCTCTTTAATGCTTGCCTTCCCTTCCCGAACGGATTTGATCTCTGCTCCTTGCAGAACGATGCCCGCTTCCACCTCTTCTAAAACCCAGTAGTCGTGGTATACCTTCGGATTGGATGCAATGGTCTTCTTGCCCATTTATTTTTCCTGCAAAGATAAGACTTTTTCGTCCCGCAATTTGCGATGATAGGAAATGGCAAACCGGTGCACCTCGTCGCGGAATTTTCTCAACAACAGGAGGGCTGGCGAATTTTTCTTCAGCGCCAGCGGTTCCGAACTCTCAGGCACATAAATTTTTTCTTCTTTTTTGGCGATAGCGGCAATGGAGATGGAGAGGCGAAATTCATCCAAAACGCGAAGTGCGGTATGCAAATGCCCTTTGCCGCCGTCTATGAGAATAAAATCCGGCTCTTCTTCTCCCTCAAGGATTTTTCGGAACCTGCGCCTCAGCATTTCCTTCATCATCGCATAGTCGTCCGGAGTTTCTTTCAGGCGGATTCGGTAATGTCGGTATTCCTCTTTATCTGGATGCCCACACCAGAAGGAAATTTTTGCCCCGACCGCTTCTTTTCCGTGGATATTGGAGATGTCATACGCCTCAACCCGACGGGGGAGAAATCCCAGATTTAATGCCCGGCTCAAGTCTTCCAGTTGAACTTTTGCTCGCCTGTCCAATTTGCCCTCTTTTTTTGCCACATACTCTTCCAATTTAATCCGGGCATTCTCCACGGCTTTTTTCACCAATTCATAATGGCTATGCTCCTTGGGCGGGAAAATTTTTGCCCTCAGCCATTTCTCTAAAAGGTGCACATCCGTCGGAATTTCCTGAACAAGCAAAAACTGCGGAGGGCTGGGCATATCCTGGTAAAATCTCTGAATGCAATCAGAGAGCAGTTCACTATATGATTTTCCTAAAGGGTTGTCAAGAAGGAAGAAATTTTCCTCCACAATGCGCCCTTCGCGAAGGTGAAAGATTTCCATTGCGCCGATAGAACCTTTTTTTACGAGACCTGCAACATCCATACTCTCCGTAGAAGTGGATAATATCCTCCTGCGGTCTGCCATATGCTGAAGTGCTTTCCATTGGTCCCGATACAACGCGGCAAGTTCAAAATTCCTTTCTCTGGCGAATGCCCACATTTTCTCTCCAATTTCGGAAATCACATCGGTATATTTTCCCTTCATAAAACGGATTGCCCGGTCAACAAAGCGGACATATTCTGCTGGAGAAATCAGTTCCTCGCAGGGTCCTGGACAGTATCCCATCTGGTAATAGATACATAATTTAACTCGTCTGGAGGGCAGTTTATATGCGCAGGGGCGGATACGGAAGGTTTTCTCTAAAAAACGAATCGTTTTTCGCACATTTTTGGCATTCGTATAAGGACCGAAATATTGCGCCCCATCCGGCTGGATTTTCCGCACGAGAACAATGCGGGGAAAAGACTCATTCGTAAATTTTATGTAGGGGAAATTCTTCTGGTCTTTTAATTGGGTATTATACTTTGGCTGGAACCGTTTAATCCATTGATTTTCCAGAATCAGCGCATCAAATTCGCTCTGGCTTACCAGATATTCCACATCAGCAATCTGGCGAACCAAGCGAGAAATTTTGGGCAACTCCGAGGGCAAACTATCCCGAAAATACGCTTCTACGCGGTCCCTTAATGACTGGGATTTGCCCACATAGAGGACCTTCCCCTTTTTATTCTTAAAAATATAAATCCCCGGTTTCCGGGGGATGCTTTTTACCTTGTGCTGAAGAGCAAAGGATGAAAAACTGGATTTCACGGCGATTCACCAATTTGCTTGAGTAGCCAGAATTGACGAAGTTTTCTTCTGCCGGGGCAGCATATTCCATTTATGATAATATTCGGCAAGAAATTGCCCGGTATACGATTGAGGGTTCTGGGCTACCTCCAATGGCGTACCGCAGGCAATGATTTCCCCTCCCTTATCACCTCCTTCTGGCCCGAGGTCAATCAGCCAATCCATCTGGAGCAGGACCTGAGGATTATGCTCAATAACCATTACTGTATTAGTCGCATCTACCAGGCGGTCCAGCACCTTGAGCAACTTTTCCACATCCTGGAAATGAAGCCCGGTAGTAGGTTCATCCAGAAGGTACAGTGTATCTTTTCCACCCCGGTACAGTTCTGCGGCAAGTTTTACTCTCTGGGATTCTCCGCCAGAAAGTGTTCTCGCTGGTTGCCCCAGTTGGATATAATCCAGCCCCACTTCCTGGAGAACTTGAAGAATTCGGGTAATCTTTGGGAAACGAGAAAAAAACTCGAGAGCTTCTGCTACTGTCATTTGAAGGACATCGGCGATGTGCTTCCCTCTATAGCGGATGGTGAGGGTTTCCTCGTTATACCGGCTACCGCCGCAAGTTTCACAAGGGATAAACACATCGGGCAAGAAGTGCATTTCCACCAGCTTACTTCCTGCCCCTTCACAGGCTTCACATCTGCCACCGGGGACATTGAAACTGAACCTTCCTGGGCGGTATCCCCTTGCTTGAGACTCTGGCAGGAGAGCAAACACTTTACGAATTTCATCAAATACTTTGGTATATGTGGCAGGGTTGGAACGAGGGTTGCGGCTGATCGGGCTCTGGTCCACCATCACAACGCTTCGGAAATTCGCCCCTTCAATGCGGTCGGCTATGCTTCTGGATAAGGGAAATCCCGAACGAATCTGCTGTAGACCCTCGTACAGCACATTTTCCAGCAATGTGCTTTTTCCGGAACCGGACACTCCGGTAATCCCGACCAAAAGGTTCTTAGGTATTTTAATATGGAGATTTTTCAGGTTATGCTTTCTGGCGCCCTGAATTTCCACACATCCATTCTGGGGCGGGCGAAAATCCTGTTTCGGTGGCGTCGCTCTTTTCCCGTTTAAATACTGCCCTGTCAAGGAAACTGGCGAATGCATTATTTCTTCTGGCTTGCCAACTGCAACGACTTCTCCGCCCTGCCTGCCTGCTCCCGGACCCAGTTCAATGATATAATCCGCGCTTCGTAAAGTGCTCTCATCATGCTCAACAACCAGGACAGTGTTGCCCAAATCGCGTAGTTCCATCAGGGTGCTGAGAAGTTTCTTATTATCTCGCAGATGCAGGCCTATGGTTGGCTCATCCAGGATATACATCACACCGGTAAGTCGGGTGCCAATTTGCGAGGCAAGGCGAATCCTTTCTGCTTCACCTCCCGATAAAGTGCCGGTTTCCCGGTTCAGCGTCAGATACCCCAGCCCCACCTGCAGGAGAAAATTGAGACGGTGCTGAATTTCTTTGAACGGTAAGTCAGAAATTTTTTTCTGAATCGGGCTGAGGCGGAGAGAAAAGAGATACGAGAGCAACTGCTCCACCGTCAACTCCGTCATTTGCGCAATATTTTTGTTGGCAATCAAAATATGGAGCGATTCCTTCCGCAATCGCGCGCCCTGGCAAACCGGGCACACTTGCCATTTCATAAATTTTTCAATCTCCGCCCTCAGGATGTCTGAAGTTGTTTGAGAATGCTTTCGTTCCAGTGCCCGAACGATGCCCTTAAATTCGGTGTGCATTCTCCAGAAGGACCCATCTCGCCTACGCAATTGAACTTCTATCTCTTCTCCACTTGTTCCGTAAAGAATTACATTGCGAATTTTTGGGTCCACCTCGCCCAAAGGCGTATAAGAATGGTAGCCCGCTTCCTCAAGAATGCTCCGAATGGCGTGCAGGTAAAACCTTTCCAGTATCCCTTTTCGTATGGGGATAATTCCTCCCTCAATCAGGCTGTAGTTCAGGTCAAACACTTTTTCGGACTCAAAAGTATACACTTCTCCAATTCCTTCGCAATTTGGACACGCACCATACGGGCTATTGAAGGAAAAGATTCGGGGCGAAATTTCTGGCAGACTGAATCCGCATTCCACACAAGCAAACTTCTGGCTGAAGTTTTTAGTGGTTTTTGTATCCGGAAAATGCATCCGGCAGAGGCCTTTTCCCTTTTCCAGCGCAAGTTCTACAGATTGCGCTATCCGACTCTTCAGTCCTTCCTTCATTTCTACCCGGTCCACCACTATGTCAATATGATGGATTTTATACCGCTCCAATTCTGCTTTTTCTTCCAATCTATGCATTTGCCCATCAATAAATACCCGCCGAAAACCCTCTTTACGCAATTCTTCCAGAAGTCGGGAATATTCCCCTTTTCTTCCTTTTACTACCGGAGCGAGGATATAGAACCGGGTCCCCTCGGGAAGATTCAAAATCTCCGCGGTAATTTCCTGAACGGTTTGCGAGCGAATTTCCAGCCCACAATTCGGACAATACGGCGTACCAATGCGCGCATAAAGCAGGCGAAGATAATCATAAATTTCCGTTAGCGTGCCCACCGTTGAGCGGGGATTGGGCGGTAATCGCTTCTGCTGAATGGCTATAGCAGGACAAAGACCTTCAATCCGTTCCACATCTGGCTTTTTCATCAGTCCAAGAAACTGACGAGCATAAGCAGAGAGAGACTCCACATATCGTCGCTGCCCTTCCGCATACAATGTGTCAAAAGCCAGCGTGGATTTCCCGCTCCCAGAAACTCCAGAAATCACGGTCAATTTGTTCTTTGGAATCCGAATTACCAGATTTTTCAGGTTGTGCTCTCTGGCTCCAAAAACCTCAATCCAATTCTTCATTCTCCTACCGCCGAGAAAATGCGCGAAAAATACTGCCCCCAGAAGGAAATGACGGTGATTCCTACCATCACACCAATAAAGATTTGAACGAACACCGGGAGAGTGCTCAGCAAAGTATGAGCCAGCGTTTCCGCTTGGAGTCTATGGTAGTTGGCTAATTTTTGCATCATCTGTCCGGGGTCGCCCGCTACTTCCCCCACGGCAACCATACCGATATCCTGCTGGGAAAAAAAGCGTGATGAGCGGAACGCATCCTCAAGAGTATTCCCCTGTTCCACCTGCTGCACCATTCTTCTGCCGGCTTGCTGAATGCGCCAATCTGCACTGCAATGCGCCGCTCTTTCCAGCGCATCCATTATGGGCACCCCGGCTTCCACTTGCAGGGACAGGATGCGAAAATACCGCGACAGGGAAAGAGAGCGATATAACCTTCCCAGCCCCGGAACGATAAGTCCAAAGAAATGGATGACCGGATGGATGTATCGAGTACGGGAAAGGAAAAAATACGCAATGATGCCCAGCAGGATCAAGTATCCCAGTATGTTGAGCCAGGGAAAGTGAAACCCCAGCATTCCCAGAATGGGTAGAACAATGAACCAGATAAGAAAAATCGCCACCGGATACGCCATCCGGGAGAGAAGAGTTCGTCTCCATTCAAATTCTTTATCGTAGAAATCGGCAAGGTCAAACAGTACCCTTTCCAGATTTCCACTTTCCTCTCCTGCTTCCACAATAGCGGAATAAAGCGGAGGAAATACATCCCGGTGTCGGGCAAGAAGTTTCACCATCGGCTCTCCCGACAGTGCCAGTTTTTCCCGAAGGGAGCAAAGCACTCGGCGAAGCCGGGGATGCGATACGGTTTCTGAAAGCATTTGTATAGCCTGATGAGGTGAGAATCCGCTGTGCAACAACTGAGCGAATTCCCGGGTGAAAATGGCTAATTCCCTGACCGGAAACCAGAGGGGCGACCACTCAGAAAAAGGAGAAATTGTGCGACGCTCTTGAAGGGAGAGAACCACCACGCCTTCTTTAGTTTTAGAAAGCATTTGGAGTGCGTGTTCCTTACTTCGTGCAAAAAGACTCCCGCTGGTCCTTTTGCCTCGGGAATCCACTGCTTGATAAAAAAATTCCTTCACCCGTGCAATTATTCTTCCTCACGAGGAAGTCCTGCGATAAATTGCCGGGGAGAAGATGGCTGGAACTTTTCATTGAAACTGCGGTAATCTGTAAAATCCACTTCCAGATATTTTTGCCCATCTTTGGTTTCTTTGATATCCACAATCTGGCCATACACGCCTTCAGTAACAATTTTTCCTCCGGCGTCCCAATCACGTATGGCATCAAAATAAACGACATCCCCCACCTGATAATACTCTACATCCATATACCGGTCATACTTTTTTACCGGCTTATTTTTGATTTTTTCCTTCACTGGATTTCTCCTCCTTTTCAATTGTTTTCTTATCTTCTTTGGATGGTTCGGCTTTTTCCTCCACCAGAATTTTTCCTCCGCCCTTTTTCGCTCGGATGCCCACGGGCAGGTCTTTACCCACCGCATTGCGAAAAGTGGGGAAAAACTCCTCCCATTTGACCTCCATCAGAGGAACATTGGCATCCGTCAAATCTGCAAGAGCCCGCATGAGAACGGATGCGAGTAAACCACTTCCCTGGATGCCATCGCCTTCCGTCTGCCAGAATGCCACCTGCACAGTCCCTGCTCTCACAAACTGCAACGCCGTCAGCACGCCTTTATTCTTCAATATCCCATCTGGAATCACCCGAATCAGCTCTACCTTGGTGGGGTCATACTGGAGCTTTACCGAAAAAGCGGAGACTTGATCAAAAGAGGATGCGGAAAGATATACAAGAAAATGCATACCTTTTTTAATAGGGCCAGCCGTGGGGATTTCTACTTCAAGAAACTGTGCGGCAATATTCACAGTTATGCTCTTATCCACATAATTCTTGCCATCTTTCACTGTGACGGTGAGCACCACCTTGTCGGATTGAGTCCCGGATTTCCAGCGCAAAACGGAAGAGGTACTGCCTTCAATAATTTCCCCGCCTTCGACAGTCCAGGAATACTGTAGTTTATCCTGATCCGGGTCGGAAGCGGAAACGCGGGCAAATGCTTCTCCCCCTGGTGGGACATACTTGGGTAGGATTTCAATATTTCCTTGGATGACCGGTGGGCTATTTTGCAGCGTAGGTTTAGGACCCGGTCCTGCGGTAGGAGCCACCTGTCCTTTGGTCGCAGGACCAGAACAACCTACGCCCCACACCCCTATCATCAAAATCAACCCTACCCTTTTCATCTTCAATAACATTATAACATCCTTCATTTTCAGGTCGTTATCATCCAGGATAAAATAATCATGGGAGAAAGAATCATCAGGTGGAAAACAGGTGGAAAAAGTATGAAAAATTTATTAAAAATAGGGTAAAGTTTGTGGGTAAAAACTTGACAAAAGTTGACATACTACATATAATTAAAATAGACAGCGATAAGGAGGATGGGGTGAAATGGAGATATTCCGCACGGCGACTGCACAGCGGGTATTAGAGGTTCGCATTTTGCGGCGTGATGAAGTGGGCAAGGTGGTTGAAACGCCCGAGAACATGCTGTGGCGTGTGGCGAAGGCGCTCGGGGAAGTGGAGCATTTATACCATCCGGAGCGGGTGCAGGAATGGTCGGAAAAATTTTATGAAGTAATGGCTTCTAATCAGTTTTTGCCGAATTCACCTACTTTATATAATGCGGGGACAGAGTTGGGGCAATTATCCGCCTGCTTTGTCCTTCCTGTGGAGGACTCAATGGATGCGATTTTTGATTCTCTGAAGGCGGCGGCATTAATCCATAAGAGCGGGGGAGGAACCGGTTTTTCCTTTTCCCGCTTGCGGCCGAAAGGCGATATGGTGAAATCCACAGGAGGGATTGCTTCGGGACCAGTTTCCTTTATGCAGGTATTTGATGCGGCAACCAATGTGATCAAGCAGGGTGGGAAGCGTCGTGGGGCGAACATGGGGATATTGCGGGTGGATCATCCAGACATACTGGAATTTATTGACTGCAAAGCGGTGGAGGGGCAAGTGGCGAACTTCAACATTTCGGTAGCCATCACGGATGAATTTATATCCGCCTTCCGTTCAAATTCCGAATACTCCCTGACTAACCCGCGGACCAAAAAAGAAGTCAAACGCCTCTCAGCAAGAGAAGTGATGAACAAAATTGCCTACGGTGCCTGGAGAAATGGAGAGCCGGGTGTGGTATTTATTGATGAAATCAATCGGACCAATCCTACCATTCATCTGGGTCCGATAGACGCCACCAATCCCTGCGCAGAACAGCCCCTGCATGCTTATGAATCCTGCAACCTTGGCTCCATCAATCTCTCCGCGTTCGTAAAAAATGGCAAAGTAGACTATAATGCCCTTCGTGAAACTGTTTTTACCTGCATTCGCTTTTTAGATAATGTGATTGATGCCAACAAACACCCTCTTTTAGAAATTGAAAGATGGACGAAAGGAAATCGGAGAATCGGGCTTGGCGTAATGGGATTTCACGACTTTCTTATCCTGCAGGGCATCGCTTATTATTCCGAAGAGGCGTTGAAAAAGGCGGAGGAAGTAATGAAATTCATTCAGGATACCGCTTGGGAAGCCGATGTGGCGCTTGCTGAGGAAAAAGGTCCTTTCCCCAATATCCGGGGAAGCTGGTATGAACGCCCCGGGATTCCCCCAGTGCGGAACGCTACCAGAACAACCATCGCCCCCACGGGAACGCTCGCCATTCTTGCCGGGTGCTCCAGCGGCATTGAACCAATTTTTTCCCTTGCTTATCTGCGAAAAATCAGCATGGGCGAATTTGCCGAAGTTCATCCTCTCTTTGAGGAAATACTAAAGCAGAGGAACTTATATTCCGAGGCGCTCATCCACGAGATCGCCGAAAGAGGGAAATTAGATGGCATTCCCGGTATACCCGAAGAATTGCGCAAGTTGTTCATCACCGCGCTGGAAATTCCACCAGAATTCCATGTGCGCATCCAAGCGGCATTCCAGAAATACACCGACAACGGAGTCTCCAAAACCATCAATCTTCCCTCGACGGCCACGGTAGAAGATGTTAAAAATGCGTATTTGCTCGCCTACGACCTGCGATGCAAAGGTCTGACGGTGTACCGCGACCGTTCAAGAGAACTTCAGGTTTTGAATGTGGGGTTGAAGCAAAAAGAAACGGCGAAGGCTCCGGTAGTTACCTTTGGCGGATTATCTCCTCGTCCTCGTCCGGTCGGTCTTTCTGGCCAAACTTACCGGATGAGAACCGAAATGGGTAATTTGTTTGTGGTCATCAATTCCGATGAACGGGGAATGTTTGAGGTTTTCGCACAGATTGGAAAGTCCGGCTCCAATGTGCAATCCTTCACCGAAGCGTTGGGAAGGTTAATTTCTCTGGCACTTCGCTCTGGAGTAGACCCGATGGAAGTGATTGACCAATTAAAGGGAATCCGCACCTATCATGCGGTTCGTCAGGATAATGGAAGCATGGTGTATTCGGTTCCCGATGCCATTGCAAAGGCGATGGAAATGCAATTGCGCAAACACGAGCCGATGCTTTTCCCTGAGGAAGAAACGCATCGCTCTGGCTCCTCGCAGGTGACAATAGAAAAGGACCTTTGCCCCAGTTGTGGAGGCGCAATGATTTTCCAAGAAGGATGTTTCGTCTGCCAGGAATGCGGCTATACCCGGTGCAGTTGATATGGGACTGAAATCCGACCGTTGGATTCGGAAGATGGTCAAAAAATTTCAGATGATTGAGCCTTTTGCCGATTCCCAGATCAGCCAAGGCGTGATTTCTTTCGGATTGTCCTCCTATGGTTATGACCTACGGATTGCAGATGAATTTAAGGTGTTTACCAATGTCTTCACCGCCATCGTAGACCCAAAAGCCTTTGACCAAAAAGGTTTCGTGGAAATGAAGGGCGATTTTTGCATCATTCCTCCAAATTCTTTTGCCCTTGCTCGCTCGGTGGAATATTTTCGCATCCCCAGAAATGTGCTCACCATTTGCCTTGGAAAAAGCACTTATGCCCGCTGTGGCATCATTGTGAATGTTACCCCTTTTGAGCCAGAATGGGAAGGATTTGCTACCCTGGAGATATCTAATACCACTCCGTTGCCTGCAAAAATCTATGCCAATGAGGGAATCGCCCAGGTGATTTTCTTTGAAGCGGATGAAACCTGCCGGATTTCTTACGCCGATAAAAAAGGAAAATATCAGAAACAGTCCGGTATTATGCTTCCTCGTATCTGAAAAATCCTCCCGGAAGATAAGAATCTTCTGGGGTAGAAACTTATGAAGAGGTGGGCAGGGCAGGAATCAATTCAAGGCGCGGACCGGGCGAATAGAAGGGACCTTGGAGCATACGCAGAAGGTCGCCAGCCATTAAGTTATAAAATGTCCACAATTCCAGAGGTTCTTGTTCGGTGTGTAATAGGTTTTTCTGTTGATAATACGATTCCAGTGAAGCAGGCGGGATAGGATTTCTACCAGCGCTTCGGGAATAAGCAGCAAGCAGAAATCCCGCTCGGGGGAATTTGCTCAGCCACTCTTGCCAGGTGGATGCCGAGAGTTCTGTTTTCTCCTGAAGGTATGCCAGACCCATACCCGGATTTTTCTGCTCCACTACAGCAAAAATGTCACCCACACGAATGGCATACAGGGTGAGACTACATTTCCACATCCGCTTCCAGTATTCTTCCTGCTCTTTCTTTTGCTTTTTCAGTTCAGAAAGCGAACGGGATTGAAAGGCAAAGATATCATCCCGTGCTTTTTGCGCGACTTCCTGTTTTTCCCCATTTTTGCCCTGCAAAGAACGAAGCGCATCAAGGAAGCATTCCTGGGCATCTAAGAATTCAAACGGAGCCTGAGTAGGAATGTCGCGAGTTTTACGCATTAAAACCTGCGTTTTCTCAATCAATCGCAGTGTGGTTTGGTCACGCAAATACAGGTCCAGTAATTCTTCCATTGTAGCAACCGAAGCCTGAAATGACGAAAGAGCAGGTTTGTGAGCAGATTGGGTAAGTTGGTCCAGATAGTTGAGGCTTTCTTGTATCCATTTTCTTTCTGCCGAAACGAAAAGAGATTGTGTATGCCGAGGAGCATCCAGTGCCAGAAGGATATTGGAGACATCCAATGGTTCGGCAAGGGGTGGAGAATACACAAGTTCTGACTTCTCAGGAGGAGGAAGTGAAGGGTTTTGAGCCCGAGCCAATTCGGCTGTTTCCTGTGCTTTCTGTTCATTGCCGGATAAAGAATATGCCCTGGCGAGGAGTAATAGTTGTTCCGGAGTCTTTTGGGGCGCCTTTCCCAGAAATTCTATCGCCTCCACAGGGTATCCTCGGGCAACGAGATTTTCTCCCAATTTGAGTCCTTCAGGACTATTCTGGATTTTCTGAATTTCTTCCCGAATCCGCTCCATTCGGTCCGGAGTGCGCGGATGGCTAGAAAAAGCCACTTCTAATTGAGACATTTTTCCTGTCGGGTATGTGCGCTCCAATTTTTCAAACAGCGTGATTGCATAATATGGGTTATATCCGGACCTGGCGGCATAATAAACGCCCAATTGGTCCGCACGATATTCATCCTTTCTGCTCATTCTCAACTGCCGTAAAGACGCCAGTAGCCCGTATAATATCTCCTGGTCATCATTCATCTTTCGCTCGAGCAAGAGGAAAATGGCAAGCGCACCGAACTGGTCTTTGATCCCCTGTATCACATGTTTGTCCGCATTATGGGCTGTCTCGTGCCCCATCACGAATGCGATTTCGTCCTCCGTTTCGGCCATCTGAAGTATGCCCCTGGTTACGAACTGGTAACCGGCGCCCGCAGCGAAGGCATTTTCTTCCTCAGTACGCACTACATAGTAGCGGTATGGAAATTTCTTTCGCTCCGGTATGCGGGCAATTTTTTCCCCGATTTGTTCCACATAAGAAACCAGCAAAGGATGCGTTGCATATCCATATTCCTGTTTCATCTGGCTATCTGCCATTCGTCCAAAGGATTTTTCTAATGCCGGTCCCCAGTCAAATAATCCGAGGAGAAACACAGGAGCCAGATACCAGAGTTTCATCTGTTTTCCCCTCCGACAAACTTTTCCCCGCACTTCGGACAGATGAACCAGATATCCTTCCGAGAAGGAACAATCAGGTCTGCCTGGCAGTGCGGGCACCTGACTTTCCACACTTCTCCCATATCTTCAATAATTTCCCCTGCGGGAAAGGAAACCTTTTTCTTCTCCCCAAGAGATTCAAGAGCTTCCAGGCGTTTCTCTGCCACCAGCGCCTCCGGGGAATCCTGATAGAAATCCATCAATTTTCTATAATACCCCACCGCTTTCTCCGGTACCTTCAGAAACCGATTGTACATCTCACCCAAACGCAAAAGGATTTTAGGGTAATTTTTATCGCCCTCGCATCGCTTTTCCAGTGTGTTCAGAATCTTCAAGGCATCCTCGTATGCCCCATCCAGCAAACGCGAAGAAGCCAACGCCATCGCCTCATCCGGGGAAATTTCTTCCAGCGAAGGTGCTTGCACAGGTTCTGGTGCCGCTGAATGGTTGTTCAGCATTCCACGCGTTTCGGTCAAATTTCTCCCCAGATACGCCTCCACATCACGAATCCTTTCTGGTTGCTCTTTTCGGATTCGTTCATAAATTGTTTCCTTGGATTCTTTCGTATCTTTTTTTACCTCCGGAACAGGCGAAGGTTTCACAGGAGGAGCACCAAGAATGGTAGGAAGTTCTGCGGTTCGCGTGCCACCAAACATATACTGTTCCAGCAAAAGTCGGTCATATTGTGCTCTCCTTGCCGGTTCATTCAATACCTCAAATGCTTCTTTTACCTCCTGAACCAGTTGCTCCAGCTCTTCTTCTGTGTATCCCGGACTGCCATCTGCTAATTCCTTCATCCGGGATTTATATGCCTCCAATATCAGCGCCTGCGAGGCGCTCGGATAAATTTTGAGGACCTGGTAATAATTTTTCACTCTTTTTCCACCCCTCTCCATTTAATTATTATATCGCTTTTTCCCTCTTTTTTCAAGGCTTTTCTTGAATTGCTTTCTTTTGAAGAAATTCAATGATTTGCTCGTCCGTGAGGACGAAGGAAGAGCGCTTTCCCAATTGAAGGATTTCGTTCACCACATCGGCAGAATCCGGGTATCCGCGGGAGCGAAGCCAGAAGCGAACATTGTGTTCCCCGCTCATTGGTCCAATTTCAATTTTTTGCTTCCTGCCGAATTGAGAAGCAGGAATTGCTGAATAAACCCGGTCTGCTAAATAGTGATGCCCTTTCTCCAGGGCTTTGATGATGGCTGCGGCATGCACTCCAGTTGCCGTACGGAACGCATCTTCTCCAAATACCGGATAGTTGGGAGGAATCGGAGCTCCCACGCTCCGCGATACCAACTCCACATAAGAAGGCAGGGCAGAAATATTTCCCTGCCAATATCCGCAAAGCACCAGATTCACGATGAGCAGGTCCATTGGAGTATTCCCAACGCGTTCGCCGATTCCGAGGGCACAACCGTGCAGGCGGTCTGCCCCAGCTTCAAATGCCGCAAGCGTGTTGATAATGGACAATCCGCGGTCTTTGTGTCCATGCCAATCAATTTTTACTTTTTTGCCCGTTTTCTTCACTACTCTACGAATAAATTGCACCAGATTGCGCGCGCCTGCGGGCGTGATATGCCCCACCGTATCCGCAAGACATATGCGTCTGGCTCCGCAATCTATGGCGCTGGTATACAGTTGCTCCAGAACTTCCGGCTTTGCCCTCGTGGTATCCTCCGTCACATACATTACGGGCAAGCCATTTTTCACTGCATAACTCACCGCTTCCTCAGTGGCACGAAGAAGAAAATGGATATCCCATCCTTCCGCATACTGCCGAATAGGGCTGGAGCCGATGAAGACACTCGCTTCAATCGGATATCCCACCTGAAGGGAGATATCCACGATAGGTTGAATGTCCGCAATGTGGGTTCGCGCGGCGCAGTTCGGTTCTATCGGTAGTTTCTGCCCCTGAATTTCTTTTGCCAGAATATACACATCCTCTCTGGCTCTATCGCTGGCACCAGCATAACCGATATCTGCGGAGTCAATGCCAATTTCTACCATCTTGTATAAAATTTCCAATTTCTCCCTGATGCTGGGATTCCGAATGGATGGAGACTGCAACCCATCCCGCAAAGTTTCATCATCCAATTCTGCCCGATGCTTCCTTTTTCGCTTTTTCTCAACACCATAATTCTCCCAATCATATATCCATTCCCGCTCTTCTTTCGTTACTTCACTCATTTTTTCCCACCGATATTTCTATACCACAATCATGTTATTTTTGAGGAGGGTGAAAAAAATGCAGACTTTAATTCTCTGCTTCGGCTTGCTCCGGCTCACCGTTCAGGATGCTATTGATCTCGCCCTGAAAGGGTCTCCGGAGGTTCTGGTACAAAAATTCATTACCGAACAGGCGAGAGAGGAATGGGAACTATCCCGGAGAAGACTCTTTTCTCCTACTCTTTCCTTCCAATGGCAGGCATCTCCCGAGCAAAAGGGTGTGTTTTTCATTGCGGGAGTTCCCTTCAGCACCTCCGCCAGCCTGTATTCCACCCAACTCTCCCTTTCTAAATTGTGGTCAAATGCCTGGCAACTGCGATGGGATGTTGGGGAAAGTCGCTTTCAACAATCGTTTCCCACCCCTTCCACCCTGTATTTCTCACAATCTTCCTTAACTTTTTCCTACCCGCTCTGGAAATTGCAGAGGGAAAAACTTCTTTCTCCGATTGACCTGGCGAATTTGTCCCAAGTGGAGCAGGGGGTCCGGCAAATCCAATCTTTTTCCCAGGTGGCTTTTCAGGTTCAACAAACTTTCTGGGATACACTCCGCTGGAAGGAAACGGTGCAAGTTCAGAAACGGTTACTTGCCGAGATAGAATTGACCCGAAACTCCGTTGAAGAAAAAATTCGGACGGGCAAACTTCCCCCCTCCGAGATTCTGGTCGCGGAAGCGGATGTCCAGCAAAGGAATCTTCAGGTATCTCTGGCTCTGGAATCGTATGAAAATTCCCTTGCTTTGTTGAAATTTCTTCTTGCCTTGCCCCCGGAGGAAGAAATAGAACTCATTCCGCAGGAAATTCCCTATCAGAAGTTTCAACGCGAAGAGCTGGAGCAATCGCCCGCAATTCGACTCAAAAAACTTTCGCTTCAACGCCTGCAGGTTCAGCGGAACAATGCCCTTGCGGAAAACAAAGGGGAATTTTCGCTTGCTTTGGGAGTCATTTTTCAGGGTAGAGGAACGGACCATCCAGAAGCCATGGAAGATTTTCGCTTAACGGAGTGGAATTTCCGCTTTCAATATGTTCAGACGCCGGGGTTAAAATCCACCGAGCCGATGGAAAAGGCTATAGAAGCAGCGGAGCAGTCTCTGGTGGAAGAAAGAAACCGATTAACCAATGAATGGGCAACTGCGGTAAGGAATTTGGAGGCATCGCAGGAGCGAGTAATTGTGGCGGAGAAAAATGTTCAAGTGGCTCGGAACGCTCTGCAGGCGGCTCGTGCCAGATTTGATGTGGGACTCGCCTCTATACTGGACCTGACACATAGCCAGAATCAACTTCTCACTGTGGAACTCGCCTTATTAGAGGCTCGGTATCAGGTCCACATCAATCAGGCGAGGTTAGCCTTGCTTCTGGGCAAATTCTAACCGGATTTTCCCCCAGGCTTCCGGGCAATCCATTTCTGCAGGAGGGGAATAAATTGTGTAAGGTCCGGAAACGAATCCGGGTGGCTCCGAATCAGATGATTTAGACATTGAGAGGCAGTAATTTGGTCATCTTGAGTGAGCGCCTGATAAAATTGAAACCAATACGGCTCAGACCATTCGGGCAAGAGGCTTACGGCTTTTTCCACCTTTGCCTGCGCAGAAGAAAAGAACTTTTTCTGATTCAGCAAATAGGCAAACAACAACCACTCTCGGCTGGCTTCTTTTCTTTTCTCCTTTGCTTGCCATTCCTCACTATCCTCGAAGTTTCCCTGATGGGTAATTTGCAGGGCATTGGAGTATAGTCCGAGCGCCGCATAGGCCTGCGCCTTCAAGTTCAGTAGTTCCTGATGAGAAGGGGGCAGAAAAGAACTTGCCCTGCGCAACGCTTTCAGCATTCTGTGCCATCTATGCGCCTCGGCAAATTTTTTCGCTTTCTGTAGGTAACGCTCGCCTATTTGAACAGTATGAAAGAGAACATCACACTCCGCACCACATCTCGGGCATTTTGCGATAGGAGGTGAGAGTTCCGCCCAGCAAACCGGGCAGAGCAGGGTCATTTCAGAGATAATTCTGCATCCGAAAGCGCCATTTGAAGTTTCATAGAAGCACTCCGCGCCAGGTCCTCATTTCCAGCATCAATGGCATCACGAAGGGTTCCTGCTAACTCTTCCAACTGTCTCACTACTTCGGCGTGGAGATACCGTCTGCGGTCGCGCACAAATGCTTCTGCCTGATAGAGGACAGATTCCGCTTCAAAAATTACCGCCGGCTTGGCTTTCTGTGTGAGCAATCCTCCGGTAAATGCCCCCATCTCCACCTGAGCCTTTCGCACCTCTTCCTTGGACAGGCGTTTGGTGGTGGTTTTGACGACGATGCTCTTTTCTGCTCGGGTGGCTCGGTCTCGGGCAGTTACTTTGACCAACCCGTTAATATCGTAATCAAATTGCACTTCCACAAGGGCTTCTCCTTTGGGTTTTGGGTCTATGCCGGTCAGGATAAATTCTCCCAGAGGAACATTTTGTGTTGCTACTTCGCTTTCTCCCTGCAGGACATGGATGTGAGCTTCTGTCTGAAAGTCTTCCGTAGTCACATATACGCGTTTTCGCGAGGCAGGAATCGTTGTATTTCTGGGAATCACGGTGCTGAATCGGTCTCCAATCACCTCGATTCCGAGCGAGTATGGGGCAACATCCACCACCACAACTTCTTCCAGGTACCCGGCTTTTACTGCCGCTTGGATGGCCGCTCCGAGGGCAACAACCTCCTCCGGATTTACCCCGGCGGTGGGCTCTTTCCCAAAAAACTCCCGGACAAGCCTCTGCACCATTGGGATACGGGTGGAACCGCCCACCAGAATCACATTGTCAATATCACTTACGCGCAGTCCAGCATCTTCCAGGGATACTTTTACCGGCTCCTTTGTACTCTCCACCAGGTCCCGAATCAATTCCTCCACTTTTGCCCGGGTAATCGGGATGTTCAAGTGCTTGGGCTCAAATTCCCCCGTATAAATGAAGGGAAGGGTAACTGTGGTTTCCAGAAGGGATGAGAGATCAATTTTGGCTTTTTCTGCCGCATCTTTCAGTCGTTGCATCACGATACGCCTCTGGGTCTCATCCGGTATCTCTCGCAGATTCACCCCTTCCATCCGGTGGAATTCGTCAACCAAGTAATCCACAACGCGCCAGTCAAAATCATCCCCTCCCAAATGCGCATTGCCGGAGGTAGCCAGCACTTTAAATGCTCCTTCCACCGCTCGAATGATGGAAACATCAAAAGTTCCGCCTCCGAGGTCATATACCATGAGCGTTTTGGTCTCGTATCGGTCGAAACCATATGCCAGTGCCGCCGCAGTGGGCTCATTAATAATTCGCTCCACTTTGAACCCTGCGATTTCCCCTGCATCTTTGACTGCTTGCCTCTGCGCATCGGTGAAATATGCCGGCACAGAAATAATTGCTTCCTCCAGTATCGCAGACAAATAAGTCTCCGCGTCCAGTTTTAATTTCTTCATAATCACCGCCGCAATTTCCTGAGGCCGAAATTCCTTATCGCCCAGCGTGATGAGTCGCTCAGAACCCAGAAGCCTTTTCACACTGGCTATCGTTCGCTCTGGATATGCCACCTGTTGATTCTTCGCAGGCTCACCTACCAGCAAATCTCCCGTTTCAGAAACTCCAACCACCGAGGGGGTGATGTAACTACCCCGCTCATTCGGAATCAACATTGGCTTCCCTTCTTTTACCACTCCAATCAGGGAAGTTGTAGTGCCAAAATCAATGCCCACAATATATTTAGGCATATAAAAACCACCTCCTCATTTTTCCTTTTTTCTCACAATCCATACCTGGGCGGGGCGCAGAATTTTTCCACGAAACATATATCCCTTTGCCGCTTCTTGCGCCACCGTCCCTTCCGCCTTTCCTTCATCCTCTACCACTCCAACAACTGAATGAAACTGCGGGTCAAACGGTTTTCCCACTGTTTCAATCTGACTCACGCCCATTCCCTCCAACGCCCTTTGAAATAAAAAAGAAATCGCCTCAAATCCCTTCACCCACGCTTTCACACCTGCATCCATTTCCACACCCCTCTTGGATTCAGCAAATCGGTCAAACGCATCCATCACTTGAATAAGGTTCTTTACCACCTCCCGCGTGCTCTCTTCTTTCCGGTCCGTTTCCACAATTTTTTGCAAGTGTTCCACTTCCCACCGCAACTTCTGCAAATCCCGCCGAAATCCGGAAAAATCCAGAATCTCCTGCGCTGGAAATCGCACCTTGAGAATTTCTTCCTCCGCCCTTTGTACCCGTTCCCTTAATCGCACCAACTCCTCTGAAATTTTTAATGCCCAATTTTCCTCCTCTTCCAGTTTTTCCTCTTCCTCTAATAATCTCTCTATCTGTTCTTCCCACTCAATCATAATTATATCGCTTTTCCCAAAATTGTCAATTCTGCACTCCTTCTATAAATTATTTTATCACTCCGCTCGTTTGCGTTGGCTATATTATTTTATGGTGGTCTGGTGATCCAAGTTCACCAATTAAGGAAAAATTTCGGGCAAAAAGAAGTATTGCGGGGAGTTTCTTTTGATATTCACGCAGGCGAGATTTTCGGTTATCTGGGTCCGAATGGCTCTGGAAAAACCACTACGCTCCGCATTCTTTCCGGTATGATGCGCCCTACCAGCGGCGAAGTGACCATCGCGGGCATAGATGTCACGCAACGCCCATACGATGTGAAAAAAATTATCGGTTATGTCCCTGAAACTGGTGCGCTATATGAGCATCTCTCCCCAAGGGAGTTTCTTCTGTTCCTTGCCGATTTATACGAATCTTCAGGCAATCTGCGAATTCGCATAGATGACGCTCTGGCTCAGATAGGTCTGGAATCAGTTCGTGATGAGCCGATGTCCTCGTTCTCTCGTGGAATGAAGCAAAAGGTTCTCCTTCTGCCTGCTTTCCTCTTTGATGCTCAAGTACTCCTGTTAGATGAACCTCTGATGTCTCTGGATGTGGAAGCGGTCCTTTTGGTCAAAAAATGGATTGTGCAAGAAGCAGAAAAGGGGAAAACCATTCTATATAGTTCCCATTTGCTTGAGATTGTGGAAAAACTCTGCCACAGGGTGGGAATCCTTTATCAGGGTGTGTTGGTGGCTATGGGAATGGTGAAGGAACTGGAGCGAATGACCAGAACCTCACACTTGGAAGAGGTATTTCAGCAATTAATTTTGGAATCGCGGGGGTTGGTTTCCGATGTGGTTCAGGTTCTGGGCTAAAATCTTTCGCGTCCCGGAAAAGGAATTTTCTTCTCTTTGGAAAGTTTTCTGGAAAGAGACTCTCGGTTCATTCCGCTGGTCTTCTGGATACCAACCGGAAGATGGAAGGAAATTGTGGTGGATTTCTCTCGGTTTGTTTGCACTTTTTGGCTTGTTTCCCTTAAGTGTTCTTCGGATTTCCTACAGTTATTTCAACGCCTTCTTTTTGGGCTTCACACTCCTGATGTTCCTCATTTTATTTTTGCTGGTTACCAACTTTCCGTCTCTGCTATTTTCAGAAAAGGACGCTTCCCAACTTGCCCATTGTCCAGTTCATTCCGCCTCCATTTTTTCTGTGAAATTTTTGCTTTTGCTGGTTTTCACTCTGCCCTGGGCTATTTCTTACTCCATACCTATCGGGGTGGCTCTCGTCATACTGGGATTCAGTAATGAACCCGGGAATTTTTTTCTTTCAGCGGGGTTTTTCCTCGGCGCCATTTTTCTTGTTTTATTCCTTTCCTCTTCATTTTTCTTATCCTATCTGTGGCTTTTAGAACGATGGGGAGGAGAAAAACTTGCCCTCATTCTGGATATCCTGCAGTGGGTATTTGCCATTCTGCTCTTCTCTATGCTCCTTCTCTCGCGAGGGATTTTTGGGATGACCAGCCCGGAAGTTTTCCGGCAATTCGGAAAGATGCATGGAATTCTCCTCCTGCCCTCCGCTTGGTTTAGCGGTTTTTCCAGTCTTTTCCTGTGGCATTGGCAGGGTGAGCGCATCTGGATTTTTGCTTCTCTCTTCAGTGTTCTGTTAACCTTTTTTTGTATCAGGGTCTTATTTTCCCGTTTTCGGGAAGTCTTCTTCGAGCGAGTTGTAGAAAGTCTATTCACACCAACAAAGAAAATCCGAAAGGCGCGGTTTCTGCATCCTCCATCGGCATTGTTCCGAAAACCGATGGAGCGGGCTATTTTCCTCTTGCTGTCTGCTTATTCTTTCCGCGACCCCAAATTGCGTTCCACCCTCATTTTCTTTGGTTTAGGCGGTATATTCTTGATGATTTTTCTGTTTTTCCTCGTTGCCCTGCCGGCAGGGCTCAATCCAGTGGATATCCCGATGTATTCAGCCACTCGAAATCTGGAGCGAGCCGCATATTACCTCTCTCTGCTCTTCATTTTCTATTTTTTTACCTTGCTGTTTCTCCGCTTCCAGACCAGTGACCATTGGCGGGCTTCCTGGGTATTATATGTCTTCGGAGGAAATCCCGCAGAATTGTTCCGCTCCTCAATAAAAACCCTCGTTTTCTTCCTTTCTCCATTCCTGTTGGCTTTTTACCTCGTATATTTCATCCGGCTGGGTTTTACGCTCCGTATGGTATTTGAGTTGATTTTCACTTTCTTCCTTCTGGTCTTATGTGGAGAAATCCTTCTCCTCTGGAAACCTGCCTTCATATTTTCCCAACCTACCGAAAGGGTTCGTATGTCTTCAACCGATATTCTAATTCTCTACTTGCTCCCGGGAGGAATTTTCGTGCTGGATTTATTATTTATTCAGTTGATGGGTTTCAAATGGAATGTGTTCTACCACCTGCTGATTTTTGTAGTGGGAAGCGTGCTTTTACTCGGAATTATCCGCCTGCTGTACCCTCTTTGTGAAAAGAGGTTATACTGGGTATCTCAGGAGGTGGAAGTGTAAAGAACAATGAGACGAAATTTCTCATTTATTGGACACAACGGAAGCGGAAAAACTACCTTGGCTGAAGCACTTTTATTTTACACTGGTATAACCAAGAGAATGGGGCGAGTAGACGAGGGTACAAGCATCCTGGATTATTTGCCGGAAGAATTGGAGCGGAAGGGCACTTTTATGCTTTCCATAGGGAATTTTTCGCACAAGGACTGGACATTTTACTTCGTGGACCCGCCGGGATTTCTGGATTTTTTCGGAGATGTGGCTTGTGCGATGGCAGCAGTGGATAACCTTGTGTTTACCGTGAACGCGGAAAATGGGGTGGAAGTGGGCACGGAGCAATACTGGGAAGTGAGTGAAGCTAAAAAATTGCCCCGGCTCATCGTTGTCACCCACTGCGGTACAGAAAAGGCGAAGGAGCCATTATCCGATATTCGCTCCCTTCTTAGCAGTTCTTGTGTTCCCCTTCAGTATTCCATCGGCTGGGGCTCGCAACTAAAAGGCGTTCGTTCCGTGCTTGCTCCAGAATCGGAAATTCCGGATTCAGAGAAGCCGGAATGGACCGCAAGAAAAGAAATTCTGCTGGAGGCATTATCTGTGTATTCCGATGAAATTGCGGAAAAATTTCTGGAAGAGCAAGAAATTCCCATAGATTTGTTGAAAAAAGTTCTGCGACAGGCGACACTGGAGGCGAAGATTTTTCCCGTATTTTATCTGGATTCTCTATCAGGCGTGGGCATCCCCGAATTTCTTCAAGAAGGTTTGATGACATTGTTGTCTGCCCCAGAAGAGCATCCGGATTATCTGGCTATAGCAGAGAACAACCCCGATGCAAATGTGGGTTTCGTTTTCAAAACCATTAGCGACCCTCATATCGGAGAAGTCCATTATCTTCGCTTACTTCACGGGCAATTCAAACCGGATACATACTTTAATCTGAACCGAAAAGAGAGCGAGCGCATTTCCCAGATTTTCCAGATTCTGGGCAAAGAGCGAAAAGAGATTCCCGGCGTGTTCCACCTGGGGGAATTTTTCGCTCTGGCGAAGTTACGGGTAACTTCCACCGGTGATACGCTTTCCTCCTCCCCGGAAGTTCTGCCTCTGGAGCCCATTGATTTTCCTCGCCCTACCGCCTTTGAAGCCATTGTTCCGAAAAGCAGGGGGGATGAGGAGCGTTTCTCTGAAGCCCTGACCAAACTTCAGCGCGAAGACCCCTCTTTTACTTTTGATTACACTCCCGAATTGAAACAATTCATTATTCATTCGCTGGGCGAACTACATTTCTCTATTATTCAATTTCGTATGAAGAAGCGCTTCAATGTAGAAGTAGTCACGGAAAAACCCCGAATTCCCTATCGCGAAACCATCCGAAAGACGGCAGAAGCAGTGGGCAAATATGTCCGACAGTCTGGAGGAAGAGGACAGTATGGCATCTGTTTCCTGCGACTGGAACCAAAAAATCGTGGCGAAGGGTATGAGTTTGTCAACGATATTTTCGGAGGAGCCATCCCGGCAGGTTTTATCCCCTCTGTGGAAGCAGGAATAAAAAAGGCTATGGAGCGAGGAGTTCTCTGTGGTTGCCCCGTGGTGGATTTATCCGTAGTTCTTTTTGACGGAAAATACCATGAAGTGGATTCTTCCAATATCGCCTTCGAACTTGCTGGCTCGCTTGGCTTCAAAGAGGCAGAGCGCAATGCTGACCCTTACCTGCTTGAACCCTATTATCTTGTAGAAGTAACCGTGCCTGAAGAAAATATGGGAGATATCATCGGCGATTTGAACGCACGAAGAGGAAGGGTCCTCGGTATGGAGACGCGCGGGAAAAAGAGTATCATCAAGGCTTTTGTCCCTTTAGCAGAGTTGTATAAATACTCCAATACCATTAAATCTATCACCCGCGGAAAAGGAACTTTTTCTATGAGCGCTTCCCACTATGAAGAAGTTCCCAAGGAAATTGCTGTCCGGTTAATCCCGGAACTGAGAAAAGAAAGGGGTGTGGAATCCGGTGAATCCGCATAAAGGAGTTGTGTTAAGGGTAGGAGATAATATTGACACCGATGTGATTATCCCGGCGCAATACTGTATCTCCACTGACCCTGCCTTCCTCGGAAAGCATATTCTGGAAGGAATAGAAAAGGATTTTCCTCAGAAAATTCAGCCTGGAAGTACCATTCTTGTGGCAGGGAGCAACTTTGGATGTGGTTCTTCCAGAGAGCAGGCGCCGATGGCGATTAAGGGCGCAGGCGTAGTGGCAGTAATTGCTCGCTCCTTCGCTCGCATCTTTTATCGCAATGCCATCAATATTGGCCTCCCTATCCTTGTTTCCCCAGACGCTTCGGAGGATTTGCAGGATGGAGAAGAAGTTGAACTTCATTATGCAGAAGGAAGAATTATTAACATTTCACGCTCCCGAGAATATTCCTTTGCTTCTTTTCCTCCCTTTATTCAGGAAATCATTAACCTCGGTGGATTGGTCAACTATGTGAAAAAGAAAAGGGCAGAAGCCTAGGAAAAGCCTTAACTTCTTTTCCGAACGGTAAATCTCAAGCAGACACCTGAAAAAGGATAAAATCGCCGAAGAAACTGTTCCCATTGCACCAATAAGTTTTCATTCACCAGTTCAGGATAATTTGCGATTATAACGAAATGCGGTGGGGAGACATCTACCTGAGTGATAAAGGGAAGGAAAAGTCGTTTTCTTCCTTTTGACGGCAAAGTGACGCTCTGACGAAAATCCAGAAGAATGCGGTTCAATACAGGTGTAGCCACACGGAAACGGGCATTTTCAACCACCTTCAGCGTCTCATCCAGCAGGTGTTCTATCTGGAAACCCGTTTTTGCGGAAATAAAGCATACGGGTACGAAAGAATACCTGGGCAAACTTTCCAGTAGATGATTTCGGAATTGCTTTTCCATCATTTTTACTTTCTCCTGAACTAAATCCCATTTATTCACTGCGAAAACAAAAGGCTTTTTGACCTCCCAGAGAAATTGAGCAATCTTTTTATCATCCTTTGTAATTCCCATTTCCGCATCCAGAAGGAAGATGACAGCATCCGATTTCCGAATGGCTTCTTTTGCCCGAACTTCACTATAAAACTCTATGTCTGCTTTGAATCGTTTTTTCAGGTGCAATCCAGCCATATCGCAAACTTGAATGATGTGGCGTTCATAACTGAATTCCGTTTCCAGCACATCTCGCGTGGTTCCCGGTTCGGGGGAAGTCAGCGCACGCTCCTGCTTTGCCAATTGGTTCAAAAGAGTGGATTTCCCCACATTTCGCTTGCCCGCAAGGGAAAAAATGAGACGCGGAGTTTCCAGTTCTTCTGCCTTTTTCCCGTTTAAGTAGGGCATCACCGCATCCTCCAATAGGTCTAATCCCCTCTTATGAAGGGCAGAAACAGGAATTAGTACCTCCCAGCCCAGGGAAGAGAATTCCAGTGAATGCATCCATTTCTGGTGAGAATCTACTTTGTTCACTACGAGGATGACGGGTTTTCCCACTTTGTGAAGCCAGCGAGAGATTTCCTCATCATCCGGCAGCAGTCCCTCTTTTGCATCGGTGACGAAGAAAATCAAATCGGCTTCCTCCACTGCCTTTTCCGTTTGTTGAATGAGTTGCAAAATCGTGCCCTCTACCGGCGGCACTCCCGCAGAATCAATAAGTTGAACTGTATATCCCTGGAATTTCCATTCTCCATATATCCGGTCTCGGGTCACTCCGGGAGTTTCGTCCACCACCGCTTTTCTTTTGCCGATAAGGGCATTAAACAGGGTGGATTTTCCCACATTGGTCCTGCCGACTATCGCTACCACCAATGCCATTCCCTTTCCGCCAGACTCATTATAGCCCGCTTGCGCTCAGCCCCTGCTCATAGTTGCGTCAGCGTTTCCGGAGAATGAACCCCCCCCGAGATATACGATGCGGTATAGAAGATTTTTGCAGTTTGCGGTTCAAACGATAGATGACCTGAAAAATGTCCCGCCGGGTGAAGGCTTCCATCTTTCTGTATTTCTGAAAGGCATCCACCACATCCTCAAAAGGGCAGATTTTCCCCTGCCGGGCAGAGGTTTTTTTTAGAAGGCGCTGGAGGACATAAAATTCTCGCGAATGACATTTTCTGAACCCCTCCAGCAAAAATTTCTGCACTTCCTTGTTCTTTGTCATTTCAATTTTTATTTTATGAGGGCTGAATGGCAATTTCTATTTTACCACTATCTCATCCCTATTTACTATTGACTTCAGGGCTGGCACATGGCAGGATAGATGATACAAGAAGCAGAGGGGGGTGAGCCGATGAAACAAAAACCCAAAAAAGGAGGTGAGCAAAATGAAGGGGAATTTGCTGATAATGGTAAAATATTTGTGTTGGATGCTGTCGGCGGGATTCTTGTTTTCAGTTGGCTGTTGCTTGATCATAGTAGACCCCATTCATCATTATAGTTGTTGCATGGCTTCACACCTATGGCAGCAAAGTTTCGCACCATATTGTTGTGCCGAAGCAGGGGGAAGATGGGAGAGTTATCCCGGTGGCGGTGGGAAGTGTGATTTTTACGGTACCGGTTCAAGGGATGTAAAAATTATCACAGTGGATGGAGACGATGATGGTATCTTAGAACACCCTGCAATGTGTGGACCAGATGAAATTGACTGCGAAGGTGAAGATTGCCTCTTTACTTCATCGGAGGCAAGAACTTGGTGCGAAGACCACGGTGGCACAGTTTATGAAGAGGAAAAAACCTACTGCAAATTTGATGACAGGGCAGCAGTATGGACCGATGAGGATGCAGACGGCAAGGTAAATCCGGATACAGAGGTGCACTGCGAATCGCTGAATTCTGAAGGCAAACCATCAGGAACGAAAGTGAATTGCGATACGGGCGTTGCGTGTGAAACGAATTGAGCGTAGGACGAAGCAATGAAGGCTTCCCCTCCGCGCTTCCCCCTCGCTGTTTGGTTTCTTCCTCTCTGTTTCCTAATGGCAGAAGGTATTCGCTATTTGAGCGGGTTATATCTGAAAGGGAATCCCTATTTTTCTGAAAACCCGGTCATACCCTTGCTATTCGTTCTCTTCATACTTTTTCCTTTTGCAGACCGCATATCTGTTCCAGAACGGTGGTCTTTTCCGAGGTGGAAAACGGAAGGGCTTTTGTTTTTCGTTCTTCTTCCCCTGTGGATTGCGCTGAATTCCTTTGCCAGAAGGGAAAGAGATTTCCTCGTTCCTGCAGTAGAGTTCTGGCATTTCAAAGGCTGGATGACCTATCTGTTGTTGTGCGTGTATGACGGGTGGAGGGTCCCCGTGGCAAGTTACCTTTCTACCCGAATGCCCTCTTGCTTGCCTGCCTGGTTTCTTGCTTTACTCTTCGGGCTTTTCCCCTATCTGCTCTTCCTGCCACTGCTTCAAGTTCCTCCCGGTCTTGCCTGGTGGATGCAACAGGCAGTAACTTTTCTCGCATTTTACTGGCTATTTTCCCGCAAAATTACCCTTTTTGCTCTCTGGCTGTTCACTTGGAGGTGGTTTTTCCCTGCATTCCCGTAAATTTTCCATACTTGGTTCTTTGAAGTGGGAGATTGTTGTTCTTTTTTATTTTCTTTTTGCCTTTATATGGAATGATGAAGTGGATAAATTCAATTATGCAGGAGTTTCCCTGTTCTATATCTTATGGTATTTCCGTCTGCCCATCTTTTTTCTCTTTATGACTTTGCTGTTCTTGCGCTGGATGAAGGAGTATCCGGAACGCTTCCCTCCTTGGGCTGTGGAATTAGGCGGTTTCATTGTCTATCCACTTCTGGTTTTACGACCTTATCCTCAGAACATATTTTGGGCTTGCCCATTTCTTATGGCAGTTTTGCTATTTGAATGGCAACGAGGCAAGAAAAAAAACACAGGATTGGAGTGGTTTCTTTTTTTCCTCTTGTTTGCTTATATGCTGGACCCGAATTTCAACATGCCTATTTCCTTTATCCGTATGTTGGAATTATCCAGAGTTACGGAGATTATAGTACTCAGCGTATTGATGCATATATCCTGTATTATTGCCCTTCTGTTCCTATTGCGTTCACCAGAAGGTTGGAGGTATATCCAATGGAAACGAGAGAAGCAAATTGGGAAAGTTACCATTTGGGGATTAGCCATATTATATGCGGGAGTACTGGTGATTGGGCTTTTGTTTGCCAGAAAACCTCTATATTTCATTATGGAACGAATTCAAACGGAAGGACTCGCTTTTGTGCTTGCTGATGTTTTTCGCAGATTTTTGGAAATTGGACCTATGAGACTACTGGCGGACTGGGGGATATTATCTCCGATTTTTCAAGAATTTTATTTTCGTGGGTATCTTTTCGGGATGATGGAAAAACGGTGGGGGTTTTTCCTTGCTACCCTTTTCAGCAGTCTTCTTTTTTTCATAGGACATTTCTACACTGGCTTTCACATTTTTTTATTCGGGGTTCTTGCTTGTTGGGCGATGAAAGCATCCCGCTCCCTGTATCCACCGATTTTCCTTCACATTATCGGGAACTCCTCTTCCCTATTGCTCCCCCTTCTTTTACAACTATTATGATGCAAGATGAACGCCCGGCGAATTTGCTGCAGAAAGGCTCCAGACTACATCCCCCCCTGCCCGGTTGAAAAGAGAAGTGGAATGTGTAAAACGATGAGTTAGTGTTTTTTGAGCAAGTGGATAAATTTGGAGAAGAGGAATATGGAATCTAAGGGTCCTGGAGAGCCTTCGGGGTGATATTGAACGGAAAATATGGGCAACTCCCTGTGCTGCATTCCTTCCACCGTATCATCATTAAGCGATTTCTGAATGGTCACGAATCCGGTTTTTTCCAGAGAATCTTCCCGAACTGAGAAGCCGTGGTTTTGTGTGGTGATGAAAGTTTTCTCCGTCAACAGGTCAAACACAGGATGATTTCCGCCCCGGTGTCCAAATTTGAGTTTGAAAGTATCTCCGCCCGAGGCAAGCGCAAGAATCTGGTGTCCGAGGCATATACCGAATATGGGAACTTTACCGATGAGTTTCTGAACGGTGTGGATGGCATAAGAAATCACCTTTGGGTCGCCAGGTCCATTGGATAACACCACTCCATCCGGATTTCTCTCAAGAATGGATTCAGCAGGAGTATCACAAGGAACGACCGCCACACCTGCCCCACCAGCGCTCAGATATTTCAGAATGCTTTTTTTGCTACCATAATCTACCACAATAATTTTTGGCTCTCCTTCAGAAAGCACTTCTTGCCCTTTCCGGCTGACCGAACGAACCAGGTCTACATCCGAAATGCCCGGAGCCTCATAAACCTTTTGCAGGAGAGTTTCCCCACAAAATTCTGTAGAAATCGCGCCTTTCATCACACCCCGCCCCCGAAGATGCAAGGTCAAGGCTCGGGTATCCACCTCGGTGATTACTGGAATGGAGTACCTCTGCAGGTAGCGGAAGAACGGCTCTCTACCGGGCAAAGTACCTTCCGTGAGTTCCCGGGTAATCAATCCTCGCGCCGCAGGCTGAATCCATTCCTGCTCATCGCCAGAACCGTAATTACCAATCAGCGGAAAGGTAAAGGTGACAATCTGACCCGCATAAGAAGGGTCTGTGCACACCTCCACATATCCGGTCATATTGGTCGTAAACACCACTTCACCGAAAACCGTGCCCTCCCAATCTACTGTGTAGCCTTCCAGTTGAAAGCCGTCCTCCAGCATTACCACACTTTTATAAGTCTTCCACAACTTTGCCATCTGCCTTTACAACCCTTCCTTGAGATATCGTCCAGTAAACTTTGGAATACAAAGGCTTTCCAATATAAGGACAATTTTTCCCCTCAGAGAGGATATCAGAAGGCTGAACGAGCCATTTCTCTTCCGGGTCAAATAGAATGAGATTGGCTGTCTCCCCGGCAATGAAGCCGGATACAGGTAAAGAGAGCAGGCGAGCGGGATTCAGCGTCACCATCTTCAGGAAGTCCAATAAATCAATGCCACATTCCACCACACAGGCAGTGTAGGCGGCTGGGAAGAAAACATCCAGGCTGGAAAATCCCGGCATTTCTCTCTGAACCCCCCCTTGATACATTTCGTGCGGTGCATGGTCGCTGGCAACCACTTCCACCTGCCCGGTTCGCACTGCCTCCCGCAATGCCTCTTGTTCCGATGCAGACCGCAGGGGCGGATTCACTTTACCCTTATTTGGAAGAAACGGCGCATCTTTATCGGTAAACAGTAAATGATGCGGAGTCACTTCTGCCGATACCCCTACCCCTTTCTTCCGGAATTCTTTGAGAAATTCTACGCTTTGTGCTGTGGAAATGTGGGCAAGGTGAATGCGCGAACAGGTACTCAGGGCAAGCAGAATGTCCCGGACAACTGCTATGACTTCAGATATCGGTGAGGCATTGTCGGAATTCGCCGAACTCAAACGGCTGTCTTCGCAATGGGAGACGATGAGCGCCCCTGAACTCCTGGTCTTCAGCAGTATTTCCCGCATCAGCAGGGGATTTTCCACCCAGGAGCCATCGTCCGAAAACACTTTTGCCCCTGCGCGCATCATTTCTTCCAGAGCAACCAGTTGTTCCCCCTTTCGCCCGATGGTAATCGTGGATGCTTGGAAGATGTGAATAGGCAAGGAAGAAACTTTTTCCAGGACCCACTTGAGAATATCAGGAGAATCCACGGGAGGCTGGGTATTTGCCATTGCCACGGTTCGGGTAACACCGCCATTAGCGCAGGCATGCGCATAAGTTGCAAATTTCTCCTTTTCCGGTTGCCCGGGCTGGCGCAAGTGCGTGTGCAGGTCTATGCATCCCAATGCGGCATACAAGCCTTTCGCTCGGATGCGTTGATACCCTGCCCGATATAAATTTTTGCCCACCTCTTCAATTTTTCCTTCTCTGATTCGGATCTCCGAAAACGAAATTTGCCTGGTAGCCACATCTATGAGCCGAACGGAATCAATCCAGAGATTCAATCTTGCCCTCCAACCAGAAAAATAACGCCATCCGTGCATAATAACCATTTCTTACTTGCTCCAGTATCAAGGATTGTGGGGAATACACCAGCGAAGAAGCGATTTCCACATCTCGCAGAAACGGACCCGCATGCATTACTACTTTTCCTTCCGGCAGAGAATGCAATTGGAACGCCCGAGCAATAGAGAGAATCTTCTCTCGTTCTTTCTCTTCCCATCGCTCCCACTGAGGCCGAAGGACATAAATGACATCTGCCCATTCTATTCCTTCTCTCACATAGGAAAATTTCGGATAAGCCGGCAGAACTTCAGGAACAGGTAGAAATTCCAGCGGGGCACAAATCCGCACTGAGGCACCCATCAGCGTCAAAAGTTGTGCAGTAGAATGGAACACCCGGCTGGAAATAATATCTCCCACAAAACAAACGCGAATTTCTTCTTTTTCCGGAAAATGTTCCTTCAAGGTGCACCAATCTCCTAAGGCTTGTGTGGGATGTTGGACTTTTCCCTCTCCGGCGTTGATAATGCTGAGATTCACCTGCGGTTGAATTTCGGACAGCACTCCTTCCTCAGATAGGCGAATCACCGCATAGGAATAACCTTCCGCTTCTAAAGTTTTCAAAGTATCCAGCAGGCTCTCACCTTTTTGAATACTGCTGGTCTGGGGGAACACATCCGTAGCATTCCCGCCCAGCATCCCAATCGCTCGCAGGAATGATATACGCGTTCGGGTGCTCGGCTCGAGGAAAATCAAAGCAAGCCATTTTTCAGCCAAGATTTTCGGAATTTCTTCCGCCTTTCGCTTTTTGAGTTTTTGAAAAACAGCAGAAATTTGCTCCACTTCAGAAGACTTCAAGTGCGCAATAGAAAGGAAAGAAATAGCCATCAGAAGGTCCAGGGCTTGGGCTGGAAAATTTCCTGAAAAGTATACAGGGCAAATTGGTCTGTCATACCGGCTATGTAGTCAGCCACCTGGTAGATACGGTCAACCTCAGAGCTACTTTCCTTTGGAAGAAATTCAGGAACGCCGTTTTCCAAATAGTGTTCAAACAAAGCTTCCATCATTCGGTGCACCTTGACAGCCTCTTTCTGCTGAACCAGGCTGAAATATACACGCTCAAAAAGCCAATCTTTTAACCGGTTCAGCGCTTCCTCTTTCTCCGGGCTCAGGCAAATGAAATCAGAATCGGCGGAAGTATCCACAACATCCCGGACAAAACCGGCAATTCTTTCAGAGTAAGTTTCCCCAATATGATGTTGGAAGGAAGCGGGCAGAGGGAGAACGGGAAAATTTGCGCGGAGGGCATCATCCAAATCATGATTCACATAAGCGATACGATCGGCGACGCACACCACCTGCCCCTCAAGCGTGCTGGGTAAATCAGTTTTCTCTTGCAGGTCCCGGGGTCCTTTGGAATGTTTCAAAATCCCCTCCCGCACTTCGCAGGTCAGATTTAATCCTTTTCCCTGATTTTCCAGTTTTTCCACCACACGCAGACTCTGCTCATAGTGGCGAAAACCTTTCAATCCTCTCTGCCGAAGAATTTTATCCAGAGCCGCCTCACCTGCGTGGCCGAAAGGAGTATGCCCCAGGTCATGTCCCAGCGCAATGGCTTCAATTAAATCTTCGTTGAGTTTTAAACATCTTCCAATAGTTCGGGCAATCTGCGAAACTTCCAGCGTATGCGTCATTCTGGTGCGAAAATGGTCCCCCTGAGGCGCGAAGAGCACCTGGGTTTTGTGCTTGAGCCGACGAAAGGACTTGGAGTGAATGATTCGGTCTCGGTCTCTTTGAAAATCCGTTCGAAAATCATCTTTTGGTTCCGGGATCTGCCTGCCCTGCGAAAGATTGCTTTTCCGCGCACGCGGGGATAAAATTTGCCCCTCAATTTGCTCCCATCGCTCTCTCGGCGTCATATCCGGCTATAGAAAATTTCCATAGAGCGCCCTGAGGCGGACATATCCCCCAGAATCTGTAAACATTGGTCCAGATGCTGGAGCAGAGCAAGACGATTCTTCCGTAGCCGCTCATCCGGGTGCATCACCAGAACGCGGTCGAAAAATCTGTCTAAAAGTGCCACTCTTTCCTCACTGACCTCACCAAGCCATTCGTCCCAGACCTGCTCTTCAGCAGGAAAGATTCCTGCTCTCTGCTTGCGATTTATCCATTCTTCCCAGGGCAAGACAACCTGATGGAACACTTCTATTTCTTCTGGTTCCACGAAATTTTCCGGCTTCAGAGATAGCGTATTCTGAGCCTCACAGGCAAGGTTGTGCACTCTGGTGGCGATGCGGGCATACTCACTTAACCGTTTTCCGGTTCGGGATATGAGGAATTTCTGCAAACAGAAAAAATATTGTGGGCGAAGAAAAAGATATGGTCGGCAAATCGCAAAAATATCGTAATTCCAATCTGCTATTTGTTCCCGAGAAAAATTCTCACCTCGCTCCTCAAACAAACTCCGAAAAAATGTTTCATCTAAAGGTTTCTGCCAGAGGGATTGGGCAGTTTTGTTTAGCATGTCCCGCAGGAACAGGTCCGCTCCTGTATGAAAGACAATCCGCAAAATATGAGCGGCAAATCGTCTCGCGCCCAGAGGGTCTTTACCACCGGTAGGCCGATAGCCGCTGAAGGAAAAAGCCAGAAGGCTGTCCAGTTTATCGGCGAGGGAAAGCACAATTCCTTCAAGCGTTACGGGGATTGGCTCATTCGCCCCTCTGGGAAGATAACTCTCATAAATCGCACTGGCAACTTTCTGACGGATAGCACCAGAAAGATGACAGGAAGTCTGCTCGTCCAAAAGGTAGATTTTGCCCATTATCCCTTCCAAATTCGTAAATTCGCGCACCATCTGAGTTGTTTGGTCTGCACGGCACAGCCGGCTGGCTTCCAGCAAAACTTCCTCCGATACTCCTGCAATACTCTGATGCCAGTTGAAATTGCGCATCATCCATTCCAGACGGGTAATTTTTTCATAGTATGAACCCATTCCTTGAAGAAATTGGATTCCTTTCAGCGATTCCACTCGCTGATGAAAGGGAATGCGTGTATCATTTTCATAAAAATATAATGCATCGGTAAGTCGGGCATTTGCCACTGCTTCATATCCTTTTTGCACTTCCCCAACATTCCATTCCCCGGGCTGGCGGTCCACGGTAAACAGAAATCGCGGCAGAAGAGAACCGTCTGAAGCGTATAGCGGATAACACCGCAACTGCTTCACAATTACCGCTTCTATAACCTCTCGAGGCAAACGCAAGAATTCCTGAGAAAAATGCCCAATACCCCATCCGGGCAATTCGTATGTGCAATCCACCTCTTGATACTCTCTCACTGGATGAGAAAGTTGTCTTAAAACTTTTTCTCGCCTTTTCTCAATATCCAGCACTTCCAGAGGCACATATCGGAAATAATCAGAAATCGTGGATAAGCGAACTTTTTTTCTGTCGGAATAATAATGAGTAAATGTGTAGCGGGAAGCGCGAAGAGAACCCAGTTGAACAGGAATGATGCGGTCATCCAGAAGGGCAAGAATCCATCGAATAGGCCGGACAAAGGAAAAGGTCTCTTTCCCCCACTTCATTCGTTTTTCGTAAAATTCATTCAGAGAAAGAATCCAATCGGGCAGGATGCGGGAAAGGTGCTGGGATAACGAGAGAGAAAAGCGAACGCGCCCTGCGAGATATTGCCGGGATTCTTGCTCTACCACATACAATTCCTTCGCGCTTCTACCAAGTTTTTCTGCAAATTTTTGAGCAGCAATTGTTGGCTTTCCGCCCTCATCAAATGCTTGATGATAAGGAGGCCCGATGACTTCTCGCTCCAAAATTTCCCGATTCAGCCCCATTCCTTCCGCCCACAGGACTATCCTTCTGGGGGTGACAAAAATTCGGCATTGATTCCATTTCACTCCCTTCCGCAGCAAAGACTCTTTGATTTCTTCCCCGGATTGAATTATGCGAAGTTGAAAACCGGGGGGAAGGTCCTCCACCCCCAATTCCACAAGCAAAGTGGAATCATTAGCCTGTGGGGACATAGCGCGTAGCAAGGTACTGCTTTGCCACCTTTTGTGCCAGATTCCGGATGCGTTTCATCATCTGCGCTCTTTCCATCAGGCTTATTGCTCCTCGCGCATCCAGGATATTGAAAAAATGAGACATTTTCAAGACATTGTCAAATGCAGGCAAATATAAATTCCTTTTTAGAAGAGTCAGCCCCTCTTCTTCCTGTTCTTCCAACCATTTACGGTATCGTTCTGTTTCTGCTTCCTCGAAATAAAACCGGGAAAATTGCCGCTCCGCCTCTGCCCGCAGGTCGCCATAAGTTTTGCCGTTAGACCAATCCAGCGCGAAAACAGAATATTTTTTCTGCAAAAACATACCCAACCGTTCCACTCCGTAAGTGATTTCTACAGGAATCGGAGAAAGGTCCAATCCTGCCACCTGCTGAAAGTAGGTGAACTGGGTAATTTCCATTCCATCCAACCATACCTCCCAACCGATTCCCCATGCTCCGAGAGTGGGAGATTCCCAATCATCTTCCATAAAACGGACATCGTGTTGTCGAAGGTCAATTCCCAGGCTTTTCAGGGAATTTAGATACACTTCGCGCACATTTGCCGGAGAAGGTTTCAGGATGACCTGGTATTGATAATAGTATCCCAAGCGGTTAGGATTTTCCCCAAAACGAGCATCTGCCGGTCTTCTACACGGCTGCGGATATGCCACACGCGCAGGTTGTGAACCGAGCGCATTAAAAAAAGTTGCCGGATGCATCGTTCCTGCTCCCATTTCCACATCGTAAGGAGCAAAAATCATGCATCCTCTTTTCCGCCAGAACTGATTGAGTTTCTCCAGCATCTGGCTCAAATCCATATTATGTAGTAGACCTGAGCGTTTTATTTGCCAATTTCATCAGCCGGGAAACCCTTCGGCGCACTTCATTGCGGTGAATGGCTTTTTTTGAGCCCGCCTTCTGAATTTTCCGTATGGCTTCCTGAATCAGAGAAGGCGCCCGGCTGAAATCTTTTTGAAAAATCGCCTGCTTTGCCTTTTTTACGGCAGTCTTCATACTGGAAACATAATAGCGATTCCGTCCGGCTCGTTCTACAGACTGCCTTGCCCGCTTTTCTGATGTCTTCCTTTTTCTTTTCGGTGCGGCTCCTTTTGCTTTCTCTACCGCCATATCCTCTCTTCCCTCCGTCAATACATATTACCTCATTTGCACCCCAGAGCACTCTTCTTTCCTGATTCTTTTCCCTTTCAAAACAGTTTTCGCCAAGAATTCGGATAGACTTTTGAAGAAGGATGTTCAGTAATGGAAGGTCTCTATAGAAAACGAAGTGGGGCCACTGCGGGCATTGTAACCCGCCCGATTCCTCCCACTTCCCCCTGCATTTTCATCCCAGCAGAAAGTGCAGCACCACCCTGCTCTTCAGTCTTGCTCTTATTCCAAATGAAGCATACCTTCAACCTGAAATTGCCCCGGCCTTTCTTCATTCCACAATTAAGATTACCCTAAAAGAAGGAAAGCTCCCCTCCCTGCTAAAGGTGTCAATATAAGGGTGTCACATCATATTCGAGTTTATCTATCTATTAGGTCGCATTCACCTTGTTTCCTCTCATTCGAATCCCATTTTACAACTTTTCTGGGTAATAGGAAGACGAGCACTGGGAGGTATTAATTTCTCACGGGAAGAGCGGGGTGATGTCGTAGAATCGCCTCAGCCGGATGTGGCAGATTCAGGGAGAGTGGGACCTGGTGGCAGGCCACAAACCTGGTAGCCATAAAGAAAACATAAATTGCGCTGGGGGGTTCCCATCGTAGGGACATAAATCACTTTTGTTCCTTTGAAGATGGTCTTATCATAGTAGTTCTTCTCCGCAAAGGGTATAAGGGTATTTTGCACAAACTGGACGATTTTTTGAAAATTGGGAGCGAGAGGGGCGTCTTTGTCCATACGGTCAGTCGTCCACCTGATGTCCAACCGCCCACTGCCGATGGCGACGCGGAGGAAGTCGCGGCCGGTTCTCAGATCTTCTAAAGTTGGGGATAGCCATACTCCGCGATTCGCCTTGCGACAGGAATCAGTGACGCAGAGAAGGCTATTCGGGTCATCCCAGTACCAGTTCTCCCCGATATACCACCTTCCTTTCTGCACCGGATGTTCCACGCGCCTCGTTTCGTAGGTGATTTTCGCAAGGGGAATTTCAAACAATCCTGAATCTATAATGGCACGCACAAACTCTTTCAGGGTATCCGGAGGAAGGAGACTGTCGTAGATCGTGCTCTCGGGGTCTTCAATGGGTGGTTTTTGGCTTTTCGGGGTCATTTGCCATTGGAGGTAACCAGGTCCATATAACCTTGTCTCCAGTTTTGCGTACCATTGTTTGGTGGCGGGGTCAGGCCAGTAAGAGCTCAGAAGGTCGGTTTTGGACCCATCCGCCCTGATATGCCGGAATGAAACAGCAAAATCCACCGGTTGCCGGGAGTGCATCGCCCGGAGATAATTCTCCAGGGTTGCTTTTTCCAAAGGCTCCACCTTGTCAGGAGGGTCGAAAATGAGAGAAAGGTAAACCCCTCCAACTATTAAAGCGATGATGACTTTCAAATAGAATTTCACTGCGGTTCACCTCCTTGTCTCATCTGCAGAAGGTCAGCCCTGCCGAACCACTTGACCCCATGTCCATCTGGACCGAATCCCCGGCGGATACATTCGTAGTCCATCACAGTTTGCTCTTCAAGGGGAATCGGGTTTTTTAACGCATCCTTGCAGTTCTCGGTATCTCCTTGAAGATTTCCAATTGTGTGGCCTAATTCGTGGATGGAAACGACGAGAAGGAAGTTCTGCCAGGGGTCCATCGGTGGGTCTGGGCAGTAAATTCGCTGGCAGAATGTCTTCTTTGCATCTTCACCAGTAGACTCCGGAAGTCCGGGAGGTGGGTCGGTAGGTTTTTTGTCTGTGGCGCCGGGCCAGCGCTCCGCTCCCCAAGTCCAGTCACCGGAGTTATTCAGCCGGGTTCTTGCGCTCCGCCGAATATCCCCAGCTGCTACAAAAGCGTGGATTTCTAATGGGTAAGTTCCCCCATAGTTGATGCGACTTGAGACACCGTATACTCCACAGTTATATTCCCACCCGCTGCCCAGCCAACGCACTTCCTCCGTTTCCGGTATCCCATTGGCTGGAAATTGTTCACAATTCTGCTGGTTATTCACAACGCCGCAAATGTCCCATACTCCATTTCTTCCACCGTATGCGTCAGCGCCAAGCAACTGGACTTCGTCATTGGGCGGTGGATGGAACGGTGCCTGATTCCCTTTCGGGAAAAGCGTGTAAAGATGCTGGTAACTGTTGTCCGGTGGATGGAGGACATTCTGACCATCCCCCAAAGGACCTTGCCCGCAGAACCAGTCCTGAACACTGAATCTCAAGTTTGCATAGTATTGCGTGCCATCGGTTCTTTCACTTTCCACCACTTCATAGAAGGCATCGTCAAAGGCCCCAGGGACGCTCTCATCCTCCAGAAACCAGTAGGGGAAATAAGGGCGGTCAAGGGGTCTTTCTGAAGGGATACTCTCATCTGTGGGTTCTCCCCCGTCAGGCATTTGAGACCGGCTTACCTCTACCTTTCGCCAGACGGTGAGGATCTGAGTGCCATCGCTCCAGTCTCGGAGCGCGCAAGAACGGTCAGGGTCATAGGCCATAATACGGTAATTATC
>FWPU01002459.1_pt1 | contig 51213 bp, 49 predicted proteins | sample 2228361 | NCBI WGS metagenome assembly FWPU01 (sample SAMEA103939777, study PRJEB20133) | metagenome | reverse complement strand
AAATTCAAAACATAATCATAGAAGTTATTTTCAAAAAAGGCATCAAATTCAGGAGAATCAACATCTAAACAAAATGTTTTCAGCTCTGTAGTAAATTTTAAGTCTGAACTTCTTATTTCTCTAATAAGATTTGCCAGACCGTTTTCGTCTATATCAACAATATGAAGAACTTTGGGATTAAAAGACAAAACTTCCTTAACAGTAGCCGAACCAATACTGCCTGCACCGCCTATGATTAAGAGTGAGCATTCTTTAATGACGAACTCTAATTGTTTTCTATGATTATTAATATCTTCCCAAAAGAGATAATTTTCTCTCTCTAAAAGTTTACCGTAATTACCAATAATTTTGCAATATACCATTACATACCTCAAGTTGCATTTTTAATTCACAAATTGATCGTCTCGATGGAAAACTTTCTTGATTTTACTCATTTGTGTTGTTGTAAAACTTACCAAAATATCTCCATAAAAAATATTTCTCATTATATCTTCTTGTTTAATCTGCCATTTCATTTTTTAACCTATGGGTGCTTTTTTTAAACATACCCTCTCTTATTTGTGGCTAATATTCCTTCTTCTTTTTCCTTATATTTATCTCCACAATAGCTACAAATTGCATGTTTGTCTTCAAACTTAAGCGTTGTTCCACATTTGCATGCCCATCCTATCTGTTTTGCAGGAACTCCCGCAACTATGGCATAGGGCGGCACATCCTTTTTCACCACCGCCCCCGCCGCAATAAGCGCATATTCCCCAATGGTCACCCCACACACTATGGTTGCATTGGCTCCTATCGTCGACCCTCTTTTCACAAGGGTCGGCCTAAATTCGTGTTTCCTCTCTATAAATGCACGTGGGTTATACACATTGGTAAATACACAGGATGGTCCGCAAAACACCTCGTCTTCTAAGGTTACACCCTTATAGAGGGATACATTGTTCTGTATTTTGCACCGGTTACCTATGGTAACATCGGGACCTATTACAACGTTCTGTCCTATAATACAGTTTTTGCCTATTTTTGAACCTTTTAAAATGTGACTGAAGTGCCAGATTTTTGTCCCCTCTCCTATCTCCACCCCTTCATCAACGTAGGAACTCTCATGGACAAAGTAAGCATCTGTTTTGGCTTCAAAAGTGTTGTTTTTTCTGACTGTTAACAGCTTCTGTTGCGCAACTTCTATAACCTTTAACACCTTTAAACCTTCTTCCCCATCTGTTGTTGGCTTTTGCCTTCTTTCTACACACTCTATGAAATGTTTCAGCTCTTTTTTTAATGGTTCCCCTTCTTCAATGGGAATGATTACTGCTTCTTCTTTTTTTGCCACAGGTGTTTTGCCTTCTATCCATTCTATCTTGTGTGGATACAGGCAGAGCTTGTCTTTGCTCACATCATCAAACACAAGCATCCCTTTTGAACCTACCACCACAAATCTCTGTTCTTTATAAGGATTTAACCAGCTCACAAATATATGTGCCTTTATGTTTGACGAGTAGTCAAGGTTTATAATCGCTATATCCGTTATATCTTGTGTAAGATAGCTTCCACCTTCCGCCTTAATCTCTTTCGGCTCTTCTCCTGTTATACTGTTTATGAGTGATATGTCATGGGGGGCAAGGCTTAAGATTACGTCTTCTTCTGTCCTTATTTTACCTATGTTTATCCTGTTGGAGTATATATATTGTAGCTTGCCTATTTCTCCGCTTTTTATCATTTCTTTTAGCTTTATGAAGCCTGGATGGTAGTTTAGTATGTGACCAACCATGAGAATTTTATCTTTTTCTTTTGCTATTTTAATTAACTTTTCGCCTTCTTTGACTGTGAGGGAAAGCGGCTTTTCTACAAATACATCTTTTCCGGATAATAACGCCTTTTTCGCAAGCTCGTAGTGTGTGGCAGCAGGTGTTGATATTGCTATCGCATGAATGTCTTTGTTCTCTATGACATCATCAATTTTGTTGGTAAATTTTACTTCTTTGAACTCTTTTTTTCTTTCTTCTATAAGCTTTTCGCTGATGTCGCAGGCAATCTCAAGAACGCCTAACTCATATAGATTTCTCAGTATATTTTTTCCCCAGTAGCCTAAACCTATCTGCCCAACTTTTATCTGCATGCAGGACCCCTTACTTTGCTATTTTAAGCTTTTGATTTCTATAAGTACGAAATCGAGATGTTTATTTTCTTTGGCAATATCTTTTATTATTTCTTTTTTTAGTTCACTATCTAAAAGTTTAATTTTATCTCTTATCTTTGCTTTGAAATCGGCTAAATCATTTTGTATTACATCCCATAGCTCGTCCGCATCTACACCAAAATAGTTGTGAATTAACAAATTGCAAAAATCAACTACAACTCTGTCTTCCTTGCCTAACATATTATTATTAGAATGTTTGTCGCCTCTCCAATAATTTCAAATTCTCTGATAACTGCATCCCAACTAATAAAGTCCTTTTTCAGTTCTTTAGAATTCCTGAATTTACTAACAATTTTTTCAATTTTTAAGAGGGCAACATAGATGTCAAATAAAAATAGCTCTATTACCCTTTTAGACATATATAATTTCTTTTTCTATCCTTTTTCGAATGAATGGCCTTATAGAATCTAACAATCCTATGTCTACTTCTTTTTTCAGCCTCTCACTCAAAAATCTTTTTGCTTTAGCTATAATAAAACCATTTTTCCTGTCCATGTCTATAATTATTATGTCTATATCACTTTTTTCTGACTCTTCACCACGGGAATAGGATCCAAAAATTCCAATGTTGTTGATGCCAAAATTTTTTTTAAGCTCAGGTTTCAGTTTTTTTAATGTCTCAATAATGTCAATGTTTTTACTGCCTTTCATATAATTGCCTCACAATTTTTATAATCCGCTCTCCAGCTTTGCCATCGCCAAAGTGAAAAGACTGCCTTTTGGGATTGTGTGTGCCCTTATAGTCTCTGTAAAGTATGTTCCAGCCTGACTGAACCGTCTCCACCCACTCTGTCTCTTCTCTTAATGTCACTGTGGGTATTTTTAGCCAGTATGCCTCTTTCTGCATCCCACCTGAATCGGTAAACAGCTTGTCCGCATTTTTGAGCAGTAACAGCGTATCAAAGTAGTTTAGTGGCTCTGTAGTAATGATTTTGTCGGGCAATTTTATATTATTTTCTTTTATAATCTTCTTAGTCCTCGGGTGAACAGGAAATATTATTTTATGCTCCGAATGCTTCAAAACAAAATTGATTAGCATTTTTAGCTTTTCTCTATCGTCTGTGTTTTCCGCCCTGTGAAATGTAATTAAATTATATGTTTTTGGTTTTAATGTAAGATTTGTTAATATTGTGGATAACTCATCCGCCTTTTTTAATGAAAGCAGCATCGCATCATACATTATGTCTCCACAGTTAATGATTACAGAATTGTCTGATGTAATCTGGTTGCTTTGAAGTTCAAAGTCTAACGGTATTAAGTTCCCATTTAGTATCTGATTTTTAAAGCCCTCTTTTTTTAGATTGCGACAGGCAGTTTTCGTAGGACAGAAAAGTATGGTGGATATGTGATCTGTAAGCACCCTGTTTATCTCTTCCGGCATCTTTTTGTTATAGCTCCTGAGCCCGGATTCTATGTGTATTACAGGTATATGCAGCTTTGCCGCAGCTAATGCCCCACCTAAGGTAGAGTTTGTATCGCCATAGACCACAACATAATCAGGCCTTTCTTTTTGTATCACACCTTCTACCTTTTCTATTATCCTTGCTGTCTGAACTCCATGTGTGGCTGAACCTACTTCAAGGTGATAGTCCGGCTTTTTTATGCCAAGCTGATCAAAAAACACCTCCGACATTTCATAATCATAGTGCTGCCCCGTGTGCACCAGAATATCTCTGATACCATCACCATATCTCTCAAGTGCCATCTGCAATGGATAGTACTTTATAAATTGTGGCCTCGCACCTATGATTTGAAGTAGTTTCATATAATTGATTTCTTTAAGATAACCGAGTTTTAAAAAGTTTTATTTCTTTAAAGCTTCTAAAATCGTTCACATTATAGGTCCATAGCAGTTTTATTTCATTGGCAATCATGGCAGCTACTATATTTGCATCATGAATCCTTTTCCCCGCTACTTTATACTTCTTAATTAATTCATTTAATATTTTGACATTCTCCACGTTTTCACCGCAAATACTCAGCGTTTGCATCCAAATATTTAAATCATTTATTATCTCTCTATTTGTAAGGGGTTTTTCTACGAAATCTTTTCTGGTCATTACCACTGCATACTCTCTCAAAACCTGCGTGGATGTCCACAATTCATAGTGTTCTTTTATTTCTTTAAAATTATCTACAGAAGTCTTATGAAACAGGGATTCCTCACATGACAGGTATATCAATACATTTGTGTCTAAGAAAATTTTATCTCGCATCTGTGTAGATTTTATCACGTGTAAGTGGTTTTAAAATTTTTCCAACTTTGTGGGATGGCAATTTTATTTTCTTTTTCCCGCCTTTTTTTTCTTCCCGCAGAATAATTACCTCTACTTCGCCAATTGGCATATCTGGTACGTGAATAACAATTTTTTTCTCTTCATCAACCTTAACTTTTATTTTTTTCGCCAACATAGTGTTTCCTCTTAATTTTAGTATAACAGTAGGTTGTTGCTTTATCAAATTTTATGCCTATACGACATGGATATTATAAATTGTGGCCTCGCACCTATGATTTGAAGTAGTTTCATCCGTTTTTCTCATCAATTTGGTCTAAAATATTCATCGCTATTTCTTTAAGAGGCTTTAAATCGTTGAGTATAACCTTCCACACTATTTCAAGATCAATTCCAAAGTATTCGTGGACTAATATATTTCTAAAATCTTTTATGTTTCTCCATGGTATCTCTTTATATTTGTTTTTTATTTCCTTAGACAGCTTAGCGGTTGCCTCACCTAATAATTCAAACTCCTTAATGACCGCCATATAGGTTTTTCTGTCTTTTTTAAATTTCTCAAAGGACATGCCTTTTATATACTCAAAAATAGCTTCTGATGACTCAACAATATCTCTCAAATATGTAATATTTCTGTCATTATACATATTTTATTTTGTCCTTAATTTTTTCTTTTATGTATGGTTTTAACGTGTGCAAAAATCCAATATCTATTTTTATTTTTAATTTTTTCTCAAGGTATCTTTTTAAAGATAAGAAATTGTGTATGTCTTTCTGCTCTTTTTTTATTTCAACAACTACATCAAGATCACTTTTGGGAGTATTTTCCCCCGTAACAAAACTGCCAAATATCCCCAGCTTTGTTACGCCAAATCTTTTATGCAAATATTGCTTGTTGTTTTTAAGAAATTCGAGAATCTGCTCAAGTGAATTGTATTCTTTTTTGTTTTCCATGGTTACGCCCAGATAACCTTGTTTTTATATTTTTCCCTGTCTTTTATGAGATTTCTCGTGTCTATCACCAGATTTGCCTCTCCTGCAATAACATCAGGCTTGTATTCCGAATGATCGGTTGCTATTATCACACAGTCATATTTTTTTAGGTTATTCTTTGTCAGAGAAACCGATTTTTTGTGTATGTCATATTTTCTTAACGGCGGTATTTCAGGAATGTAAGGATCGTTATAGTCAACCTTTGCCCCCTTTTCTTCAAATAGCTTGTATAACACAAGCGAAGGTGATTCCCTCATGTCATCCACATCTTTTTTATATGCCATACCCAGTATGAGTATCTTCGCACCTTTTATGCTTTTCCCACGCTCGTTTAAAGCTTCTATCGTCTTTTGTACTACATAATAGGGCATAGATATGTTTATCTCTCCCGCAAGTTCTATGAATCTTGTAGAAAAATCATATTCTCGCGCCTTCCAGGTTAAATAAAAGGGATCAACCGGTATGCAGTGCCCTCCTATGCCAGGTCCAGGATAAAATGCCTGAAATCCAAATGGCTTCGTCTTTGCCGCATCTATAACCTCCCACACGTCTATACCCATACGGTCAAAAAGTACCTTAAGCTCGTTTACCAATGCTATGTTTACCGCTCTGTATATGTTCTCCAAAAGCTTCGTCGCCTCCGCAACCCTGGTGGATGATACAGGCACAGTCTTATCAACTATCTGATCATACAACGCCCTTGCTACCTCTAAACTCTCCCTGTTATAACCCCCAACAACCTTCGGAATCTGCGACGTCTTAAAGTTGGGATTATTCGGGTCTTCCCTCTCCGGTGAAAAGGCAAGGTAAAAATCATCTCCAGCTTTTAACCCGCTCTCTTCAAGAATGCACCTCAAATCTTCCTCTGTCGTCCCTGGATAGGTGGTAGACTCAAGCACCACTAACTGCCCTCTCTGTAAATATTTGGATATCTCCTTCGCAGTCTTGAATACATAACTCATGTCAGGTTCCCTGTATTTGTTCAGCGGCGTAGGCACACAAATGATAATAGCATCAACTTCACTTATCTTTGAAAAATCTGTCGTTGGTTCAAAACTTTTGAGAATTGACCTTATGTCATCTTCTTTTATATGCTTTATGTAGCTTTTGCCTGATTTTAAGGTCTGCACCTTTTTCTCGTCTATGTCAAAACCAACCACCTTAAAGCCCTTCTTCGCAAACTCAATCACCAGCGGTAACCCCACATAACCAAGCCCAATCACTCCAACCACCGCCCTTTTCTTTTTAATCTTCTCCGAAAGTTTCATGCGTCCTCCACCTAATCTTTACCCACAGCTTCGCCCTCTCAGTCACATGAGGGCTGTTTTTATACCCTTTATACTGCGTTACACGAACGTTCATTTTTTGAACGTTCATAATATGAACATACACCCCTTTTATTTTGTTGTCAACAATTTTTTACATCAAACAGAGGATATACTCACATAAGTTCTAACACCTTTTTTATACCATCTTCCAGTTCAACCTCGTGTCTCCAACCGAGTTGATTTATTTTTGAAACATCAAGCAGCTTCCTCGGTGTTCCATCAGGCTTCGATGGGTCAAACTCAATTACGCCTTTAAAGCCCGCAATTTCTTTTATCATGTAGGCAAGCTCTTTTATTGTAATATCTTTACCAATGCCAACGTTGACAAAAAAGTCAGATGAAAGCTTTCGCATTCTTTCTGCATCTACATTTTTCATAAGGTAGATTACAGCGTCTGCAAGGTCGTCCACATACATAAATTCGCGATAAACGGTGCCGGTACCCCACAGCTTAACCGATGTTTTTTGTATTCCTATCTCCTGGAGTGCCTTTAAGATGGATTTTTCGTCTGAGTAGTCAATTTTGGTATCAAGTCCGAAGCCGATGGGGTAGAATTTCAGATTTTGGATGATGGATTTTATATTACCGTCTTCCAGCTGTTTTGCAAGGTAAATTTTCCTGATTAACGCTGGAAGAACATGGGATGTTTCGAAGTTAAAGTTGTCATTGGGACCATAAAGGTTTGTTGGCATTACCGATATGAAGTTTGTGCCGTACTGTTCGTTATAGTATCTGACAAGTTTTATAGCTGATATTTTGGCTATGGCATAGGGTTCGTTTGTTGGTTCCAGTTCCGATGTCAGAAGATATTCTTCTTTCATGGGCTGGTGGCACTGTTTGGGATAAATACAGGATGAGCCTAAGTTTAACAACTTTTTTACGCCATATTTGTATGCCGCATGGATGACGTTTGCGGCTATCATTATATTGTCGTAAATAAATTCCGCTTTGTATGTGTTATTTGCCAGTATGCCACCCACTTTTGCAGCTGCAAGAAAGACATACTCTGGTTTTTCTGCCTCAAAGAAAGATTCCACATCTGCCTGTATTCTTAAGTCAAGGTCTTTGCTGGTTCTGGTTAATATTTTAGTATAGCCATGCTCTTTCAGTTTTCTATCTATTGCAGAGCCCACAAGCCCCTTATGTCCCGTCACATATATTTTTGCAGCCTTTTCCATATTTATCCTACCGTAAGTTTATTTTCTGTCCAGTGAATTCCTTTTTCTTTCAGTATCTTTTTGCTTTCGCCAGGACTTTTTATACCTTTCATCTCCATATCGGCATCAACCATAATTTTTATAAGTTCAGTAAAGGTGATTTTTGGCTGCCATCCTAACTTTTTCTTCGCCTTCGTAGAGTCTGCAAGCAAATAGTCCACCTCAGTGGGTCTAAAATATTTGGAATCAACCTCAATTAACACATCACCGGTTTTTACAGCACCAACGCCTTTTTTAATGGATTTCACCACACCTTTTTCTTTTATCCCCTTACCCTTCCACTCAAGTTCTATTCCAGCATAACTGAATGCCTTTTCTACAAACTCCCTCACCGTGTGGCTTTCTCCAGTTCCTATAACATAGTCATCAGGGGCTTCCTGTTGTAGTATTAACCACTGACAATAAACATATTCAGGAGCAAAACCCCAGTCCCTTTTCGCATCCAGATTGCCGAGATAAAGTCGTTTTTGCTCACCCTTTACTATTTTTGCCACTGCACGGGTGATCTTTCTTGTAACAAAGGTTTCTCCTCTTCTCGGTGACTCGTGGTTGAACAGTATGCCATTACAGGCGTAAAGTCCGTAAGCTTCTCTATAGTTTACAGTCACCCAGTAGGCATACACCTTCGCAGCCGCATAGGGACTCCTCGGATAAAAGGCTGTCTTTTCGTTCTGAGGCGGTTTTGCCACCCCAAACATCTCTGATGAGGATGCCTGATAGAACTTTGTCTTTATACCGCTCCTCCTTATTGCCTCTAAAAGCCTTGTGGTACCAAGTCCCGTTATGTCACCTGTGTATTCAGGTATCTCAAAACTCACCTTAACATGACTTTGGGCACCTAAATGATAAATTTCATCTGGTTTTATGTTCCAGATAATATCCGTTAGAATACCCGGATCTGAAAGGTCTCCGTAGTGTAGAAACAACCTTGCCCCTTTTTCATGGGGATCTACGTATATGTGGTCTATCCTGTGGGTGTTGAATGTAGAAGAACGTCTGATTATGCCGTGTACTTCATATCCCTTTGAAAGAAGCAACTCAGCCAGATATGATCCGTCCTGACCTGTAATACCTGTGATAAGCGCCCTTTTCATCTTTCCTCCCCTTTTGTTAAATAACTTCAACTTCTGTAGCATCAATTTTTAAAGACACTGACCGTTGAAGCAGATCTATATTAAGAACCAGACGATGAACATTTTCTCTGCTCACAAGTATTCCTGTAACGCCTTCTAAAGGACCTCTCTTGATTCTCACTGTTTTGCCCTCTTTCAGGTATGGATAGGGATCAAGATCGCATTTTGCAAGCACAGCCTTCTTTAAATTTTCTATCTGTGCATCAGGAATAGGCGTAGGTTCCAAAGGTGTGGTCCCCAAGATTCTAACAACGCCTTTAATTTTTAACACTTCCACCATTTTCTCTGGTATTAACTCAAGATATGCAAAAAGATAGCCTGAAAAGAGCGGAAAGGTAACAATCTTTTTTCTGTCTGACCATCTTCTTAGCTTATCCACAGTGGGCAAAAACACTTCTATGTTTTTTTTCTGTAACTCTTTTTGCACAACAAACTCGTGCCGTGACTTTGTATGCAACGCATACCAGTTACTCATCCATTTCTCCAAGATATATTAATCTGTCTTCCTTGACACCGAGCGAAATCAGTTGATTGTAAATCTCTTTTTTCTTTTTGTTACAGGAAATAAATATTTTATCAGGCACCTTTGTTTTTATGTCTTCGAGCTTAAACACATTAAAGCCAAGAAAATCACCACTCTTTTCAGAATCAAAAAACCCAATGAAACCTATTTTTGTTTCCCTAAGGGAGAGAAAAGCGATTTCTGCCACCTCATCAAGCCCGCAAAAGGCTATGGACCTGCATCCCTTTGCCTCTAAATCTTTAAATAGCCTGAGGGTGTCGTTTCTTACAGTTTTAAAAAAGTTGTTGTAATAACTGAGGTGTTTATATACAAGCCTTGATTTTTCAGCAAGTCCTTTGTTTGTAATAAGATATTTGTATCTTGCTTTGGGAAACTGCTTAATCCTAACGTAACCCTTTTTCACCAGATGTTTTATATAGGTGTTTACAAGACCAAGAGCTATGCCCAGCCTCTCACTCAGAGCACGCTGGGTTAAATCACTGTCTTCTGCTATTTCGTCTATAATCTTTAAGGTAATAAGCTCGTCTGGACTTTTTTCATGGTTTTCGTTCATACTATGAACATACTCTGTTTTTTTGTTTTTGTCAATTTTTTTAACTTTATAAAAAGTGTTCTCAGATATTTAAAAAGTTGCCTGAAATAACATCCTCTTCCTTTATATCCAGATTTTTTACAATCTTTTCTGATTTAAATGTAATTGATTTTACGTAGATATCCCCATTATAGCCATGGGCGTACGGAATTACAAACCTGTACTGGTTATTTTCTCTTTCGGGCATATACCGGACAACTACTTCTCCATTTGGTGTTATCAAATTTACAAAAATTTCTCCTCTTTCTTTGGTTAAAATATTAACTCCTTTTACTCTTTCAATAACGCCGTAATAGCTTTGCAACTCATTTATGTTTTGTGCTTCGAAGACAAATCTTAGATGTCTTGTTGGCTCAGCCATTATTAACCGTTCCAGAAAAAGCTCGTTCATTTTTTCTGTGAATTCAGTGCCTTTGTCAGTTATATAGCAGTAAGGATTGGGCTCATCGGAAAACAGGTCCCAGCTGTTAATAACGAAACGTTCAATATCAGAAATCACCATGTACTTTGCGTTATATTGATCCATAATATTCACAATTTCATCTTCTGTTTTTGCAAAGACTGCTTTATGGTACAGTTCTTCCTTGTTGTTTCTTGCAACGGCGATAAAATTATGTGCCAGTGCAGGTCTGTTACCGAGCGTTATTATGTAATGTCCTATGTGCCACCCGGAAAGCACCCCATAAGGTGTTTCACCAGTGGCAAACCGATCTTTATCGTAAGTTTTATTTTTTAAAAACCGCATGGTTTCGAAAAGCTGGTGCTTGCCAAAGTCATAAGAATGGTAGCCATGGCTTACACGCCAGCTTGAAAAAACAACTACATAGAGTATTGCAACAACCGAAAAAACAGTTTTTATTTTGTTCCCTTTTAACAGTTCTTCAAAGACATACCCAGAGATTAAAGCCAGAAAGGGCACATAAAAAATGCCGAATCTTATCTGAAAAATGGTAAGAAAAAAGAAATAACAAAAAGCAAGGAAACACAAATCGATCTTTTTCACTCTTATTAAGTAATATATGAAAAAAGGCGTCAAAAGATAGAGGGGCGTAAAAGAAAACAAGTTCCTGTTAAACTCATCGAAAAACAACGATGTTTTTGAGAAGAACAGAGGCTCCGTTTCAGCCACAAGAGACAAAAGCCTGCTCTCAGCCGATTTTCCCAAATAAGCAAATCCCCCAAAAACTTCCAGAAAAAGCTTGTGAAATATTAAAAAAAACAAAAACATGGGTATAAACATGGTGAATTTAGACAATATACCCTTTTTTTTCAAATAAAGTATTGAAAAAAACCCAGCAACCAGAAAACAAAAATCTCTCTGAAAACCAGAAAGGTATCTGAAAGAATAGGGTAAAACCGCATGTTCAGAAAGTACTAAATACAACAACACCACTAACCCTGTAAAAAAGAAGGGTACAATAATCCTGAAAAGCGTTCTACCATCATTTACCCTGAAAAACCGAAATAGTTCATATAGGAAAACAGGCGTATAATAAAGAGGAGCCCCGGGCCAGTTAAAAAAAGTAAGACACATAATTATAGACAATATGGGAAATTTCCATTTATCCTTAACCGTTGCTTCGTAGAAAAAATAAAATGCCAGAACTAAAACTATTTCCAGACAATGGTGGTCTATGTATCCAGCAGCCTGGATATTCGCAATAGAAGTTGCGGTAGAAACAACAGTAAGTGCTGTCAGCCTGCCAAATGGTGTTTTGCCTCTCAAATACAGCAAAAATAAAGCAAAAAATATAAGTCCAAGAAAAAAAGGCAACAACACTGATGGGACAACAGGCTCTCCCCACATCTTTGCCACCGTTCCACCCAAAAAATCGAAAAGAGGTGGCCAGGGGACAAAGTCACCTTCTGGATAGGAAAGAAATCTATCAAAGATAAGCATTTCGGGATAATTTATAAAGTTGTGTATTATCCTTTTCAAATGGTAGTAGCTGTCCGGACCAATAAGTCTCAATTCAGGAAAAGCCCAGATATATCTTGTTGGGTCAAGTCTAAGTAGACAGAAAAATACAAATATTAAAGAAACAACGAGATAGTTTAAGAAATTTTTATTCATAACTTTCATTAATTCTACAGAACTGGCGGCATTATATCAATCCAGAAAATAAACCTAAAAACTTATAAGCTGCGGAAGCTTGTGATGAAACGTTGTCGACACTTTGCACAGACAAAGTTTATTTTCAGCACCTTATATCCATGAAATATAATTTCTGACAAAAATCAGAGAATATTCCCGTCTTTTAACCTAATTAACCTTTTTGTTCTTTCAGCCAGATCAGGATTGTGGGTTACAAGAACTATGGTTATACCTTTCCTGGTCAGCGTTTCGAGAAGTACAAAAATCTTTTCACTATTCTCAGTATCAAGATTGCCAGTTGGTTCATCTGCCAGAATAAACTCAGGGTTATTTACCAGAGATCTGGCTATGGCAACCCTTTGCATCTCTCCACCACTAAGCTGGTTAGGTTTATGATTAACCCTTCCTGTGAGACCGACCAGATCTATCAGTTCCATTATCTTCTCTTTTGCCAACTTTTTTCTGCTAAAAATAAGCGGCAGTTCAATATTTTCGTATACCGTTAGACCGGGAATGAGATAAAACTGCTGAAATATATATCCAATTTTGCTCCTGCGGATATGTACAAGCTGCTGCTCAGACATATTTTCAACCTCAATGCCGTCAATTTTTATTATTCCGCTGGTAGGTTTATCAAGACAGCCTATGAGATGAAGTAAAGTGGTCTTTCCGGAGCCTGAAGGTCCTACTATGGACACAAACTCTCCTCTTTCAATACTCAGATTAACCCCTTTAAGAGCCCTGACCTTCTCACTACCACGCTGATAAATCTTTTCTACGTTTATAAGCTCAATCATCCTTTTATCGCCTCGATAGGGCTTACCCTGGAAGCCCTGTATGCAGGGTATCCACCAGATATCATGCCAATTGCTATAGAAAATATTATGCACGTAAAAGCTATAAAAGGTTCAAATGTTATCATTCTGCCCGAAGGCACATAGGGCATGAACTTTTTAACAAAAATCTCAATGACACCAGAACCTATGAGGGAAACTGAAAGCCCCACCAAGCCACCAACAGTGGTTAAAATCATGGTTTCAAAAATTATCATTCTAAAAATATCCACCTTTGCCGCTCCGATAGCTCTCATCATGCCTATCTCCTGAGTTCTTTCAAATATGGCCATGAGGATAGAGTTCATCACTCCTACCGAGCTTATGATAATAGCTATCATCGCAACTGAAAGAGAAAGGATTTTTGCAGAGTTTGCTATACTCGCTATGCTGTTCATTACCTGTCCCATAGTTACTATCTGAATACCCGGAATCTCCTTAGAGAGAAGTTCTGTAAGATGATTTAAATCAGCAGGATTTTTAACCCTTACACCGAGTGCTGTAACCCTTCCTTCTTTACCAACCAGTTTTTGCAGAGCTAAAACAGGCATATAGATAAAGGCATCGTCCTGACTACCAGTTTTTTCAATAATTCCTGAAACTTTGAAAACTCTGTCGCCGTATCTGTAATTATCACCGGGGGTTAGTTTATCATGACCGGCTATCTCAGAGCCAACAAGCAGCTCATCTTCTTTTTCCGGCAGATAACCTTTGATAATCCAGCCGGGCTTAATTTTTGAAGCATGCTTCATCTCCATCCCATATACCAGATCAACCCTTCCTTTTTCCTGATTGGGCAGCTGGGTCACAAGGATTGACGTTACAAGCTCAATCTGATCAAACTTTTTTATCTTTTCAAACACAGTGACATCAAGAAATTTAGGTATCACACCTCCATGAAGCACTAAAGATGCAACCTCGTGGGGACAGCCTGAGGGCACAATCATAAAATGAAGTCCAGTTCTTTCAAGCTCCTTCGCTAATCCCCTCTCAAAGCCCCTATTAAAGGACAGAATTGAGAAAAGCACAGCTATGGAGGCAGATATACCGATGAGCGTAAGAAGACTTCTCAGTTTATGTCTCAAAAGATTTTTAAAGGCGATGCGGAAGAAAACCATCACCTGAGCTCAACCCCGTGGGCAATAATAAACACACCATTCTGCCCGAAAGACACTGTACCAGTTACGGTAGCCTTTTTTCCCTGCCTTTGAGGCAAAGCAAAGCCTTTGGTAGCCAGATCTATAAATATCTGTCCCGTATCATCTCTCAAAAAAAACCAGCAACCGTTTGAGGCACACTGAGTTGTTATGGTGCCTTCAAGATTAACAACCTTGCCCTGATAGGTGGTGTTAATAAAAACATCTTTTACTGACACCTTCTGTACACTTTTATCCACACCTGAGCCATATATCTCTTTACCACAGCCGACAAGTAGAATAAGCAACAAAACATAAAGTATTTTTTTCATCTTTCACTTCCCTGTTGTTTTTGATAAGAAATGTTTTTTCAGTATATCATCAAATCAATAATAAATCTACAGCATTATTTCAATCGGAAGGGTATGCATGGAAAAAAATGGCGTGATAGACGCAGTCACACTGTTGCCATGGCTTAAGATAAATAAAAAAGAGGGCATTTAGCCCTCTTTTTTTAAACTATTTTTTGTGTTCCTTTCTCAATCGTTCTGCGTCTTCTTTGATGCGTGCTGCGGCTTCCTTTACCTTTGCCCAACCATACCAGTGCATATAATCCGGATTGGCATGGAAAGCCCCCTGAAAAGCCCTCATTCTGTATTCAAGGAAGATTAGATAAAGCTCCTGTTCTGCGGCAGTTTTTGCTTCATAGAACTGGAGCAGGTCTGGTGCATACTTCCAGCCTTCCGGCTTCTGTAGAATTCCGTCATCATAAAGGGATTTAACGGTTCTTATTGCGTCAGCAAAAATCCTGTCCACATCCCTTATTATCTGATCTCCAGCCTTAAGATTCTCTTCGGCATAAGATCTGGAATGACATTTTGAACACACATCTAACATTTTGTTTCTTGCCTTTTCAAAAGATTCTTTGTCAAGCCTTGCCACCTTTGCAGCCTTCACCGCATCGAGTCTTTCGGTAGGATTGCCCTTTTCGTCAAGGACGCCTAAAGCCTGAAGTATGGTTACTCTGTCGTTTAACCAGTCTTTGTCGTCTTCTGGCAGTCTCAATGCTAAAAAGCCCCATGCAGTCATAACATTGTGACTACCATCAGGCATGTGACAGGTCTGACAGGTTGGTGCCCTGCCTGAGTTTGGTTCTATCTCCCAGATTGTGCCGTGCTTAGAAGTCTGCCACATCTCCCACTGTGGATGGTCAAAGCCCATGTGGCAGGTTCTGCATGCCCTCGGATCCCTTGCCTCTTTTACAGAAAAGCTGTGTCTTGTGTGACAGGAATCACACTGCCCTGAACCATAACGTTTAATTTCTGAAGCAGCCTTATCTCCAATCTTGTGACAGCCTGAACAGCCCTTAAGTCCTTCTCCACCCACCGTTGATGGCTGATGAGTAATCATGGGCATTGCCTTCATTGCAATCCATGCTAATGCATGTTTGCCTTCTCTGAACTCCTGAACCCTTTTTGAATGACATTTTGCACATGTGTCTGGGGTTGGAAGCTTTACCTTTGCCACATCATCTTTTGACATATGGTCAGTGCCATGACATCCTGAACAGTCCATCACCTTTGACATCTTTCCGGAAAGGAACTGTTTTACCACTCCCGGCGTTACCTTTTCGTGGCAGCTTATACATGCAGACTTCTTTGTTTCAGATTTTTTTGTGGCTGCGTAAGCAGTTGTAAATGCTACGATTGTTAAACCAATGAATAATGCTACTAAAACCCTTTTCATATGCCCTCCTTTTAAATTGCTGAAATCAAGTAAAAAAATCATCACCTCCTTTTTTTGTGTTATGTCGGTGATTTTATAATTTAATTTATGCCCTTTGCTTTGACTTTTGTCAAATTTTCGCTGCCATTGAAAAAATAGCAAATCTGTTGTATTTTTATATAGGTGAACAGAGAAGAGGCAAAAAAACGGATTGACCAGTTAAGAGAGTTAATAAACTACCACAACTATCTTTACTACGTTAAAGATGCTCCCGAAATATCCGATTCTGAATACGACAGACTCTTTTCAGAGTTAAAAACACTGGAGCAAAAGTTTCCCGACCTTGTTACCCCCGATTCGCCCACACAAAGAATCAGTGTAGAGGTTTCAAAAGAGTTTAAAACCAGAAGCCATTCCGTTCCCATGCTAAGTCTTGATAACGCCTTTGATGAAAAGGATGTTATCGACTTTGACGAAAGAATTAAAAGGATGCTGAAAATTTCAGGGGTTATTGAATACGTTGCTGAGCCAAAGATAGATGGTATAGCTATAGAGATTGTTTATGAAAAGGGCATTCTTACGGCTGGCATCACACGGGGTGATGGTATCACCGGAGAAGATGTTACGTTAAATATAAAGACAATCAAATCTGTCCCTTTGAGGCTTGTTGGGAAAGATATCCCTGAACTGCTGGAGGTGCGTGGGGAAGTATTTCTTTCAAAAGATGCATTTAGAAAAATCAATGCCCAGCAGGAAGAGCAGGGCAAAACACCCTTTGCCAATCCAAGAAATGCGGCGGCTGGCAGTCTCCGCCAGTTAGACCCCAAAATAACTGCATCACGACCTTTAGATGTTTTCTTTTATGCTGCCGGAGATATGAAAGGTGTAAATGTTAACAGTCAGTGGGAGTTTTTGGAATACTTAAGAAGCCTTGGGTTAAAGACAAATCCGGAGGCACAGCTACTAAAGGATTTGAAGGGGCTCCTGGAGTATCACAGACAGATGGAAACGAAAAGAGACAACCTCCCCTACGAAATTGACGGTATTGTGATTAAGGTAAACGATTTTAAGCTTCAGAATGAACTTGGAAGCACCGCAAGGTCGCCACGTTGGGCTATTGCTTATAAATTTAAACCAAGACAGGCTGTGACTAAGGTGAAAGACATTATTGTGAGTGTTGGCAGAACAGGAACCTTAACACCCGTTGCTATTTTTGAACCTGTTGATATTTCTGGTGTGACTGTTTCAAGGGCAACTCTACACAATCAGGACGAGGTGGACAAACTTGACATCAGAGTGGGTGATTATGTTGTTATTGAGCGTGCCGGCGATGTTATACCAGAGGTTGTTAAGGTGCTGAAAGAAAAAAGGGAAGGAAATCCTGCTCCCTTTAAGTTGCCTGACACGTGTCCCGTCTGCGGTGCAAAGGCGGTGCAGTACGAAGGAGAAGTGGCGGTAAGATGCACAGGTCTTGACTGTCCTGCCCAGCTAAAGGAAAAGATAAAGCACTTCTGCAAAAAGGATACTCTAAACATTGAGGGTTTTGGGGACAAAATCTGTGAACAACTTGCAGACAAAGGCATTGTAAAAGGCATTGAAGATATATTTCATCTCCGGATGGAAGATTTGATGAAGCTTGAAAGGATGGGTAAAAAACTGGCACAGAACTTACTTACTGCCATAGAAAGGGCAAAAGAAACAGAGCTTCATCGCTTTATTTACGCCCTCGGTATCAGGTATGTAGGGGAGGTAACGGCGAAAAAGCTGGTGGAACATTTCGGGAATATTGAAAGAATAATGTCAGCAACCTACGATGACCTTATTCAGGTGGAAGAGATTGGTGACGTTATTGCTAAAAGTATCGTCACCTTTTTTGGCGAAGAAAAGAACAAAGACAGCATAAAAAAGATTCTTGAGGCAGGTGTTAAATTTAAAACACTGGAAAAGAAAACAGGCATTTTTACTGGCAAAAAGCTGCTTTTTACAGGCACATTGAGCGGTATGAGCAGATTAGAGGCAAAAAAGATGGTGGAGTCTCTGGGGGGTGTTGTAAAAAACTCTGTAACGAAAGACCTTGACTATCTTGTGGTGGGTGCAGACCCGGGCTCAAAGCTTGAAGAGGCAAAAAAACATAACATAAAAATTCTGTCAGAAGAGGAGTTTTTGTCGATGCTGAAAGAAAAAAAAGAGAGCGGACAGGGACAACTGCTATGAAAAAAAACTGTTTTTTTATATTCATATTTTTTGTCCTCACCTGTTCCGCCTATGGTGAAACAATAAAGGTTACCGACTACGAAAAGGGTTTTTCAGACTGGAAGGTAAAAGAGTTTAAAGGAAAGGCAACCTTCACAGTGAAAGGTGATACAAAAAAACAGCTTTACTTAACCAGTAACCAGAGCTCATTTAGTCTGGCAAAGGAGCTTAATTTTGATTTATCAGCCTATCCCTTTCTTAACTTTGAATGGAAGGTGCTGAATATACCTGAAAAGGGCGATGTCCGAAACAAAAATACAGACGACCAGGCTGCCCAGATTTATGTGATAATTCCATCCTTTCCGGAAATGATAAACTTTAAAGCCATAGGCTACATCTGGGACAGCAATGCTCCACAGGGTGTCTATGAAAGCAAAAAAAGCTCAAACATCAGATACAGGGTGCTTAAAACTGGTAAAAGCGGGGCGGGCGAATGTCACTACGAAAAGGTTAATGTTTATGAAGACTTTAAGAAGCTGTGGAACATGGATATAAAAAAGAGAAAGATAGTTGTAAGTATATGTATAGATTCCGATGATACTAAAAGCAGCGCACAGTCAGCCTTTGGCGACATATTCTTTTCACAGAAATAGTATGAAAAAATTTCTTTCCATTCTGTTTTCTACAGGCTTCTACACCGGATACATACCAGTTGCCCCCGGCACCATCGGCTCGGTTTTGGGACTTATTATAGCTTCTTTAGTGGGACTGTTACACTGGAAAATCCAGCTTGCTTTATTTATAATCACCTTTTTGCTGTCAATTTATGCAATAAGAACAACGCTTAATTTTTTCGGAAAAAAAGATCCCCCACAGGTTGTGATAGACGAGATTCTTGGCATCTGGATAACCGTGATTTTTTTTAAAACCTCTTTAAAAATCTTTCTTATGGGATTTATATTTTTCAGGATTTTTGATATTCTGAAACCTTTTCCTGTAGGATTTATCGACAGAAAAATAGGTGGCGAAATGGGGATAATTCTTGACGACATAGCGGCTGGACTTATGGCAAAAGGGCTTATCTGGATAATATTTTACAAGGAGGCTTTAATATGAAAACAGGATTCATAGGGCTTGGTAACCTTGGCAGTGCTATGGCAAAAAGACTGATAAATGAAGGAGTTAACTTGATACTCTGGAACAGAACAAAAAGCAAGGCAGAAGCAGTCTGGAACAAGGTGGCAGACAGTCCCCGAGACGTAGCAAAAGAGGCTGAAATTATTTTCCTAAACCTTTTTGATAGTGATGCCGTAAAAGATGTGCTGCTGGGAGAAAATGGTGTGCTTTTTGCTGATTGTGAAAACAAAGTCATTGTTGACACCACCACCAACCACCCGGAGGCTGTGCTGTCCTTTTACGAAGAAGCAAAAAAGAAAAGGGCTGTTTATTTAGAAGCTCCTGTGCTCGGCAGCGTAGTACCAGCATCACAGGGTGCTCTTACCATACTCGTAAGCGGCGATAAAAATGGTTATGAAAAGGTTTATCCCTACCTGCAGAGGCTGGCACAAAACATCTTTTATCTTGAAACACCATCACTTGCAACAAAAATGAAGCTTATCAACAACCTGCTGCTCGGTGTTTTTATGGCAGCCATAGGCGAAGCGGTTGTCCTTGCCGAAGAGACTGGGGTCACAAAAAATACGGCTTTAGACATATTCGCAAAGGGTGCAGGAAACTCAATGGTATTAAATGAAAAAAGGGAGAAACTTATAAAAGAAGATTTTTCTCCACACTTTTCCTGTGCAGCTATTTATAAAGATTTACACTACCTTGAAACGCTTGCTTATAACAAAAAAACCCCTGTTACCCTCGGGAGTGTCACAAAAGAAATCTTTGCAAGGACATTTCATGAAAAGCTGGAAAATCACGATTTTTCAGTAATTTATAAAATTTTAAAAAAATAATCCAAAAAAATTTGTTTTTTTTAACTTTCTTGCTATTAATTTTAGTATGAAAAGAGTTTTGCCATTTTTTTTAATAATTTTTTTCTTATCCCTCTCCAATGCTCATGACGGAGAAAAAAAGATTCTTTTTTCCCTTTACCCCAATGGCAACAGGGATATACCCTTTTTTACAGAACTGGTTGATTACCTGAACGAAAAATTGAAACTGTCTTTTGTGCCTGTTTTTGAGCCAAACTACTTAAACGCAACAAGGTTACTTGCCTACAAAGAAGTGGATATAGCCTTTCTTTGCTCAGGGCCATATGTGATTGGAAAAGAACGCTATGGTTTAGAGGCGATTGCCGCCATCAAGCCATCCAATAACGTGGAATATCGTGCCTACATCATTGTGCCTGCCAATTCCAAAGTTACTTCATTAAAAGGGTTAAAGGGAAAAAGTTTTAGTTATGTTGATTTACTGTCTTACTCAGGCAGACTGGTTCCTATGTATATGATTAAAAAAATGGGAGAGGATCCACTAAGGTTTTTTTCCGATGTACAATACACAAAATCACATGAGGCATCTTTAAAGGCGGTTGCGGAAGGAAAGGTTGACGGAACGGCAGTAATCAGCCTTTTAGTGGAACATGAACTCAGGATAAACCCGGCTTTAAAAAAACAGATAAAGATTATTGAAAAGAGTGAAAAGACAGGTTATCCCGTCTTTGCTACAGTAAAGTTTATCGATAAAGAACTAACCGAATCTATAAGAAAGGTGCTGCTCAATATGCACAGGGACAAAAAAGGAAAAGAGATTTTGAAAAAGCTTAATATAGACTATCTTTTTCAGCCTAAGGACAGCGAATATGACTTAATAAGACAACACTACAGGGAACTAAAAGAGTTTGTTCCCTAACTAAGCCATTTTTTCATACAAACATTCTATTTCATTTATAAGTTCTGATGCATTAAATCTACCTGTTAAGAAACCAGCTCCTGCAATGCCACCAGCCCCAACTCCCTCTTTTACCAGCCCCTTTTCATACATTCTAAGTGCATTAAATCTTGAATGTGAAAAATAGATGTTTGCGGCAAGAACCGTTGCCACGGGAGCCACCATCTCGGAAAGCCATTTAAAATCTGCGGTTTTGTCTTCCGCAACCCAACGTGTTGTAACGAGGGCTATATTTTCCCATCGCACGCTTAAACCCTTAAACTTCTCAAGGATATTCATCAGACATATTACGGCGATAAGCTGTGTTCCGCCAGCCAGAATTACTGGAACATCAAGGCTTAATCTCATGGCTAAGGCAGCGTTAATCACTTGCATGGAGTCCCCCACAGCTCCAACTACCTTCAAGGGGTCTTCGTAAATGTCACCGTGCTTTAAATCTGCTGCACTGTGTGCCTTTTTAACCACCTCCGTTTTAATGTCATGGGCATTTTCAACCATACTGCTGGAAACCTTGCCAAAGGCGTCAATACCACAGGCTGTCATCAGAGAAAGTGCCGTTGTTGTGCCACCGGGCACACTTTCACCAAGCACCACATAACGTCTGAATTTCACAAGCTCTTCTGCTAACTTAAGGGACTGTTCAAACAGTCTTTCCCCATCATCGAATGCCCTTCCCGTCGTTATGCAGTTCAAGCCTTTTTCTCTGAACACGAATTGTGGCACCTTTGCCTTCACCTCACACCCACCATCTATAATAAATACAGGTACCTTCATAAGGTTAAGGGCAGCCTTTGTAATGATTACCGGAGAGGGCGGTCCCAGAGGATTTTTTGGGATTTCAGGTATAGTGAGCGGTTTATCGTAAAACAGATACTCCACATCCGCCTGTGCGGTGTATCTGCGAAGTTCAGGAGTTGCACCAGCCGCAGAAATACCGGGAATTTCCGCCGTCTTTGTGGTGGCTATGGTGCAGACAAAAACACCATCCATCCTTTCAATGGTTCTTAAAAAGTGTTCGAAATTTGGGTTGTCCTTTATCTGCAAAATATCTTTTAACATCTATTCTGTCCTGCATTCAGTAGTTTAAGCGTCACATTACCATCTGAAAAAAACCTTAACACAGAAAGAGAGCTATAGTCTATCTCAAAACTAAAAAATTGTGAAAGCGGAATTTTTAAATAATGCAGAACTAAAACCCTTATTACCCCCGCATGACCAACAAGCAGAAGCCTTTTACCCCTGTTTTCTTCTATTAAAGGATCGAAAGAATAAACCACCCTTTTTTTCAGGTCAGAAAGGCTTTCTCCTTCAGGAAATGGAATGTTGACAGGATCTTTATATCGCTTTTCAAGATATTCTGCCTCGGCTTCGGCAACATCTCTGTAACTTTTATTTTCCCACCTGCCAGCATCTATTTCTCTCAACTCCTTTAAGACAACCAGTGGACAGTTAAATCTCTCACTGTAAATCTTAGCAGGTGTTAGCGTCCTTGAAAGATCTGATGAAATCACAAGGGATATGGATTCTCTGGAAAGCCTATCAAGAAAAAATAATGTTTCTTTCTTACCCTCTTCAGAAAGTGGCACATCCCTCTGCCCTGTAAACACATCTTCATGTGAATTTACAAGCCTTCCATGCCTTATCATAAAAAGGGTTGTTTCTGTTCCGTTCATAGCCTGCCAGTTGCAAAAACCAGAAATGTTAAGATTTCCACCAGTGAACACCCTGCTCCGAATATATCCCCGGAAAATCCACCAAAACGTCTCAAAATATAAATCTTAAACAGGACCGCAACCAAAAGAACTATTATGCCCGCTAACAAAAACATTTTACCTAAAATCAGCATGACGATGAAGTAAGAGATTAAACCAAAAAAAAGCTCAGAACTGCCAGCCCTTTCAATGAAAAGCCGCCCAAGCCCCTCATTAAAAAGTGGCTTTGATTTTGTGGCAAAAATGACAATTGCTGCCCGTCCAGACATGCCTGCTGTTATAAAAAAAGACAGAGTCAGAGCAACATGTTCAGCAAGAGTAAGGATTGTTACAAAATAAAAGATAAGTGCTATTACACCCATAGCACCTGTTCTGCTGTCTTTTATGATTTCTTTAAATCGGACTTCATTTTTTTTTGCACCAAAAAAGGCGTCACAAAAATCGGCAAGACCATCCAAATGCAATCCGCCATTTAGGAGATGATAAAAAAAGAGTGAAAAAACAAAGGCTGCTTTTTGGGGCAACAGGTTTGAGATCAGGTGATAAAAGAGAAAGGTTACCGCCCCGATGATAGCTCCCACCATAGGAAACCACATTAAAGCCTTTTCAATCCTTTTCTCATCCTGCCAGAATGAAGCGGGTACCGGTAAAACTGTTAAAAATGTTAATGCAAGAAAAAATGACTTCAAGACATTTTCCCCGACACTGCTGCCTCTGCAAATGTTGCCATCTCTTTAAACATCTTTACCGCCATTTCTATAATCGGAAAGGCAATGACCGAACCAGTTCCCTCTCCGAGACGCAGATTCAGATCCAAAAGCGGTTTTTCATTTATGTAAGAGTAAAAAAGTTTATGTCCCCTTTCCAGAGAACAGTGGGAAAATATGGCGTAATGAGAAACATTTTTGTTTAATAGCCATGCAAGTATGAATCCTGCTGCAGATATAAAACCATCCACGACAACAGGCTTTTTATAACAGGCAGCACCTAAGATAAAACCACATATAGCCCCTATCTCAAATCCACCCACTTTCTGCAAAACATCAAGTGCATCATCACTCTCTGGCTTATGAAACTCTATCGCCCTGTCAACCACCTCAATCTTTCTGGCAAGTTTCTCTTCATCTATCCCTGTCCCAAAACCTACCAGAAGTTCTGTTTCATATCCCGTTACCGCTTTTATAACGGCACTGCTCGCGGTGGTGTTACCTATTCCCATATCTCCCGGTGCCAGTAAATTATAACCTTTTTTTGCCGCATCTTCAGCCAGCTGAAAACCTGTAATAATAGCCTCCATAGCCTGTTCACGGGTCATGGCTGTCGTTTTTAAAATGTTTCCTGTCCCCCTGCCAATCTTTTTAATTATCAGGTCTGGATGACTGTCAAAGAGGTAGTCAACACCCACATCTATTACATAAACTTTCGCATTTGCCGCCCTGGAAAATACATTAATTGCCGCCCCACCCGTTAAAAAGTTATGAACCATCTGATAAGTAACCTCTTTCGGGTATGCACTAACTCCCTCTTCGGTAACTCCATGGTCTGCCGCAAAGACATAAACAGCCTTTTTAATTTCATCAGGCAGTTGCCCTTCAAAGACTGCATAAAGTTTTGCCGCCACCTCTTCCAGTCTGCCGAGACTGCCAACAGGCTTGGTGAGGTTGTTAATCCTTTCGTAAGCCTTTTCTATGAATACAGCTTTTACTGGCTCCACATTTTTTACAATTTCTTCAATATTCCTTTTCATTTTACTCAAGCCTGAGCTTCCTCCCTGCAATTACAAAAAAGGCATTTTCTGCAATCCGACAGATTTTCTGGTTTGCCCTGCCGGAAAAATCAATAAAACTTCTTGCCAATCTGTTTTCCGGTATTACTCCCATGCCCACCTCGTTTGTTACAAGGATAATATTTGTGTTACAGTCTTTAAGGGTATTTTCAAGTCTCTTCAGATGGGAATCTCTTTCGTCATCCTGTTCAAAATAGTAAAAAAGGTTATTATACCAGAAGGTCAGACAGTCAACAAGAATGACGTTGTAAAATGAAGCCTTTTCGGCAATAAGGTTCGCTATATTTATGGGTTCTTCAACGGTTTCAAACAGATTTCCCCTTCGTTCTCTGTGAAGCAGAACCCTTTTTTTCATCTCATCATCAGTGACTACAGAAGTTGCAATATAAAGACGGGGAGCAGGAAACCTGACCGCCTCCCTTTCGGCAACTTCACTTTTTCCGGATTTCATACCACCTATGTAGAGCGTAACCGCCATTAAAATTCCACACCTTTTCGTGCTTTCACACCCTTTGTGTAGGGATGTTTAATCATCTTCATTTCGGTTACATAGTCTGCAAGTTCAATAAGCTCTGGTATAGCATCCCTGCCAGTGATAACCAGTTCCAGTTTTTCAGGCTTATTTTTAAAAAAATTAATAGCCCTTTCCCTGTCAAGAAGGTCATAACGCAGACAGGCGTTAAGTTCATCAAAAACAACGAGGTCATAATCGTTCTCTTCTATCATTTTTACCGCCTTTTCAAAGGATTCTGAGACAGATTTTTTCAGATCCTCCATTGTAACCCTTTTGTCAAAAAGAGGAGACTTGTTTTCAAACCTTATGTAAGTCAACTCCGGAAACAATTTTTCAAATGCCTTCATCTCGCCGTATTTTGTTTTGCTGTCTTTTAAGAAAGAAAAAATGGCAACCTTCTTGCCATGCCCGAGAGCTCTTATAACCAGACCAAAAGATGCTGTAGTTTTTCCCTTACCGTCTCCGGTATAAACATGAATCAGTCCTTTTTTCATTTTGATTCGCTCCTCCTTAGGGGCAGATATATGTAAAAACTGGTTCCTTTATTAAGAGCGGTTGAAACCTTAATATCTCCTTTGTGCTGTTTGATTATACCATATACTACCGAAAGCCCTAAACCTGTTCCCTTGCCCACCTCCTTCGTGGTATAGAAGGGGTCAAATATATGTTTTGCCGTTTCTTCATCCATTCCTGTCCCTGTATCGGTAAAGGTTAGTATTGCATATTCGCCTTCATTTAAATCAGGAACCTGCTCTCTTGTTACTAAAATTCTGTTTGTAGCAATGGTTATTCTTCCTCCATTCGGCATGGCATCTTTTGCATTGGTTGTCAGATTTATCAAAACCTGACCTATTTGATTCTTATCTACCGTTACAGGCAGAGGCATATCGGATAATAAAAGTTCAATCTTTATTTCTTTGCCCGCAATTATCTCAAGCATGGAAAGTTGTTCTTGAATAACCTCTCTCAAATCGTAATCGCCCAAAAACAGCATCTGCTTTCTGCCAAAGGCAAGAAGTTGTGCAACAAGTTTAGCCGCCCTTTCGGAGGCTCTTACTATATCCTTTACCTCTTTCAGTAAGGGGCTTTCTTTCAGTTTCATTTCCAGTAACGTTGCATAGCCGATTATTGCGGTAAGGATATTATTGAAGTCGTGGGCAATACCACCTGCAAGTGTTCCGATACTTTCCATCTTTTTTGCGTGCTGTAGTTTTTCTTCAAGTGTGATACGGTCAGTTATATCTACAGATAACACAAGGATAGCCTTTTTATTATTCCATAAAACAGGCATAGAATGAACTTCCACCGTTACTTCCGCCCCATCAGCCTTTTTGTGTCTTTTTATTGTCTTCTCAACAAATTGGGTTTTGATAACAAAATCGCTATTATTTTTTTTCTCAATATAATCTAAACTCATTTTGCAAAATTCATCTTTGCTGAAACCGTAAAACTTTACCGCACTGTCGTTTGCAGCAAGAATGACTCTGCTTGATTCATCCACAATCAGAAAAGGGAGAGGATTAGATTCAAAAAGCAGCCTATACCACTTTTCAGAATCTGTCAGTTTCTGTCTTTTTTCTTCCAGATCCGCCGCCATTTTATTAAACTCGGTGGCAAGCGTGCCTATTTCATCCTTTCTATCTGCAAAAGGCAGCTTTTTAACTTCTCCATCTGAAAAAGCTTTTATAAGACGTCCTATTTTTTTCAATGGTAACAGAAAACGTATTGCAAAGATAAAAGACAACAACACAATAAGAAAAGTAAACACAATAAACCTCTTATTCATCCTCTCCTTGAAGTCTATAAGAAAGTAAAACTCAGAAACGGAAATGAAAACCAGAAACTTATTTAAAACATTAAGCTCAAGAGGCTTTGCATACACATAATGGGTTCCGCCAAATGCCTTCACCTCAAATAACGTTTTTTTATGTTCCTTAAAATAGGTAAAGGCATTATACAAAAGCTCATCCCTGTCTTTTGTAACCAAAAGCAGGGAAGCATCGCCTTTTTTAAGAAAATCTGCAAAACCTTCTTCTGAAGAGGCGATAATTTCACCATTCTCCGTCACTATTTTTATGTTAACATTTTTGTAAATCCTGCTTATTTTGTTAATATAAGCTGAAAGGTCTTTCAACATTATATCGATGCCAATGACAACAGGCTTGCCTTTTATATCAGAAATATTGCGGGAAGCTGTTATACCAATATCACGTGTGGTTCGAAATATGTAAGGGTTACTCCAGTTTATATAACTATTATCCTTTGCTATTTTGTACCACCGTCGCTTCCGCGGGTCGTAATCATCCTGCAACCTTTCATCTTTAATTAGAGTATCAGAGTCATTCCAATAAAGCCACCTTACACTCTTCTTTTCAGTAGCCTTTTTTATGCGGTTTCTCCATATTTCACCTGTCCTTAAGATTAAATATCCGTTGCCTTCTCCGTCCCCCATATTGACGGACGTTATATGAGGATGAGCCCTCATAAAAGGTTTAAAAAAGCCATTTGTCAATTTATAATCTGAAAAATCAAGCTTTTTCTGGCGATAAAACTCTTCAGCTATCTCTATCATTCTTTGTGGCGGCAGCGTAAAACGAACAACTTCTGAGTTTATTGCCGAACCCATCTGTTCAAAAATATTCTGGTAACTCTTTTTTTTATGCTCAATCTCCATATATTGTGTAATCAAAAGGTCTGAGAAAAAAACGAGAGAAACGAAGATAACGAAGGCTTCCAGAAGCCCGAACTTTATTTTCATAGTGAGAATTATATTACAGGAAATATAAAAAATAAAGCTGCCTTAAGACATTTTTTATTTTTTCTCCCTCTCCTTTTCTTCAAGACGCATTCTACGTCTTTCCATCGCCTCTGCATGTCTTCTTTTGTCATCTTCCGTCATAAGGATGAGTGGTGGCACCTTTTTGGGCTTACCTTTTTCGTCAAGGGCAACGAAGGTAAGATAGGCAGACGATGTATGCCTTACTTCCCCTGTAATGGTGTTTTCCGACTCTACACGAACACCAACCTCCATGGATGTTTTGCCCACATAGTTAATCCTTGCCTTTAATATTACAAGATCCCCCACATATACCGGATTGATAAAATCAAGCCTGTCAATAGATGCTGTAACAACATTACTTCTTGCATGTCTTTTTGCTACAACACCTGCAGCCGTATCAATAAGCTTCATGATTACACCGCCATGGACATTACCAGCTGGATTTGCATGCTCCGGATTCATTTCCAGTGCCATAATCGTTTCACTTTCACGGGGGCTTTTACCTTCCATTTTTTCACCTCTTTTTAGATAACTTTTCTATCTGTTACAAAATTTCTGTTTTTTTAATCGACTTTAACTCAATTTTAACCATTATATCTTAACTGTCAACATTTAACTTATTATTAAAAAATTAATATTGCAAAAAATACTTGATATAAATGTCTTAAATGTGGTAAAAGTTACAAAAACTATTTATTTATCATGGGGGGGAATATCATTATTAGCTAAAACAACAGCTATCACTATCGTTTATTGTCTTGCCGCAATAAAATCAAAAACATAAGAAGGAGGAGAGTATGCCACTAAGTGAAAAGACGTTTAAAGAGTTTACAGAAAAGCTGGGAAGAGGTGAACTCAAAGACTGGCAGATTGCCGAAGAAGCAGAAAAAAGTATGAAAAAGATTGAGGAGATTGCAAAAGACCTCGGTCTCGAAAAGGAAGAGCTTTTACCCTATGGTCATTACATTGCAAAGGTGGATTATCAGAAGGTTCTGAAGAGACTTGAAAACAGACCCGACGGTAAGTATATTGACGTCACAGCAATAACACCGACACCCTTAGGAGAAGGAAAATCAACCACAACCATAGGGTTGGTTCAGGGACTTGGCAAGAGAGGAAAAAAGGTAACTGCAGGTATCAGACAGCCTTCCGGCGGACCCACCATGAATGTAAAAGGTTCCGCTGCAGGTGGTGGACTTTCGCAGTGTATCCCTCTTACAGAGTTTTCTCTCGGCTTTACGGGCGACATTAACGCAATTATGAATGCCCATAACCTTGCCATGGTTGCCACAACTTCAAGAATGCAGCACGAATTCAACTACAGTGATGAAGAGCTGGCAAAACGCGGGCTTAAAAGGCTTGACATAGACCCGAGAAACGTTCAGATGGGCTGGATAATCGACTTCTGTGCACAGGCTCTCAGAAAAATCATTATTGGACTTGGCGGAAAGCAGGACGGTTTTATGATGGAGTCCCGCTTTGACATTGCTGTTTCATCAGAAGTTATGGCTATCCTTGCAGTTGCAAAAGACCTGAAAGACTTCAGGGAGAGAATCGGTAAGATAGTTGTTGGCTACAGCAAGTCTGGCAAGCCTGTTACCTGTGAAGATTTAAATGTTGCAGGTGCCATGACCGCATGGATGCTGCCCGCCTTAAATCCAAACCTGATTCAGACCATTGAAGGTCAGCCTGTTTTTGTTCACGCAGGACCCTTTGCAAACATTGCTATTGGACAGTCCTCAATTATTGCTGACAAAGTGGCACTGAAACTTTCTGATTACCATGTAACCGAGTCTGGTTTTGCTGCAGACATCGGCTTTGAAAAGTTCTGGAACTTAAAGTGCCGTTTTTCAGGTCTGACCCCCAATGCGGTTGTTGTTGTTGCCACTGTCAGGGCACTTAAGAGCCATGGCGGTGCACCAATACCTGTTCCCGGAAGACCGCTGCCGGAAGAATATTCAAAAGAAAATGTTGGTTATGTTGAAAAGGGTGCAGCCAATCTGCTACACATGGTTGAGCTTGTCAAAAAGGCTGGAATTCCTCCTGTTGTTTGTATCAACGCCTTCTACACTGACACAGACAACGAAATTAAAGCCATCAAGAGACTTTGCGAGGCAGCAGGTGCACGCGTGGCTGTTTCAAAGCACTGGCAGTATGGCGGCGAAGGTGCCCTTGAGCTTGCGGATGCAGTTCTTGATGCCTGCAACGAAAAACCCAACTTCAAATTCCTTTATGAATTAGATATGCCTCAGACAAAGAGGATTGAACTCATTGCAAAGGAGGTTTATGGTGCTGATGGTGCTGAATTTTCACCAGAGGCTACTGCAAAACTGAAGGCTATCGAGGCAGACCCTGAACTGTCAAAGCTCGGAACATGTATGGTTAAAACACATCTCAGTCTCTCTGACAATCCCAATCTAAAGGGAGTGCCCAAAGGCTGGAAACTTTTTGTAAGAGACGTTCTTGTCTTCAGGGGTGCAGGATTTGTAGTACCAGTTGCAGGCACGATAAAGCTCATGCCCGGTACCGCTTCTGACCCTGCATATCATCGTATTGACGTTGATGTTGAAACAGGAAAGGTTAAGGGATTGTTCTAAAATTAGCTTATAAAAAAAGAGAGGGCTTTTGCCCTCTCTTTTTTTTATCATTATTCCTTCATTTTGCCAATGGCTTCCTTAATTTCCTCAACAGATGCACCATCTTCTATGGTGGAAAGGTCACCCAGATCCTTACCCAGCCACAGTGTCTTCATAACACGCCTCATTATCTTTCCACTCCTTGTTTTTGGCAACATCTTTACAAACTGAATATCCTTCATAACAACAATAGGACCCATCACATTTCTGATGTGTTGAATAAGCTCTTTTTTAAGCTCTTCTGATGGTTCATAGCCTGTTTTCAGCACAACAAATGCACAGGCAACCTCTCCCCTGAACTCATCGGGCACACCTGAGACGCCTGATTCCGCAACGGCAGGATGTGATATCAATGCATTTTCTATCTCTATGGTTCCAATTCTGTGAGCAGAGATTTTTATAACCTCATCTGAACGTCCAACAAACCAGATATAGCCGTCTTCATCACGGTAGGCTCCATCACCAGAACAGTACATGCCTTTTAATGTATCAATCTTTTCCCAGTAGTCAGTTTTATACCTTTCAGGCTCTCCCCAGAGTGTGGGTGTGAGTCCCGGAAACGGTTTTTTAATGACAAAAATACCTTTTTCACCCGGCTCACAGGGCTTTCCCGTTTTTTCATCTATTATATCTACCTGAACACCCGGAACCGCAAGTGAAGAAGAGCCCGGCTTTATTGGATACATACCAAGACCATAGGGATTTGCTATTACCGGACCTGAGGTCTCTGTCTGCCACATATGGTCAATTACAGGTATTCTGTCCTGAAACACCTCCTTCTGTAGCCACTCCCATGCAGCAGGGTTTAAAACCTCTCCTGCACAAAAAACCCTTTCCACAGAAGACAGATCATGTTTTCTTGCCTCTTCTATGCCCAGCTTCATCAATCCTCTGACGCCCGTTGGTGATATCCATAGTGCCGTTACTTTGTTTCTTTCTATTACGTCAAATATCATGTCCTTTCTCGGGTAGTCAGGCGTACCTTCATAAAGGACAGTTGTACATCCTGAGATAAGCGGTCCGTAAACATTATAGCTGTGACCCACTATCCAGCCGATGTCGGATGTTGCAAACCATACATCATCGGGACGAATCTTGTAAATCCATTTCCCCATCGAATAAACATACTGCTGATAGCCACCATGAACATGAACCGTTACCTTTGGTTTTGCGGTTGTGCCTGAAGTGGGTAACAAAAACAGCGGTTCGTTAGACTCCATCATCTCTACATCACTACTCTGCCCTTCGGCATAGTTTAAAAACTCTTCCCAGAAGATGTCTCTGCCAGGTTTCATGGGTCTTTCACCGTCATGAGCCCTTTTCAGAACAACCACCTTTTTTACCTGTCCCTCAGGAACTTCATTCAGGGCATCATCAATAACCTTTTTAAGCTCAACAGTTGCCCCCCTTCTGTGATTAACATCTTGTGTCAGTATATATTCTGCACCTGAAAGATTAACCCTGTCCGCAACCGCTTTATAAGAAAACCCCGCAAAAATAACAACATGAATGGCACCTATTCTTGCACAGGCAAGCATGCTGACAACAGGTTCTATACCCATAGGCATATAGATAACAACCCTGTCACCCCTTTTCACACCCATGCCTCTCAAAGCCGCCGCATACTTTTTTACCAGATGTAATAACTGTCCATAAGTTACCACCCTTGTTTCACCTGTCTCTGCAATCTCAGAAACAATAGCAGCCTTTCCTGCCCTCCCTTTCATAACATTGTAATCAACGGCACTGAAGCATATGTTTGTAAGACCACCAACAAACCACCTGAATGTGGGATACTGCCAGTCAAAGCATTTGTCCCACTTTTTAAACCAGTAAATCTCATCCATTGAACACAAAGCCGCATTTTCCCAGAAGCCTTCCAGATCTTCATAACCCCATTTAAGAAAAGCCTTTACCTGTGGTGGAATAATTTCCATCTTGCTCCCCCTTTGTTCCATAAACCCTCCTTTTTTTAGAACAGTATTTTGGAAAGAATATAACAACAAAAAAACCACATGTCAATCTTTTTTTAGTAATACAAAATTAGTTTTAGTATTACTAAAACAAAAGCGACAGGTTTCACCTTAGAAAAGCGGTTTTAAATGCAGCGGGGGTAAAAAACTACTCTTCTTCCAAATAGCCTAAACGATGGGAAATTTCTTTCGCAGCATCAATCACCAGAGGAATAAAAAAGGTTTTAATCTTTTCGTCATCCATTCTTAGTGAAGGAGCAGAAATAGAGATTGCACCCACAATCTTTCTTGTATAATCCTTTATAGGTGCAGCAACACACCTAACTCCCAGATCCAGTTCTTCCATATCTAAACCATAGCCGTTTTTTTGTGCCTCTCGTATTAGCTGGAACAACTTTTCCCTTGAGGTGATAGTGTTATCTGTAAACCTTTTTAGTTCTTCCTGAGGAAAATATTTTATTAGTTCTTCCTCAGGTTCATTTGACACCAGCACCTTGCCGGAGGCTGTAGCATGCAGGGGCAATCTGTTACCTATACGGGAAGTAACCTTAACAACCTGATTCGCTTCTAAGCCGTCAATATAAACACAGCTGTTACCTCTCAAAACGCTTATATAAATATTCTCGTTGCATTTTGCAAGCAGATCACGCATAACGGGGTGAGCCTGCCTTAACAGTCCCAGATGCTTTACAAACTGCTGCCCGAGCTCCAGAACCTTAACACCTAATTTGTAGTTGCCTGTTTGTTTATCCTGTTCAATATAACCACGTAGCTCAAGTGTGGCAAGAAGACGGAAGACATTGTTTTTATGCAACCCAAGTTTTTTACTTAATTCTGTAACCCCAAGTTCATCATTGTCCCCTTTAAAAGCCTCCAAAAGGTCAATGGCATGGATAACCGACTGAATAACATACTCTTTTTTGCTTTTTTTTCTTTCTTTAACCTTCATTTGGTTAACGCCCCTGTTTATAATAATTTTCTAATTTTATTTTTTACCTTCTGCTTTTTAGCCTCTTTTAAAACTGCAAAAATAATTTAACCACAATAATATGAAATCACTTTTCTTTTACGTTGTCAAGTATTTTAAAACTGTGTTTTTAAATTTGTAAATGATTTTTTTCACAAAGTAGTTTTGCCTTACTAATTTTCTTGACCTGTTTACGTTTTGTGTGATAAAAAACACTTACTAAACAAAAGGAGGAGGGAGTTTTATGGCAGAAAAAATGGAGTCTTTGAAACAAGAGTCAAGAAAGTTTTACCCACCAAAAGAGTTTGTGGAACAGGCTTACATCAAGAGTTTTGAAGAGTACAAAAAGATGTATGACCGTTCAATTAGCGATCCTGATGGTTTCTGGGGTGATCTGGCAAAGGAACTTCTGGACTGGTACAGCACAGATTGGCAGAAGGTTGAATATTATGATTTTGAAAATGCTAAGATTGAGTATTTCAAGGGGGGAAAGATCAATGTTAGCTACAACTGTCTGGACAGGCACATCAAAACATGGAGAAGAAACAAGGCTGCTTTAATCTGGGAAGGTGACAATTATGAAACAAGAACCTTAACATATGGTCAGCTTTACAGAGAGGTTAACAGGTTTGCAAACGTTCTGAAAAAAATGGGCGTCAAAAAGGGCGACAGAGTTACAATTTATCTGCCCATGATTTTAGAGCTCCCAATCGCAATGTTAGCCTGCACAAGAATAGGTGCAATACACAGTATAATCTTCGGCGGCTTTAGTCCTTCATCAATAGTTGACCGTATTGATGATGCAAAATCAACTTTCCTTATAACCGCTGACGAAGGTTTAAGGGCTGGAAAAGTTGTTCCCCTTAAGAAAAATGTTGACGAAGCACTCAGCGATCCTAGGGCATCTACAGTTAAAACGGTTGTTGTCTTTAAAAGAACCGGAAACCCCGTTAACATGAAAGAAGGCAGGGATTACTGGTGGCATGAGTTGATGGCTGATCCAGAACTTAAGGATTATTGTGAGCCGGAAAAGATGGATGCAGAAGATCCACTGTTTATTCTTTACACATCTGGAAGCACTGGAAAGCCTAAGGGTGTCTTGCACACAACAGGTGGATATCTGCTCTACGTAACAGCCACTTTTAAATATGTCTTTGATTACAAAGACAACGATGTTTACTGGTGCACTGCCGATATTGGCTGGGTAACGGGACATAGTTACATAGTTTACGGACCACTTTCTTATGGTGCAACCTCCTTTGTTTTTGAAGGAGTACCAAACTATCCGAAACCAGACCGTTTCTGGGAAGTGGTTGAAAAATATGGTGTTAATATATTCTACACAGCACCAACAGCTATCAGGGCGATGATGAGAGATGGTGAACAGTGGCCCAATGGCAGAGATCTGTCATCCTTAAGGCTTCTTGGCACAGTCGGTGAACCTATTAACCCTGAAGCATGGATATGGTATCACACCCACATAGGCAGGCAGAGATGCCCCATAGTTGACACCTGGTGGCAGACAGAAACAGGCGGTCATCTTATAGCTACCATACCGGGTGCCACATTCCAGAAACCGGGTTCGGCTGGTTATCCTTTCTTTGGCGTTGTTCCAAAGGTGGTAGACGACAGCGGTAACGAAGTGGGCGTTAATGAGGGAGGAAAACTTATTATTGAAAAGTCCTGGCCCGGCATGATGAGAACCGTTTACGGTGACCATGAAAGATTTAAACAGACCTACTTCTCAATGTATAAAGGCAAATACTTCACGGGCGACGGTGCAAGAAAGGATGAAGACGGATGTTTCTGGCTTATGGGACGTGTTGATGACGTTATTAATGTGTCCGGTCACCGTATAGGCACAGCCGAGGTTGAGAGTGCCCTTGTTTCACATGCTTCAGTGGCAGAAGCTGCCGTTGTCGGAATGCCACACGACATAAAGGGACAGGGTATATATGCCTATGTTATTCTTAAGGAAGGTTTTAAAGCGAGTGAAGAGTTAAGAAAAGAACTTATTCAGCACGTAAGAAAGGAGATCGGACCTATCGCAACACCTGATATTCTTCACTTTGTTCCCAACCTGCCAAAGACAAGAAGCGGCAAGATAATGAGAAGAATCCTTAGAAAAGTGGCTGAAAATGAGTTTGAAAATATAGGCGATACCACCACACTTGCAGATCCAGGAGTGGTACAGATTATCATTGAAGGTAAAAAGTCAGGTAAATTCGGTATTTAATGATGATAATGGTGTGATAAAAAGGGGGGACAAAAATGTCCCCCTTTTTTCATTTTGAAAGCTTCCTCTTCTTCACAACGTTTTCCACAGCCTGGGCAACGACTTTTGGCACCCGCTTATCAAAGGGCGAAGGAATGATATAATCTTCATTAAGTTCTGCAGGTTTTACAAGAGAAGCAATAGCCTGTGCAGCGGCTATTTTCATTTCATAGGTTACCGTTGTTGCCTTTGAATCCAGCAACCCTCTGAAAAACCCGGGGAAACAGAGAACATTATTTATCTGATTGGGATAGTCTGATCTGCCTGTTGCGATAATCCGTGCATAAGGTGCCGCTTCTTCCGGCATAATCTCCGGAACAGGGTTTGCCATTGCAAACACAATGGCATTTTCAGCCATGTTTTTAATGTCCTCCCCTGTCAATAACCCGGGACCAGATGTGCCGATAAACAAATCCGCCCCCTTTATGGCTTCATGAACAGAACCTTTTATCTTCTTTTTGTTTGTAATCTCTGCCATCTCTTCCTTGTATATGTTCATGCCTTCCTTTCTGCCTTTATAAACAGCCCCCTTACTGTCACATAAAACCACATTACCAGCCTGAACACCTGCATAAATTAAGAGTCTTGCACAGGCAAGCCCTGCAGCTCCTGCCCCTGAAATAACTATTTTTATCTTGTCCATATCCTTCTTTACAAGCTTTAAGGCATTATAGAGTGCAGCAAGCACAACCACTGCCGTTCCATGCTGGTCATCATGAAACACCGGGATATCCAGCTCTTTTTTCAGTCTCTCTTCAATCTCAAAGCAGCGAGGTGCAGATATATCTTCTAAATTTATGCCTCCAAAGGTGGGAGATATAACCTTGACCGCCTTTATTATCTCTTCCGTATCCTTAGTGCCAAGACATATGGGAAAAGCATTCACATCTGCAAACTGTTTGAAGAGCATTGCCTTTCCTTCCATAACAGGTAAGGCAGCATATGGTCCAATATCACCAAGCCCCAGAACAGCGGTTCCGTCAGTAACGATAGCAACGGCGTTGCCCTTTATTGTGAAGTTATAAACATGTTTGGGGTTTTTGTGTATGTCCATACAAACCCTTGCAACACCGGGCGTATAAACCATTGATAAATCATCTCTTGTGCCGATGGGATGTTTCAGATGGATGGATATCTTCCCACCATGATGAACCGCAAAGGTTTTGTCCGTAACATGTTTTAACCTGACATCAGAAAGGCTTTTTATCTCATCAACAATCTTATGAACATGAGCCTCGTCTGCCCCTGAAAAATTAATGTCTCTGGTAATGTTATTTTTTGTTATTTTTACAATATCAATGGAACCGATATCGCCGCCAAGCTCTCCTATAAGCGATGTAAGTTTGCCAAGCATGCCTACAACGTTTGGATATTCTACCCTGACTGTTACACTAAAACTTGGTGTTGGTTTTAGCACAAACTTTCTCCTTATATTAAATACCTAAATATGCCTCTTTAATCTTGGGATCGTTAATCAGATCCTTTGAGTTACCGGAAAGCACGATTCTGCCCGTTTCCATAACATAGGCACGGTGACTTAGCTCAAGAACCATCTGAACATCCTGTTCCACAATCAAAATACTGACGCCGTTTTCGTGAATATCCTGGAGCACCTTGACAAGTACATCTACCACCGTGGGTGCAAGCCCGAGAGAAAATTCGTCTATTAAAAGCACCCTGGGATCATTCATAAGTGCCCTGCCTATGGCAACCATCTGCTGCTCACCACCGGAAAGATCGCCTGCAAGATGGTCTTTTCTTTCAAAAAGCCTCGGGAATATGGAAAATATTTTATCAATCCTCTGTTTAATGTCTTTTCTGTTGGTAAAAGCCCCCATCACCAGATTGTCAGTTACTGTCATGCCTGCAAAAAGCCTTCTACCCTCCGGAACAATACTTAAACCTGACTTTACAACCTTTGTTGAAGAATGATTGGCAACATTTTCGTCATATATCAAAATCTCTCCGCTCCATACCCTGTTCAGACCAAAAACGGTTCTCATAAAGGTTGTTTTGCCTGCACCATTAGAACCAAGCAGTGCAACAATCTCACCTTTATCAACAGTCAGGTTAATATCCCTTAATATTTGTAAATCTCCATAACCTGTGTTTAAATTTTTAACTTCAAGAAGAGCCATGACTACTCCTTTTTTGCGTATTTTGAACCTAAATATGCCTCTATAACTGCCGGATTTTTAACCACCTCTTCTGGTTTACCTTCACAAATCAGTCTGCCGAGATGCAGGACCACTATCCTGTCTGATATGCCCATTATCGCCTTCATAACATGTTCTATGGCAATTATGGTAATACCCTTTTCCTTTAATTTAATCACTTCTGACATTATGTCTGTTAGCTCTCTGGCACCAAGCCCTGCCATAACCTCATCCAGCAAAAGCAGGTCTGGTCCCATTGCAAGAGCCCTCGCAACCTCCAGTTTTTTCCTTTTTGCAAGCGGCAGAATACGTGGGTCTTTATCTTTCACATCTTCCAGCCCAACAACTTTAAGTGCCTCTTCCGCCACATCCTTAGCCTCACTTTTGGAGTTAAGGTTTCTTTTTCCATAAAAGGCACCAACCATAACGTTTTCCAGCACAGAGAGACCCCCGAAGGGTTTTACGACCTGAAAGGTGCGGGCAATACCCATCTTTGCAATTTCGTGAGGTTTTTTGTTATTTATTGTCTGACCTTTGTAGTTAATTACACCCCCTGTAATGCTCGTAAGTCTTGAAATGAGATTCATAAAAGTGGTTTTTCCCGCTCCGTTAGGACCAATAATACCAACAATCTCACCCTGATTAACCCTAAAGGTCACATCTGTTAAAACCTTTAGTCCACCGTAACTTTTGGCAACATTTTTAGCTTCAAGTAAAACCATGACTTTGCCCCTTTATAATCTATTTTCTCTTAAATTGCCCAGCAGTTTCTTAAAAGAAAAGCCACCTTTAAAGGTCTCAAAAAGACCTTTCGGCAGAAAGAGAATGATAAAAATGATGAGTAAACCCAAAACCATTCCGTGAATGGCTATAAATTTACTCCACACAATCTCTGAAATAAGTTCAAGTATAAATGCCCCCAGCATGGGACCAACAACTGTTGTCCCGCCACCAAGCAAAATCATGGCGAACATTTTTACAGAGTATGTGCCGACAAAAACGGTGTGTGGGTCTATATAACTTAGCCAGTATGCATAAATACCTCCACAAACACCAACAATTGCTGCACTTACCGCCCAAGCAGCTGTTTTGTAAAGCGGCGTATTAATCCCCATAACGCTTGCGGCGTCTTCATCTACTCTGATTGCCTTTAACGCATAACCGAGCTTGACCTTTGATACTACAAAAGAAACAAGCAATGCAAAGACCAGACAGACAAGCATGGCAAAGTAAAAGTATTTGTATATGTACTCCGGCTCACCCTGCATGATGGGAAGTGTAAGTCCCAGACCGCCACCGGTAAGCTCTGTCATGTTGTCCACAAGCTCTCTAATGGTTTCCATAATACCAACCGTTGCAATGGCAAAATAATGCCCTTTCAGCCTCAAAATGGGTATGCCAAGAACAGCCGCAAGGATTATTCCGGATATTGCACAAAATGGCAGGGTAGCCAGAAAACCCATCTGGTATTTAGTCATCAAAACACCTGTTACATAGGCTCCTACACCAAAGAAAGCAATATTTCCAAAGGCTGGATAACCTGTGTAACCAATTATTATATTACTGCCCGTTGCAATTGCGGCAAACAAGAAGGTCTGAGTTAACACCCTAAGCCAGTAGCCTGATATTGCAAAGGGCAGAAAAATGAGGATTGCGATAAAAACCAGAAATAACAATAGTTTTTTATTAAGCATATTAGTGTTTTACCTCCGCATAGTATTTTCTGCCCAAAAGTCCAGAAGGTTTTACCACAAGCATAAGAACCATGATTCCGAAGGCAATGGCATTTTTGTAACTCTCACCTATTACATAGGAGCTCATTGTTTCAACAATGCCTAAAATTAAACCACCTACAAAAGCCCCTTCAATACGTCCAAGTCCGCCTAAAATGCTTACTATAAATGCCCTGAGCGTTAAGCCGCCTGCAACATTAGGTGAAAATGCCTGTGTAAGGGAAAGCAAACTACCTGAAAGACCTGCAAGTCCTGAACCAAAAGCAAAGGTAAGGGCATAAATCTTTGAAGGGTTTATACCGCTCATCATAGCCGCCTCTATATCAAGGGACGTGGCTTTAATAGCCTTACCCGTCCATGTTTTATCAAGAAAAAATCCCATCAGGATTGTAACGATTATGCATATAACAAAAACCGCCAGCCTTATATAAGGAATGACTATATCTCCCAGCACAAGGCTGCTTCCTGCATAGTCCGGCGTAACCGATTTAAAATCGGCAGAGAAAAATGTTGTCATGAAGTTAACCAGAAATATTTCAAGTCCGAATGTGAGAATTAACAACATAAATATTTGAGCCTTCACAACCATGTTCATAAGATACCGCTGTAAAACATATCCAAAAAAGAACATGGACATAAAACTCACAGGAAGAGACAAAAAGGGATCAATGTGAAGGTACTGGAACATGTAATAGGTTATATAGGCACCGAGGAGTGCTATTGCACCATGTGCCAGATTAATTATGTTAGTAACGCCCCATACGAGCGTAAAGCCCACACCAATCAGAGTATAAAAACCACCCAACAAAAGTCCGTTTACTAAAATCTGCAGAATTATCATAATCTACCTCATGAATAAAGTTTTTTGTGAAAAGGGGCAGCAAAAACTCTGCCCCTTTTTTTGAATACAATAAAAGAATTACTTCCAGGCAGGTTTCGGATAAACAGCCTTAGATTCTGCAACCGCTTCAGGATAAACCGTTTTCTGTGCCCCATTCTGAATCTGAATCACAGCCATACCCTTACCTACCACCTTGCCTGTGCTGTCAAAACTGATTTTTCCATACAATGTCTCTTCGTTGTAACCGGCTAAAGCAGCCCTTATTTTCTCAAGGTCATCTTTTGTACCAGCCTTTTCAATAGCTCTCTGGAAAATTACTGCTGCTGCTGCACCACCTGCTGCGTGATAGGCAGGTTCTTCATTATACTTTGCCCTGTAAGCCTTAACAAAGGCATCGTTAGAACCAAATACCGGGTCTTTATATTTCAGTGTCGTTGTCCATTGGGCTGCACCAAAAATATTTTCTGCATCACCTTTCAGAGAATCCACAAAATCAGGAAGTGCCGGTCCCACAGAAAATGCCAGTGCTCTGGGATTAACCTTGTAATCCTTGCTCTGCTTTACTATCACGATGGTGTCCTGAAAATGACCGCATCCAAGAATAATATCAGGATTTTTACCTTTCATCTCAACTATCACCGTGGAAAGGTCCTGTGTGCCCTTTGGATAATCCTTGTAAAGCACCACCTTATATCCGTACTTTTCAGCTGACTTTTTTGCCCCCTGTGCAACCTGAGCAGAGAAAAGGTCATTAGAATAGACTATGGCAACGGTTTCGGGTTTCGGAGATTTTTCTCTAAGCATTTTAAGAATGTCGTCCATATAATCGGTTGCTACAGTGTAAATACCAAAAAGGTTTTTAAAACCTCTGGTGTATAGTTTGTCAGCTGCAGCTCCACCCTGAACCATAAGAGCACCATACTTTTCTGTAATGGCGCTTGTAGCAAAGACAGATTCACTACCATAGGGTCCAAGAATTAATTTGATCTTGTCTTCCGTAATCAGTTTTTCAACCAGTTTTGCACCCCTGTTGGGATCACTCTCGTCGTCATAGTATTTAATGTCCACTTTGTAACTTTTGTTACCAATCTTAATTCCGCCTTTTTTGTTGACTGTTTCTTTCCACAGATCATAGCCACTTTTTACAAGGTTACCTTCCTTTGCAAGCTTTCCAGTAAGCGACAGTGCTGCACCAAAGGTGATTTCATCAGCCTTTGCGGAACCGCTGAAAGAAAAAAGTAAAAACGCTGCCAGAACAAAAACCAACTTTTTCATACACCCTCCTTTTAAAAATAAAATTATTTTTTATTTTGAGCAACAAGTATGCCGAAAAAAATATCATGAAACTGGTTTATCGTCATTAACTGGAAGATAACCGGAATATGAGACAGGATAATGCTTACGTTGTAAGTTATGAGCCCCGTGTCACTATGACTATAAAACGTAATTTTAAGCCATTATGTGGCCAGTTTTTGAATTTAGTGGCTATTTTTAGCCATTGTTAAGCCATATTTCTTTATTTTGTGTCTCAATGTTCCCCGTGGTATACCAAGCAGCTTTGCAGCCTGCACCACATTGCCGCCTGTCTGCGAAAGTGCATCAATAAGCATATCCCTTTCGGTAGCCTCAAGTTTCTTTAAAAAGCCGCTTCTGTTTTCCTTTCTGTCGTTCCTTAGCAAATCTCCATCTCTTATATCTGAAGGCAGATGTTCCACATCCAGTCTATCACCTTCATACATTATACAGATGCGTTCCATAACATTTTTCAGTTCCCTCACATTACCCCGCCACTGGTAATTTAACAGAATCTGCTTTGCATCATCAGAAATCTCCCGCATGTTTTTCCCGAACTTTAAAGCAAACTGCCTGAGAAAATGGTTTGCAAGCGGGATAATATCCTCTTTTCTTTCTCTCAAAGGGGATATATAGATAGGAAATATATTCAGACGATAATAAAGGTCTTCACGAAAAAGCTTTTCTTCCACCATTTTTTTCAGATTTTTGTTTGTTGCGGTTATTATTCTGAGATTAAGCTGAATATTCCTGCTGCCGCCAACCTTTCTGAAGCTTTTTGTCTCCAGCACCCTCAGTAACTTTGCCTGCAGCGAAAGCGGCATTTCCCCTATCTCATCAAGGAACAGTGTGCCATTATTCGCCTCTTCCAGAAGTCCTGTTTTGGTAACCTTTGCGTCGGTAAAGGCACCTTTTTCATAACCAAAAAGCTCGCTTTCCAGAAGCTGTTCGGGAAGGCTGGCACAATTAATGTCAATAAAAGGAAATTGTGCCCTTTCACTTAACTGGTGGATAAGGCGTGCCACAACTTCTTTTCCTGTTCCGCTTTCTCCCGTTATAAACACCCCTGTGTCGGCATGTTTTGCCACATCTGCTGCCGCCTTCAGCACCTCTTTCATTGCCGGGCTTTCGGCGATAATCGTTGTGTCCTTTTTTTTCAGTCGCTTTAAAACATCCACCTCTTTCTTCAGATGCTGAGTTTCCAGAGCCAGTTTAACAATAAGTTTTATGGCATCGGCTTTAAACGGCTTTTTGATATAGTCATAGGCACCGAGCTTTAATGCCTCTACCGCTGAATCTACCGTTGCATATCCTGTAATTACAATCACCAGCAAAGATGGCAACTCCTGTTTTATCCTTTTCAAAACTTCTATACCGTTTAGATCAGGCAGATTGAGATCCAAAAGAACAAGATCAATATCCTCATTTTTTGTAATCTCAATACCTTCATTGCCAGTGGCTGAAAGTATTATATGATAGCCCTCTTTTTCAAGAATGCGTTGCAGATTTTCTCTAATGAATGCTTCATCGTCTATTATAAGTATCCTATTCATTGTTCTCTTTCACAGGCAACCATATTTCAAAGGATGCTCCTTCTGCCCAGTTTTTCGCAATTATTGTGCCCTCGTGTTCCAACACTATGCTCTTTGCTATGGCTAATCCAAGCCCTGTTCCCTCCTTTCTCAAACTGTAAAAGGGCTCAAAAATCTTTTCTGTATCCGTTTCGTCAAGCCCTTTTCCGGTATCTTTCACCTCTATCAGCACATATTCAGTGTTATCCTTCTCTGCAGGATTAACCAGAATGGCAAGTGTGCCCCCTTTTTCCATAGCCTGCACAGCATTTAAAACAATATTGAGAACCGCCTGTTTGAGCCTTTCCTTGTCTCCATAAACAGCCAGTTCTTTTTTCACATCCTGCAGAATCTTTATACCATTTTTCTGACAGATTTTTTTCACTAAAACTATAACAGATTCTATCATCTCATTTGCGTTAAAAACAGTTTTTTGAGGCACTTTTGAAGAAGAAAAATAGAGAAGTTCATTGATTAATTTATCCATTCGCTCAATCTCTTTCAATGCATTAACGATAAGCTGCTGTGACTCTGTGTCTCCACTCAGTCTGTCATGCAGGTCATCAAGAAAGAGGGTAATACCGGTTAAAGGATTTCTGATTTCGTGTGCAAGCCCTGCCGCCAATCTACCTATGGAAGACAGTCTGTCCACATGTCTGAACTTCTCATCTTTCAGAAGGTCTATCTCCCTTTTTAGTCTTATGTTGTATTCCTCCAGCTTTATTTTGGCATTTTTAAGCTCTTCCATGGAAGATTTCAGGTCTTTTGTCTGTTCGTTTATTTTCTTATTCATTTCGTAAAAAATTTTAGCCAGTTCGCCTATTTCATCATCCCTTTCAACCTTTTCCCAGTTTTCAAAATCCGTTTCACCTAAATAACGGGACTTTTTGGTCAATGTAATCAAAGGCTCTGTTATATGGCTTGAAAAGACGCTTCCTATCACCGCCACGACCATAATCAGAAACAGAAATAAAGCTCCAACATTTTTCTGGTATTTATCCAGCATTTCAAGCAGTGTTTGCTGGGATGCCCTTGCAGAGGCACCGAAATCTTCAAACTTTTCACCTAAGGTAAAACCTCCGAAAACATTAGTTTCGTCATATGGTTTTATATTGCAATAAATGGGTGCATAAGCCATAACCTTTCTTACTCCGCCCACATTTGTTACGTTTACAATACCAGACTTTTTCTCCCTCACCTCTTTTGCCGCCAGAGGGTAGCCCGGCGAGATGAAACCCGCGTAATCCAGATTAAAACCGACTATTCCCTCCTCAATATCCTCTTTTTTACTTTTTTCGGTCATATAGGCTTTCTGTGTGCCGTCCTTGAACACACCAGGTAAGTCCCAATATTTTGGGTGGGTTATTATCCAGCCATCTATGTCAAAAATAAAGGCATAATTACCACTTTCGTAACTGGAAAAGACGCTGTTATTTCCATAACGCGGGTGAATGTGAATGGTAAGTTCCTGTAGATGAATGTGGTCAAGTGCGATTGTAAGAACACCCTGAAAATTTTCTTTTTCATAGATCGGCATAGAAAACCGTAAGACGCCGTCATAAGGTTTCCCGCCTTTAATCTCTTCGGGACTTTTTGCTTTTCCAATCTGATCCCTTTTCGTCATCGCAAAACCCTTTAATCGGGAAAGAAACACCTCGCCTTTTTTTAACTTACATGTTTCAGAAAAATAATCTTCGTTCAGGTATGTTGTGTTACGCGGATTTGCCACATTTTTCAGTTCAGGTTCCTGTAAAATTCTGCCTTTTTTCATCACAATCTTTTCGTTACCCTGAGCGTCAACGAAGGCAATCTCTTTATATAACGGCAATGTTTCAATAACCTCTTTTACGCCTTTCCCCATCTGAACCGCATGCCACACCTTGCCTTTCCTGGTGTTGTAAAACCGCTGAAATGACGAAACCGTAAGTGGCATCTGTGCAAGATCTTTTAAATCCTTCTCTCGTTCCTTAAGAAATTCAGAGACGATGCGTGCATAATTTTCTGCTTCCTTAATCAGTCGTTTTTCTTCTTCTTTTTCAAGACCTCCTATCGCATCGGAGATAATTTTCTTTCCTGATTCTTTGAGACTATAGACACTGATAAGAGAAATAGCTATGAGCGGCAGTATTGTTAATGAAAAAAATGCAAGCAGAACCTTATATTTTATGCTGAATTTCATAAAGCTAAACTGTCAGATACCTGTTAAACACATTTCACTGACAAGTACAGATGGTGAGCCTGTGTTGCCATAAAAAGAAATATCGCTGCCGGCGGTTACTACGTTATCAAAAAGTTGTTTTAAGTTTCCGGAGAGTGTCATGTTTGAAAGTGCCTTTATATATTCACCCTTTTCCAGAAGATAGCCCTCAAATCCTACCGATATATCACCGCTAACTGGATTGACAAGGTGCATTCCTATGAGTGAAGTAACAACAACCAGTTTTCCAATAGATTTAATCGTGCTTTCCAGATCCATGTTATGGCTTTTTAAAAACACATTGCTGTAGCCGTTCTGAGGCGGTGATGAAACCTTCAATCTGATTGAGTTTCCGCTGCTTTTTCTGCCGTATTTCCTTCCGTAAAAACTGTCGAAAAAAAGATTTTTTGTTTTACCCTGTTCTACAATCAGCTTTTTTTCTGCTCTAACACCCTCTCCGTCAAAATAAAAAGTTCTGCTGCCAGAGGGGTTGCTGGGGTCTTCAACAATATCTATTACAGGAGAAAATGTGACTTCATCAGAAATTATACTGCGTTTTTTATATACGTTTTCTGCCAGAAAACTTTTCAACAACACGTCAAGAAACTCCCCGGCAGAACGGTTTTCTAACAACAGTGGATAGTTTCCAGTATATGTTGGTGAAGAGTTACACACCTTTACCGCCCTGTTGTAAGCATTAGCCATAATCCTTTTAAGGTCTAACCGATCAACATCTTCATCTATAGCAAAGTCCCACTCCATTTTAGCCTCCTTATCCTTTTCCACTATCAACACCGTTCCGAGCGAAAACTTGTTTAACCACTGTGAAAAAAAACCAGCCTCCGAATTAAAAATGGCTACCTCTGACTTTTCGTCAGACAGAAAAAGCCTCTCAATCTTTTTCAGATACCGCATTTGTGCAGTTTCCAGCTGCATAGCGTCAAAAATCGCCAGCACTTTCCCCGTGCTTATATCCTCTTTTGGTTCACCGAAACTGTTTTGGGTAAGATTAACTTCCGGCAATTTATTGTGTTCATCCCTGAATGAACTTTGGAGGGAAAAATTAAGTGCCTCTTTCAGCTTTTGAATGTCATAGAGTTCGCCGCTTACAAAGGCAAAACCAACCCTGTCGTCCTGAAACACCCTTACTGCGGTCTCCACCTTTGACACATGGTCAGCAGTCATACCCTCCGTGGTCTGTTCAAAAGTCTTCATCTCCTTTTTTTCCTGCCATATTTCAATATGTCTGAATTCTTTTTCAAGCTGTGCAGCAAGGTCTTTTATCAACTTATTCTCCTTTAATATCCAGAATTTTCACCACCGCCACTTCATCACATTCAGGAAATTTTGAACACTTAATGCAGTCAGACCAGATTTTGTGGGGCAGTTCCTTTTTGTCAACCTCATGAAAACCATGTCTAATGAAAAAGTTTACCTTGTATGTAAGTGCGAAAACCTTTTTTATCTCCATTTCTTCAGCCTCTTTAAGACATGCCTCAAGAAGGATTGCCCCATAACCTTCACCACGTCTTGTTTCCCTCACCATTAATGAACGTACCTCAGCCAGATCGTCCCAGCAGATATGTAGTGCTGAAACACCTATCAGTTCATTATCGTCGTAAATCACAAAAAAGTCCCTTATGTTGTCATATATTTCATTAAGTGAACGTGGCAGAAGTTCTCCATTCCTTGCTCCTTCAAGTAACAGCTGGTGTATATCCTTCCCATCCTTAACCTTTGCCTTTCTAATCATCAGCAACTGCCTCCCATAAAAATATTATACCACAGCAGCCTTTTTTAAAAGTTCTGCCGCATATTCTGCACCCTTTGAGCCGCTGTCTCCGCCAAGCATACGTGTTATTTCCTCAATCCTTTCATCTCTATTAAGACTTTTCACTTCAATATCAACACTGTTACCCTTGTCTGTCTTTTCCACCTTAAAATGTTTTTCGCCAAAGACAGCCACCTGTGGAAGGTGGGTAATACAGATCGTCTGATGGTGTGCTGATATCTCTCTCAGCTTTCTGCCCAGCATTTCCGCAGTTTTACCGCCAACACCGGCATCTACTTCATCAAAAATCACCGTCATGGATGGTTCTTTTGGTATCACATTTTTTATGGCTAACATTACACGGGAAAGCTCCCCACCCGATGCAATTTTACTTAGCGGTTTTGGCTCTTCACCAGAATGAGAGGAAAACAGAAACTGCACCACTTCCCTGCCATTAAGAGAAATGTCTTCCGGAAATTCAGTCTCCTGTCTGATTAGGTTTACTTTAAAAACCGCCTTTGGCATGCCAAGTTGTGTCAACTCCCGACTAACAATTTTTTCAAAGGTCTCCTTAACCTTTTTCCTTTTCTCTGTAATGCTGTCAGCAATTTTGACCACCTTATCCCTGCCTGCATCCAGTGCCTTCAAAATAGCGTCTTTTTTTACATCTATATTTTTCAGCTCTTCCAGCCTTTTTTCCTGTTCCACCAAAAAACGCCTTATCTCTGAAATTGTGCCTCCATATTTCTTTTTCAGCCTGTATATCAGATCCAGCCTTCCTTCTACCCTGTTAATATCCTCCTCTGAATTTTCAAGTTCTTCTGTAAAACTCTTTATTTGCAAGGCAATATCTTTTGTCTTTTCGGCAACATCTTTAAGCCCTTCTTCCATCGTAAGGAAAAATTTATCCTCCATGTTCAGTTCAGAAACAAGTCTGCCCGCCTGTGACAGCATATCAAACACATTCGCTTCGCCGGCATACAAAAGGTTGAATGCCGTTCCCATATTTTTAATCACCTTAGTCCTTGCAAGAAGACGGTTTCTTATTTCTATTAAATGTTCCTCTTCGTTATCATCACAAAGGTTGGCAGCCCTGATTTCGTTAATCTGATACTCTAAAAAATCAATCTCCTTTATCCTTGAAGCCTCTTTCTCAACAAGTTCTGCAACAGCCTTCTTGTTCATTTTTGTTTCCAGAAGGGCTTCCTTTAAAGCCTTCAGTGCCTCCTTAGTGTCACAGTAAAGGTCATACAACTCCCTTTGATAACTTTCGTCATAGAGGTCTTTTGTTTCGCTCTGACCATATACGTGCAACAACCTGCCAAAGAGTTCCTTCATCCTTGCCTGACTAACAAAGTTGCCGTTAATATACTGCTTTGTCTTGCCAGACTTTGATATCACCTTTCTTAAGCTGATAAAATCTTCTTCCCCAATCTCTTCAAACAGTGCCTTTACGCTGTCATCGCAGGAAAAAATAGTTTCAACAACAGCCTGTTCACAACCACTACGCACAAAATCTGGCGACCCTTTTCCTGCTATAGCAAGCAAGGCATCAATCATCAAAGACTTTCCCGCCCCCGTTTCGCCCGTAAGGACGTTAAACCCCTTTTCAAACTCTATACGTACATCTTTAATCAGGGCAAAATCCCTGACATGAAGCTCCAGTATCATTACCTTTCGCCCCAGTGTAGTTTGCTTTTTAAAACCTCAAAAAAGTTTTTGTATCTAACCAGATAGGTTTTTGCTTCAGAACTTTTGATAACAATTTTGTCATTTTTTTTAAGAGGAAAAGCCTGCTGTCCGTCGAGCGTAAGATAAACATCCTTTTTTGAAAGCACTTCTGCAGTCAGTGTGGCTTCCGCTGATATGACAATGGGTCTGTTAGTTAGTGTATGGGGACAAATGGGACAGATTACCATACAGTCCAGTTCAGGAGACACAATGGGACCTCCCGCAGACAGCACATAGGCGGTAGAACCTGTCGGTGTAGAAACAATCAAACCATCTGCCCGATATCGGGTAAGCCCCCTTTCGTTTACCCATGTATCAAGTTCAATCATCCTTGCAATCTTTCCCTTGGTAATCACCGCATCGTTTAACACCTTATCTGTAAAAATTACCCTTCCATCCCTCTGAAGGGTAACATCACACATCATTCTTGTGCTTATATCGTAATTTCCCTCAAAAAAACGTGTAACTGCTCCCTTAGCCTCTTCGGGACTTATTTCTGTAAGAAACCCAAGACCTCCCATGTTTATGCCGAGAATGGGCGTGGTTTTTCCTTTTAAAATCCGTGCTGTGTGGAGAAGTGTGCCATCACCGCCCACCACAATCACCAGATCCAGCTTATCAGGTATAAACTTTTCATCAATTTCAAAAACGCTATGACCTTTACCGGACAGCCATTTAAAAAGGTCTGCAGAAAACCCCTTTGCCGTCTTCGCCTTTTTCGTCACAACACCAATTATCATATATGAATTTTTAGCATAATTTTTTGTTTATTAACAGAAAAAAAACCAAATTTGTTTTTTGTAATTTAGGTCATTTGACTTTTTAAAATCTGATGATAAATTCTGATTATAATCTAAACAGGGGGGAGCATCATGAACACATGCAGGAAAATCATGTTTACAATATCCGTTGTTTTATTTGTTTACACATTCACTTTAGCTCAAATGAGCCATCTGCCAATTACCGATTTTGAACTATATGAAACTACATGGCAGCTAATAAAGGCTGACACAGGACCTGTGGCAAACATTAAACTTAGGTCTGGTGGGAAAATCGAAGGTTACACAAGTTACAATGAGGCAAAGTGGGGCATTGAAGACAGGGAACTTGTGTTTTATAATCAGGCTGGTGAGCCTGCCATTCGTTTTGACTCCTTTGAAAAGAAAAACAACAAATGGGTTATTTCTGGTGGAGGTGGTGCATACATTTTAAAAGAAACCTCCGGAGCCCCCGGCATTATTAAACAGCCTGCCAAACCAACGCCTGAATTTAAATCGCCCCAGCCTCCTTCCTATCCCTATACTTCTGGGCTTTACGCACGGACAACAAAAAACGTTTACACAGAAAATGAACCCATAGTGGTTGAATACTTTAATCTTCCGGGCTACCAGCAGGACTGGATTACTATAGTTGCTGCAACCGCTTCAGACAACACATACGGCGAATGGTTTTACACTGGTGGTAAAAGAAGTGGTACCTATACATTCAAAGGACTCCCTGCAGGAAACTACGAAGTTCGTGTCTACTTCAACTGGCCCCAGGGACAATACACAGTTATGTCAAGATACCCCTTCACAGTAACGAAGGGATATTCATCAAACTATAACGGCGGTATAACATGGGATTTTGAAACAGGGGATTTGAGAGGCTGGACCGCAACAGGGGATGCCTTTAACCACCAGCCAACCTTTGGTGACAATCCAACTGCCCGCCATAGAGGTCAGCCTTCCAACCATCAGGGAAATTACTGGATAGGAGGCTATGAAAAAAGACCAACACCTTCACACACACCCGGCGATATTCAGGGAGATGGTCCTCAGGGTACATTGACATCCCAGCCCTTTGTCATATTCAGTCCTACCATAAGCTTTTTAATCGGTGGAGGGTGCGATATAAATAATGAAAGGGTTGAGCTATTAATTGACGGTATCCCTGTTTTAAAAGAAACTGGAAAATGCAATGAAACAATGAAAAGAGTTTACTGGAACGTAACACCTTATCTTGGCAGATCAGCCCAAATAAGACTTGTTGACAGCTCAAGCGGCGGCTGGGGACACATAAACTTTGACGATGTGAGATTTGAATAAAGGTGGGGTCAGGTCTTTACGGGCTGTTGCCCAAAACAGGTTTTTTATAAACATGGTTTTAGCCTAAAATCTGCAAGTAACGCTCTGGTAGATG
>FWPU01002458.1_pt1 | contig 51232 bp, 47 predicted proteins | sample 2228361 | NCBI WGS metagenome assembly FWPU01 (sample SAMEA103939777, study PRJEB20133) | metagenome | reverse complement strand
CGAAATCCGGGCTTATACCAGTTTTTCACAGCATTTTTGAAGGAGCGCTCAAATACTTCTGCCACATAATTTTTAGAGATATGGATTTCCAAAATATCCTGCGAAACTGTGGAGGAAAAAAGCAGGACTTCATCCATCCACTCTGGTGCTTCCCGAATGAAACTGCCGGGGAGGGGATGTGGCGGATGCGCGGTCATCCTATTCTTACCCTCTGCCCTCATCTGACTTAATCATAGCATAACACTCAAATTCTGTCAAGTGGTGTGGGAGCGTGGAAAGTATGATCAGCCTCCTGACACATATTTGCCTTCCCCTTCCCTGCTCCTGTGGAGCAGGGAGGGAAGGAGGGAACAAAGGATGAGGGAACAAGTGTGATTTAGGAATTTGCTTCTTCCCTTCTTCGCTAATTCCCTCCTTCCCTCGCCCTTTGGGCGCAATTTATCCCAATGATATTTCCTGTGCCAGACCAGATTGGTGCCATTCTCCGTTCCCTGCTCTTCCTTCACCCTTCTCCGCTTTTGTCAGGCTTTCCTTTGCGAGACGTTGCCCCTGCGCCAGGATTGCTTCCTTCTCCCCTTCTTGCCTTTCCGCTTTTCTAAAACGCTTATACTCTCTGGAAGAAAAAGGCGTAGATGAATCTTTCTCCGAATAGCGGGCAGAAACTACATCGTAAACTTCCCTTCCACTCCATCCTACATTCCCAGCGAATCAGTGGATTATGTCACCCCCCTCTCCAAAAAGAGAGTCGGAGAAGCAGAGAATCGGAGAGCCGGAGAGCCGGTGAGTTGGGAAGTTCAAGGTTCAAGGGGGCAAGAGTTCGTGATTTAAAGTTTGAGGGTTCGGGGTTCAAGGGTGGTGGGGGGCAGGGAAGACGGAAGTTGGTGGTTAGTTGATAGGCAATTTCCGGGCGGCTATATCCTGTTCAGTTTTGCGCTCCGACCTGAAGAGTTTTATAAGGGTGGAATTGTAGAGATGTCTTCTATTCCGCGGTGGGATTGCTGATGATACGAAAGCCACTGAGCCCATTTCATATCCACAATTTCCTGGAAAATCTTGAGCTCTTCCGGTGTTAAATGCGCGAATCTGCCCTGAAGTTTCAAATAATCGGAAACCGGTCGGTAGGCAGGGGAATAGTTCAAAGTCCATTTTTCATCTTCCCATTCCAGAAGGGGGAACACCCTGCATTCAACTGCGAGCCGAGCAAGGCGAACAGTATCCTCATTATTGGACTTCCAGCCGGGAGGGCAGGGTGCGAACATATGGAGAAAGCGGAATCCTTTTTTCTCTTTGGCTTTTCTGGTTTTTCTGAGCAAATCGCCGGGAAAAGCGAGGGAAGCGGAGGCGGCGTAGGGGATGTGATGTGCGGCAAGAATGGTAAGCAACTCCTTTTTTGGACGGGAATTATACGCTGATTCTGGAGTGGTAGAGGTCCAGGCGCCCCAGGGAGTTAATCCCGACCGTTGAATTCCGGTATTCATATACGCTTCATTGTCATAGCAGATATACAGGATATTTTCATTTCGTTCTGCGGCAGCGGATAAAGCGGCAAAGCCAATATCTGCAGTTCCTCCGTCTCCCGCCCAAGCAACGACCACAGCACTTTTCCCCTGAATTTCCAATCCCGCCTGAAGCCCTGCTGCCATAATTGCGGCAGTTTCAAATGCGGTGTGGTATACCGGCACCCGCATCGCATGATGAGGCCACGGTCCGTCAATCACTGACCAGCAGCAGGCGGGAATAGTGACCACGATATTCTGACCCAATTCCTTCAGAACAATCCGATTTCCCAGCGCTGCGCCGCACCCCTGACATCCCAGATGACCGGGAGAGAGATGCTCTGCTCGGTCCTCTTCATCATAGCGAATTGTTGTGCCTTTCCACCGGTTTTCATTCATTTTCTTAACCCCCAGTAGAGTAATTTCTCCCTGCCGTTTAATTGAGGAGGCGCTTTCCTCTTCTTTACCTCTTCATAAATCCCCAGAATATCTTCATCCGTGATATCTCGCCCTCCCACGCCTATGATATATGGGAAAACCAAGGGGGCGTTTTTCAGCCCGGACAAACCAGCCCGAACTTCAGAACCGAAAATTCCTCCCAGCCCAATGGAAAGATTTCTGTCCAGCACAATGACTTTGCTTCTACCGGAAAGAACCTTCCTCAGATGATGGTAAGGAAAAGGGCGAAAGACACGGAGTTTCACCGCGCCCACCGATTCTCCCTCCTCCCTCAGCCGGTTCACCGCCACCTTTACCGCACTGCTCATCGCTCCTGCCACAACAAACATTATTTCGGCATCTCTGCTTTCCCACTCCTCCAGCACTCCATATCTTCTGCCAAATCTCTGCTCAAACTCTTCAGCATCTTGGTCGAATAAATCCAGCACTTGCTCGATAGAATCCTGGATTTTACTGCGAAATTCAAAATATAAATCCGGCGTGACCAAATTGCCGTATCCACTCGGGACTCCGGGCTCAATCCTGTGCGGAAGGTTCAACGGAGGGAGATATTCGTCCACCACATCCTGGTCGTAAATCTCAACAGGTTCAGCAGTGTGAGAAAGGATAAAGGCATCCAGAACCACCATAGCGGGGATATACACCCGCTCGGCAATTTTGAACGCTTGCAAAATGGAATCTAAAACCTCCTGATTAGACTCAGAATATATTTGAATCCAGCCGGTATCTCGCTGAGCCAGGGAATCCAATTGGTCTGACCAGATGTTCCATGGAGGGCCCATTGCCCGATTGATAACCGCCATTACCACAGGAGTGCGCGAGCCGGTTGCCCAGTGCAACATCTCATGCATCAAAGCCAGCCCATGGCTGGAAGTAGCGGTGAAGGTTCTTGCCCCGGTAATACTTGCACCGATGCAAGCAGCCATAGCGGAATGCTCCGATTCAACAGTGATAAACTTCGCCTTTAATTCTTCACGGCCAACCATTTCAGAAAGCAATTCCACCACCTGGGTCTGTGGCGTAATCGGATAAGCGGAAATCACCTGGACACGGGCAAGTTTTGCCGCATACGACACCGAATGATTGCCCATCATAACTTTCCAGGTGCTCATTTTCTCTTTGACCGTAATCATCCCTTTCCTCCTTTTATAATGGATTCCATCTCCTCCGATTCCGGAATCATCCGAATAACTCCTCTGGGGCATTCCACGGCGCAAATACCGCAGCCTTTGCAATACTCATAAAGAAATTTTAGTTTATCTTCATCAAAGGAAATGGACACATCCGGGCAGAACATCCAGCAGATACCGCAACTGTTGCACACGCCGCAGACGAAGCATCTTCCCGCTTCCTCCATCACTATGTCAGGAGAATAGGTTTCAGTTTCCTCATCCCAGGAATGAATTCTTTTGGCGACCGAAAGAGAGACGGGGGGGAATCGGGAACGCTTCAAGAAATAATCTGTGCGAATTCGGGTAATGGGAACGGTTTTTGGAAGGGCAGGTTCCGGTTCGGGGGGTAATCCCTGCAGGAATCGGTCAATATTTTTAGCAGCTTTTCTGCCCCAAGCGAGTGCATCCACAACAGTGGAAGGACCGGTGACCACATCTCCTCCGGCAAACAGCCCTTCTACCGGGGTGACGCCAGTTTTTTTATCCACGACAAGCCAATTATCCTTATCAAGGGCTTCTGGCGGGAAAATGCTGGTGTCTGCCCGTTCCCCCGCCGAGCGAACCACTGCATCAAAAGCCAAATCAAATTCCGAGCCTTCTATCGGAATCGGCCTGGGGCGTCCGCTGGAATCTTTATCTCCCAATTTCATCCGCACGACTCGCAAAATCACCTGATTCAAAACTCTGGTTGCTCCTATGGGCGCTGTCAGAAATTCTATGGGAATTCCATCCTGTTTCAGTTTTTCAATCTCTTCCTCCAAAGCGGGCATTTCTTTCTCCGTTCTGCGATACAGGATGACCGGCTCCGCACCCATTCGCTTCAAGGTCCGAGCCACATCCATAGCCACATTCCCTCCGCCAATCACCCCTACCCTTACCCACTCAGGGGCAGAAACACCCATTTTCGCATTGTGAAGAAATTCAATTCCAGAAACCAAATGCTCCTCGCCCGGAATGCCCAGAAGCACTTCCCGATGAGCCCCGGTGGCAAAAAATACGGCATCAGCTTCGCCTTTCACATCTGCATAGCTCATCTTTTTCCGGGTTTGAAATTCTACGCCCAAACGCGCTAATCGCTGAAATTCTCTATCCACAATTTCATTGGGCAGGCGATATCTCGGGATTCCGTAGCGAAGAATTCCTCCGAGCAATGGATGTTGTTCATACATCACCGCGCGATAGCCCATCATCTGAAGAAAATACGCGGCAGACATACCCGCAGGACCGCTTCCCACAATAGCGACCACCTTCTTCTTATCTTCCCCGGGGATGGGCAGAGGGAGAGTATGCAGATAATCGCCGATGAATCTTTCCACATCCCGAATGGCAACGGCTTCATCAAAGCGTTTTCTATTGCACGCCACCTCACAAGGATGCGGGCACACTCTGCCTGTGATGGAAGGGAACGGATTGGTTTGAAGGAAAATCTCAGCGGCATCGGCAAATCGCCCCCGACGAACCATTTCCATAATCTCCGGAATATTATTCTTCAACGGGCAGGCACTGTGACAGGGACCAGTTCCTTCATCAAAAATCGGACGAATGTTTCGCCACGAGCCCGTTTTATTGTATTCCATGGTCTCACTTCCCACCACCAAATCCGGGATTGTAGAGACGAGAAATTCATTTTGCTTCATCTTTTTCCCTCCTGCACAGAATCAAATGCTTCCAGGGCGGCGGAAACATTCTCCTGTTTTTTCACAGGCGCTTCTTCTTCTATCGCCTGTTTCAGCGAGTCCATAGTCACACAACGGGTGAGGGCAACATAAGCGCCCAGAATTGCCGTATTAACCACAGGTTGCGCCCGAGTGCCCAGTTTCCACTTTGCCGCAATGCTGCTGGCGTCCACGGTTGCCACCTGATAATTTCCAGAAATCTGAAGCTCTTCAGGCTTTTTTGGGCTATTCACCAGAATTAAACCCCTTGGTTTCACTCCATCCAGACAATCCGTGAATTGCACGAGCATAGGGTCCAAAACGATGATATGGTCCGGATGAAGAATATTTCCGCGAACGAACAACTTTTCCCCCATATCACCCACCCGAAGGAAAGCGGTCACCGGGGCGCCACGTCGCTCCACACCAAACATGGGAAAGGATTGAACATATTTGCCCTCATTAAACAGCGCCAAGGAGAGGATTTTTGACGCCACAACCACGCCTTGACCTCCTCTTCCGTGAAATCTCACCTCTATCATCTTTTCCTGACCCCCCACATCAAAAGTAGAATATTTATTAACTTTAATTCTTGACTTGTGTCAACTTTTGCAAAGGTTTTTTAGGAACTCAGATTTGAAAAAAGGCGTAAATCGGATAAAATAGAAGATGATGAACGCAGGCGGGGTGAAGAAACTTTTCATCGGATTGGATGTGGGCTCAACTACGGTGAAGGCAGTAGTTTTGAACCCTTCCACAGGGGAGGTGCTGTGGAAGGATTATCAGATGCATGAGGCAAAACAACCGGAAAAGGTTCTGGCGTTTCTGGAAAATATTTTAGCCGAATTAGGTGGGGAGCCTGAGGATTATCGGATATTTGCGACTGGAAGTGGTGGAGGAATTTTATGCGCATATTTGGGGGCAAAATATGTGCAAGAGGTGAATGCAGTTTCTATAGCAGTGGAGAAACTCTGTCCGTCCGCTGGTTCAGTGGTGGAACTAGGAGGTCAGGACGCCAAAATCCTGATCTGGCAAAGCGACCCGACTACCGGACAGAAGCGAATATTTTCCTCAATGAATGATAAGTGCGCTGGAGGTACGGGTGCTACGATAGATAAAATCGTCGCCAAATTAGGGCTTTCTCAAAATACGGTGAGAAATATCGGCTATTCTGGGAGGAAAATTTATCCGGTTGCCGGCAAATGCGGCGTATTTGCGGAGATGGACATCAATAGTCTGCAGAAGGTGGGCGTGCCGGCTGAAGAATTATTGGCTTCCCTTTACGATGCACTGGTTTTACAAAATCTTTCTGTCCTCACCCGGGGCAATACCCTCCTTCCTGATGTTTTGCTCCTCGGCGGTCCAAATACCTTCCTCGCAGGGCTTCAGGAGGCGTGGAGGGCTCAAATTCTGAAAATATGGCAGGAGCGGGAAATTTCTATCCCGGAAGGGAAAACGGTGGAAGAATTGGTCTATGTTCCGGAGGATTCGCTGTATTTTGCTGCGCTGGGGGCGGCGTTTTATGGTGCTACTGAGCCGGAGCATACTGGACGCTTTGTCGGGCTGGCACCGCTGATGGATTTTATCCAGAAAGGCAGGGCAAAAATCAAACAGGCGCTGGGAGAGCCAGGATTGCTTTCAGATGGAACTTCTCTTGATGAATTCCGAAGGAAATTCACTCCTCCTGCATTCCGTATACCTTATGTGATGTTAGGAGAATGGATTGAAGCATATATGGGGATTGACGCCGGCTCCACTTCAACGAAGGGGGTACTGCTCAATCGTTCTGGGGAAGTTCTTGCCAAGGCTTATACTCTATCGCGGGGAAACCCCCTTGGGGATACACAAGAAATCGCTCATCGTTTGGAGCAGACAATGATTTCCCGGGATGCGAGATTAAAAATTTGCGGTGTTGCCGTTACCGGCTATGCGAAGGATATGTTGAAAGAGACCATAGGTGCGGATGTGGCGTTGGTGGAGACAGTAGCACACACCAAAGCGGCACTGCACTATTTCCATAATGTAGATGTGATTGTGGATGTAGGCGGGCAGGATATCAAGGTGATTTTCCTGCAAGACGGGCGCGTGAGAGATTTTCGTTTGAACACACAATGTTCTGCAGGCAATGGCTACTTTTTGCAGAGCACGGCGAAAAAATTTGGATATGAGGTGAGTGAGTTCGCTGATGCGGCATTTACCGCAGAGCAGGCGCCGAGGTTCAGTTATGGATGCGCCGTCTTTCTGGAGCAGGACATTGTGAATTTCCAGCAATTGGGATGGCAAGCAAACGAAATCCTGGCGGGATTGGCAAAAGTTCTGCCGAAAAATATCTGGCTATATGTGGTGCAGGAGCCGAATTTGAAGAAGTTTGGGAAAAGGTTCGTTCTTCAAGGAGGCACACAATACAATCTTGCCGCGGTGAAGGCACAATTAGACTTTTTAAGGGCGCGGATTCCCGATTTGGAGATATTTGTGCACCCCCACTGCGGAGAAAGCGGTGCCATAGGAGCTGCCCTGGAGGTCGCAAGTACCCTTCCAGACGGTAATACACGATTTATTGGCCTACAAGCTCTGAAACACCTCCAATTCTCTGCAAAACGGGATGAATCCACACGATGCTTTTACTGCAAAAACCGGTGTCTGCGGACTTTTGTGACGGCAAAAACTGCTTCCGGAGAAAGCAAGAAATATATTATTGCCACCTGCGAAAAGGGAACGGTGGAAAACATTGATGAGATGAAAGCAATCAAAGCAAAAATTGATGCATTGAAAGAGCAATATCCAAATTTCGTGGAAATTCTTTCCAAGGAAATCTTCAAGAGCCCAAAGCCCCAGAAAGTATATGAGGAGAAAGAGCAAAGGGGATGGTTTTCTTCGCTTGCCGGATTCTGGTATTGGGGCAATGGAAGGAAAAATGGGCGAAAATTCATCAAAAATGATGAAATTCTGCAATATCGGAAAAATCTTCGAATTGGCATCCCTCGCGTGTTGAATTTGTATTCCACAGCACCGTTCTTCACCGGCTATTTTGAGAGCTTGGGCATTGCGGATACCAATATCATCTGGTCGGATTACACTTCGGATGCGATGTATCGGGAGGGATGCAAGCGGGGGGCGATTGACCCTTGTTTCCCTTCCAAGGTGACCATCGCCCATATCAATCAACTGATTTATAAAAAGAAAATAGATGTGCTGTTCTTTCCGATGTTCAGGTCCCTTCCCACCGACCTAAAGAATGTGAGTGGAAGCCTTGCCTGCCCCACGGTGTCGGCAACTCCGGAGACAGCAAAAGCGTCCTTTTTGAGAGAAGAAGATGTGTTCGCCAAAAAAGGTTTGCAGTACTGGAGCTTTGTGCTGGATATGTCGGAGCCGGATTTGCTGGAGAGGGAAATGTATGAATTTTTCCGGGAGCGTCTTTGGGTGATGAAGGAAGAAAACCGCCGTGCCATCCGGGAGGGATTTCACTGCCTTGCAAGATTCTATCAAGAATTGAGAAGCAGGGCGCGGAAAGTATTGGACCGGTTGGAGGAAGAAGGACGAGTAGGGATTGTAATGCTGGGAAGACCGTATCACGCAGACCCGGGATTGAATCATGATATTTTAACCGAATTGCAAAAGTTGGGGTATCCCATCTTTTCCACAGAATCGCTCCCGCAGGACCCGGATATTTTAGAGCGGTTGTTCTGGGATGAGGTGCGCTCGGGCGAAATTGCTTCCCCGATGGATATATCCGATGTCTGGAAAAATTGTTACAGCGAGAATACCAATAAAAAAGTCTGGGCGGCGAAATATGTGGCAAGGCATCCGAACCTCGTTGCTGTGGATTTATCCAACTTCAAATGCGGCCACGATGCCACCATTTATTCCACTATTGAGGGCATTCTCCGCGCCTCTGATACCCCGTATTTCACTTTCCACGACATAGACGAGAATAAACCTTCCGGCTCCATCAAAATCCGCGTGGAGACCATTCATTATTTCCTTCAGCGCTATGAGGAATATCTGCGTGAGCAAAAGACTCTGGAAAAACTCGGGGAGACGCCCGGTTATCTTCTTTCTGAGGAAAGCATTCGTTTTCTGGAAGAACATGAATCTGAAGAAACCGCAGAAAAAGAATACCAATCGCTTGGAACAAGGACCCCGATATGCGCAAGGAGGCCATAAAGTCCAGAAAAAGAAGGAGGTGAAGAAGGGATGAAAAGGCGGAAAGCAAAACATTTTAAGAGACCGGTGGAATTGCCTTTCTTGCCGGAAGAGATTGAAGGTACTACGATATTATTTGGCGGATTCACAGCCCGGCACGATTATTTGATTGAAGGAGCAATGCGGGGGCTGGGATATTGCGCCCGCGCTCTTCCACAACCGGATAATCTTTCCCTTGAAGTAGGAAAAGAATTCTGTGACCGAGGTCTTTGCAATCCTACTTATTATACCGTGGGAAATTTAGTGAAATATCTCCTCAAATTGCGCGAGCTTGGGGAAACGGATATTGAGAAGAAATATGTTTTTATGACTATCGGTTCCTGCGGACCCTGCCGGTTCGGGATGTATGAAGCAGAATATCGCAAGGCGCTGGAAGATGCAGGTTTTCACAACTTCCGGGTGCTGATTCTCAATGAATCCAGAGCGGGAAAACAACCCAATGCCACCAGAATCACTTTCCCATTTGTGGTCTCCTTCTGCAAAGCCCTCATTCTGGCAGATTTATTGAATGACGTCGGCTACCGCTTGCGGCCTTATGAGCAGGAAAAGGGGGGAGTGGATGAAGTACTCCAGGAAGGCACGGAAAAGGTGTATCAAGCGTTGGCGGAGCGAAAGTCTGTTTTTCCCGCTTTATTTGCTATCCAGAGCAAACTGAAAAAAATTCCCTTTGATTTCACCCGCAAGAAACCTCAGGTGAAAGTGATAGGAGAATTCTGGGCGCAGACCACGGAGGGAGATGGGAACTATCACCTATTTCGCTGGCTGGAAGAGGAAGGCTGTGAAGTGCACATTGAGCCTATTTCTATGTGGGTGATGTATATCCTTTACGGTTGGCGCTCCAATTTACTGGACCGATATGGCTTGAAGCGGAGAGGATGGCAGAAGTATCTGGATTACAAAACTCTTCTGGGCATATTGCTGATCAGGCTGATTCAAGGGATATATCGGGGATTTTATGCATTATTTTCCTGGGCGCTGGGCGGATATGCAGAGGCTTTGCACTCAGTGGACCATCTGGCGAAACTGGCAAAAGACTATTACAACATCAAACTGCGAGGCGGCGAAGGTTTTCTGGAGGTGGGAAAGCACATCTATTCCTTTTTATCCCACAAAGCCCATCTGGTAATTTCTGTGAAACCCTTCGGCTGTATGCCTTCCACGCAGAGTGACGGAGTGCAGGCGCGGGTTGTGAGCCTGTTGCCTCAGAGTTTATTTTTGCCCGTGGAAACTTCCGGAGACGGAGAAGTCAATGTGCGCAGTCGAATTCAGATGAAACTCTACGAGGCCAAGCAGAAACTCTCGGCTTAGCACTCTTTACTGATTCTCACAGGCAGGTTTTTCCGCGAGTCAAAGCGTTTCTTGCTTTTTTCAGGGAAGAAAAGTGTGCGAGCGAAGAATGAATTTTGGGAAAATGGGAGAGCGGAAGGAGATTTTCACCACGCCGCCGACATCCTCCGCAATATACAGTTTTCCCGCATCATCAAAAGTCAGCCCCTCGGATTGAAGACCCGGGAAAGGACCGCGAAAAAGGATGTTCATTTGCTCATCAATAATATACCAGGTGTTCCAGAAGCCTGTGAGGATGTAAAAAATGCGTTTTGCCGGGTCGTATTGGATTTCATTGAGCGAACGAACCGGGAGAGCAAGAGTAAAGGTTTGCAGAATTTTGGCCGGGGCATCCGAAACCGAGGAGAGAATCGGAATGGAAAGTTTCAAAATTAGCGGAGGCTCTCTTTGATTCACAGCGTAGAAAAATCCTCCTTCTGGGGAAGAAGCATCCGGAACAAAAGTAATGCCTTCTATTCCATCTCCTCCCAGTTTAATGACTTCTGGCTCATTTCCAAAGGAACGGTCAACAGGAAATTTTCTCAGGATTATTAGAGTTTCCGGATGGAGTTCAAAAATGATGTCATCGCCTTCCACGACCACATATAAACGGTTGTTGGCAGGGTTATAGGTTACGCCCTCCAAGTCATAATTTTCCGCTCCTTCCGGCGGAGTGAGCCGTTTTTGCTTGAGGATTTTCATTTCTGTGGACAATTCCGCCACATCGCCTTCGTCGCCGATGACAAAAAGCGTTCCGCGCTGGGGGACGAAAACTATGCCCGATGGCTCTTCAATCTCCTTCAATTCAAACCACTGCACCGATGCGACCTTATCCTCCAGAGTAATCCACACCGGCTCTCCCCGATTCCTCGTTGATTTGGAAAGTAAAAACAACAAGACAACCGAGCCGCCCAGCACTATCCACTTTCTCATTTTCATAATTCTCATCCTCCTATTATCTGCCACTCAAAGGTTTGCGGGCAAGGAGGAGCAGACGGTTAGATTCAAAAGTCAAAGGCTCCTCCTGAAGTGTAGCACAGGATTTGATATATTCCAGCCCAGCGATGGAGCACATCTGTATCAGTTCCTGAAGAGTAAAGACTCGAAGGGATATGCGATATTCTTTCCGACCTGAAGGAGTGAGCAGGGTCCAAGTGCTCAGTAGTTTGCTTCTCTCTTCGTCAAATTGCCTTTCATCAAAGAAGAAGGAATCTCCTTCTTCCCTGTGCCAGTCACGGTGTTGAAAGTGGCGAATAAGCCAATCCCGGTGAATCACATCCATCAGAAATTTCCCGCCGGGCTTCAGGGCTTTTGCTACTTCCTTCAAGGTTTTCAGATGGTCGCGCTCCTCTTGAAAGTACCCAAAACTGGTAAAGATGTTGATGACTGCATCAAATTCGTTCTGAAAAGGGATATTACGCATATCACCCTGAACCCAGCGGATGGACAGGTTTTCCGCCTCTGCCCTTTGTTGACCTTCCTGAAGATAGGCTTCTATGAGGTCCAATCCGGTAACCTGGTATCCTCTGCGGGCGAGAGCGATGGCATACCGCCCGGTTCCACAGGCTAAATCCAGAATCGCCGCCCCCACTGGAACCCCCAGGAATTCTAACAACGCAGGCGCATTTTCCTCTGCCTTTTGCCACCTTTCCTCGGGAAAGAGGACTCTTTTCATATCCTCATCAAAAAAATTCTGCCACCACTCTTCACTCATAAAAACCACCTCGCCTTCTACTATTTTACATATCCGACAAATGGGTAAATCAAATGAAGAAGGGAGAGGTTTTGCCTTCCGGGTGCTCCCAGAAAAGTCTCCGGTAAAAAGCAGGAATACTCACTTTTCTTTTATACTTCCAGGGGATGCGACCGGATTCTTTATCCGGTTTTATTCTCATCACTCACCTCTGCCATTTTATTATCGCACCTTTCCAGAAGGCGCTTCTTATACCTTTTGATGCCAGAACCCGAAGCACAACTCGGGACGAAGAAAAGAGAACCTCAGAGGGTTAAGAGAGGCGAATGCCCATATTCTGGCAGGTTTTGAGCATCTGTTGAAGTTCGGAGAGGGTGATCTGGTGAAAGTCCAGATAGAAATTGCCCACAGCGAAAAAAGGTTCATCGGTAATGTGCGGGACAAAAACAGAGGGGAATTCCGATTTGAGGAGGGAAACGGTATCAGGGGGTGCAACGGGGGCGGCGATGGCAATGGGGATAGCCGGATATTGCGCATGCAAAGATTTAGCCGCGGCGAGGGCGGTATATCCGGTTGCCAGACCATCGTCTATCACCACAATGGGTTCAGCGATAACGAGAGGATAAGCGCGTGCTCCCCGGAGATGTTCATTGAAAATGATTGCCTCTCTTTTTGTCTGCTCATAAATCTCCTGATATTCCTTGGTCTGAAAAGTTTGTTCGGAGACGATGCGTTGATTGAGATAAACCGTGCCATCGTAGGAAACTGCGCCAAATCCTGTTTCCGGACTATACGGGAGGCGAAGTTTTTTCACCACGATGACATCCATTTTTGCAGTGATTTTGGTGCAGACGGCCATTGCTAAGGGTATGCCTCCCGATGGAATCGCAAATAACGAGGCACTGGTAATATTTCTCTCCTTCAAATATTCCCCAAGGTGCAGTCCTGCTTCCCATCTATCCGTGAAAAGAATAGCCTATCCCTCTGGTTGCTCCACGGGAATGACTGTGGTTTTATATTTCTTTTCTCCACGGATGAAGAATAAAGTATATGGTGTGCCGGCAGGGTGTTCGTCAAGGAAATTCGTTAAATCATCCGGAGTCTTCAGAACGGTTTCATTGATGCGAATGAGGATATCACCGGGTTCCAATCTCGACCGATAAGCAGGATAGCCGGGGAGCAGGTCCACCACGCGAATCGCTGTGGCAGAAGATAATTTCATCGCTTTCACCCAATAGGGATGAAACTGCACCGGCTCCACATAAAGTCCCAAATACCCCCGGGAAACCCTGCCTTTGGTGAGAACTTGAGACAGCACCCTTTGTACCCGATTGGAGGGAATGGCAAAGCAAATCCCTTGAGCGCCGGCAATAATGGCGGTGTTAATCCCAACCACTTCGCCATTTGTATCTACCAGAGGGCCTCCGGAAGACCCGGGATTCAAAGCGGCATCTGTTTGAATAATATTATCAATTCTTCTGCCTGTGAGCGTCTGCAAGGAGCGATTCAGAGCGCTTACCACCCCCGCTGATACCGAGGACTGAAATCCGAGGGGATTTCCAATGGCAAGCACCAACTGCCCCACTTTTAATTTGGAAGAATCTCCCAGTTTTGCATGAAGTAAATCCTGTTGCCGCAATTTGAGTACGGCAATATCAGAATGGGGATCCTGACCCATTTTTTGCGCAGGGATACTTTTCCCATCACAGCAAGTGGCAACGATTTCCTGCGCATCTTTCACCACATGCCAGTTGGTGACTACATACCCATCAGGCGTGACAATCACGCCGGAACCCAAGCCTTTCGCTTCAAACGGTACGGGGAAAAAACCCTCCATAGCATATCCACGAGCAGCCACGGTCAAATTCACTACCGCTTTCCCCACTTTTTCCGCCACTTCCACGATCAACCGTGAAAATTCATCCAGAGGCATATTACACCTCCCTAAGATGGTTTCCGAATACAATTATATTAGCCAATGAATGTATTTGATGCGCACTGTGATTCTTTAACCCAAGTTCAGCCACTTTCCCTTTTGTCTACCAGAAGAAACAAGGGGCACTGGGATATCCCGAGATTCCTCGAATCGGGTGGAAGATGGCAAGTGCTCTCCATTTTCACTCCGCAAAATCTCACCGGTTCGGATGCTTTTCTATACGCTACGAAGGTTCTTCATCAATTCTGGAAGTGGAAAACAGAAGAAGAGCGGATTATGGTCGTGCAAAGGAAATCCGATTTAGCAGTTCCAGAAGATAAGTTGGGAGTGATTCTTCATTTAGAGGGAGCGAGTCCGTTGTGTGATGAGCCAGAACTTCTGGAATTTTTTTTCCGTCTGGGCATCCGCTCTCTCTCCTTCACTCATAATACGCGAACGGCATTTGCGGACGGGCTGGCGATAGCGGAGCGGCCTTCTGGACTCACTCATAAGGGAAAAGAACTCCTTGCATATGCGGAAGCACTGGGTGTTGCGGTGGATGTATCCCACTTATCCGAAGCCAGTTTCTGGAGTATGATCGCCGAATGCAAAAAACCGATTTATGCCTCTCACTCCAATATTGCAGGTGTATATGCCCATCCGAGGAATCTGAATGAGAAGCAACTGGAGGCGCTCGCAGGTGTCGGGGGGGTAGTCTGTCTCACTTTTGTCTCAGAATTAACCGGGCATAAAGGTCCAGAATCCTTCCTTTCGCATCTGAAGGAAGCAATAGAAATATGCGGAGGGTCAGGGGTAGGACTGGGTTCGGATTTTGAAGGGTGCGACCTGCCGATTTTTCCTGATGCCTCTTCATATCCTTTCCTTCACGCCCTGCTGGCAGAAGTCTATCCGGATTCCCTTCTGGAAGGTTTGTTTTACGCCAATCTCTATCGGTTTTTCCAGCAGATATTGCCTGATTGATGTAATACAAACAGAGACAAGAGAGAGTATGATATAAGCGAGAGGGTGAAGAATAGATGAACCTGAAAGAGGAAGCATTAAAATACCACGCAAGCGGGCGGAAGGGGAAACTTGAGGTGGTGGCGACCAAGCCGTGCCGAACGCAGAGGGATTTATCTCTTGCATACACTCCGGGTGTAGCGGAGCCTTCAAAAGAAATCCATAAAGACTGGACGAAAGTATTTGAGTATACAGCGCGGGCAAATCTGGTGGCAGTAATCTCCAATGGAACGGCAGTACTGGGCTTGGGCAATATCGGTCCTTACGGCGCCAAGCCCGTGATGGAAGGGAAAGCATTGCTGTTCAAACGGTTTGCTGATGTGGACGCATACGATATAGAAATTCAGGAAACAGACCCGGACAAAGTCGTGGAAATCGTGAAGGCATTGGAACCCACTTTTGGGGGAATCAATCTGGAGGACATTAAGGCGCCGGAATGCTTTTATATCGAGCAGAAATTGATAGAAGAAATGGAAATACCGGTATTTCACGATGACCAGCATGGAACTGCCATCATTTCCGGAGCCGGCCTGGTCAATGCGCTGGAACTTGTGGAGAAAGACATTGACAAAATCCGAATGGTCATCAATGGTGCTGGGGCATCAGGAATTGCCTGTGCCCAACTTTTCCTCGCCCTCGGGGTGAAAAAAGAAAACCTGATTATGTGCGATACCACCGGCGTGATTTATGAGGGAAGAGCCGAGAATATGAATGAGTATAAGAAATTTTTTGCTCAGAAAACCAGCGCACGAACACTTGGTGACGCAATATATGGAGCGGATGTATTTATCGGCTTATCCGGACCCAATGTGGTGGACGAGAAAATGTTAAAAACTATGGCAGATAAGCCCATCATTTTTGCCATGGCAAATCCAGACCCGGAAGTGCCGTATGAGGTGGCAAAAAGTGTTCGCCCGGATGGAATAGTCGCCACGGGCAGGTCGGATTATCCGAATCAGGTCAACAATGTCCTCGGATTCCCATTTATTTTCCGAGGAGCGCTGGATACGCAGAGTCGGAAAATCAATCTACAGATGAAACTGGCAGCCTCAAAAGCGCTGGCAGATTTGACGAAACAGCCGGTTCCGGAGCCGGTGATACGAGCATACGGAGGACAGGAAATCTCTTTTGGACCGGATTATGTGATTCCCAAGCCGTTTGATTATCGGGTGCTCCTGTGGGAAGCACCCGCAGTAGCTGAAGCCGCAATGGCAACCGGAGTTGCTCGGGTGCAATTGGATATTGAGGAATATCGCCATCGCCTTGCGGCACGGTTGGGTAGAACTCAGGAAGTGATGAGCGTCGTCATTGAAAAGGCAAGGTTTCGACCCAAAAGAATCGTCTTTCCTGAAGGCGAAGAAGAAAAGATTCTCAAAGCGATTACCCGAATTCGAGAGGAAGGTATTGCACATCCGATTTTACTGGGAAATCTGGAAGTCATTTACAACAGGTTGAAGCAACTGCACATTCCCGCCAATCAAATTGAAGTGGTGAACCCGGACAAATCGGAGAAGCGGGAGGAATATGCACAACATTTATTTGAGCGGCGGAAGCGTAAGGGGCTCACGATGAGCGCAGCCAGAGAAATGATGCGCAATCGGAATATCTTTGCCCTGATGATGGTGGAAATGGGCGATGCTGATGGATTCATTGCCGGGGTGAACCAGGAATACCCCGAAGTGCTCCGACCGGCTCTTCAAGTGATAGGTCCGAACAGCAAAGATACTCGGATTTCCGGAGTGTTTATTATGATTTTGAAAGATAGAGTATTATTTTTTGCGGATACGACAGTGAATATTGAACCGACGGCAGACGACTTGGCAAATTTCGCAGAAGAATGCGCTAAACTGGCGAAAAGTTTTGGGATTGAGCCGCGTGTGGCAATGCTTTCTTTTTCCAATTTCGGCAGTGTACGACACCCATTAACGGAAAAGATCCAAAAGGCGACAGAAATACTGAGGAAGCGTTGCCCGGATTTGATTGCTGATGGAGAAATGCAGGCAGATACTGCGCTGGTGGAGGAGATGCTCCGGGAAACCTTTCCGTTCACCGCTCTCGGAGACACGCCAGCAAACATTTTGATTTTCCCCGACCTGACATCGGGAAACATTGGATATAAACTTGTGGAACGATTAGCAGGAGCGGAAGCGGTGGGTCCGATTTTGATTGGAATGAGAAAGCCAGTCCATGTACTGCAGAGAGGGTGTGATGTGGAATCCATTTTCAATATGACGGCAATTGCCGTAGTGGAGGCGCAAGAAAAATATGGCAGAACTTCCTAAGGATATTGAACAGGTGAAAGAGCGTATCAAAGCGCTTGAAGAACAATTGGAAACTTCGCCTGACCCGGAAATGCTGGGAGAAGCAGGAACTTTATATCTGGTTCTCTACGATGTGGAGGAAGACCCGGATTATCTGGAACGCGCGGTGAATTACCTCAGAGAAGCGGTAGACCGTCACCCTTCCAGCGCCAAATTGATGGCGAATTTCGGCGTTGCTTTAGTAGAACGAGGCGCCCCAATGGAAGCCATTGCTGTTCTGCGAAAAGCATTGCAATTGTCCACTGACGACCCCAAACCGCACTTCACCGCGCATTATTTGCTGGGCAAGATTTATCTGGGCATGGCAAAAATGGAGGAGAGCCTGGAAAACCTGGAGGAGGCGCACCGGATGGACCCGAAGCACTACGATTGCTGGGTGGACCTTGCCGTGGCTTATGCTAAAATGGGTGATCTGGATGAGGCGAAATATCAATTACGCAGAATACTTGAAGAAGACCCTGGAAATGAACTCGCCAAGGAAAACCTTCAGCGCCTTAAAGAAACTGCTGTGTAATTTCATTCTTTGCCTGCTCTTCTCCCTGTCTTGCAGTGCTGGGCTTTATCAGGTATCCTGGGTGGTGGACGGAGATACAATTCGCCTCACCAATGGCTGGAGCATCCGCTATTTATTGATAAATACCCCGGAGATAGGCGAGCCATTTTCAGAAGAAGCGTTTCGGCTCAATCTGGATTTGGTGGGCGGTAAATGGGTGAAATTGGAATGGGATATTCAAAAGACCGACGCTTACGGCAGATATTTGAGTTATGTTTATCAGAAGGGAAAAATGGTGAACGAGTTGCTGGTGAAAAAAGGAATGGCTCATCTGCTCATTATCCCACCGAATCGCAAATATGAGGAAAAATTATTGGAAGCACAAAAGAAGGCTCAAATGGAGAAAAAGGGGATGTGGAGTCTCCTGGAATATTTCACAGTTCTGCACATTACCTCCTTTCGGGCTGATCCAGAAGGAGATGAGCTGGAAGACCCCAACAGGGAGTATGTGCGCATCGTGAACATCACTTCACAACCTCTTTCGCTGGAAGGGTTTCGCGTAGAAGATGCTCAGGGAAATACCTATACTTTTGGGAGTGTTTCCCTTGCACCCGGTCATTCGGTCCTCTTGAGGTCTGGCATCGGCGCAGACCAAACTGACCCCGCTGAACAGATAGTAATTTACTGGAATTCTTTGGAACCGATATGGAATAACGAGGGAGATACCTGCTCCATTTATGAGCCGGAGGGGAAACTGGTGACCAGCAAAACCTATGAGCCGGAAAATTATTGAGCAGATAGATGATTTTATGGTTCTGTGGAAACGATTGTGGGACTTGTGCTACCCTTTTGCTTTTTCCTCCATTGCGGTTCCTCCGACGCGAGACGATGAAGAGGAACTTGTAATTCTAAAATCGCGAATTCTGGAGAAATTTCCTGCCCTTGCTCCATTTTTTCATCGTTATGAATATCCTGCCGCTCAGGCTTTTCAAAGGATAATGGATAGTACACCCTCTTTACTGCAAATGCTTCAGGATGTATCCTTGCGGGAACGATTCCGAAAAAACTGGAACGAAATGCACCAATATCTGCATCTGCTTAAAGGGGATGTCACATCAGAAGCTGAGCATCCCTTTCGCCGATGGGCAAAAATATTATCCAAACCGAAAAGTATGGGCAGGGTTCTGCTGATTTTCCTCCTTATTTTTCTGGCAATGTGGAAAATCCTGGACCTGTTTGCGGCGTGGTTTCCAGAAATTTTGAAACTTTACATCCTCAAATAGATGCAGGGATATCGCACTTTTTCATCGGCGTTTCACATTCATACTATTTTTTCTGATGGGAAGGCAACGCTATTGCAATTGCTGGAGGCAGCCGAAGCCACCGGCGTGGATGTCATCGCCATTGTAGACCATGACACGGTAGAGAATCAGAACTGGATGGGGTGGCATCGCAAGAAATTTCTTCTCGCAGGTTCGGAGGTCACGCTTCGGCAGGAACAGCATATTGTGGTTTTCGGCGTTCGTTCCCTTCCACCGCCTCGAGTGGAATCTGCCAGTGGAGTATTCCGATATTTTGACGCTGAGAAGGTTTTCGCCTATATTGCGCATCCAGACGATCCACCGTGCCCTTTAATGAAATTGGATGCCTACCCTTTTATTGAATGGGGGGCTGTGGAGAAGTACTCAGCCATAGAGGTATGGAATATTGTCAGCAGCGCCAAAAAATATGCAAAAAATCTTTTTCAGGGTCTCCGCCTTGCCCATTCTCTTCCAAAATACATTCCTCCCCCGGACCGAAACATTCTGCATCGCTGGGAAGACATAGGCAAATTCCAAAAAATCTTCGGAATCACCGGGCTGGATGAGCATACCTGGCACTTCAAAAAATGGTTCTGGAAAGGAGAACTTTTTGGATTGGTGAGGAGTTTTTCCCTTCTGCGTTTGAATATTCTGGTTCAGGAATCTGCTTTTCCGGCTGGGGAGGAAAAGATGGAAGAATTGCTGATACAAGCGTTGAGGGAAGGGAATTTTTACTCCTCCTTTGAGCCGCTGGGGCCTGGAAAGAATGCTATCTTCTATGCTCGGGTGGGAAAACAGCAGTATGCGATGGGTCAGCAGGTTCCCATGAGGGATTCGGCGAAATTATGTTTTTCCCTGCCTGCTGTCTGTTCCGTAAAAATCTGGCGAGACCATCATCTCATTGCTTTTTTCACCGCAAAGGAATTTGAGTTTGAGACCAATCAACCGGGGATGTACCGACCAGAAGCATACCGAAATGGCAAACTATGGCTGTTATTTAATCCCATCTGGCTCATTTCCGGGTGACAGAGCAGGCATCGTTACGGTATCTTTACCTAAATGTGCTATGTAGGCGGTATTTTCTTAAATTCTCCCGGAAGAATGCAAAGGATATAATAAATTAAGGAAAAGGGCAAGAGCAGGAGGTGAAGGGGATGCCTTATTATGCATTATTGACGAAATTGGCGCCCGGAGCGGCAAAAACAACTTCCGAAATTCAGGCTTTGAGTAAAAGGGTAAATGAAGAGGTGAAGAAAGCCTGCCCGGAATGCCGATGGATTGCCAATTATGTGGTGATGGGTCCGTATGATTATCTGGATGTTTTTGAAGCGCCCAATGAGCAAGTGGCGATGAAAGTATCCATGATTATTCGCACATATGGAAATGCCGTCACAGAAACCTGGGCGCTGGTTCCCTGGGAGGAGGCCTTTCCAGCAGGAGTTTGACCAGTTTGCCTACTCCGCTGTATTCCATCCGCGGCATCGGCAGAAAAATGGCGATAAAGTTTGCAGAAGCGGGTATTCATTGTGTGGAGGATTTTTGCCGTGCCCGGGATGAGCAAATTCTACCCTTGTTCGGTTGGAGTGAAGGGAGGATTCAGCGGTTCCGAAAATTGATGGAAGCAAAATTGTGCGGAATTCCCTTCCGAATGTCCAATACTACGCTTCCTCTTTCCTCGCTCTCGTTGGATATTGAAACCAATCCTGCGGTTTCTTATATCTGGCTGATTGGAATCTGTCACAAAGACCAATATATTCGGTTCTATGCGGATAAGCCTGAAGAAGAGCCCAGAATTCTGAGGCAAGCAGTGGAATTTCTGATGGATACATCAGAACCGATTTTAACCTATTCTGGAAATAGTTTTGATGCGAAGATGCTCCGAGACCGATTGCAGTATCACTATAAATCCTTATTGAGTTTACCGATGAACCGTTTTGAGGATGTATTGAAGTGGATGAATGCCCATCTGGCTCTGCCTTTGAAGCGTTACAGGCTGAAAGAGGTAGGAAATTATTTCGGCTATAAGTTTCATTATCCTCACAGGGATGGACTGGATTGCGCGCTGGCTTATGTGCGTCATCTCAAGTATCATCAACCCATCCCCTCCTGGGTCTTTCGCTACAATGAAGATGATACACGCTCAGTATTATATTTGACCAGGAAATTTTCCCACCTTCCCATACGATGAAATAGTCCCTCCTGTGATGTTATCCATCAACTTGAGAAAAGAGGGAACTTTTTGAGTGTCAACCCCGTCTAATATAATGGAAGGAACTATGAAGGAACTGGTGGAGCGGGCAAAGCAAGGGGAATCGGAAGCGATGGGAACACTCATTGAAGAATACTCCGGTCGCATCTATGCATTTTTCTATTCCCGACATCCCGATCGGGCTCTGGTAGAAGATGTGGTGCAAGACACCTTTTTAAAAGCATGGGAAAACATCAGCAAATTACGAGATGCGAACAAGTTTGTTCCGTGGCTATATTCCATTGCGCGAAATTGTTTCCGCGACGCTGTGGGAAAAGCATATAGAAACATTCCCCTCGATGAGCGATTTGTGAGTTCAGAAGAAGACCCGGTGGAGGATGTGGAAAGGGAAGAGGAAATGGAAAGGCTTCTGCGACTTTTGCGCAGTTTGCCTGAAGCCTTCTGGATGCCTCTCTGGATGAAGGAATGGGAAAATTTATCTTATGAGGAAATCGCTGTGGCTCTGCGAATTTCAGTGGGAACTGTCCGCTCTCGAATCGCCAGAGCAAGGAGAAAATTGCGAAAAATGTGGGAGGGAGAACACAGATGATTTGCTGGCTGTGCAGGAGATATTTAGACCTGTGGTTTGACCAGGAATTAAAGGGATGGATGGAAAATTTTGTCAAATCACATGTAGGCGCTTGCGTTAAGTGCCGGGAAGAATTAGAGTGGCTCAGGAAAATTCGCTACCTCATTCAGCGTGAAGCAGAAGAAATCCTGTTGGAAGAGTCGCTGAAGCCCCTCATTACTCATTTGAAGAGTAGATTGGCTACTATCCCGGCAGAGAAAAAGCCAGAAATAAAAGAGAAAGCAAAATCAATCTTTTCCACCCAACTCCGATTGCTCCTTGCGCCAGCGTTCACTCTGATTGTAGGATTGGCGCTTGGCTGGGCTCTTTTCACCGAAAAGCCCGCAACGCAACTGGAAAAACTTTCATTTCCTCCCTCCGTAACAGAAAGAGCGGGAGAAAGGTTCCGCTCCACTCCGAAAAGCGGTGATTTGACTTATTCAGAAGAAGAAAGCCTGGAGAAACCGCTTCATCCAGAGAAAAGGATTGCGGAAAAGACCCCGGAATCCATAAGACCTCAACAAGTTCAACTGCCTGAGAAAAAAGAGAAGAAAGCATCTGAAGCAAAGGAAGAAATTCCTCTGCAGGAGTCAGTCTTGAAAACACCCGTAGTAGAGCGCTCCATTTTCCTTGTTGTGGAAATCCGCAAACCTCGGGAGCGTATGGAGGGAGAGGCTCAGGGAATCGGCGAAGCGCGGGCACTAGGGATAGTAAGACCACCTCCTTCGGAAGTAGTCCTTCGGGTAGAACTTCCTGAGGAGCTCGTTTTCAAACTGAAAAAAGCGTTAGCACAAAATTACGAAATTGAGGAAAAACGCGAAGAGTCTCGGATTATCTGGGTAATCGAGGAGAAGCCAGCCGAGAAAGAAGAAACGAAAACAGAAAGAGAGGTGAAGGAAAAATGATGTGGAGTTTATTTCTGCTTGCGGCAGTTGAGCCGCCACGGATTATTCCCCCACCGCAACCGCCTCCTCCGATTTTCTGGACTGAACTGAAAGCAAAGGAAATTCAACTGGAGGTAAATCTGAAGGACCCGCAGGGCGAAGTGATTTTGCGCATTTTCTTTCACAATCCATATCCCAATGCCACCGGGGAAGGAGTTGTGCTCATCCCGCTTCCGGAGACCGCAGTGATTGACCGGCTGATGATGGAAATGGATGGTGTGGAATTATCTGGAGAATTGTTGGACCGCGCAAAGGCAGAGCAGATTTACGAGAGCATTGTGAGAAGAAGAAAGGACCCGGCGATATTAACCTATTTTTCTCCGCGTGTGCTTCAGGCAAAAATTTTCCCCATTGCCCCGGACCAAACACGCAGTTTGACCATACGGTATATCACTATGGCAAATGTGGTGAGAAATATGCGTGATTTGTCCATTCCCCTTACCCCTGCCCTCGCTGAAAAGCCTTCCGCATTAAAAATACGCGTCTTCCTTTCTGCTCCTGTTCCCCTACGAAATGTTTATTCCCCCTCCCATTCGGTTCAAGTTTTCCACAAAGACGAGCGCTCTGCTGAAATCTCCTATCAGGAAACTTTTGGCGAATCTATGTTCCGCTTAATGTACACACTTTCCCAGGAACCAATGGACGCCCATTTTCTTTCCTACCGAATCGCAGGAGATGATGGCTACTTCCTCCTATTTTTGAACCCTGAAATTCCCAGAGAAGAGCATCTTCAGGCAAAGGATATCGCCTTCATCATTGATATATCCGGGAGTATGGCAGGGACAAAACTGGAGCAAGCAAAACAGGCACTACAAAATATTTTGGACAGACTGGGCAGAGAGGACCGGTTCAATATCTTCGCCTTTGCTTCTACGGTTGAGCAATTTTCCCCACAGTGGGAGCGAGGAAACGACCTAAATCTGGAGAAAGCGAAAAGATTTGTGAATCGGCTGGATGCTTCTGGGGGAACGAATATTTCCAGCGCGCTGGAAAGGGCATTTCTTCTGCCGACGCATACTAACAGACCCACTTACCTCCTGCTGTTAACGGATGGCAATCCTACCGAAGGAATTAGTGATTGGAACTCCCTCATTGCCTGGGCAAGAAAACAGAATGAAAGCAAATTCCACATCTATGCTTTTGGCGTGGGTGATGATGTGAACATTCCTTTCCTGGACAAGCTGGCAGAGGAGAATGGGGGAACAGCGCAGTATACCAGCAGAATCACTGAAGTAGAAGTGAAGGTCAGCCAATTATATGAGCAGGTCCGCTCTCCCGTCCTTTCCAGAATAACCATAGATTGGGAAGGTGCGGAGGTATTTGATGTGTATCCCAAAAAAATTATTGATTTCTTTGCCGGGAAAACGATTTCTATCGCGGGCAGATTTGGAGCAGGTTCACATCTCGGATTGAGTTTGAAAGGCTGGTTAGGAGAGAAGCAGAAAGCATTTCGTTTCAGTTTTCCGCTACCGCGGGAATCGGAAGAGTATCGGTTTTTGCCCAGGGTATGGGCGGGGAGGAAAATTGGGCATCTCATCAATGAAATTCGGATGTACGGGCACAGTGAGGAGAAGGTGCGTTCCATTATTGACCTCTCCAAGCGATACGGCATACTCACAGAATACACCGCATTTCTGGTAGAAGAACCTCGACCTATAGTTCGCGCACTTAGGATGGCTCCTGCGCAGGGAGAAGCAGCTATGGAAGAGGCACAAGCCCTGAAAGAGTATACCGAAATCACACGGGAAGAAAAAATGGAAACGGGAACTGTTTTGACCGTGGGAGACCAAACCTTTGCCCGAAGAGATGATCGCTGGGTTACCCTCCGATACGAACAACAGCCCACAAAGAAAATTCCCCTGTTCAGCGATGAATATTTTGACCTCTGGAAGCGGCATCCCGAACTTGCTCCCATTCTGGCGCTTGGCAAAGGCTGCATCTTTGAGTTCCAGGGCATTTTCTATGAATTGGTCAGTGAAGAAGGTTGAACTGGTCTAACTATTTGCCCATAGTGATGGGCGAATAGCAGTTCAGGGAAAATCTTTCATCCTCCTCTCTTGAACAACCTCAAATTTTCTGCTATAGTATTTTACTGGGTTGTGTTTATTGAGCGTTCGTTAAAAAAATATTAAGGGAGGAGAAGTGAAATGAGCAGAAAAATTCTGGTTTTTGCGGTGTTGACGGGGGCTGGGCTTTTTATGCTTCGTGCCCAGGCGCAGGAGGAGGAGGAAACTTCCGGGATTGCGCTCGGGGAAATCTCAGTCACGGCAACAAGGACACCGCGCTCCTTGCTGGAATCACCGTTTCTGACCTCTGTTATCACCAAGGAAGAAATTCGCGCCTTCGGTTGGGCTACGCTGGATGAAGCATTGGAAGAGTTGCCCGGTCTCGTTCTACAGATTTCTCAGTCCGGTGTTGTCTCCGCAACGATTCAGGGGTTCCGGGACAATAAAGTGCTGGTTCTAGTAGACGGAATGCCGGTGAACGCCAAGGTGCGAAACCGCGTGGACCTGAGTTTAATTTCCATTCAAAACGTGGAGCGCATTGAAGTGGTGAAAGGACCTCAGTCCACAATATATGGCTCCGATGCCATTGCGGGCGTCATCAATATCATCACCCGGACACCCAGAGAGCCGGAATATGTGATTTCTTCCCGCGTGGGAACCCCAGGACAGCAGCGTCATTTATTTTCCACTTCTCTTGCGGGGGAAAAATGGTCGGGGCTATTTTCCTTTGAGCGGCGGACTTCAGACGGGGTAGACCTGCATCCGGGCGACCCGGCGCTGGATTTCCCGGACTTCCGCAAACAGGACTATTTCGCTAAACTTCGCTACGCTCTGGCTCCCGGGCAGAACATCACTTACCGGAGCGATTTTTTCACCAATCGCTCTTCTTTTTTCCTCTGGGATGCGACCCGGCAAATCAGAACCTCCTGGTTTTTCTGGGATCGCAGAGCGGGGCATCAATTGACTTATGAACATATCCGCCCTGATGGTTCGCGTCTGCAACTTTTTGCCTACTATGCGCCCTTTTATCATTCTTTTGAAGAAACACGACCGCCGAGACCGACCACTCGTTCCGATATCCGCGACCGATATAGCCGCTTTGAAGCCCAATATGACCTTCCCCTTTCTCCGGAACACCTGTGGAGTTTTGGCGCGGATACCATTGAGGATGAATACACCTCCGACCGCATTTCTCCTAAAACTCAAACCATCCGGATGAATGAAGCCTATTTTCAGGGGCAGTGGAAATTTCACCCCAGATGGGAAACGGTTTACGGGCTTCGCTATAGCCGTCATTCTCGCTCAGGAAGTGAATGGACGCCCCGGCTGGGACTGGTAGGCTATTGGTCTCCGCGTTTTCGGACGAAAATTTCTGCGGGTAGGGGATTTCGCGCCCCAGAATTAGCCGAACTATTCCAGGATTTTCTCATTCCCACCGGACCCACAACCGCCATCCGCATTCTGGGAAATTCAGACCTCCAGCCGGAAACTTCTCAAAATGTGCAATTGACTTTGGAATTCGGTCCTTATCGGAAATCTTTCTATCGTTTGAATGGTTTTCTCAATCGGGTGGATGACCTGATTCTTTTTGTGCCCCGAGATGACCCTAATACTCCGAATGTTCAAGAGTGGCGATATGAAAACATCCAAGCGGCCCGAACAGATGGCGTGGAATGGGAATACTCGCATCGCTTTTCCAAAACTTTTTCACTTTCCGCCGGTGGAGTAGTTCAAAAAGGAAAAAATCTCTCGCAAGAAACAGATTTGGAATTTGTCCCGGATGTGCAGGCGTATTTGAGGGCTTCTTTTTCCCTTCCCTCGTTTACATCTTCTATTCGGCTGACCTATGTGGGGATGCAAAAATACAATTTTGTTATTACTCCGAAGGAAGGCGTGCGGGAGGTGAAGTATTCTATTGTTGGCGACTATGCCCTCGTGGATGTTTCTTTTTCTTTTCCAGTAGGTGCATATCACATCAATTTCGGGGTGGATAACCTCACCGGAGTGGAGAGGGAACCATTTGGACCATCGCAGGGAAGGCATTTCTATGTCGGGTATGATGTGAAATGGTGAACCAGGATGTTACGACGCGAATGTTTGGCTATATTCCCATCATCACCACCATTTTGTCAGTGTTTTTTGGTGTTTCACTTTCTCGGAGGTTTCTGCAGAGGTCTCGGGCGGCGCACCTTGGATGGTGGTCGGCAGGCATATTTATTTATGGCATCGGAACGCTTACGGAAAGTCTGGTGACGCTTTTTGGATGGAATCCGGTGGTCTTTCGTCTCTGGTATATTTCTGGTGCTCTACTGGGCGGAGCGCCGTTGGCTCAAGGCTCGGTGTATTACCATCTGAATCATCAAGTGGCAAATCATCTCACCGTGCTGTTGTTGATGTATATTGGCGTTGCTTCTTTTTTCGTCCTTATCGTGCCCATCCGCACGGACATGGTGGAGATGCACCGTTTGACGGGTAGAGTGATGCAATGGGATTGGGTAAGGTTATTCAGCCCGCTGGTGAATCTGTACGCTGTGATATTTTTAGTAGGCGGAGCCGCTTGGTCTGCTTGGAAATACTGGAACCGCCGGGATGCGTTTCATCGGTTTATTGGAAATACGCTCATTGCCGTTGGAGCAATGTTGCCCGGTATCGGAGGTGCCTTTAGCCGTTTTGGATACACGGAGGTGCTCTATGTAGCCGAATTTATTGGCATTCTTCTCATCTGGCGGGGTTACCTCTTTGCGATTCAAGAACGAGAAAAATCGGTGAAAATGATAGTGGCAGGGTAAATATGAACGCGTCTTCCGTTTCTGTCTGGTCTCTTTTTCTCCGCGGTGGATGGGTGATGTGGCCTATCTTATTGCTTTCTCTGATTTCTTTTAGCATCATTCTGGAGCGGATTTTCTATTATCTGTTCAGGGCAAAAACGGTTATCAGCGAATCTGCCGCAGAATTGGATGGAATCAAAATGCCCAACCCTTTGCCCACGCCAGATTATTGGGAGTCCGTGGTGCAGAAGAAAACACAATCTTTCATTGAAGGAGCGGAGCGCGGATTGGGGATTTTATCTGCCATAGCCACTTTGTCTCCTTTACTGGGACTTTTAGGAACTGTTACCGGGATGGTGCGTTCGTTTATGGTGATAGAGCGTCTGGGATGGCAGGTGAATCCCGGTATACTGGCAGGGGGAATCTGGGAAGCCTTGCTCACCACTGTTTTCGGTCTTGCAGTGGCGATTCCCACGCTTCTTGCCTACTTTATTTTTGATGCGCTGGCTTCCCGGTCGGTCCAAAAATTTCATCTGATTGCGATGGAAAAAAAGCAAAAGCAACTTGTAAGGGTGCCGTTGGATGAATAGACCAGCCCGTCGGGCTCCTCAATTGATGATGGCTCCGCTGATTGATGTGGTTTTTCAACTGCTGGCGTTCTTTCTCATCACCTGGAATTATATGCAACTGCCTGCGCTCAAGGTTAATCTACCGGAATCCATGACGGCGGAAGTTGAGCAGAAGGAATACTCCCTTGTGGTCACAATACACAAAGATGGCTCGTATATATGGGAGAACCGAATTCTTTCGGATAAGGAATTGCAGTCTGTTCTTGCGGAAAGAACTTCCGAAACGCCTGTCGTTCAGAAAGTAGAAATTATTGCAGACCGGGGTGCCCCGCTTCAAGCCTTAATACGCTTGCTGGATATTTTGCGGAGCTTGAATTTGACGAAAATTTCTTTAGCCACTTTACCTGCTGAGGAAATATGAAGCAATATCTAGTTTTTTTCATATTATCTGTGCTTATCCATTTGCTTATCTTGCAATTTGTTTTTTCTATGCCGGTTCAGAATAACGCTCAGTTGAACATTTTGTTGACGCCCATACTGCGAGAAGCGGTGGCTCCGCAAAAGGTGAAACCAGAAAACGAGGCACAAAAACTTCCGAAAACGCAGGAAAACAAACAGGAAAAGGTGGAAGAACTCAAAAAGGAATTGGAGCCAGAGAAACAGCCGCCCGAGCAAGAAAAAATTGAGAAAGAAGTACCACCCCAGCCATCTGAGCCAAGTCCTCCACTGAAAGGTTCAGCAACATTAGAGAAGCAGACAGTGGAAAGTGGGAAAAGTGCGGTGGACTCTTCAGAGCATACCAGTGCATTTTCATTGGACAATAGCGGAACAGGAAAGCAAATCGGGAGTGGTTCAGGGGATTCTACCGGCTCTTCAAATTCCCGGGGGGAGAATTCGGATTTAGATAGCGTATACCACAAATATCAGGAAGAAGTGCGGAAGAAAATTGAGTCCCACAGGGAGTATCCTGGATTGGCGCGTCGGATGGGGTTGGAGGGAATAGTCCGCGTCCAGTTCGTGATTGAAAAAGACGGGCATCTGAAGAAAGTGGAGGTAGAGAAAACCTCCGGCTCGCGGTTTCTGGATGATGCAGCGAAAAAAGCCGTGGAAAAATCCGCCCCATTTCCTCCTTTCCCTTCGGAAATTCCGGAATCTTCGTTAACTTTTTCCCTTTCTTTTCGTTTCTCCCTTTCCTCATAAATCCCAAAAGGATTATCCGATTCTTGTATCAGCGTGAAGAAGGGGTTTTCTTTAGTTTCACTGAAATGAATGGTCTTAGACAGAGGCGGTAGATTGTGTGCAGAAGGCTGGCATATCCTTTACCCTCCAATTCTTCAGGGATTTCATACTCCTGGAGGTGAAAAGAGCGACTCAGAAGACCGATTTTGATATCCACCCGTATTTCACCAGCAATGGGCGAAACCGCATAAAATTTTTTAATATAACTGGAAGGATAAAGATTCATCAAAGAAGCCAGAAAAAGAATTTGGAAAGAAGAGAGAGATGAAAGCATGCCCAATTTTTTTCTACCTTTCCAAACCGAGCCATCGCCACGGACTTGAATGATACGCTTGCGGATATTTTGATGGGTGTTGATGTATTGATACTCAATAATTACCGATTCTGGAGAGGCTACGCCGAGAGGAACCAGAATGACCTGCTGGAACAGGGCAAAATAAAGAAGAAAGAGAAAGCCGATAAAGAAAGGCCAATTGCGGATCACCCCAGCCCGTGTGTAGTTCATTACCATTAGTATTTTACTTCACGGGGTTCTAATCAGGCAAACTTCTCTTTCCGGCAAGGCGGATTTCGTTGTCAGCAGTGCAGACTGGCGCCTGCTATTTAAGGAATAAAATGGATATAATGAAAATAGGTGAGGGAACGAATGCGGGTAGGAACAGAGATTCGGGCGCCGAGAGGAAAGGAAATGCGATGCAAATCCTGGCATCAGGAAGCGGCGTTGCGGATGCTGATGAATAATCTGGACCCAGAAGTTGCCCGAGACCCGGCAAATCTGATTGTTTACGGTGGAACGGGAAAAGCGGCGCGCAATTGGGAGGCTTTTTATGCTCTGTTGAAGGCTCTTGAAGAGTTGGAGAATGATGAGACTTTGTTGGTGCAATCGGGGAAACCGGTGGGGGTTTTTCAGACTTTTCCCTGGGCGCCCCGGGTGTTGATTTCCAATTCTGTTTTGGTTCCTAAGTGGGCGACTTGGGAGTATTTTCGGCAATTAGAGGAGCGGGGTTTGATTATGTTCGGGCAGATGACTGCTGGCTCTTGGATATATATCGGGACGCAGGGGATTTTGCAGGGAACATACGAAACTTTTGGAGCAGCGGCGAAAAAACATTTCGGCGGAAGCCTGAGAGGCAAAGTAGTCGTGACCGCCGGACTGGGGGAAATGGGTGGCGCGCAACCCCTTGCAGTCACATTAAACGATGGCATTCTGCTCGCTGTGGAGGTAAATCCCGCCGCGATTGAGCGAAGAATCCGGACGAGGTATCTGGACCGGTGGACGCAAAGTCTGGATGAAGCGTTGAAATGGGTGGATGAGGCTCGGTCAAAGGGAATTCCTCGTTCCATTGGGTTATCAGGCAATGCCGCCGAAATCCATCCAAGATTGGTCCAGATGGGCTTTATTCCGGATATTATTACCGACCAAACAGCTGCCCATGACCCGCTGAATGGATATATTCCCGCAGGGCTTTCTGTGGAAGAAGCGGCGGAATTGCGCCGTTTTTCTCCATCGGAATATCTCAGTAGAGTGAAAGATTCCGTTCCCCGTCATATGGAAGCAATTTTGCAGATGCAGGAAAGTGGCGCTGTCGCGTTTGAATATGGCAATAACCTGCGGCAATTAGCAAAAGAATCCGGTGTGCATAACGCTTTCCTCGTTCAGGGGTATGTTCCTGCCTTTATTCGGGACTTATTTGCCGAGGGCAAAGGTCCTTTCCGCTGGGTGGCGCTGTCCGGAGAAGAAGAAGATATTTTTGAGACAGACCGGTTGGTTCTGAAATTATTTCCAGAAGATGAGCATTTGCGAAAATGGATTGGTATGGCGGGAGAGCGCGTGAAGTTTCAGGGATTACCTGCCCGGATATGCTGGCTGGGAATGGGCCAAAGGACAGAATTCGGTTTAGCCATCAATTCTTTGGTCAGGCAGGGAAAACTCGGTGCGCCCATCGTGATTGGGCGTGACCACCACGACACTGGCTCTGTGGCTTCGCCTCATCGGGAAACGGAAGCAATGAAGGATGGTTCTGACGCAGTGGCAGATTGGCCTGTTCTGAATGCCCTGCTGAATACCGCTTCCGGTGCTTCCTGGGTTGCATTTCATCACGGCGGCGGCGTGGGAATCGGCTACTCTCTCCACGCGGGTATGGTGATTGTTGCTGATGGCTCTGAAGAAATGGATGCTCGACTGGAAAGGGTGCTCACAAACGACCCAGGTCTGGGGATTATTCGCCATTATGATGCCGGCTATCCCAGCGCTGAACAAGTAGCGAAAAAGTTTAGCTTGAAAATTCCCCGATTATGACGCTGGATTTCCTAAAAGATGAACCGTATGTGCAGGGCACTCTCAGTGCTTTTGCGAAGGATAAAAAAATTGCGGAATCTGAAGTCCTCCAGGAACCACACATAAGGGATTTCTTAGGTGTGCTTTCTCTTCCAGACCGATTCCGCTTCTTTTCCCGTGCAATAAAGGCATTTCCAGAGCAACCGTTATTTCTGACCCTCCTGCTTTCCCATTTTTCGGCTATCTCTATCGGAGACCGTCTGCGGGCATTTGATGCCATCAAGGATACTGGCAACTATTCTCTGTTTTTTACTCTTCTGGTGCAAATTCGCAAGCAGTTTGATGCTTCTGCTCTGCATCCGGTTTTAGAATCTTTGAAAAAGGAAGATATTTCCAAAATTCTTGAGGCGGTTTCCCAGGTGGAAAAACCAGAAGAACTGGAAGTAAAGGAAATTCTCAAGCGCTTCCATCCCAAGCCTCGCTGGATTCCATCCACAGACTTATTATCCAGGATTCTCCGTATGCGGAGCGAATTCTGGGCAAATCTTCCCTCCGAGCAATGGGGAGGGGAAAGCCCGTTTATTTACGCTCAGACTCCGGAAAGAAGAAAAGAGGTTTTGAAATGGATTTATGAGCACACATCCGACCCAGTTTGGGTGAGGCAGTATCTTTCAGTTCTGGAATATCCTGAAGATTCAGGGCGTAGATGGATTGAAGCACTGGATTGTACCGGAGGGCTTCTCAATCTGTTTCGGGGTATTGCTTCCCTTGCGATTTCGGAAGAAGGTGAGAAAAAGCCTTCAGACAGGACGGATGAACCCTCAGGGGAATCTGGAGATTGGAATCATACTCCGCTGAAAGAGTGGAATGGTTTGAGTCCGGCTATGCTTTTAGCGGGGGGAGGTCCGGTAGAAAATCAACTTTTGATGGAATTTTTGCATAAAGCAGAACAGGAACTCAAAGAACCCGGTGATGAAAAAGCAGCAGAACTGTTTCGCACCTGGGTAGAAACGCTTGGGAAAGGTGGGAAACCACCCCGCCAGATGATTCTGGAAGAGAGGCAGAAATTGGTGCTTTTGCGGGAACAATTCCGGAAGGAGAAAGAAGCCTTCTTACCGTTTCATCGGGAAAAAAGGAAGAAAAAAGAGAAGCCGCGGCGGCGATAATTCATACCTGCAGTCGCAGGCGGGCTTTTGCCATAAGGTCTTTCAGTGAATAGCCATCATCGGGAAATGTGGCGACTCCGTGCTGGAAAGTAAGCGCTGAACTCGCGCGTTCCCCAGCATAAATGCCTCTGCCCATAAAAGCCCCCTGAAGGCGCTTTACAGCGATTCGAGCGTTGATTAGGGCTGTGGTGGGAAGCAGGAGAAGGAAATTATTTTCTTCAAATCGGGCTACGATGTCAGAAGCGCGGAGGTTGCTCTGCAGAGTTTTCGCCAGTTCCACAAGCGCCGCCTCCGCCACCTGTTCGCTGAACTGGGTGCGCAGGCGATTATACTCCGGATACAATATCAATACTATGCTGAATTTCTCATTATTCCTTTTTGCTCTTGCCACTTCTTCATGAAATTTCAGATTGAATATCCGCCAGGTATATGCTCTGGTAACCGGGTCAGATATGGTGTTTTCTCCAAAGGCTTCAATCATCAATACAGAATCCAGAGAAGCGGATACGAAATGCGAAACCGTTTCAAAAAACTGGATATCTTCTGAGCGGATGCCCTGTCCCGGTCGAAGGAAAAATACAAGGAACCCCAGCCAGCGCTCAAAAAAAGTCAGAGGTAAGAATATCATACCTGTGAATTGATTCTGCTGAATAATGGAGAAAAAGGGGTTTTTCTCATCTACCGAAAGGAAGGGAACTGCCCCACGAGCCATAGAGGTCTGGAAAAATGGATGCTCCCGCTCAAATCCCTCAAAATCCTCAAGGAAAGTGAATCCATCTGTTGCCCGAACTACGAAGCGGTCTGCTCGGACCGTTGTGAATAGATAACCTCCGAAGGCGGGAAAGGCAGTGCGAATGATTTCCAGCAGTTTCCGTCCATAAGCAGGCGGGTGAGTTAAAACTCGGAAACTTTCACCGATTTTGACCAGCAGAGAGGTCTTGCGCCATTCCTCATACCGGGAGCGCATATGCGAATCAAAGATTTCGTGATAAGGGCTTTCCCAGTCCGTATCCAGGATTCTTGGTGGAAAATGCTCTATGGCGACTTTAACCAATTTCGTATCCCATTGGATTCCCGCATGCTGAAGTAAAATTTCCTTTGCTTGGTCTGGCGTGTAGGCGACTCGCTGGGGTCGTTCACTGGTTAATGCATCGTATGCCTCACATATAGCCAGAATTCTTCCTCCGAGGCTGATTTCTTCTCCAATTTTCCCGTGTGGATAGCCTCTGCCGTTGAAGGCTTCGTGATGTTCTATAATCCAGGTGGATATTTCCTTGATGTCGGAGATTGAGGAGATCAGCGATTGTGCCACTAAAGGGTGCTTGCGAACAATTCCCCATTCGTTTTCTGCCAGACTGTCCGGCTTAAACAGGATTTCTTCCGGAACGATAATCATTCCCACATCGTGGAGTAAGCCGGCGAGAAAAAGTTTCTCCAAATCCGGAAATTTGACCGCTTTCCCAAGAATTTCTGCCAATTTCCCCACACGATAAGAATGATGCTTGAAAAAAAGACTACGCAACTCCACACTATTTGCCCATGCGGCAAAAATTGGCAGAAGAGCCTGGTATTCTTTTTTCCTCGTCAGAGTGAATAACCCCATCTCACTTTTCACCCCCTGAAATGCGGGGTTCGTTATTTACTTTATCATTACTGCACAATTTTTATCCGTGTTCCTCTATCCTGATATGTAGCAGATGGAAAACTTGCATAAAAATGAAATAGAAAAGCCTGATCGCTCTGAAAAGGTTCTACTTCCTGGGGTAGCGGGGGCAGGCGGAACGCGTTTATTTTGGACGGTTCGTATACCACAATGCCCCAAACCCTTTTCTGTTCCATGGTTTCGATAAAGATGAACGCGGTTTGGGGGTCGTCTTCGCCCAACTGCCATCGGATGAAGAAGGAATTTCGGGGTATGTCCTGCAAGTCAGAAGGGGCAGCTAACCGCGGAGAATCTGGAAACTGCAGGTCCAGGGGATGCTCTTCCAGAATTTGTCCTACCAAGCGCGAACCGGTGAGGCTGACTGCTCTGATGTGATCGTCCGTTTGACCGGGTGTGCCCCGGTCGTCTATCGTTTGTGATGCATAAGACGAATAACTGACCAAATCAGATTCCTGGCGAACGGGTAAATTTCGAAAATCTGGCAGTTGGACCTCGTAAAGTCCTTCCGGTAAAGCCTCCAGGCGATTCAACCAGGAAATCGTTCCCCCGGTAGAAAGCAGAAGATGAAAGGAAGCGTAGGAAAAAGTGGGTGAAGCGGAATCCAGTAAAAATCCCGACGGGTAGAGCACATTTCCACGCAGGGTAAGAGAATAATCCGCAGTAAATTCCAGAGAAATTCCTTCCCGAATTTCTCCTTCCAACACCTCCAGAGAAAGCATTCCCATCCTTTTCTTTCTGCTCTGTTCATCCAGTTCATAGGCATAAAGCACCAGATTCCCCGGATATACATCGGCGAGGGAGAAAGAATTATCGGGAAAAATGGGGAATGCAAAGCCGCCATTGGTGGTATACACTTCAGCTCGTGGTCCCTGAAAATTGGTTAAAACACCGCGGAGGGCGGCTTTTTTGGAACCATCCGGTGGTGGAGGGGGCGGTGGGGGGCAATTTTCTTGATTTACGGGCACCGTATAGAATAATGATTCTTTATCCGTGAACACATAGGTGGAAATATGCGGCAGAACATCGGGCGATTTTCTATATGCCACGGTCGCAGTATATGGAGGATACAAGCCGAAAAAAGAAATTTGAGAATCGCCTTCTTTAACTTGATGTTGAAGGATGCCTTTCTGGTCTTCCACAACGAGATATGCTCCAGGCAGAACATTCTGGCAGATATCCACCACCTTAACGGAGAAATCTACGGGTTGAACCGGCGATGGAGGAACCGTCGTGAATTGAAAGGTAAAGGAACTCAAAAGGAGATTACCCGATAAATCCTTTGCTCCGGTGCCCACCGTGATGGTATAGGTTACTCCTTCCTGGAATTGCGCCGTAAAGGAGAGGACTGTTCCGAGGTCGTCCCAGAAAAAGTTGGGTGCAACCGATGGCTGGATGGTAATGGCAGATTCAGTGGAAGACTGATTCATTGGTTCGTTAAAAACTATCCGGACCGTTTGCCTTACCGGAATATTGGTGGCATTATTTTGCGGTTCCGTATAAAGAATTTGTGGAGGCTGGGTATCCTGCCCTTCAGATGCTGTGGTGAAACGAATTTGAAAGGGTAAAAGCAGGCGATTCCCGGCAATATCTCTCGCTCCGGTGGAAATTGAGAGCGTGTAAGTGGTAGAAGGGGTGAATAAAGCAGAGTGGCCAATGGTGAGCATCTTTCGGTCAGCAGACCACTGCCACTGCAGAGAAAGGGATGGCGAAATGGCGATGGCATTCTGGGTTTCCTGCATATTCATAGCCTCGGAGAAAATAATCAATATGGGCAAATGAAGGGAAACATTCACATCTCCATTTCCCGGGTAGGAAGTCAGGATTTGAGGAGGAATGATGTCGCCGAAGTCTAAAAAAGAGCCTTTACAGGAGAACAGGAGGCAGACAAATAATACAACAAGGGCGATGGGGCGTGAGGGAATCGAACCCCCGGCCCGGTGATTAAGAGTCACCTGCTCTACCAGCTGAGCTAACGCCCCCATTCTCATAAAAACCCCCGCTTTCTCTGCGCCTGGAGGGATTCGAACCCCCAGCCCTCGGATCCGAAGTCCGATGCTCTATCCGTTGAGCTACAGGCGCGGGCAGGGTGACCGAGGGGTCTCGATCCCCCGACCGCCGGGGCCACAACCCGGCGCTCTTCCGACTGAGCTACGGTCACCATCCTGTCTGTATTATATCCCTTTTTCTCTCAAGTGTTTGGATTCTCAAGACTGTACCATATCGGAGTTTTAGTAACCATAGCAGGATTCAGGATTCCCACTGGAAGAAATTCAGCCAGAGGTGGATTCAGCACGGAGAAATTCAGAAATCCGCAGACGAAACAACTCTTCCGGAATAGCCCCCTCAACAACCAGACTTTCATTTACGATTGTTCTGGGTACGCCAAAAACTTCATATCTTTGCGCAAGGTCTGGAAATTCCGATACTTCAATCACTTCTGTGAAAATTTCATCCGAACCCACGCTCCAGCGAACTGCTGTTAGACTCATTTGTGGGCAATATGGGCAAGTGGGCGTGACGAAAACTTTGATGCGGATGGGAACAGGAAATGTGGGGGTTTTGCTCGCCTGCCCGCTTTGCTGGTGCTCAGCGCTGGAAATTAGGGTGAGCGCCTCTAAAAATACCCCGAATTCGTATCCTGCGGGAATTCCATAAAAACGGATACCGTAATCTTTTTTCCCTTTTATGGCGATTGCAGGCACTCTCTCAATGGCATGCTCCTTCACGGGTTCGCTATCCACGAGAAAATTCCACTCCGTTAAGTGGATTTTTGGTGATAATTCAGCCAATTCCTTCATCAAAAGACTTGTGGATTCACAATACGGGCAATTCAGTTTCTGCGTGAATAATAGCACTTCTACATCTTCTACCAGCGTTTTCTTCAGCGTTTCTTCAACCTCTCGCCTTTGTTGGGCATTCAGCATGATTACTCACTCCAGTTGTATATTATCTCAAAGTTTTGGCGTTTGCTAAAAGGAATTTGCTAAATTTATAGCAAAAACTTGCTTTTTTGAAATATTTTTGATACAAAATAATTAGGTGGTGAGAGTGAGATGATAAAGAGAGAAATGAGAGTATGGGGTGTTCAACCCGCAGGCGAAGGCGAAACAGTGATTCTTTTGCTGGAGGAACTCTACGGAGACCGGATTTTGCCCATCTGGATCGGGCAATTTGAAGGCACATCCATTGATATGGTTCTGCGGGGTTTGAAGCCCCAAAGGCCGTTTCCTTACGATTTAATGCTGAATGTGGTGGAAAGCATGGGTGGAGAATTGATGGAAATTGTCGTCAAAGAACTGAGAGGCAATACTTTCTATGCGGAATTGCTCCTTCACCACAATGGGAAGGAAATTCTGCTGGATAGTCGTCCGAGCGATGCAGTCGCTCTTGCCCTTCGCGCACACACGCCGATTTATGTGATGGAAGAGGTGCTCAAGGAAGCCGCAGTCTCGAAAAGCAAGTTGACCAAAGGGGAGGAGGAATCCTCCCAATCGCCCGAAGAGGAGAGACAAAAATTTCGGAAATTTCTGGAAAATCTGCATCCAGATGTGTTTGAAAAGTGGATGGAGGAGCATAAGGAAGGTGGAGAAGAGGAGGCAAGTAAATGGTGACGGAGCGGGATACCGAAACGGCAGTAGAGTCTGAAGAGCGCCGGGAGTTATTGGAGGCAGGCGTGCATTTCGGCCACCCGGCGCGGCGCTGGAATCCACGAATGAAGCCGTATATATATACGCGTCGCAATGGTGTATATATTATTGACCTGGCAAAGACCATAGAAATGCTTCAGCGGGCGCAGGATTTCGCCCGAGAAACTGCCCGAAGAGGTGGTGTCATCCTCTTTGTCGGTACCAAAAAACAAGCCCAGCAGTCCGTTGAAGAAGAAGCCCAGAGATGTGGTATGCCGTATGTGAGCCATCGGTGGATCGGGGGATTAATCACGAACTGGGATGTGGTGCGGATCAGAATCGAGCGACTACGCGAATTGGAGCAGAAATTTCCGGAATTGGTTGAAGTGCTTCCGAAAAAAGAAGCCAAAAATTTGCAAAAAGAGCTGGAAAAATTACGAAAAAAATTTTCTGGTGTGCGTGAATTGGTGGGCTTAGCTGATGCGATGCTGATTGTGGATATCAATAAGGAAATGGCGGCAGTTTTAGAAGCCCGGAGAAAGGGAATTCCCATCATAGCAATTCTGGATACCAATTGCGACCCCGCCCTGGTGGATTACGGAATTCCGGGCAACGATGATGCTATTCGGTCTATCAAATTATTGACCTCAAAAATTGCAGAGGCGATTTTGGAAGGAAAGCGAGAACGGGAGGGGATTCTACCAAGTGAAAACCATTGATTCTGACTTAATTCGAGAGTTACGCATGCGGACGGGTGCAGGATATCTGGAATGCAAGAAAGCATTGGAGGAAACGGAAGGGGATATGGAAAAAGCAGTGGCGCAATTGCGAATTCGAGGGGCTGCAAAAGCAGAAAAGAAGGTGCATCGCCAGGTAAAAGAAGGCACAGTGGCAGCGTATGTGCATTTCGGTGGCGGTCGGCTGGGAAGCCTGGTAGAACTCAACTGTGAATCGGATTTTGTCGCCCGTTCGGAAGAGTTTCAGCAATTGGCAAAACAACTTGCTATGCAAGTGGCGGCGGCGAATCCCCGATACATTTCTGTTGAAGACATCCCCTCGGAGGTGGTGGAAAGAGAAAAAGAAATATATGCTCAGATGGCTCTGAAGGAAGGAAGACCGGAGAAGGTAATTCCCAAAATTGTGGAGGGCAAACTGGAGCAATTTTATCGGGAACAATGCCTTCTTTTGCAACCGTATTTTCTTGATGGCAAAAAAACTGTAAAAGAAATGTTGCAGGAAGCAATAGCCCTGTTTGGGGAAAATATTGTAGTCCGAAGATTTGCGCGGTTTGAAATTGGAAAGGAATAGTGAATCGGTATTTCGCCGCATAGTTTTGAAACTCAGCGGTGAAGTGATGGCAGGGAACAGAATTACCGGAATTGACTATGAAGCAGTGGGTGAGATGTGTGAAGAGATTGCTGAGGCTTCCCGCCTGGCGCAAATTGCCATCGTGATTGGAGGAGGGAATTTGTTTCGCGGAGTGGACGCTGCAAAGCACGATGTGGACCGGGTCACTGCCGACTATGCTGGTATGTTGGCTACGGTGATGAATTCGTTGATTTTGCAGAGTATGTTGGAGAAAAGAAATGTGCAGACAAGGGTGCAAACAGCATTTGAAATCCGTTCCATTGCAGAGCCGTATATTCGGAGAAGAGCACTTCGTCATCTGGAAAAGGGCAGGGTTGTGATATTTTCCGGTGGCACTGGTCGCCCCTACTTTTCCACCGATACTGCCGCCGCTTTGTGCGCCGCTGAAATCCACGCCGATGCCATTTTGAAAGCAACAAAAGTGGATGGAATCTACTCCGCAGACCCGAATGTGGATAAAAATGCCGTGTTTTTCCCCGAAATTTCCTACCGGGAAATTTTGCAAAAAAGCCTGCAAATTATGGATGCTACTGCCATTTCTATGTCTATGGACCATGTCATCCCACTGATTGTATTCAATATCAAACCCCCGGGAAATCTGGTGCGCATCTTGAAAGGAGAGCGAATCGGAACTCGGGTGGGAGTGTAGAAATATGGCGAATTGGCTGGAGGAAACCCGGGAAAGAATGAAAAAATCTTTAGAGGTGACGCGGGAAAAACTCGCCAAAATGCGAACAGGAAGGGCTAATCCTGCTATTCTATCTGATATTAGAGTGGAAGCATACGAGACGATGCTCCCCATATATCAAGTCGCCTCCATTCAAGTGCCTGACCCGCGGGTGATTTACATTAAACCTTTTGACTCTTCTCTTGTTTCTGCCGTGGAAAAGGCAATTCTCAAGGCAAATATCGGTTTGAACCCTCAGAAAGAAGGAGGTGGAATTCGTTTATATATTCCGCCGTTGAATGAAGAAATGCGACGGAATTTGTTAAAACTGGCAAAACGAGAAGTGGAAGACGGAAAAATGGCAGTGCGAAATATTCGCCGCATAATTTTAGAGCAGGTAGCCACCGCAGAAAAAAATAAAGAAATTTCCGAGGATGAAATGTATTCCCTCCGGGAAAAGATTCAGAAGATTACGGATGAATATGTTGAGGAGATGGAGCGTCTATTTCAACACAAAGAAAAGGAAATTTTAGAAAGTTAATTGGTAGTACGCCTGAGGAATTGGAAAAGGAAATGAGCGGGAAAAGTGTCAATTTCTTCCATCGGGTTCCGCCAGGGAAAAATCCTGAGGAGGTGAAAAAATGGCGGGTGGCGAGAATCCGGGAAAAAGAAGATGCCTACTGGGTAGATTTGGTAGAAGATACCGGATTTCTGGACTAAAGGGAGAGCAATGACAGGACAATTTCCTCGGCATATAGCGATTGTGATGGATGGAAATGGCAGGTGGGCGAGAAAACGGGGATTACCCCGCGTGGAGGGACATTATCGGGGGGCAGAAGTGGCAGAGCAAATTGTGGAAGTGGCGGCAAAAAAGGGCATATTTTACCTGAGTCTATTCGCATTCTCCAAGGAAAATTGGTTCCGTTCCCCGGAAGAAGTGGAAGCCCTGTTTCTTTTGCTGGAGCAGTATCTGGAAAAGGGAGAAAAGCGTTTGGTGGAAAATAGCATTAAATTTCGCCTGTATGGGGACCGTGAAGAACTTCCGACCAACTTGGTGAAAAAAATACAAAGGGTGGAAGAAATTACCCGAAATGGGGAACGGATGCAGCTAAATCTGCTGGTGAATTATACCGGACGGGCAGAAATTCTTGATGCTACAAAGCAAATTGCAAAGCAGGTCTCCCTCGGTCTGTTGAAACCAGAAGAGATTGATTATGGGATGTTCCAGAAATTCTTGTGGATATCGGATGTTCCCGACCCGGATTTAATCATTAGAACTGCGTCAGAATATCGGGTGAGCAATTTTATGCTCTGGCAGTTGGCTTATTCAGAATTCTGGTTTACACCTGTGCTCTGGCCAGATTTCACCGAGGCAGATTTCCAGCAGGCATTGGATGAATTTGCCCGCCGGGAACGAAGATTCGGCAGAACATCCGCAAAAGTTTAAGTGATTCAGCGTCTGATCTGGGGATTGATTGGCGGGACTGCGTTGAGTTTTTTTGTGGTCGGTCCTTTCTGGCTTCTTTATCTTTTCGCCCTGCTTATATCTATACTCTGCCTGCGCGAATGGCATCGCTTGCTTACCCGAATGGGCTTCAGATTCTCCCCTTATGCCTCTTATGGTTTTGCCCTCCTTCTTATCACTATTTTCTGGTTATATCAGGTAGGTCAAGAACAATTGCGCTTCCCCGCCATCGGCTCTGCAGAATTCCTTCTTTTCGTTATTGTGCTCTTCGTATTGCATACGGTTCTTTCGCCTCATCCATATCGGATTGCAGATGTCTCGGTGATGTTTTTTGGAATGGTGTATTTTAGTTTTCTTCCTGCCTTATTTTTTATGTATCCCAGAATAGGGGCATTTTTTTTCCCGAAAGGAGAAGAGAGTGCTGCTGTGCTCTTCCCTATTCTGGCTTCCTTCAGCTTTGATACCTCGGCATTTTTTTCTGGAAAATGGTGGGGAAAAACGAAATTCCATCCGCGAATCAGCCCAGGGAAAACTTGGGAAGGTGTAATGGGAGGCATCTTTGGCTTGTTTGCCTGCCTGGCGCTGTATCATTGGTTTTTTACGCTCGGCACTTATGTTACCTTCTGGGAGGGAATCACTGTGGTGATATGGATGACTTTTTGTGCGCAAGGCGGCGACCTGTTCATCTCCTTAGTGAAAAGGGAGGCAATGGTAAAGGATTCTGGCGCTTTTCTGCCGGGACATGGAGGAATACTTGACCGAGTGGACAGTTTGCTCACCTGCTTGCCAGGGGGATTGGTCGCAGCTATGTTTGTTGGGGTCTTTTAAATGAGTTACTTTATTACTTTTTTGCTCATAGGATTCCTGATACTGGTTCATGAATTGGGTCATTGGTGGGCATCTAACCGGATGGGAGTAAAACCGCTGGAATTTTCTATTGGATTTGGTCCTCTTCTCGCCCAAAAAATCCGAAGAGGTATGAAGATTTCCCTGCGTCTGATCCTGTTTGGCGGATTTGTCCGATTAAAAGGTCTGGATGAAGAGGAAGGGAAAGAAGACCCGGATAGTTATTTTGTTCAGCCGGCGAGAAAGAAGATGGGAATTCTTTTCGCCGGACCTATCGCAAATTTAATACTCGCCTTGATGTTTTTCTATCTTGTTCCGGTATTTTTTGGTGCCACACGCTATCTGACGGTAATTACGAATATCCTGCCTGGCTCGCCTGCGGAAAAAGCGGGAATTCCTGAACATAGTATTATCCTTTCGGTGAATGATAAGCCTGCGAATATCTCCTTTATTCGTTCCCAAATCCGAAAAAGCAAAGGCGCTGAGGTCCATCTGCTTCTTCGGACTGCTCAAGGGGACCAGTCTTACACCATAAAACCGGAATGGATGTTTCTGGGCGATGGAATGGGCTGGGGTCTGGGTGTGCACATGCGAGAAATTGTTCATTCAGATAATATAGTGAACTGGGTAAAGCCTGGAAGTTCCGTCTGGCTGGCAGGATTAAGACCGGGTGATAAGATTGTATCGTTGAACGATTTAGCCGTGGAAGTTTTCTTTGCCCAGAGCATTGCGGAAATTCAGGATGATGCGCAACTTCAACCCAAAATCATCCAAATGAAGTGGTTGGACCGGAAGCAAAATTTCTATTCTGCCTCCGTAACTTGGCAAGAAAGGTCATTTCATCTGAGGTTGAAAAAGAAGAGGGTTTCCCCGATTGCAGGTTTCTCCCACATGTGGAATCTGGCGGCTCTGGTTACTGGGCAAATCGGGGGATTTTTTATCGGGCTTTTTCGCGGGCAGAAAGAAGTGTTGAAGCAGGTCGCTGGTCCTGTGGGAATCTTTGCCTACACGATGATTGCATATCAGATGGGATGGGATATTCTCTTCCTGCATTTTGCTATTCTCTCCTGGGTTCTGGGGATAATGAACCTTCTGCCTATCCCCCCTCTGGATGGAGGCAGGATTGCAATGCTTCCTCTGGAAACTCTGCAGAAGAAAAACTGGAACATCTGGCTGGAGCGTTCGCTTCAGTTGATAGGAATGGTTTTCCTTATCCTTCTGATTCTGTGGATTACTGTTCAGGATATATTGAAATTTCGGACAGGGGGATTCATTCCTTGACACGAAGAAAAACCATAGAAGTCCGTGTGGGCAAGCGGATTATCGGTGGCCTTTACCCCATCTGGGTGCAGAGTATGTTGAAAACGCCATTGAGTAATCTGGACGAAGCCCTGAAGGAAACAGAGGAATTAGAGAATGCAGGGGTAGAAATCCTGCGCGTGGCAGTGCCATCTGAACGAGAAGTCCCGTATTTAAGTGAATATCGTAGACAGGTGAAACTTCCCCTCGTGGCAGACATTCATTTTCGTTCCTCGCTTGCACTCAAAGTGATGGATACAGGAGTCGACAAAATTCGTCTAAATCCGGGAAATACTCGGAGTGGGGCAGAAATTCGGAAGATTGCCCGTGCGGCGAAACAATCCGGCGTAGCCATTCGTCTTGGGGTAAATGCTGGCTCCTTGCCGATAGAGTTTTATATGAAATATGCCGACCGGATTCCGGAAGCGATGATTCAGGCGCTGGTTTTTTTCCTCAGGGATTTTGAGGCGGTAGGTTTTGACCAGATTGTGATTTCCATGAAGTCCAGCCGAGTTCGGGATACGGTAGATGCTCACAGGCGCCTCGCTGAAATGGTCCCCTACCCATTTCATCTTGGAATTACCGAAGCAGGAGCCGGTGAGACCGCTGTCGTGAAGTCTGCAATGGGCATTGGTGCTTTACTGCTCGATGGAATAGGCGACACTATTCGAGTTTCTCTAACAGGTCCGGCTGTGGATGAAGTCCGGCTCGGATTCCAAATCCTGCAAGCACTGGAACTTCGCAAGCAGGGTTTTGACCTCATTGCCTGTCCTACTTGCGGTAGGGTGCGGGTAGATGTGGTGGAATTAACGAAGAAGATCCAAACCATTCTAAACAAACTGGGAAAGCCCGACCAACTCATTCGCGTTTCCGTGCTGGGCTGCGAGGTCAACGGACCCGGCGAGGCAAGGATGGCGGATATCGGTATTGCCGGTGGCATTCTTACCAGCACAGTTTATTTTCAGGGAAAGCCCGTGGAACGCATTCGTAATGAACTCCTAGAACCTACTTTAGAAAAGTATATTTCTATGTTATTGCACAATGAGCAGGGTGAGCATTCTCATTCCGGCGTATAACGAAGCGGACCAAATTGAAGCTGTCCTGCTTCCTCTGGTCTCCTTACCAGCAGAACATTTTGAAATCCTCGTTGTCGATGACGGTTCCTTGGATGGCACTTCTGAAAAAGTGGCAAAATTCCCCACCGTTAAATTGATAAAACATTTGAAAAATCAGGGGAAAAGCCAAGCCATTGCCACAGGAATTGCCAATGCCTCGGGCGAAATCATTGTCCTTTTGGATGCAGACCTGCTCGGAATCCAGCCAGAACATATCTTTCAATTGCTTGCCCCGCTGCAAACAGGTCAGGCGGATGCGACGGTGGGAATTTTTCGGAGAGGACGCTGGCAAACTGATTTTGCGCAATGGATTACCCCTGCACTTTCTGGCCAGAGGGCTTTCCCCCATTCCCTAATTCAGGGCTTTCCTTTCACGCAATATCAGGGGTATCAATTTGACCTGGCTTTCGAAAAATGGTTGAAAAGGAAAAATAAAACTCAAGCCCGTGTTCTACTCATCGGCGTAAGCCAGAGGACCAAGGAGGAAAAAGAAGGTTTCTGGCGCGGCTTTTGGAAACGCTTGCAAATGTATTATCAGGTCTGGTTGGTGGGATTCTCATCACCCAGACGGCGGAAAAACAGCCGGTCTTCCCTGAATGCAGGACAAAATGACTGAAATATCTGAACTACGAAAAGAGGTAGAGAATTTCCTGATGCAAGAGGGATATGAACTGTGGGATGTGGAAGTTTCGGGAGTGCATTCCCCTAATCCTGTCCTGCGGATATATATTGAAAAGCCGGGGGGAGTGGGAATAGAAGACTGCGCCTACATCAACCGAAAAATCCGTTTGCAAGGCCTTTTTGAATCTCATATGGGCGGGGATTTTTATCTGGAGGTATCTTCGCCGGGAGTGGAGCGGAAACTGTTCCTGCCTTCCCATTTTGCCCGGTACATAGGTAGACCTGTTCGAGTGCAGATGAAAAATGGCAGGATTTATCGCGGGTTTGTTCAGTCCTATGAAGATGGGATTTGCATTCTCCGTGTCCCGCAAGGTACAATATATATACCGGAAGAAGGGAGAGTGAACGTTCGGGTGGAATTCACTTCTCCACTGGAGGAAAAGAGGAAATGGAAATAAGGGCGGAAGTGGAAGAATTTGCATTAGAACTGGCTCGGAAAAGGTCTTTGACTCTGGAAATGGTGGAAGAGGCTCTTCGTGAGGCTCTGCAAAAAGCATATCAAGAACATTTCAGCGTAGCGAAGATTCCTGCTAACCTTTTTGTGGAGACTAACTTGAAAAGGGGAAATGTGAAGATGTATTTGAAAAAATGGATTGTTCCCGAAGTGACCAATCCAGAGGAACAGATTTCGCATAAAGAAGTGATGAAAAGGATGCCACATCAACCTCCGGAGCGGTATTTTGTTGAGGAAATTCCCTTAGAATCGCTTTCCCGGCGCGCATTTCAGGCCGCTGTGGAACATCTGCTTGCGCGGATTGAAGAAATGGAGCGAGAGCAGGTAAAGAAGGATTTATACCAGAAAGTGCATCAGATTGTGCGGGGAAAAATTTATCGGGTGGACCCTCCGAGAAAGGTGTCGGACAAAAAGGGAGGGGAACGCACCATACCCGGCAGTGTGTGGCTGGAAATCAATAAAGTAAACGCGGTTCTTCCCTGGCGCCATCAAATCCTGAATAATGAAAAAGAGCGGGAAAAATATAAGCGCGGTAAGGAATTGGAAGTATTGTTGCTGGAATTAGTGGAATTACCGCGGGGCGGAATTCAGGGCGTGTTGTCGCGCGCGCATCCGCTGTTTCTTCAACGTTTGATGGAACGGGAAATCCCTGAAGTGGGAAGTGGGCAGATTGAAATCGTCAATATCGCCCGAAGACCTGGTATTCGAGCCAAAGTTGCTATCCGGTCGGATACAATTCCTAATCCGGTTCTCGCTTGCCTCGGCGTTCAGAGCAAAAGAATCAAGCAAATCCGCCGCTTGCTTTCAGATGAAAGTATTGATGTGATTCAATACGATGAAGACCCGAGGAGATATATTTTGAATGCACTCAGTCCGGTGCAACTGGATAATCCAGATGCCGTCCATCTCATTACCACAGGCGAATCCCGATATGCGATTGTGGAAATCCCCGACCGGAAAATGGATGAAATGGAATTCACCGATAGCCCCACCCCGATAGGAAAAGCTATTGGGAAGAAGGGAATCAATGTGCGCCTTGCTTCTGAACTCACTGGTTGGTCTATAAATCTTAAGCCGGAAAGTGAATTCAAAGAACTTCCCGATATGCCCTTGGAAAGAACCGGTTTGAGAGCGGAGATTGTGGCTTTATTGAAAGAAGCAGGTTTGGTAATTTTAAGAGATTTATTCCCGATGACGGACGAAGAATTGAAGGCCGTCCTTGGGGAAGAAGCCCTGCAGGAAGTGAAGAAATACCTGATTGAGATTGGCATTTTTGCCCCTGAAGAGGAGGAAGCTGGAGAGTTTTTGTCCTCATGATTTTTTTTGCAATAGTGCGTCCGAGCCAATGCGATAATCTAAAAACGGTGAGCAAGAATGAAGGTGCAATTCCGAATACAGCGATTTAATCCGGAGAAAGACAGCGCTCCCTACTTTCGCGAGTATACGGCGCATCTGGAGCCAGAAGACCGGGCTTTAGACGGGCTGAGGTTCATTCAGGAGGTTCTGGATGGCTCGCTGTGCTTTCGCTATTCCTGCGGGCACGGAATTTGTGGCTCGGACGCACTGAACATTAACGGAATAAATACTCTTGCCTGCAAAGTATTGATCAAAAAACTCAAAATGCCTATTGTCGTTCGCCCTTTACCGGGTTTCAATGTCATTCGGGACTTGGTAGTGGATATGGAACCTTTTTTTCGCGCTTACCGCAGTGTATTTCCCTATCTGATAAATGAAACGCCTGAACCCGCACGGGAACGCCTCCAATCTCCAGAGTCTCGCGAGCGGTTTGATGATACTACCAAATGTATCCTCTGTGGAGCCTGTACTTCCTCCTGCCCTTCTTTCTGGGCAAACAAGCAATATTTTGGCCCGGCAGCCATCGTGACCGCTCATCGCTTTATCTTTGATGACCGGGACCAAGCGTCGCTTCTGCGATTGAATGCCCTCAATCAGAAATTTGGAATTTGGCGTTGCCGAACCATCTTCAATTGCTCGGATGCTTGCCCCCGGGGTATCCAGATCACCAAAGCAATTAAAGAAATTCAGAAAGAACTGCTTTTGAAATCATTCTAATTGCTCATCCTTGGCACACGAAATCCCGGCAAAATTCGCGAATTTTCCCTCTTGCTGAACCATCATAATATCCCGTTCCAAATACTTTTAGATTACTCGTATTTACCCGAACCGGATGAGCAAAATGCAAGTTTTGAAGAAATTGCCAGAAAAAAAGCATTTCATTATGTTCGGTTGCTGGAAAAACCTGTTCTTGCCGAGGATTCTGGATTAATTATCCCTTCACTCGGTCAATTCCCAGGAACATTCTCAGCACGCCTTGCTCCCACATCTTCCCAAGCAAATGTCATCGTGCTGGAACGACTGCAGGGAAAATCCGGTCAAGAACGCTATGCCGAGTATTTCTGCGCCCTGGTCCTCGCTTTGCCTGATGGCTCTGAGTTCTCTGCCACCAGTTCCTGCGCCGGCAGAATTATGGAAAAACAGTTTCCGGGCGACCACGGTTTCGGTTATGACCCAATCTTTTACTTTCCCCCTTTCGGCGCTACCTTTTCCCGCATTCCCATAGAGAAGAAAAATATCGTTTCGCATAGAGGCAGAGCATTTATCCTCCTTCTTCCCCATTTGTTGGCTTCCGTGCACAAAATAAATTAACAAATCTTGAAAATGCCAGGTCCCTTCTAAAACGATTTCCCCCCCAGATAGCAGATGAATGGAGATACACCTTGATGCTAACTTGAAAATTATTAAGCTCGGGTTGGAGCATTACGCCAGAGAACATAATGGGCAATGCCCTGTAGAAATTCAGAAACTGCTCAACAAAGAGTTTCTCTATCGCTGGCCTACGAATCCGTATAAAAGGAAAGGAATGAAGAAAGGCAAGCAAATGAAGTCCGTTGCTTGGGGGAAACGCTCTATGGGAGATTTTTCTTATTGGGTGAATCAAGCCAGAATATCATATTGCCTTGTCAGCTACCGCTCACCTACAACTGCTGGAATCAATAACACTGGAATCGTTGCGGTTGTCGCTGGCAGGACGAAAGAAGAGCCGGCGACATCTGATCCGAGCCTGTCCGAGATATGCCGCATCTATTTTGCTGAACAACCTTCTGCCGACCAATAATTCTTCGTGCTTCTTCGCATCTTCACAAAAAGAAATCACTTTTTCCACAGCAGAATGACTGATTCAAGAATCGTCAGTCATTAGAGGTCAGGGATTAGAAGAAAACTGTTCCCTTACGACTTTTCCCTGACTTTGTCCTCTGCTCATAATCAAAATCATGAGAACTATTCCACCCCGCGCCGGACATTGCAAGAATATTTCCATTGGCATCTGAAGTGACCGTAGTTGTTCCAGCAGGCCACGGGAAGGGATTGGGACCAGAGCCAGCAGTAGTCACAATTTGCAGAAGCCGACCCGAAGCATCATGGGAAAAACCGGAAAACCATCCACTCAACTCATCTTTCATCTGTTTTCTGCGAAAGACTTTATCCCACTGATATGTCCGCCAGAAGACCACATTCCCCCCTTTCGTCACCTTTTCCTCCGCTATCCTCCTCGCCCTTATGGATTATACTCCCATCCAATTTCGGGACAATAGTTGTAATGTAATCCTTTGTTATGTGAAGGATATTCAAGGGTAAGCCACCTGAGGGCCTGAAGAAACAATGGCAGTAATTCGTCCAGGAAGATCAAAGAAGAAAGAAACTGTGTCTTCATTCGGGTAAGGAATTCCGGTACTACAGAATAGGTGCATCATAATTTAAATTGGCTACAGAAGTTACCATGTTGAATTTTAAGCCTCGTTATCTTTAAGCATTTCTTGTGTCTTTTTTCTAATTTCATTCAATGTTTTTTGATTTACCGGATTAGAAAGAATTATAAAAATGCAAAAAGAATACAAAATAATTAAAATATAGAAGAAAAGAAAGGGTAGATGAAAATAACTAAAATGGGAGAAAAACAAAATTAAGAAGGGTGAAAACACAAAAATTGCGTATAAAAATGCTTTTATACCGGAGTATTTCAAATTCCGCTGACGAAAAATATAATAAAATAGACCACCAAAGAAAAATAATAATGCCAAAAAACCTGAATAAGAATTCACAGTTAAGATTTCCTGTTTTGATTCGATGTCCAAAAACTTTTGAAGACGGATAGTTGATAGCTCGTTTAAGAAAAAAAGACTATTGATTAATACTATTATCCAATCATATAAAAATTGACGGTCACCAAGATATTCAATAACGAATTCTGCTGTCTTTCCATTTATTTTTCTTTTAATTTTTATTGTCCGCTTCTCCATTTTTTATCTATTTTTTACAACAAAAATTCAAAGCTGCCTTATGACACAAGGCAGAAGCAAGGCCATAACACCCTACAGATACTAATAGAGCGCACATACCCATCACATGGATTTCAAATCCGCCGAAAACAATCAAAAAACATAAAACAAAGGAAATTGAACAAATTACTGAGATAATAACGTTTGATAAAGCTGAACAGGCAACACATGCAAGAATACCACATAAAGCAGCGAGTGTTCTTGTACAGTTTTGATACATTTCGTCGTAGCATTGCTTATCGAATTTCTCACGCGGGCAACCATCTATACAATTTCTGTCTTTCCAATCCCGGAATCTTTTGGCGCAGGTGTCCGCCATCCGACACTTGAATTGCCCACACTGGACCTGATAATTACACTGGTCAGGAGAAAAATCTGCTTCTGTTCCCCATGCAAGGCTCTTTGCACCTGCTGAACCAGTAATACTGCATTTGCATAATGTGTCCTTTCCCTGCACTCTACTACCGGCATTGGTGATGATCATCGGCGGTCCTGCACTAAAACAGCACCACTCCCCCTTTTCCTTTGCCTCCTCGCAATCTTTTTCTGTATCAGTATCAGTGGAAACAACCAAGCATACCGGCATACCGCCCGAAAGGACATCCACAGGAGGGGGAGCAGACGGAGAACCCGCTGCGGAGACAACAATACATCGTTCCCTCTGAGGAACCGACGGAGCCCACGGAGGTATAGGGAATGCACCTCCGCCGCCACAACCGAAACCACCTGCGCCTCCAAAACCGCTATCCGCAATCTCTGCAATCATCAGACAGGGTTGCGGACGAACTCCCCCATTGAAGAAAGTGAGGGAAAAACGACCCTGCAGGTTTCTTCCCAGTTCGGGGTAATA
>FWPU01001378.1_pt1 | contig 51233 bp, 41 predicted proteins | sample 2228361 | NCBI WGS metagenome assembly FWPU01 (sample SAMEA103939777, study PRJEB20133) | metagenome | reverse complement strand
ACCCCGGCATCAAGAATATTCGGGTACTTCCTTACCTGGATGCAGGAAAAAGAGAATCCGGTCTTCATAGCCGCCACCGCAAACCAGATAGACTTGCTCCCTCCGGAGATTTTGAGGAAGGGGCGTTTTGACGAGATCTTTTTTGTCTCGCTCCCTTCGCAGAAAGACCGGAAGGAGATATTTCGGATTCACCTTTCCAGTCGCGGCCGGAACCCGGATTCATTTGACCTGGACTCAATTGCCAAAAACACCGAGGGGCTTTCCGGTGCAGAGATAGAACAGGCTGTCGTATCCGCCCTATTTGAATCTTTTTCGAAGAAAAAAGAACTGGATAACAAGGAATTGATAATTGCGGCATCATCCATCGTCCCGCTTTCCACGACTATGAGGGAGGAGATCTCCAAGCTGGAACGCTGGGCGACTAACCGGGCGGTAAAGGCGTCTAAATAATATACCGGGCTCATATTATGCTGTATCCTCACCCTGATTACCATTCAAATTTTTCAAAGCAGTGTAAAGTTTATTTGTGGATACCCTATAAATACGCTCGGGTATGACAATATTGGGTTGTCATTCCCGCATGTTATCCGATTAATGCTTTCGGGCACAAGATTCAGCGGTAATCCAGAAATGTATAGGTAGTTAAGAGAGGTTTAAGAACTCGTTTTCATGTAATTGTGGTTCAAACATATTTATGGGTTGAGGACATTGCAATCAAAGCCGAAAGAGATAACCGAATTTAGCGAGAGTGCCTTGATGGTCGTCTGGGACGACGGCCATGAGAGCTTGTATCTGTATGAGGACCTGAGAAAGGCCTGTCCCTGTGCCAGATGCAACGAACTCAGAAAGTCCGGCAAGAAGGGTGGGTTACCTTTTAAGCGTACCATCCCCCTCGAAACCGGGTCGGCACAAATAAGGCCGCGTCACATAGAACCGGTGGGTCTATACGCAATCCGGTTCGCCTGGAATGACGGGCACGATACCGGAATATATACATTCGATTTCCTGAGAGAACTCTGCACCTGCGAGAAGTGCCAGCCAAGCCATGACTAATGCGGATTTGGGATTGCGGATTGCGGATTTAAAACACTCAATTCCGCAATCCGCATTCTACAATCCGAAATCAAGTCACTCTATCTCAAACACGATGCTCACATTGGCGCTTACGGTGAGTTCACCCGGCTCGATAGGGGTGGGAGAAGCCTCCGCAGCTACCTTTGCCTGGACGAAGTCTCTATACACCGGTATAGGTGCTTCGTAGGAAGGTGAGATTCTTAAAATCCTCAAAATCTTTACCCCGGCGGCTTTAGATACGGTCTCTGCCGTTGCTCTGGCATCCTCTACCGCCTGGACCAGAGCCTCTCTTCTATATTCCTCCCTTTTATCCGTGCCGAAGCTTATGCTATCAATGCGGTTTGCACCGACCTCCGTTGTCGAGTCTATCAGTTTTCCGAGGTCGTCCAGGTTTTTAATCTCCACTACAACCTGGTTTGAAGCCCTGTACCCGGTCAATACAGACCTTCTGGTCTTCTCGTCGTACTCGTAGATCGGAGACAACTGATACCCGGTTGTGGAGATTTTATCGTCCTTGCCGATGAGGGATTTTAGCTTATTTATGACACCGTTCATTTTTTCCGAGTTACTTTTAACCGCTTCCGAGGCGGTTTTAGAGGTTGTTTCCACGGCCAGGGTGAGATAGGCTACGTCCGGTTTTATCTTTACCTCACCCCTCCCGCTCACTTCCAGGGTGCTTTTCTCATACTTGTCTGTTTGCGCAAAAGCTGTACTCCCGGCCAAAACGGCGAAAACAAGGACCAGTAATAATTGCCTCTTCCTCATTACCTTTTCCTCCTGGTGTTTAAGTAATTAGAATTTATTACCATTTTTATCATAATTATTAAATTCCTAATATTAATATTTCCCCATTTCCCTATGAATAAATACGAATAATCTCAGGTTAGGTTTTAATTTTTCGTCTTAATTCTTGCGTTTTGAGTTTAACCACTTATTTGCTACAGGCAAATTTACCGGAAATCCGAGGATTCTTTTCCAGTTCTTGAAGCGACATATAGTTTCCTAGCGACAACAACGTGCAAAAATGGGAGTCAAATGGCAAAAAACAGCAGACTGGTGACAAGTTTTGTAATGATTTTAATAGCTTAAATCTCAACCATCGATAAACATTAGTTAAATTAGAGCGAATTTATGGCATATATTTTGCTCATAAATGGGTAAAAAGGGATTAAATAACATACATGCCCACTATAAATACCAACGTATTGGTGCTAGACGACGAGGTCGTTGATGAAACCTTTTACGACCCGCTGACCGGGTTTCCCAATAAATCTATATTTGCCGAACACTTAGGGTGTAGCATCGAGAGGAGAAGACAGTACGAGGATTATTTATTTGCGGTGCTTTACCTGGACCTGGACCAGTTCAAATCCCTGAGCGATAGGCATGGAGAAAAGATCAGCGACCAGATACTTGCCGAGATAGCCAGCCGGATTAAGCATTGTCTTCGCTCCGAAGACAAGGTGGCACGGGTGGGTCAAGATGAGTTTACGGTCTTACTCGGGGACATAAAGGATTTTAGCGATGCAGCCCGTATTGCCGAACGAATCCAAAAATCGCTGGAGAATCCGCTCAAGGTAGATGGTCATGATTATATGATGAGCGTAAGTATAGGTATTGCCATCAGCGAAAAGGGCCAGGACGACCCGGAGGACCTGATACAAAAAGCGGAAATAGCCAAGAATCGAGCCAAATCCCAGGGTAAGGCGCGGCAAGAGGTGTTTAACTCCGGAGTGCAAGCCGGTTCCAACGGACTCATAAGGCTGGAGAGTGCGCTCTGGCGGGCGCTGGAGTGTGAGGACTTTCGGGTTTATTATCAGCCTATACTCTCGCTAGAAACAGGAAGGATTATCGGAGCGGAAGCCCTGGTGCGCTGGCATCATCCGGAGAGAGGCCTCCTTTCCCCGTCAGATTTTATCTCCCTGGCCGAGGAGACCGGTTTAATAGTACCCATAAACGAGTGGGTATTGCGCAAAGCCTGTATTCAAAGTAAGGAGTGGCAACTCCCCGGTCGTCCGCCGGTGCATGTTGCGGTTAATTTTACTGCGCGCCAGTTCCAACAGCCGGACCTGCCGGAATTAATCAGAAAGGTGTTGAGAGAAACCGACACCCCTCCGCAGGTTCTTGAGCTGGAAATAACCGAGAGCACCGCTATAAAAAACATCAATAACAGCGTAAGGTTGTTGAAGGAACTAAGGTCCATGGGCTTACAGATCTCCATAGATGATTTTGGTACCGGCTACTCTTCTATGAGCTACCTCAAGAGTTTTCCGGTCAACACGTTAAAAATCGACCAGTCCTTCGTCAAGGACATAGGGCGCGGTGATGATGACGTAACCCTTATCAAAACGATTATTTCCATGGCCCACACGCTGAAGTTGAATGTCATAGCAGAGGGCGTGGAAACTGAAGATCAACTGGCTTTCCTGCTTTCGCATCATTGCGACCGGATTCAGGGATTTCTATTCAGCAAACCCGTACCGGCAGAGGATTTCACAAGATTAATCAAGAAGGAGCACAAGCTTTCCCCGGAAATCCTGAAGAGGGCGAAGGAAAGCTGGAGGAAGAAATTCCTGGGAGAGTTACTACTGGAGTCGGGTTTTATCGACTCGGAAAAGCTCAGCCGTGCTTTGAAAGAGAAAAAGGCGTGCAACGAAAAATTGGGCCAGGTCCTGATGAGGTTTGGGTATGTGAACGAGGATGTACTGATAGAATACCTGGCAAAACAGCGCGGTTTTGAGGGTGTAAACCTGTTCAAGAGAGAAATAGATAAAAAGGTGGCTAACTTGATCCCCAGGGATGTCGCCGAGAAATACAAGGTTCTGCCGATTGGATTTAAAACAGAGGGTGGAATCAAGAAACTGGTCGTGGCCATGGCTAATCCTTCAGACCTGGGTGCTATCGACACGCTGGTATTCATAACTGGCCAGGCCATTGAACCGGTTTTTGCCAGGGAGGAGCAATTTACATGGATCATCAGATATTTCTATTAAGATTGAACAATGATTTTAACTCGCGGATTCCCTGCGGCTTGTTCCGATAAGAAGACAAATGTAACGATCGTCAAAGGACTACGAGAGAAGCGTTCATGAATAATACTGTTTTAGGGAAAAGGCAAGCAACGAGGCTCGATTTCCTGAGCGATTTTGTCGAATATGCGTTAAGAAACGGCTTCGAGGAAACGGTAAGGTATTTAGTGAATAATTCTAAGCATTTATTCTCTAATCCTTCGCTTGTGGTCTCTCTCGACGTAATTAAAAACGATTGCACGGTATTCGCCCATAGAAAGGTTAAAAAGGGCTATCTCAGGTTTATCCTGGATAGCATCGGTGAAAGCGCTTTGAAATTGGGGAAAGACCTTAACCTTATACTCAAGAACATTAGAATCCTGCCACATGAGAATCTGGTTGGGGATGAAGGTCCCGACAAACCAGACTTTAATTTTACATTGCCGGTACTGCATAAAGATAAACCAATCTTGTTCATAAACTTTTCGAAATACGACCCTCTTTCTAATGAGGATAGCGATTTTTCTCATGTTCGTTTGATATCCAGCCTGCTCTCGTCCCTCTGGGAGCGTGAGGAAAAAGAAAGGGCGGAGAAGGAAAATATAGAAAGGCTTTCTCTCATAGACCCGCTCACCGGCGTCTTCAATCGCCGCGCCTTCTATCAGTTCTTATCCCAGGACATATCGGAAGGGCGGAGAAAAAATTCCCCGGTCAGCCTGGCGGTGTTTGATATAGACGAATTTAAGCACATTAATGATTCCTACGGTCATGCTTTTGGAGACATGATTCTGAAGCAGGTGACGTCTAAGTTTAGGGACCTGCTCAGGGAAGAGGATAAGATGTTTCGCCTGGGCGGGGATGAATTTGCCGTCATTATCAAGGCGGATAAGAAGGAGACCCATTCGGCAGTTCAACGAATCCTGAAGGAGGTTTCGGATAGCCGTAGTCCTCGAATAACGCTAAGCGGGGGAATTACCGGGATAGAGCCCGACGAGAATATAAGCGTCGACGAGGCGGTAAGACAGGCCGATAAGGCCTTATATCTATCCAAAGAAAGCGGAAAAAACCAGGTTCTGCTATACGAGGGCGGCGACCGAAAAAGCGAATATGACGACCTCTTCTACCGCATGGCCGATTCCAAGGTTATCGAGGATATCAAAATCAAACTAAAAGAATTTGCAGCCGAGCAAATTACCTCCTCTCATTTAATCACAAAGGACCCGTATATTTATAAACACTCCATGGCAGTATCAAAACATGCGGTGCAATTAGGGAAAATACTCAAGCTGTCCGACAACCGGGTTAAGAGTCTAAGATTTGGAGCGATACTTTACGACATCGGTATGATAGCCATACCGGAAGAAATACTGCACAAAAACTCGAAGCTTACGCCGGATGAATTTGAGATAATTAAATATCATCCGATCATAGTGGCGAGGTTGATTCAGCAGTTCCCTATTCTCCGGGACGTCCTTCCCGCCGTGCTATATCATCACGAGTGGATTAATGGACATGGTTATCCCTTTGGGCTAGTGGGAGACTCCATACCTTTGGAAGCAAGGATCATCGCCGTAGTAGACGCATTCCATGCCATGCACAGCGACCGTCCCTATCGTCCCGTTCTTTCATTAGAAGAGTCTATCTCGGAAATTATAAAGGGCAGCGGAACAAAGTACGACCCACAGGTAGTCGAGGCTTTCCTGTCCCTGATGACCGAAAGGAAGCTGCTGGCTTAGCTTCTTCTCCTCAAAATCATAGCTGAGTCCGTCGATCTCTATTGCTAGGATAACACACCCCTAAATCCCCTCTCAAGAGGGGACTTGATGGAGAAAAATTCCCCTCTATAAGGAAGGTCCCGAAGGGACGGAATGTGTCCACAATATAATCGTCAATCGGTTTCCGCCAGTGAAAATCATAACCGAGCATTTGAATCCCCTTCAGGTGTTGCCGAGGAGGATTTCAGATAATGCGTTGTTCTTTCGCGATCTTCTTGCGAGTTCTTGTAGCTTAGGGTTGTATGGAATGATTGTGCGTTTTTTCAATGCGCACAGGTTACACACCCCTAAATCCCCTCTCAAGAGGGGACTTGACAGAAAAATCCCCTCTACAGAGGGGTGTCCTGAAGGGACGGGGTGTGTCCCCTCTACAGAGGGGTGTCCTGAAGGGACGGGGTGTGTCCCCTCTAGAGAGGGGTGACTCGGAGAGTCGGGGTGTGTCCCCTCTGGAGAGGGGTGTCTGTTTAATTCCCCCATTGGTAGGCCATTTGAACTTATACGATTTGGGCAGAATTGAGCTCTATTCTAAACCAACAAGCGGGCATAAGATTAGCACACCTGCTAGGACGACTATGTAACCTACAACATTAACCACAAATCCGTATTTAATCATCCTGGTTACAGGAATCAGGCCTGACCCGTAAACTATAGCATTTGGTGGCGTAGAGACCGGAAGCATGAATGCGAAGCTTGATCCAATTCCCACCGCGATTGCCGGCGGAAGAGGGCTTATTCCCGCCGAGACGGAAACGGCGATTATGAGTGGAAGGAGCATGTTTGCGGTTGCCGTGTTTGAGGTGGTCTCGGAGAGTGTGATGGCCATAAAAAGACCCAATGCGGTTATGGAGACCGGCGAATCTGCACCGGTAAGGTTCACCAGATATTCCCCTATAGCCCCGGCCAGCCCCGTTTTAAACATCATAGAGCCCAGGGAAAGCCCGCCGCCGAAGAGAAGAAGGGTTCCCCAGTCTATTTCCGTCGCCTTTTTAAAGGTCAGCGTGAACTCCCGCCTCTTCCAGTCTGTAGGGAGCATAAAGAGCATGGAAGCGGCGATGAGCGCTACAACAGGCTCGGGGAGGCTTTTATCGTACATTTTATAAGTCAAGGAGTCCGGGCCTGAAATAATGCTCATAAAACCGGGGGTTATCCACAGAACTACGGCCAGCCCGAAGGCTATGAGAACGTTTATCTCTCCCCGTTTCCAATTTCCGAGCTGTTTCTTCTGGTTGGAGATGAAGGAATAGAATCCCTTTAACTCTTTGACTGACGAAGGACAAACAATGGACATGTACAGCCAGACCAAAAGAAACATCACGAAGGTAATGGGAGTGCCTACCGCCATCCATTTAAGAAAATCTATTTTTATTCCCTCGATTTCTTCGAGCATTCCCAAGGTTATCAAGTTAGGGGGAGTACCAACCGGGGTGCTGATCCCACCTATCGAAGCGGCATAGGCAATAATCAACATAAGGCCGGTTGCGTATCTCTGGTCTTTAATGCCCGGCTCTCCCGTCTGTGCTAGGATTGAGCTTAGGGCGCCAAGGATTCCCAGGGTTATGGGAAACATCATCGCGGTTGCGGCGGAGTTACTTATCCACATGGAAAGGAGAACTACTACTATGCCCACTCCGAACGAAACTGTAGTGCTCGTGCGGGAGACGCCTTTTATGGATAGAATCTCAAAGGCAAGACGTCTATCCAAACCCTGGTAAGACATGGCTTTTGCAATGATGAAACTTCCAAGGAGTAGAATCACAATCGGGTCGGCAAACGGCGCATAGACGGCTTTTGCCGAGTCTACTCGAAAGACGACGGCTAGAGTCGGCCCCAGCAGTGCGGCGACTGGAATGGGGATACATTCCGTTATCCAACAAATTATGGTAAAAGCCACGATGCTCGAGAGAATGTGCGCCTGAGGGCTAAGCGAGGGCAGGGGAAGAAAGTAGATAATCAAAAATATTGCCGGGGCCAGGAAAAGCCCGGCGGTTCTCCTTGTTCTTTCAAACCGGTCTTCCGTCTCGGTTATCACAGCGATAACATTAATTCAGGTTTTATAAGAGTAAGCAAGTTTGTTGAATATCATAACTCTCACCATGGAAATCTTGCTTTCTGCTGGGTTTAAACTGTCAATTGCGAGTGTTAAGGTTCCCTTAATCCCCCTTCCTTCGACCCTTCGTCATGACTCTGGGCATGCTCTGCTCAGGACAGGCTTGATAGCTACCTTATAACCCCAAGAAGCAATGTGTTTAGATTCCTCACAGAGTTTGCCCAGAGGAATCGAAGGGTTCGGAATGACAAGTATGATAACGCCGTTTCGTCCACTTCTCCTGTCATTTCGACCCTGCTTGTCGAGGGGGAGAAATCTGAGACTTCGAAAATAACATCCCTTGTTAGATCGTTTCGTTGCGGCGTTTATACTGAGTTAAATCTAGGATTCCTCGCAACCATACCCAAGCTCGTATGCGGATGCTGGTATACACTCTAAGATGTATTATGATTATTACCTTCGATCTCTTTAATTTCTGCTAACGTTATTTTTGGTTAAAATAGTGCACCTCGGATAAAACAGGGTTTCATGATTCTTAAAAAACTTAAAGCCTCGATTGAGTTCCTCACCATCATCAGACTGGGAAAATCCGATGAAAGATTAGAAAGAGACGATATTGCAAACTCGATTATGTTCTTCCCTCTGGTGGGGGTGTTATTGGGTGGGGTTTGCGCCCTTCTCGAGTTTCTTCTGAGGGATTTTGTTGTCTCTAACTTAGTCCGGTCGCTGTTTGCCGTCGTAATTCTGGCCGCATTTACCCGCGGGCTTCACCTGGACGGCGTCGCCGACTGTTTCGATGCCCTTCACTTCGCCGGACAGGACAGGGAAAAAGCGCTCGAGATAATGAAAGGAAAGGCGATCGGTGCATTCGGCGCATCGGCCCTGGTCATAGTGATTGTTGGAAAGATTATCGCCTTATATGCTCTTCCCGATGAACTTAGGATTAAAAGCCTGATACTCGTCCCGGCTCTGGCCAGGTGGACCTCCTCGATCGTGGCAAGAGAACGCGCCCCTGCCTTGGCCAAGGGACTTGGATATGTTTTCAGCGTTTACTCGACCGGGAAAGCGTTTTTAATAAGCGGACTGACCGCCCTGGTAATTTCTTTTCTCATCTTCGGGTTTAAGGGATTTGCTATTTTTATCGTGGTTTCGATTTTCAGCTTTTTACTCGTGAGGTATTTCATCCGTGCATTCGGCGGGGTAACCGGCGATGTCTTTGGGGCGGTAATCGAGCTTTCCGAGGTATTCGGGTTTGTAGTAGTAGGGATCGTAATTGGGTCATAATTCAGCCACAAAATTGGGATAAATTAACATAAGCGAGATACATGATGCAGGATGCAAGATGCAGGATGATTTCAAAATAGATCATCTATCATGGATTATTTTATTCGTGTAAATCTGTGTTCATCCGTGGCTAAATATTATCCATGATGAAACTTGGTACAACCTCATACATATACCCGGACGAGATAATTCCTAATGTCAGGAAACTGGTAAATCTTGTTGATGACGTCGAGCTTGTTCTTTTTGAAGGGAAGGATTATTCAAATCTTCCGAGCATGGAAGACATAAATACATTGAGGAGGATTTCTGACCAATCGGGAATTACCTACACGGTCCATCTTCCCGTAGACCTGGATATATGCTCTAAAGACAGTGATTTTAGAAACTTCTCCCTGAATCGAATGGCGGACATAATGAAGCTGACCGCTCCTTTGAATCCGACCGGCTATATTGTTCATCTCCCCAGGAGGGAAGTGGAATCCGAGGAGATGTGGGTTTTGAGAACGGTAAGGTCTCTTTCCGAGCTCTTTATCCAGTTTGGAAATAGAGACATCTTTATAGAGAATTTGAGTTATCCAATCAAACACATACTTCCGATAGTTGAGGAATTTGAGTTCAATATTTGTCTAGACATAAGCCATGCCCTCAAATGCTTGGATGATTGGGAGGAAATTTTTGATAACAGCTTCAGCATTATAAAGATGATTCATTTCTATGGCCCGGAGATAGTCGGGGATGGACACACCGGGCTTCAGAGAGCGGAGAGGGGTTTTGTAAAGTCCGTCGTGAGTAAAATTCTGTCTTCAAATTTCAATGGATTGCTTACTCTTGAGGTTTTTGGAGTAGAGGATTTTTTTGAGTCGAAGAAAATCCTCGATGAGGAGATTTCATCTTGGGAAAAAAGATTCTGATCACGGGCGGGATAAAGAGCGGGAAGAGCCGGTTCGCCCTTAAACTTGCCAGAGAGATGGAAAACGGAGAGAAAATCTTCATAGCTACAGCACGGGCAATAGACAAGGAGATGGAAAAAAAGATAGAGAAGCACAAAGAAGAACGGGGAAGCGATTTTAGGACGATAGAAACTCCGATTCATCTTGGAGACGCCCTCGGTGAAGTAAGACATTCAACAGCGGTCATAGATTGCCTTACGCTCTGGCTCTCTAATCTCTTCTTTGAATTAAAGGAAGAGGAAAAATTACGAGAGACGGATAGTTTTATCGAGACGCTGAATAACTTCGACGGTAACGCAATAGTTGTAACTAACGAAGTAGGCTGTGGAATTATTCCTGAGGATGAGATCTCACGAAGTTATCAATCCGAACTGGGAAGCCTGAATCAAAGAGTGGCTGACGTGTGTGATGAGGTGCATCTAATGATTTCGGGCCTACCACTCAGAGTTAAGTAAGGTTAAAGCCACTAATTAACACGAATCAACACTAATAAAAAGTGGGATGCAAGATTCACGATACAGGATGCGAGTAAAAAATTTCTCCACTCATGCATCATTTATTTACCATGCATCGCTTTATTCGCGCAAATATGCGTTTATTCGTGGCTAAATATTATTTTGGTTTGTTTCTCGACACGCCCGCTTCCTCAAAGGTAGCCATTTCATTGTAGGCCTTGACCCCGGCTTCGATTATGAACATTCCGAGCACGGCGCCGGTGCCTTCTCCGAGGCGCATGTTGAGGTCGAGTATGGGTTCTACTCCGAGCTTTTGTAGTATGAGGCCGTGTCCCCCCTCGGCACTTTTATGGGAGAAGAAAATATAGTTTTTCACCTCGGGGCAAAGCGTAATTGCCACAATTGCTCCTGCCGTAGAAACGAATCCATCGACTACAACGGGAACTCTCTTGGAGGCACCGCCCAGGATTACCCCGGCAATTCCGCCGATTTCAAACCCTCCCACCTTGGCCAAAATATCGACCGGGAAATCAGGGTCGGAGTTGTGTAATGCCAGCGCCTTTCTTACTACCTCTACTTTGTGTTTCCAGGTTTCATCGTTTATGCCCGTGCCGTATCCCACTACTTCTTCTGGGTCCAGGCCGGTTAAAGCGCAGATGACCGCCGCAGAAGGGGTTGTATTTCCTATCCCCATATCTCCGGCGGCGAGAAAATTGTATCTTTTCTCGACGGCATCAACGGCCAGCCCTATTCCCAGTTCAATAGACATTATTGCTTCGCCCGTCGTCATCGCCGGCTCCCTGGCCAGGTTTCTTGTACCGCTGTTTATCTTCCTGGTTATCAGGCCGTCTGTTTTCTCGAAGTACCAATCCACTCCCATATCTACCACAAAGACATCCACCCCGGCGTGCCTGGCCAGGGCGTTTATACCGGCGCCGCCGCCGAGAAAGTTATATACCATCTCCTTTGTTACTTCTCTGGGATAGGCCGAGACTCCTTCCTCTACCACTCCGTGGTCGCAGGCCAGGACGAATACCGCTTTTTTATCCAGGCTCGGTTTTGTGTCCTCGGTAATAGCGACGACCCGCTTCGCAAACTCCTCCAGTGCTCCCAGGCTTCCCTTTGGCTTGGTGAGGTTATCCAGGCGCGCGGAAGCATGGGCGATGTATCGGGGATCAAGCGGTTTAATCGATTCCATGACCCGGTGAAGTAAACTCATCTTAAACTCCTCTTATTTCACCCCAGATAATCTTGTGAAGCTGGGGAAGAACCCTTACCTTTTCTAATCCGTCTTCTAGCACCCGCTCCGTCAGCCATTTAAGGTTCGTTCCATAGACCGGTTGAAAGATTATGTTTGCGTTTATTTGATATTTGCCCAAAATTTCCTTTGCGTGTTCATAGTCCACTTCATCCTGAATAACAAATTTAAGTTGATCCTGGGGACGAAGTTTCTCAAAAAGGGAAAATTCCATCTTTTCCTGCATTCCCGAGCTGGGACATTTACAGTCCATGCTTATCAAACAGTTCTCCGTCCAGAAGATAGGAGGAGGGTCTTTATGGCCGCTTGTTTCGAGCACTATCGAGTACCCATCCCCTACTAAATCTTTGGCCAGCGCCTCGACCTCTTTTCTTTGGATAAGCGGCTCGCCGCCGGTAATACAAACCCTTTTACATTCGAATTTCTCTATCTCGCCTTTTACCTCATCTATGGTCATGTCTTTAAAATCCCTGCCCTCGACGGCGTACATCGAATCGCACCATGTACACCGGAGGTCGCAGGCAAAAAGGCGGACAAAGATAGTGGGAAGCCCGATCTCCACACCCTCGCCCTGTATGGAAAAGAATATCTCGCTTATTTTCATCTCTGTCGTTCTACCTGATAAAATTCTCCTAAGTTTGTAGGGGTTCAACATGTTGAACCCCTACTTTTGGTTATTTATGGTGCTCTGCTTTTAACAAGCCTATTCAAGTCAACTTTCGTACTCCGTCGGGTCTAAAACGCCTGCCTCCCGAAAAGCCCTTTTTCTCTCCCGGCAAGAACTGCAGACGCCGCAGTGTATTTCTCTTCCTTTGTAGCACGACCAGGTGTTTCCGTATGGAACGCCCAGCTCTGCCCCCAATTTTACTATTTGCGATTTATCCCTGTCCACAAAGGGAGCGGCAATAACCAAGTGCGGGTTGTCGTTCCCCAGTCGTTCTGCTCTCTCAAATGCTTCTACAAATTCACCCCTGCAGTCAGGATATACGCCCCTATCCGAGTGATGCGCTCCGAAGAAAACGTGGTCTGCCTTGATGCTCACTGCGTAGCCTATGGCTATGGATAGAAAAATCGAGTTTCTGTTGGGCACTATGGTTGTCTTCAAAGTTTCATAATGTTCCGCCGTCTCCGGGACTTCTGGAACCTCCACTTTAGAGTCGGTCAGGGCGGAGCCGGATAGAATTTCTTTTAGTGTGGAGAGGTCTATAACCTTGTGGCGGATATTAAGCCCAGTACAAATTTTCTTGGCAGAGTCGATTTCCCTTTCATGCTTTTGTCCGTAAATAAACGTGAGCGCATACACTTCATAGCCCTCTTTGACTGATTTGTAAAGCAGGGTCGAACTATCTACTCCGCCCGATAAAATAAGAACTGCCTTTTTTCTCTTCATAATCCTTACCGAAATTCTACATTGATAACAAATATGAGCCCACCAGCAAGGACTGGTGGGCTATCCTGGCTTTTCATCCCATACCGGGTAGGCCACGAGTCTTGCTCGTGGCCTACAGTCAATTTACGTCTATCTTTTGTGTAAAGACGCATAGCCATGCGTCTCTCCCGTGATTAATGTTAAATGTTTAAGAGTGCCTAAACAAGGTGAGAAAGGAATTAAACTTCTCTCAGTTAATAAGGGGTTTCTTGTCCATCATTGGGGGCTTATCTTCTTTCTCGCTGTTTTTGGAGACTGTGTCATAAAAGTCTCCCAGCTTGTTTTCCAACTCGTCCACGTATCTGATTACGTCCTGAATCTGCCGGTCTAACTCCTCGGCCTCGAGGTTTATCTCCTCGCATCTTTTCCATTCTATAATATGCCCTTTTATATGCTCGAAGGCTTCGTGCATGGATTTCATATCGTCTGCTATGCGGGACACGGTGACAGCAATTTCCTTCTTCTCTCTCTCCTGCTTTATGAAGCTCGTCCACAGAATAGCCGCGATAAAAGCCAGAAGCAGTACCCCTTGGGGTATGGTTGTCTCTAGCGTGGGGTAAATTCCAAGAAGGTCTATCTGTGGGATAAAATCAAGCGGGGTTATCCCCACAAGGCCTGCCTCCTGAAATTCCCTTATGCCCTTGCCCGCTAGCACGAAAGATAGAAAATAAAGGAAAAAGCTGGTTATGCTGAAAAAGTATTTTAGGGGGATGCGGAGACCGAGTTTAAAGATCACCACTACCAGACCCAGGAGCAAAACCAGGCCGGCAATAAACCCCCAGATTACTGCACCTTGGGAGTTCTCGGCCTGCAGCCATAGCGCTTGATAAAACAGCACTGTCTCGAAAGCCTCTCTATACACGGCGAAAAAGGAGACGCTGGCCAGTGCAAAAACGTTCTTCTTGGTGAGGGCCTTCTTTACCTTGCCCTGGATATACTCCTTCCATTTTTTGACCTCGATCTTGGTGATAAGCCAGTAACTAACGTAAAAAAGCACCAGAGCGGCGATTAGGGATGTTATACCCTCGATGATCTCCCTTTGTGCTCCGCTTATGGATATGACCGTCTGGGCCAGGACCCAGGTGATGAGGCCGGCGACGATTGCCAGTATCCATCCGAGATGAACGTATTTGATGGCACCTACTGCCCCGGTTGCGGTAAGGAAGGCAACTACCGCAGCCACTATCAAGACCGCCTCCAAACCCTCGCGCACGATGATGGAGAATGAATTTACGAACGAAAAGGCCTTGCCGATGGGCTTTCCGTTTTCGAGAATAAGAGCGGCCCGGTTAAGGTTGTTATTTATTTCTCCATAAATCGCTTTTACTTCTTCGGATTCGCTTTCAGCCTTAATTGCTCCCCTTAGTTCGGTAAATTTTGCTTCGATTTCGCTGGTGAGCTTGCTATCCTTAAGCGCCAGCTTTGATTCCACTCTCTCGAACCCTTCTAGGTAAGCGTCGAGTGCTTTTGTGTATGCATCTTTGCTTTTTCCTTCATCGTAGAGCGCCTCTGACTCTCTCAGTAAATTGGCAGTTATTGCTAGGTGATTCTCTCTTTTCAGTTCAGTTTCGATCGTTCCCCGTCTCAAGAAAGCTACGACCTTTGATATATCGTTATCTTTTACATAAGGGCTTATTTGGTTCATTATTTCCTGATTGGATAGCGTGGCAAGGTCTTTTAAGTTATTTATATCCCCTGGGACACCAGTTGCCCTTAGTATTTTTTTTCCTTCCTCGCTGGCATTCTGGTCGAAGCTGAGCGAAGGCACGTAGAAAGCTATGTTCCACTTTTCGTCCTCTGATAATTTCGGGAATGAGGGCATAGCCGTTCCCTCTATGCCAAAGCTCATGGTGTTATACACCTTGAATGGAGAAAGCCCTCCCGCCGAACCGCCGTCGGTGAAGTTTGTGGGGGGAGGAGTGAGGTTAGAGGCCAAAGGTCCATTTCCTGCGCCTAAAACTCCATGGCACTGGGCGCAGTTCCTCTCGTATAAATCCTTTCCTACCTGGAATGACGGATGACTCTTGGGATAGGTTATTATCCCGTAGGCGGAAATAAGTCTAGCTTTTATTTCTTTGGAGATTGATTCAACTTCGTCGACCGAGGACTTGTTCTCAATCTTTCGCCTGAGCTCCACCAGGTTCGATTCAATCCCCGCTTTATCCCCGTCGGAGGACTTTAGGTCTCGGAAAAGGTTGAGGGCCTCGGATGAGAAATCGAGCATCTCGGCGTATTCTTCCTCACTGGTGGTGCTTCCGTCCCGGACAGCGTTCTTGTAGTCTCCGCCAATGTAGTCCACAAGGGAGAGTATTCTTTTTGCTTCTTCCGATGCGTGAGAAGGGGTACCAGAGAAAATAAGGAGAAGAATCGTCGTCAGTATAGTCAGGAGGACAAGGGAGCGAGTACTGTCGTGTCGGTGAGGCCTGGTTAATAAGCTATTAGAACATACATGCATCTTATTTCGACAGTGTTTCTGAAAGCAAAAGGGAAATTGAAATTTATTTTCAATAATGAATAATTTTTTGAAGGTTACCATGAGTATCTGGGGTGTCAAGGAATGTTGCCTATGCTGATGTATAGATTTGCCATGGTTTCGGTGGCGCTGTAAAATCTTTCCAAATTATGAGACTTCCAAAGCCAATGCTGCATGATATGAGACCAGAAGACCTCGACGAGGTTATGGCAATAGAGCAATTATGCTTTCCCACACCGTGGCCCCGGCAGATATTTGAGATGGAGCTAAAATCCAAGCGTTCTTTTAAGTGCGTTTCCAGGATTGGCGGTGTGGTTGCTGGGTATATAATTGGATGGATGATACACGATGAGGGACACATACTTAACGTGGCCGTTCATCCAGATTTTAGGAGGATGGGCATAGGGGACAGCCTGATGAGGGAGTGCCTTGACCATTTTTCTGAAAAGGGGGCAAAGTACGCCATATTGGAGGTCAGGCACACTAACACCGGGGCGCAAAAACTATACGAAAAATTGGGTTTTAAACCCATAGGTATAAGACGAGGATACTACAGTGATACCGGAGAAGACGCTATAGTGATGATGCTTACCATTAAATAATATCTGGGCGACCCACCGGGTCGTACCTACACATTTTTTATCCGACCGCGGCCTTGTTACTTCTTCCAAACCTTCCGTATACCCTCTCCAATGCCCTGGCCATCTCGCCTATGGTAGCATAATCCCGTACCGCCTCCACTATAAAGGGCATCAGGTTTTCACCGGCTCTTGCCGCTTCTTCCAGCCTCTTGAGGTCCGAGTTCACTCTATGGTTGTCTCTCTTATTTCTAAGCTCTTTGAGCCTTTCTCTTTTGATGGTTTCGATCTCCGGGTTGATTTTGAGAATTTCGACAGGCTCTCCATCGATATTCGTGAATTCATTCACCCCGACGATAATGCGTTCCTTGTTTTCAACTTCAAGCTGATAGCGGTAGGAAGCATCCTCGATTTCCTGGTTGATGTAGCCGTCCTCGATACACTTTATCATTCCCCCCCTTCTATCTATGTCTTCTATATATTTAACCGCTTCCTCCTCTATCTTGTTGGTTAGGGCTTCGACGGCATATGAACCGCCCAGCGGGTCTATCGTGTCTCCTGCACCGCTTTCGTATGCGATCACCTGTTGTGTGCGGAGGGCGATGGTAGCGGCCTCTTCAGACGGCAGTGCCAGGGCCTCGTCAAAAGAGTTGGTGTGAAGTGACTGCGTCCCGCCCAGTACCGCAGCGAGTGCCTGTATAGTTACCCTCATGATGTTGTTTCTTGGCTGTTGTGCGGTTAGGGTAACACCGGAGGTCTGGGAATGGAACCGGAGCATACAGGCCCGGTCGTCTTTAGCGCCGAACCTTTCCTTCATAATTCTCGCCCATAGCCTTCTGGCCGCGCGGAACTTTGCCACCTCTTCCAGAAAGTTATTATGAACGGCAAAGAAGAAGGAGACCCTCTCCGCTATTTTCTCGACGTCTAGTCCTCTTGCCCTTGCATTCTGTAAATACTCTATTGCGTCGGCTAGGGTAAATGCAACCTCCTGGACGGCGGTGGAGCCTGCTTCCCTCATATGGTAGCCGCTTACGCTGATTGGATTCCACTTGGGAATGGAATCGCGGCAGTATTCCATGATATCTACGGTGATCTTTACCGACGGCTCGGGGGGGAATATGTATGTCCCCCGGGCGATAAATTCTTTGAGCAGGTCGTTCTGGACGGTTCCCTGGATTTTATCCGAGCTCACCCCCTGTTTTTCCGCTGCTACCATGTACATAGCCAGGAGCATAGAAGCCGTGGCGTTTATGGTCATGGAAGTGCTTACCTCTCCTAGCGGGATTCCATCGAACAGAATCTCCATATCCTGGAGGGAATCTATGGCTACGCCAACCCTTCCTACCTCACCCTTGCTCATCGGCTGGTCTGAGTCGTATCCCATCTGGGTTGGAAGGTCAAAAGCGACGCTAAGCCCGGTTTGCCCTTGTTCCAGTAGATACTTGAATCTCTTGTTGGTCTCCTCCGCAGTGCCGAACCCGGCGTATTGACGCATGGTCCAGAATCTCCCGCGGTACATGGTGGGCTGAACGCCGCGGGTAAAGGGATATTCGCCGGGGTAGCCGATATCATTTTCATAGCTTACATTCTCAACATCCTCGGGTGTGTAGAGTCTTTCAAGGGTTAAACCGGACGGGGTGGTGAATTTGTTTTTTCTCTCCCTCAGGTTTTTATTCATCCTTTTTTCCCAATCACTCTTTTTTGTGGACATCTCGCTTTTCCTCTAGGTCGAAGAATGCTGGTCTGAAAGCGAATTTACTTTTTTCTTTCCGCAACATAATCGGCGAGTGAATCGAGGGATTCTTTGCATCTGTTGTCCGGAAGGGAGGAGATGGCATACTTAGCCTTGTCTGCAAATTCCTTCGCCAGTTTTTTTGTCTGTTGAACCCCGTCGTATTTTTCCACTACACCCATGATGAATTCGAACTCCTCTTTGCTGAATCCATCGTTCCTTAGGATATCGATAACCCTAGACTTCTCTCTAGTGGAGGCTCGACGAAGGGCGTACACCAGGGGTAGAGTCATTTTTCCATCGTTCAGGTCCTGGCCGATCTCTTTTCCAAACTCCTCCGCGGTGGCCGAATAGTCGAGTGCATCGTCGGTAAGCTGGAAGGCTATCCCTAGATTGAATCCATAGTTTCCGAGGGCCTCCCTTGTCTCTCCGTTTGAACCGGCCAGAATCGCTCCTACTTTTCCGCAGCTCTCTATGAGCGAGGCGGTCTTGTTCTTTATTATGTCGAAGCAAACATCCTCGGACACCTCGACCATATTCTTGGCGACCATAACCTCGAATACCTGTCCTTCAGCCAGCTTTGCCGCGGCGTCGGTTATTGTTTTTATTACCTCTAAACTACCGCAGGATGCCATGAGTCCGAGGGCGCGGGCGAGCATGAAATCCCCGACTAGTACGGAGGGCTTGCTGCCCCAGACGATGTTTGAGGCCTCTTTGCCCCGCCTTATGTACGCATCGTCCACCACGTCGTCGTGAAGAAGGGTGGCGGTGTGAATGAGTTCAATCGCTACTGCCGAAGCGATTCTTTCTTTCCCGTCGATAAGGCCGCAGGCGCCGCTGGAGAGTAGCAGAACCGAGGGACGAAGCCTTTTCCCCCCGCTTCCCAGTATGTATTTGGACATTTCATTGACCAGGGAAGCCAGAGAGCCTATGTTCTCCTCGAGTTCTCTTTCCACCTGTTCTAAATCCGGGGCAATAACTTCTATGATTTCAGATAGTTTCATCTAATTTTAAGTTATCTGAACCAGCCGTATAAGTCAAAATAGTGGCGTTATCAGAGGATCTCCGCTTTAATTCCCAATTGGCTTTATGTATCATTAGATTTCGTAAAGCACTCAAACTATGGTTCCGGTTAGACTATCCTTGAAGAATTTCCTGAGTTATGGCGATTCCGTCCCCCCTCTCGATTTTAAGGAATTCAACATAGCTTGCCTCTCCGGAAAGAATGGACATGGAAAATCAGCACTTATCGACGCTATGACCTGGGCGCTTTGGGGAAAGTGCCGGGTAAAAAATAAGGATGAGGTTATAAAAAGGGGCGCCAATGAGTCCGGAGTGGAATTCGAGTTTGAGGTTGAAGGAAATCTTTACCGTATTCTCCGGTCGATAAAAAGAGGGAGAGGGTCGCAGTCCACCGGCTCTCTTCAACTCCAGATATTCGACCGCGGTTCGGGGGGCTTCAAGCCGCTTGCCCAGGATAATAAAGCGAGGACCGAGGTGGAGAAGGTACTAAAAATGGACTATGACTCTTTTATTTGTTCTTCGTTCATTCTCCAAGGTAGGGCGGATGAGTTCACAAAGAGAACCCCGGCGGAAAGAAAGGAAATCCTGGGGAGTATTCTGGAACTGGATAAATATGAAAGGCTTGCCCGGAAGGCCAGAGAGCTGGCCCTGAAATCCGGGGTAGAAGAGGAGTCTCTTCGGAGGGAGGAAAACCAGATTGAGTATGAAATTGGACGTAAAGAGGAATTACTAAAAAAACTGGAAGAGGTCAAAACCAAAGAGGAGGAACTTACCGGAGAGCTACAGGCAGCCGAGAAGTCCTATGAAGTGCTCATAAGAGAATTGGAAGCGATAAACGCAAAGATGGAAATCTACGATGGGCTAATTCGAGACAAGAAAGAAACCGAGGAGGATAGCATTAGTCTTGACCAGGAACTAAATAAGATAACGGCGGCGATCGAAAGGGACAAAGAGGTTATTGCTAAAGAGGGTGATATCCTCGAGGGTTATGAACAGTTAGAAAAAACGAGAGAAAAGGAGAAGGTTTATTCCGAGAAGCTGATGGTTTATACGAAACTTCTAAGGGAAGGCGAGAAGTTGGAGCGGGCCATCACCGAGGAGAAATACAAAATAGAGAAGAGGGTAAGCTCTTTAAAGGGAAAGGAGCGGGAGCTTCAAAGAAGGCTCGACCAGGTCGGAGAGCTTATAAAGAGGGATAAAGAGATTATAGACGGATTCAAAGAATTCCTGGAGGTAGGGAGCCGGCAGGGGGAGTTTGAACGAAAGAAGCAAGTGTTTGATGAACTCAAAACCAGGTCAAACCAGTTAGAGAACGAAATTCAAAGAGTCCGGTTCCAGGTCCAGGCGCAAATAAAAGAGGTCGAATCAAGGATCAAGGATCTTCGTCAAAGAGCGGGGGATGTGGAAAGGCTAACTATAGAGTGTGAGAGTTTGAGGGCTAAAATCAGAGACAACGAGGGAATACGAGCCCAGGCAGAAGGCTTGAAAGAGACGCTCAAGAAAATAGGCGAATCCAAGAAGGAATCGAGCTGGAAACAATCCGAATTAAAGAGAAAGCTCGAAGAGGAAAGACAAAAGCTGGCAATCGTCAGGTCTGATGCGGAAAAAGCGCAATGCCCTCTTTGCCAGTCTCCTCTGGAGGAGGAGGCTCGAAAGGCGCTTATGGAAAAGTTTGAGAGATCTATCAACGAGCTTCAAAATGCTCTGAGGGAAGAGCTTGAGAGGTTTTCCAGTCTTGAGGAAGAGGAAAATGGGGTCATTTCCCGGATAAAACAGATTGAATCGGGACTAATGGACATATCCCTTCTCAGCAAGGAGCTAGGGGAAAAGGAAAAAACTCTGGCTGATTCAAAATCTGCCCTTGGAGACTTGGAGACTGCAGGGAAGGAGCTTGAGCATTTAAAGGACACTCTCGGAAAAGAAAATTTCGCTCTTGAACTTCGAGAAGAGTATAAAAAGTTAAAGCTTCAGATGGAAGGCTTAGACTACAAAGAATCGGAGCATGAGGAGCTTAGGAGAAGGCTGGAAGCACTCAGAAGTTTTCAGGTGGAGCACCGGCTGCTGGAGGAGGCGCAAAGGAGTAAGGGAGATATCGAGAAAGAGCTTGCCGATACCCAAAAAGATATTGCCTATCAATCGAGACTGATCGACCAGGGTCTTTATGCGCTTGAGCACAAAGATAAGCTTGCCAAGATTAAGATAGAAATCGACCAGGTCGGGTATGACGAGGAAAAACACAAAGAGATAAAGAGCACCCTGCACAAACTGGAGAGATTCTCCAGGGAAAAAGAGAACCTTAACAAAGCTAAGGTGAGCTTAGCTCACCGGGAAAGGGAGAGGGATAGCATTCAAAAAAGGATAAACGAGGATAGAGAGAGGATTCAGAGGATCGAGAAAGAAATAAAAGACCTGGAGGAAGTGGTGAGCCAAAGCCGGGACCTTGAGGATAAGAGAAACGCTTTTCAGCAAAAGATTTTCAGATATAAAAGGGACAAGGATACCGTGCTGGAAGAGAAGAGCAGGGTTTCCAGTGAGATCGAGAGAATCATAAAATTAGAGGACAGAAGGGTACAAGTATTAAAACAGATAGAAAAACTCGGTTATGATTTGACCGTTTATCAGGAGCTTGAAAAGGCATTTGGCAAAAACGGTATACAGGCGCTTATAATAGAAAACGCAGTACCGGAGATCGAGGTCGAGGCCAATAATCTCCTGGCAAAACTGACCGAGGGAACCATGACTCTTAGCCTGGAGATGCTCAGGCCGACCCAGAAGGGCGGAGAGAAGGAGACGCTCGACATCAAGATATCCGATTCATCGGGTACTAGGAGCTACGAGACCTATTCCGGGGGAGAAGCTTTCCGGATAGATTTTGCCTTGAGGGTAGCGATTTCTAAATTTATCGCCAACCGTTCCGGCGCTCAGCTCAGAACCCTGGTGATAGACGAGGGGTTTGGCACTCAGGATAAGGACGGGCTCGGCCAATTTGTCCAGGTGATAAATGCGATAAAAGACGATTTTGATAAGATCCTGGTGATCACTCACGTCGACGACCTAAAGGACAAATTCCCGGTGAGAATAGAAGTAACCAAAGAACCGGGGAAGGGGTCTAGCTTCGAAGTTCTTCATTCATAATATATGAACTGGTTAGACATTGCCATATTGATAATAATTGGATTGTTTACACTCCTTGGTTTCATGAGAGGGTTGATCAGGGAGGTAATTTCCGTAGTTGCGCTGATCGGCGGAATAATAGCCGGTGTGATGTTTTACGATTTAGCCGGGGATATATTCATTAGTTACGGCCTACTGAAAAACAAGCCTATGGCCAGCATAGCCGGGTTCATAGCCACAAGCCTGGTCGTCTATATATTGTTCCAGATACTGGGCTGGCTGCTGACCAGGATAATAGGGACTTTGAGTTTAAGCTGGCTTAACCGGGCAGGCGGGGGTATGGTAGGGGCAATAAAAGGGATCGTCATCGCCTTTTCGTTAATATCGGCGGTAGGTTTCTTCTTCTCCTCAAAAGAGCCTCCCTTTAGAGATTCGATCATGGTTCCCTATATCGAGGAATCATTCACGGTTCTTAAGGAAACCGTCCCTGAAGATTTTAGCGACAAAATAATTCGAGTAAAGAAACTGGTCCAGGAGAAAGGGCTAACAACGGCATTCAAAGAAGCAGAGAGAATTAAAGAGACTTTAAAAGACGAAATCCCGGAGAAGGAGGAAACAAAGAAATAGACAGACTACAAAACCGTAGAAGAGGCGTCCTTTTAGCTTAAATCTGGGACCATTTCCGGATAGCCCAGGTGAGGTAAGCAAAGCTAGAAACTGCTCAAGTGCAGAGTATGATTGCATACTCCGTGGGAATGTCATCCTTGGTGCAACCCCCAAACTAATGTTAGGAAGCTATTCCTAATTTTACCTCTTTCCATGAAGTTTCCTTACTTTAAAACTTTGGGTAATATTAGGGTTATGATTGGCATTCTCACCCTAGAGGAATTCATTATTCAAAGACAGACTGAGTTTCCTTACGCCACCGGTGAACTATCCCGACTTTTAAGGGATATCGGACTCGCGGCTAAGATCGTCAATAGAGAGGTGAATAAAGCTGGACTGGTGGATATACTGGGTACCGCTGGCACCATTAACATACAAGGGGAAGAAGTTAAAAAACTAGACCTGTTTGCCAATAAGAGGTTTATAGCCGCTTTACAATTAGGCGGGGAGTGTTGTGGCATCGCCTCTGAAGAAAACAAAGATATCATCGCAGTGGATAATGAAATATCTAAAGACGCAAGATATGTAGTTGCTATAGACCCGTTGGATGGTTCCTCGAATATTGATGTCAACGTATCGGTTGGCACCATCTTTTCAATTTATCGGCGCATTTCTCCTCCGTCCAGTTCTTGTACTATAGAAGATTTCCTGCAAAAGGGCTCGGAGCAGGTTGCGGCCGGCTACGTTGTATATGGCTCGTCCACTATGTTGGTATATACGACTGGACACGGAGTTAATGGATTTACACTGGATCCATCAATCGGTGAGTTTTGTCTTTCTCACCCCAACATGCAAATACCGAAAACCGGAAAGATATATTCGATCAATCAGGGGAACTTTGTTAGCTTTCCAGAGGGGGTTAAGGAATACGTCAGGTACTGCAAGCATGAAGATAAGCCTACTCACCGTCCCTATTCCTTGAGGTACATCGGTTCGATGGTAGCGGATATTCATCGGAACTTGATAAGCGGGGGCATCTTTATTTATCCGGCCACGAAGGATTCGCCCCGGGGAAAATTAAGGCTCTTATACGAATGTAATCCCATGTCATTCATCGTCGAGCAAGCCGGGGGCAGGGCCACTGATGGATTCAGGCGTATTCTGGATATCGAGCCTAAGGAGTTACACCAAAGGACACCTATCTTTATTGGCTCCGAGGAAATGGTTCTGAAAGCAGAGGAATTTATGAGAAAGTACTCCGCATAGTGGTTAGATGTGCATAGGGTAATAGCTATGCAGCCTAAATCTACTGTTAATTCTAGCCAGACTTAACCAGTTAAGACAATAGCACGGTTCAGGTAATAGGAACTGTAAGGGACGCATATATGCGTTTCTTGAAAACGATCGGGTAGAGGCGGAATGGGTTTTCTAACCTTTTGCATCAATTAATGTGCGTATTCCACAGCGTATGGTTAATAGAAAGTGCCGGCTATCTATCCATAGTTACTAAAAACTTAAATTTTCACGCCACGGTGATGTCTTTATTGAGATAGACATCCTGGACGGCGTGAAGCAGTTCAATCCCCTCTTTCATCGGTTTCTGGAAGGATTTCCTACCCGTAATCAAGCCCATTCCACCGGCTCTTTTGTTTATCACCGCCGTACGCACCGCTTCGGCAAGGTCGCTCTGGCCTGTAGATTCGCCGCCTGAATTTATCAACCCGGCCCGGCCCATGTAGCAATTTATCACCTGGTAGCGGGTTAAATCGATTGGGTGGTCTGAGGTGAGTTCGGTGTAAACCCTTTCATCCGTTTTCCCGAATTTTAACGCCTTGAAGCCTCCGTTGTTTACGGCCTGTTTCTGTTTGATTATATCCGCCTCGATCGTTGCGCTTAGATGATTCGCCTGTCCGGTCAAATCCGCAGAGAGATGGTAATCCGCCTTATCCGTCTTGAAGGCCGGGTTTCTCAGGTAAGCCCAAAGTATGGTGACCAATCCCAGGCTATGAGCATAGCGGAAGGCCTCCGTTATCTCCTGAATCTGGCGGGTGCTCTCTTCCGAGCCGAAATATATGGTGGCACCGACTGAAACTGCTCCCATCTGGAAGGCCTGGTCGACGTTAGCGAAAAGAATCTGGTCGTACTTGTTGGGATAGGTGAGTAATTCGTTGTGGTTTATCTTCACGATGAAAGGAATTTTGTGAGCGTACTTTCTGGATACCGAGCCTAAAACTCCAAGTGTTGAGGCGACCGCATTGCATCCGCCCTCGATTGCCAGTTTAACGATGTTTTCCGGGTCGAAGTAGATCGGGTTTGGAGCAAAAGAAGCACCGGCAGAGTGTTCTATTCCCTGGTCCACAGGTAAAATCGACAGATAGCCGGTACCGGCTAAACGGCCGGTGTTGAAGAGCAATTGCATATTCCTTAAAACGGCAGTAGGACGGTCAGAGGGAATTAGAATGTCATCTATAAAGGAGGGTCCGGGAAGATGTAGTTGTTCTTTAGAAATGGTCTTGCACTCGTGACTCAAGAGATAATCGGCTTCGTCTCTTAATAATTCGACTATCGAGGCGGTATCGGATTTTAAAGAAGTTCTAACTCGTGCCATTTTTCTCTACCCCCTTATTTTTATTTTTGCCGACTGCTGATTAACCAAAGTTTAATGTGATAAAAGCGTCAATGACCAAATTTCAAATTACAAACAAACTCTAATTTCCAAATACTGAGTGTACTGTCATTACTCTATTAAAAGATTTTGAATTTATTACCTCGAGATCGTTTGAGATTTGTGATTTATTATTTGGAATTTTGGTTTCATTCGTGCTCATATGTGTTAATTCGTGGCTTGTTAATTATTATTCTTTCTTATCATTTAATATCGAGATTCCGGGGAGTTCTTCGCCGCCCAGAAATTCTAGTAAAGCCCCGCCGCCGGTAGAGATATGCACTATCTCTGAATCCAGAACTTCGGATCTTCTAAGTGCGGATATAGTTTCGCCACCGCCCGCCACCGTGGTAGCTCCCCTCCAGGTGGCCAGGGCCACCGCGCGGGCAACGTGGGTCGTACCTGCGGAGAAATCGGCTACTTCAAAAACACCCATGGGGCCATTCCAGAAAATTAATCCATTCCCCTGAATCTGCGATATATACCTGCCCACAGTCTTGGGCCCGATATCAAACCCCTTAAACTCTTCGGGGATTTCCTGGTCCACGACCATGAGGGTTTTTCGCTTTTCGATGCTTTCGGCAACCACATGGTCTATAGGGAGATAGATTTTCTCCTCGTAGTTTTGTAGTGCATCTTTGGCCCAATCTATCATCTCGTCTTCTGTAAGTGAGCTTCCTACGTTTACCCCCTTTGCTTTGAGAAAGGTGTAGGCTACTCCACCCCCAATGAGTACCTTGTCTGCTTTTTCGATAAGATTTTTAAGGGCGCTTATCTTGTCCTTAATCTTTGCCCCTCCCACGATTACTATAAAAGGATGCTCCGGGTTTTCTTTGAGTTTAGTCAGGAATTTTAACTCTTTGTTGACCAAGAATCCGGCCAACCTTAAATCAAAGTGAGAAGTCATACCATAAGTAGAGGCATGTTTCCGGTGGGATGTCCCAAACGCATCGTTTACGTATATATCGGCTAAAGACGCAAGCTGCTTGGAGAATTCAGATTCATTCTCGGTTTCTTCGATATGAAATCTCAAATTCTCTAAGAGCATCACCTCTCCTTCTTCCAGGTCGTCAACCTCGCTTTTTACTTCGCTTCCTATCACCTTTCCGATGAATTTCACCGGTTTGCCCAGAAGCTCGGAGATTCGTGAGGAGACTGCCCTTAAAGAAAGGTCCTGTATCGCTCTTCCCTTGGGTCTTCCCAGATGGGAGCCTAGCACTACCTTTGCCCCTTTTTCTACGAGGTAATCGATGGTGGGGATTGCCCTTCTTATTCTGTAATCTTCGCTTATTATTCCGTCTCTGATCGGCACATTAAAGTCGACCCTTACAAACACCCTTCTACCTTCAAATTCGGAGTCGGGCAGGTCTGAGATAACCATTTTGGACATTAACTCTTATCTCCCTATGAGTTCGATCAGGTCGACTACTCTGGAGGAATATCCGTATTCGTTGTCGTACCAGCCTATTACCTTGACCAGGTTGCCGCCTATGACCGAGGTAAGGGATGAATCGAAGACCGCTGAGTGGGAGTCGCCCACGAAATCGGATGAGACCAGCTCTTCGTCAGTATATCTCAAGTAACCCTTGAGTTCCCCTTCGGCGGCATCTTTAAACTTCTCGTTGATTTCCTCCACGCTTGTATTCTTTTCGACCTCGCAGCTAAAATCCACTACCGACACGTCCGCAGTCGGCACCCTTAAAGCCACGGAGCTCAATTTGCCCTTTAGCTCCGGGAATATCAATTCAATTGCCTTAGCTGCGCCGGTGCTGGTTGGAATTATAGATAAAGCGGCTGCGCGCGCCCTTCTCAGGTCTTTATGCGGGGCGTCCAGAATTCTCTGGTCGTTGGTGTAGGAATGAATCGTCGACATTTCACCCCTCTTGATCTTGAAGTTCTCATGAAGTACCTTGACCAACATGGCGAAGCAGTTGGTGGTGCAAGAGGCATTGGAAACGATGTGGTGTTTTGCCGGGTCGTAACGGTCGTGGTTAACGCCTATCACTGCGGTGAGGTCAACTTCTCCTTTCGCAGGTGCGGTAATTACCACCTTCTTAACACTGCCCCTCAGGTGGGATGAAGCGGCCTCTTTCGAGGTGAAAAGCCCGCTTGCCTCCACAACCACGTTTGCACCGACATCTTCCCAGGGAATTTTTGTAGGGTCCTTCTCGGAGAATACCCGGATGGTTTGCCCGTCCACCAGGATATGACCGTTTTCTGATTTAACATCGCCCTTGTATGGACCGAAAATCGAGTCGTATTTAAAGAGATGAGCTAACGTTTTTGCATCGGTAATATCGTTAATGCCTACAAAATCTATATTTTTTCTGCCAAGACCGATTCTAAGAACGTGTCTTCCTATTCTCCCAAAACCGTTAATACCTACCTTTATTGACATTTTTTCCTCCGGAAGATTGTCTTTAGTGGGATAAGTCTAATTACAAATTACCCCTTTTGAACTTTGGAGTCAAGGTTTTAGGGTCTATTCCATATCCATCCAGAACTTGAATTTAGCCTAATTACCAGATATTTTTGAAGCCTCATGTCAAAGAAAAGGGTTGCGGTTTTAGGGGCAAGTGGCTATACCGGGAGTGACCTGCTAAGGTTTCTTCTTCTTCATCCTAAAGTTGAGGTTGTATACGCAACTGCGGAAAAACACGCCGGAAAAAAGATCTGGGAAGTGCTCCCCCACCTTCGGGGTTTTTATGACCTGGAGCTTCAGCCTCTTGATACAAGGTTAATTCCTGACGAGGTCGAAGCCGTGTTTGTCGCCCTTCCTCATGGAGCCTCGGCAAAAGTGGTTCAGGAACTGGTGGAGAGAGGAAAGAAGGTTGTAGACCTGGGGGCGGATTTCCGGCTCAGTTACCCGGTTTATAAGGAATGGTACGGGGAACACCATTGCCCGGAGCTTATAGATGAAGCGGTCTATGGGATCACCGAGCTTTTTGAATCCAGGATTGCTAAAGCCAGGCTCGTGGCCAATCCGGGATGCTATCCGGAATCGGCCATCCTTGGGCTGGCCCCTCTTCTAAAAAATAAACTGATAGAGGCGGACTCAATCATTGTAGACTCAAAATCAGGCGTCTCTGGAGCAGGGAGGTCGCCAGAACTCGGCCTTCATTTCTGCGAGGTGAACGAGGGTGTTAAGGCATATAAGGTGGGAGAACATCGCCATACGCCGGAGATCGAGGAGGTGCTTTCGAGTTACTCGGGGCTGGATGTAAGGGTTTCATTCACCCCTCATCTAATTCCCATGGACAGGGGCATACTCTCGACAATTTACGTGAGGTTGAAAGAGGAAATAAAAACCGGAGAGCTTCTTGATTTGTATGGCCGCTTCTATGAAGACAAAAAATTCGTAAGAATCACACCGGAAAAAACCTATCCATCCACGAATGATGTCAGAGGCTCAAACTTCTGCGATATCGGGATGAGGGCAAATCCAAAGAACAAGACTGCGGTCGTAATCTCCGCCCTCGACAACCTGGTAAAGGGCGCCTCCGGCCAGGCTATTCAGAATATGAACGTCATGATGGGGTTTGAAGAGTCCCTCGGCCTTGATATGCCTCCTGTGTTTCCTTAGACATGGAGTTATATTACCTATCAAACTTGTCCCAAATAAGAGATTGCTTCGCCGCTAAAATAAGGCGGCTCGCAATGACTCCCCAAGTTCTATCAGCGCGTAGCGACCAGGATGAGTAATTCTTATTTCCTATTAACAGTGTAAATTGGTTCATTTCTTTTTCTCCTATTCTCCCATACACCCATACCCCTACTCGCCCACGCGCTTTTTCGCCCTTACTCCCACACGTCCATACGCCCATACCCCCACACTCCCTTATTTCATCTTTTCACAACACAGCCATCGATTACAGCTTACCCTCCTGTTTTACCCCGCGTCTTTACATTGATATTCCTAATTCTCTCCACAATTCTGGGCAGAACATCTATCACCCGATCTATATCTCCCTTTTCCGTAAACCTACCCAGGCTGAATCTGAGGGAGGAGGTGGCTTCTTCCCTGGTCAATCCCATAGCCAGGAGCACATGCGAGGGCTCGACGTTCCCCTCGGAGCAGGCGGAACCGGTCGATACCGCAATTCCTTCGAGGTCGAGATTCATTACCAGCGAATCACCCTCTGCACCATCAAAACTCAAGTTGAGTGTATTGGAGAGCCTCTTTTCCGGATGGCCGTTCAGTTTAACCCCATCTATCTTCTCCATGATTACTCTGAAGAGTTCATCTCTCAAGCTTTTTATTCTGTATTCCGACTTCTGACTACTGACTTCTTCTTTCGCAATCTCGCAAGCCTTTCCCAGTCCTACAATCCCGGCCACGTTCTCTGTTCCAGAACGTCTTCCTCTTTCCTGCCCGCCTCCGTGGATTAGTGGTGGTAGGAACAGGCCATGGCGAGTTCCTACGTTGGTTCCTATGTAAGTAGCACCCACGCCTTTCGGCCCGTATAGCTTGTGGCCGGAAATGGAAAGAAGGTCAACAGGGGTATTCTTCAAATCTATCTCAATCTTTCCTGCTGCCTGAACGGCGTCTGTGTGGAAGATAACTCCTTTTTCTTTAACTATCTCAGCAATCTCTTTAATCGGCATGATTACCCCGGTTTCGTTGTTGGCAAACATGACGGATACCAGAATGGTTTGGTCGGTTATGGCGTCTCTCAGTTCGTCTAAGTTTATTAGTCCGTATTTGTCCACGCTCAGGTAGGTGACTTTAAAACCCTGGGCTTCGAGGAATCTGAAGGTTTCGACCACCGAGGCGTGTTCTACCTGAGTGGTGATTAAATGATTTCCTTTTTTCCTTAAACTAAATGCCAAGCCCTTTATGGCGAAATTGTTACTTTCACTCCCACAGGACGTAAAAACGATCTCTTTTGGACGGGCACCAATAAATTCGGCAACCTGCTCTCTTGAGTTGTCGAGTGCGGCTTTCCCTCGACTTCCGAACGAATGGATGCTCGAAGGATTGCCATATTCATCTTTAAGGTAAGGAATCATCGCCTCAAGCACCCGGGGATCGACAGGGGTTGTTGCATTGTAGTCTAGATATACCTTTTTCATGGTTTTTTAGGTTTTCGAGCGAAGCCAGGTATGTAATATAGCCTAAATAAGAGATTTCATTTTGGTTAATTTCACAACCTATTTAGCAGGTTTCTAAAATAGTCCTAAATTGCAGGTCCTACTGAATATCTATTAGGTCCCAACGATGTTCCAGCTACATCGTATTTAGTATTTAGCAGATAACTACATCCGCTCATTCCTTCGTTTCACTCAGGACAGGCTCTGAGTTTATCGAAGGATGAAGTATTCTTATTCTCCATCGGAGACGTTCTTCGACAGGCTCAGAACGAGCGGGTTCTTTTAACAGATTGAAAGAGTTTTGTAGCCTCTTCATGAATAAGCTTGGAACTGATTGATTTTTACCCTACTTCAAAGAGAATCATGACCCGTGATACTGGATCTTTTTACGATTTTCGTATTATTACTTTGTCTTTACCACTTTGAGGACTTTGTTTTCTCTCTTTGTTTTTTCTAGCTCTGCTTCCAAGGAGTTAATCCGCTTTTCAAGCTCTTTCATCTGGTCGGCCAGGGATTGGATAGCGCGTTCTTCGGGGTCGGGAAGCTTGTTGTGCTCAAGGCCGGGGTAAACCTCCCTAAGCGCAGTCTTTCCCGGAACACCTACTACGGTTGAGTTAGGCGGGACATCGGTAATTACCACGGAATTAGCTCCTACTTTGCTGTTGGCCCCCACGGTGAGTGGGCCCAGAATCTTCGCCCCCGCTCCGATTGTAACATTGTTCTCAATGGTCGGATGCCTCTTTCCCCTGGTAAAACTGGTTCCGCCCAGAGTAACCCCGTGATAGATGGTTACGTTATCTCCTATTTCGGAGGTCTCTCCAATCACCACGCCCATGCCGTGGTCGATGAAAAAGCTCTTTCCGATCTTGGCCCCGGGATGAATCTCGATTCCGGTAAGGGCGCGAGAAATATGAGACAGCACCCTTGCTAGAAATTCCAAATGGTTATTCCATAGCCAGTGGGAGATACGGTGAAGGACTATGGCGTGGAAGCCGGGGTAAGCAAATATGACTTCGAGGGAGCTTCTTGCGGCTGGATCTCTCTCGAATACAGCATTAAAATCTGATTTAACGTCGTCAAAAATTCCCATGCTTTCTATTCTAACTCCGAATAACTAAAAAACAAAGAAACCGGTCAAAAGGTCTATTTAAACTATTTTATATCGGGTTTATTGGTTACAATTCCATCTACCCCGATTTCCTTTAACCTTTCCGCCCTTTTTTGATTGTCAACGACCCAGGTAAAAAGGAACATACCGTTCCGGTGGACCCTTTCCACAAGGCCCTTGGTGACCAGATAATGAAACGGGGCGATAATATTCACCAGGGATTCTTTTCCGTTTCCCACGGCATTAAAAGGGAGAAGAGAGATAAGTCCGGTGGATACCCTAGGTTCAAGCGCCTTTACGTTTTTAACCAATTTGCTATGGTAAGAGACTATAACCACGTCTTGAAACAAGTCATTTTCTCTTATTAGATTAACAATCTTTTCCTCGGTTCCTCCTTCTTTTAGCTCAACTACAAACCTTGTTTTCCCTTTACCGAAATCGATTACTTCCTCGAAGGTGGGAATCTTCTCTCCCTTTCCAGCGTCCAGTTTCTTGAGTTGACCGAGCGTCATCTCCCTTACTAGGCCGGTTCCATCGGTTGTCCTGTCCACCTTTTTATCATGTATGACTATCAAATGTCCATCCGAAGACAGCCTTATATCAAACTCGATTAAATCGGCTCCCATATCCAGTGCCCGCCGGAAAGAACGAAGGGTATTTTCAGGCTCGTATGCACTCGCACCGCGATGGGCAATTTTATAGAAATGGCGTTTGTCGCTTTTTTGCATAAGGTTAATATACCTGAGCTACACAAGTCTCGTTGCAATATACTTGGGAAACTGTAGAATGATAACCCAAATGAATATTCCGTTAAAGGATTTCTTTTATCTCATCAGACCTGCTCAGTGGGTCAAAAACCTGTTGATTTTTGCCCCTCCTCTATTTGGCGGCGTGCTCTTCACCCATCATGAGGTATTCTTAAGGATGATCCACGCTTTTTTCGCTTTTTCTTTTGCCTCTTCGGCTGGGTATATAATTAACGACTTGTTCGACAAGGAGGCTGACAGCCTCCATCCGCAGAAGAAAAATCGCCCCATAGCATCGGGAAGGGTAACCGAGTCTCAGGCATATCTCCTGATTTTTATAACCCTGGCCATATCTATCGGGCTGTCCCTGAAGTTCGGCCAGTATTTCATTCTGATAATAGCTCTTTACCTGATACTCGACGTTGCCTACTCCTATTTTCTTCAGCATATCCTCATCGTCGATGCATTTTGTATAGCTCTCGGGTTTGTATTCAGGATTGAAGCGGGGGGTGTGGCCTCGAAGGTGCAGATTTCCATCTGGCTTCTTCTGGTAACCTTTCTTCTTTCTCTGCTACTGGCATTCGGCAAGAGGCGTTTTGAGCTGGCGTCGTTTGACAACTCAGCCTCCCATCGGAAGGTGCTGGCAAAATATACGGTGAACTTTCTTGACACTACCCTGGCCATATTTTCCACTACGGCCATCGTGGCGTATTCGATATACGTGGTGGATAGAGGCCTGAGAGGAATAATAGTGACAGTGCCATTTGTTATCTACGGGGTTCTCCGCTATATGTATCTGGTGCAAACGAACGCAAACGGCGACCCGACCGATGCCCTTCTCAAGGACAGAGGGCTATTTATATGCGTGTTTTTATGGGTGGTGGTAACGGCCATTATTATCCACCTTAACGATATCATGCGGTTTCTTAGATAAGGATCAAACGTTCAGCACTGAGATTCGGGATGTATTTGTTGTTGGGAGTAAAGAGTAGGGGTTCAAAATTTTGAACCCCTACAAATATTCTCATCTACCGGAACAGGTCGTCCTCGGGTTTTCTGATGAGTTCCCCTGCCCCTTTACCCCCTATCTCGAGTGCATAGCCTCTTACTACGACCACCGGGACTGAATCGCTCTTACCCATGACCAAGCCGGCGGCCCCGGCGATTTCGTCGGCAACTGCAATGAGAGTGGCTTTGAGTTCGTAGCCCTTTAAATCGAGCTTCGTTCGGTAGTCTTTTAATGGCTTCATTCCCCAGCAGCCGATGGCAATCTCTGTAAGCCCGTCGCGCCAGGGTCTTCCTACTGTGTCTGTGATTATAACCGCTACTTCTACGCCCAGTTTCTCTTTGAACCCTTCCGCCAGTTTTTTTGCCGATTGGTCCGGGTCAATTGGTAGAACTGTTACCGTATCTCCTCCGGAAACATTCGACGCATCGACGCCGGCGTTTGCGCATATTATGCCGTGTTTTGTCTCGGCTATTAATCTCCCCTTATCCATCTTGACGATCCTTTTCGATTCGGAGAGCACTACTTCTACCATGCGCGGGTCTTTATTCCATTCTTTAGCAAATTTAATGGCGAACGTGGAAGGTGTTATCTCGCTAAGTTTAACAATTCTGCCCTCTGCCTTTGAGATTATCTTCTGGGCAAAAACTATTATGTCTCCGTTTACTATGGAAATATCTTGTTTGAAAAAAGCATCGCTTACTATATTAATAAGGTCATCTCCCGGATTTATTTCCGGAATTCCAGGAATGGGGATTACGGAGATGGTATTATGCTGTAGGCTCATGAGCGTGTTGTGTGTTCATTATAACGGAAGTTTGATTGTGGGGAAAGAAAACTTTCTTTTAGCTAGTCTAAATTAATAGAATAAAAGCCGTGTGTCTTGACAGTGCGTTATTCCTGATGAAGAGTAATTTCACTAGACCTTCATAATCAGTATAATGAAGCTGGAGGTTTTATAATGGCAAGACGAAAGAAATCACCTAAGCTCATGGATTTTAAGGTACTTATAGAACCTGATGAAACAGGGGGTTACGTGGTCTCTTGCCCGTCTTTGTCCGGTTGTTTTAGCCAGGGCGATACACTGGAAGAAGCGCTTGAGAACATAAAAGAGGCTATCGAGCTTTGCCTTGAAGATATGAAAAAACACGGTGAGCCCATACCGGCTACATCCCATGTACTAGTTGGTAGTGTCACAGTAGCTATATGAAATCTTGAAAGCTAACTATTTCTAAACTTGACAAACCGGAGAATTGTTCTATTGCCATGAAATATGAAGACTCCAATTACCTCTGCCAAAGAAGCAATTAAGGTATTTGAAAAAATCAGCCATAAGGTTGTTCGTCAAAAAGGCAGTCATATTCGGATGCGCAACGAGAATAATCCACAAATACACCAGCCGTTAACGATTCCTGATCATAAAACCTTAAAACCAGGGCTTCTGAGGAAACTGATCCGTCAATCGGGTTTGACCATTGAAAAATTCACCGAATTATTAAAAAGCTAGAAGACGCTCATAGTCGTTCGGCTCCATTACTGATAGATTCTAATTTCATCTTATTCTAGTACTTGGACATAATGTTTTCGTGAAAGCTGTTTATTGACTGAGCCAGGTTACTCAGTATTCCCGATGAGTTGACCTGCCAGAACCTCTGCAATGTGCTTGGGTCGTCTTCCTACAAAGTGCTCGATCTGCTGGCGGCAGGAGACGCCAGAGACGGCGATTACCGTTTCCGGAGATGTCTGCCTAATAGCTGGGAAGAGGCGATCTTCTCCGATTCTCTTCGAGATTTCGTAGTGCTCCTTCTCATAGCCAAAGCTCCCGGCCATTCCGCAGCAGCCAGCGCCGCTATCCCTGACCGAACAGCCGGAGAGACGGAGAAGCTCTAATGAGGGTTCACTGCCAATCAATGCCCTCTGATGACAGTGCCCGTGGAAGAAAACCGATTGGCTATTGGACTTCCAAGGGATATCAAGCTGCTTTTTATTATGTAAATTAAGAAGAAACTCTTCCAGTAAAAATGAGCTTTCCGCTACAATTCTGACATCGGAGTTCCTAGGTAATAAATCCGGGTATTCATCCCGGAAAGTGAGGATACAGCTAGGCTCGGTCCCGATGATTGGTATGCCTTTTCGGACGTAGGTAGAAAGTAGCTCTACGTTTCTGAGTGCGCGGGAGCGTGCAGGTTCGACCATACCTTTACTCAGCATCGGGCGGCCGCAGCACGCACGGTTGGGGACTAATATTACTTCAAATCCGGCGGCTTCGAGCAGCTTCACCGCGGCTTGACCGACTTCCGGATAATAAAAGCTAGTCCAGGTGTCGTGAAAATAGACTACTTTTCCACCAGCAGTTCTGGGTTTGATTGGCTGGCGATGGTGGAACCAATTAGTAAAAGTCTGACCGGCAAAGCGAGGAAATGAACGATTTGGATGAATATTCATCTGAGAAAGTAACCAGGGTGATAGGGGGTTATCTAGGGCAAAGTTGGCCAGCGATGCAGAATGAGAGGAAATGCGGCTTATCTCATGAATATAGCCGAAGATACGGTCGCGGATAGTTAGTCCGCGAGTCGAGTGATAATGGGCCAAGAACTCGGTCTTCATCTTGGCTACGTCCACGCCGGAAGGACATTCTCTTTTACAACCTTTACAAGCAAGACAGAGGTCATATACCTTATACATTTCATCGCTGGTTAATGCTTCTTTAGATAATTTTCCTGAGATAACCGCCCTAAGCGCATTGGCTCGCGCCCTGGTTGTGTCCATTTCATCGCGGGTGGCCATGTATGACGGGCACATTATGCCTTCTCCGATTTTCCGGCATAGACCCTGACCGTTACACATCTCCACCGCCTGAGTGAATCCTTTATCCCTGGACCAATCCAGGTAAGTACTAATTTCTACTGCTCTATAGTTTGTGTCGTATCTCAGGTTTTCCTCCGGCATTGGAGCATCGACAACCTTGCCCGGATTGAAAAGCCCGCTTGGGTCAAAGGCTGTTTTCAACTCACGCATTGCCCGATAAAGATTAGGGCCGAAGAGTTTCTCATTCAGGTAGCTTCGTTGTAAACCGTCTCCGTGCTCTCCGCTCATGATCCCGCCATGCCGTATAGCTAGCTTGAAAGCCTGCTCCGTTAGTTCCTTCATGAGCGTTACGCCCTGGACGGTTTTCAGATTGACGAGCGGTCTCACATGAAGGCATCCGGCGCTGGCGTGCCCATAGAACGCCGCCTTGGTTCCCAGCCTGTGAATCACATCCAGTATATTCGCTACATAGTTTGATAGATTTTCAACCGGGACGGACACATCTTCGATGCAGGGAATAGGCTTGTAATCGTCCCTTTTACTCATCAGAAGACCCAATCCTGCCCTGCGGATACCCCATACATTAGCCTGGGATTCCGGAGAAAGGGCGTATGAGTTGAAACATTTGACGTTCCTGCTGTTAAGATAAGAAACCAAGTCATGGGTCTTTTGTTCCACTTCCTTTTCCGTTTGACCATAGAACTCTACGGCCAAGATAGCTTCGGGGTCGCCTTCGACAAACGAGAGCATTGGGGAATATCCGGGGTGCTCCCTGGTAAGGCTGATGAGCATCCGATCGATCAATTCTATCGCCGAAGGATTTTTTTCGAGGATAACCGGCACGGCCTCCATTGCCGAGACCAGTTTGGCAAATTGTAAAAGCGTGAGCCCGGTATGAAGGGGCCTGGGAACCAAATTAAGTGTGAACTCTGTTGCTACGGCTAGCGTTCCTTCAGAACTGGCAAGAAGTTGAGCTGGGTTGAAGGGACTCTTGAGAAGGTAGGGCAGGCTGTAGCCAGAAGCCCGTCGCCAGTGCTTGGGAAAATCTCTCCTGATGGCTTCGGCATAGCGGTTACGCAATTCAAGAAGATTCTTGTAGAGCCTTCCTTCGACAGAATTTGTGTTGGCTTTGTTAGAAAAGCTAACCTCATCAATAGCGTTTAGCCCTATCGTGCTGCTATCGGAGAGCACAACCTGAGCGGCTTTTAAATTATCTCCGGCCATTCCATATAGGATTGAGTGCGTGCCGGTGGCGTTATTTCCTATCACGCCGCCCATAGTTGCCACTCTGGCGGTTGCCGGGTCCGGGCCAAACATAAGGTTGTGTTGTTTCAGATATCGATTAAGTTGTTCCAGGTATATACCGGGTTGAACTCGAACTGTACGGTTTTCCAGGTTTAATTCCAGCACCTGGTTCAAGTATTTAGAAAAGTCGATTACCAGGGCATGTCCTACGGCTTGACCGGCAAGGCTCGTCCCCCCGCCGCGTGGAAGAATGGCGACATTGTGCTGTGCCGCAATTTCTACAGTTCTCACTACATCTTCGACTGTACGGGGAATGGCCACACCGACTGGCTCAATCTGATAATTGCTGGCATCGGTGCTATAGATAACCCGGCTGAAAGCATCAAATCGAACCTCTCCGTTTAACCGTGCTTTGAGTGTAGCTTCAAGGTCTCGGTGAAGAGGATCCTTATACATGATTCAAAAAATCAGTATAACTGTGATGAGGAAGGTTAACTATGCTGGGAACACTGGGTTCGATACGAGTTTTAGAGAAGAGATAAATCAAATTTAGTTTGTGGCTTATGAAAATCTAAGGCAGAGACATAAGCACCATTTGTTTGTAGGGAACGCATATATGCGTTCCTTAAACTTTTGAGATATGTTCTCAATGCCAAACTGAGACGCATAGTCATTCGTCTCTACATACATTGTCCTTATTAAATGAAAGGGATGGAGGCTTATTTAGGTTCTAAATAGCCGGATAAAGTGTGATGATAAGGTGATGACGTGCAGTTAAACGATCCTGCGGTTTAATCCTCCCCTTCTTTGCTGAACATCATAACCGTGTCATACGTGGTGGTTCTCTGCGCCGGTATGCGTCCGATCTCCCTGGTGAGGCGGCGGAACTCCTCGGGCGGAAAATACTGGCCATGATTTGCCCCGGCGGCGCGGGAGATGTGCTCTTCCATCAAGGTGCCGCCAAAATCGTTGGCCCCGGCGGTTAAAGAAAACTGAGCGAACTCCGGCCCCTGTTTCACCCATGATACCTGGATGTTGTTTATCCACCCGCGGAGCATGAGCCTGGATACCCCGTACATCTTCAACTGCTCAAGGTCAGTAGGACCGGCCATTACCTTACCCTTGGATTTCTTGAAAAGCCTGGTGTTCCAGGGAATGAACCTTAGCGGAACAAACTCGGTAAATCCCCCGGTCTCTTTTTGAATATCCCTGAGTATCCCTATGTGTTTTGCCCAGTGGTGGGGCTTATCTAGGTGGCCATACATTATGGTCGAGGTTGTCCTCATACCGGCCTTATGTGCTTTTTTGACGATTCTAATCCAGTCGTAGGTGGTAATCTTTCTTGGCGCTATTACCTTCCTCACCTCCTCATCCAGGACCTCAGCGGCAGTGCCCGGGAAGGTATTGTGGCCGACATCCTTGAGCATCTCGATGAAGTCTTCTTCGGTCACGTTAAGGGTCTTTGCCCCGTAATAAATCTCGAACGGGGAGAAGCAGTGTGTGTGCATGTCCGGCACGGCCTTTTTCACTGTTTTTATGAGTTCTATGTAGAATTTCCCGTCTATATCCGGGTGCATGCCACCCTGCATGCAAACCTCGGTTGCTCCGTTTTCTCTGGCTTCTATCGTTTTTTGGGCAATCTCCTCCATGGTCAGGAAATAGGCCCGTTCATCCCCTTCCGGAGCCATAAAATTGCAAAAACCACACCAGACATCGCAAATATTGGTGAAATTAATATTGCGGTTTATGACATACGTGACAACATCTCCGACATCCTCTTTTCTTACTTCATCGGCAGCAATAGCCAGAAGCGATATCTCGTCCGCATCCTGCATGTTGAAAAGATGCTCACCTTCTTCTACCGAAACCTCCTGCCCTACCAGGGCCTTGTTGACTATCTGAGCCGTTCTTCCGTTCACTCTCGACAGAAGGGAATCAAGACCGAGACTTCTATTTTCTTCTATTTTCTCCACTATATCCTTAAGCTCTTCCATTTTCCTCTCCTTGGGTCTTAGATGGATTGGTCGGGGATACGTAGCCGTAATCATCCACAAAACCGTTCACCCGCTCCAAAACGCTGGTACTCAGGAATTCCTCCCCAATAAATTCCGGGTATACCGGTAACCTTTCTTTCAGGATAAAACCAAGCTCTTTAAGCTCCTTCTCCATCCTCTCCACCTGGGGCCAGGGAGCCTCCGGGTTAACGTAATCGATTGTGATAGGCGAAACTCCACCCAGGTCGTTGGCCCCGGCAAAAATAAAAAGAGAAAAGGTCCTTGAATTTAAATTGGGGGGAATCTGTACATTCATTCTTTCCCCGAATAAAAGCCGGGCGATGGCCACGGTTTTGAGCATATCCAGGAATTCCGGGGAGAGGTGTCTTTCCATCAATATTCCTGGCTTAGGGCTGAAGTTCTGAATAATTATCTCCTGAATATGTCCGTACTCATCCGAAAGTTTCTTTATAGCAATTAACGAATCCACCCTCTCTTCATGAGTTTCCCCTATGCCCACCAGTATCCCGGAGGTCCAGGGGATCCTCAACTCCCCGGCATATTCGGTTGTCCTGATTCTAAGCTTGGGCACCTTATCCGGTGAACGGTAGTGTGCCTCGCCCTTCTTGAGAAGCCTGGTGCTTATTGTTTCGAGCATCAGTCCCTGGCTTGCATTCCATTCTTTGAGTGCGGCCAATTCGTCCCTATTTGCCACACCCATATTCGTATGGGGAAATATATTTTCCTTGAGACCGGCCTCGGACATCGCTACCAGGTATTCGGCTGTGGTTTTATAACCGATTTTAGATAGGGCGTCGCGATAAACCGGGTATTTAAGCTCCGGCTTGTCGCCGGTCACGAAGAGAAGCTCGGTGCATCCGAGCCTAGCTCCTTCCTTGGCAGTGTTAAGAACCTCATCCGGAGGTATGAATAGCTCACCCTCTTCCGGTTCAATCTTGAAGGTGCAATAGCCGCAGTGGTCGCGGCAGAGACGGGTAAGGGGAACAAACACGTTTTTGGAGAAGGTTATAGTATTCCCTTTACCCTTTTCCCTGACCCGGGATGCGGCATAGAGCAAGAAGGGGATTTCCTGGTTATCCAGTTCCAGGAGAAAAAGGGCGTCTTCTTTGTCTATTGTCTCGCCATAAACGGCTTTATCTATTATTTTTTCCAGCCGCGAGGACGGAATCTTTAACGGGTTCGGCGAAATGCCGAATGAGCCGAACGCTCCTCTTAACCTGCCTGAGCCAAGTAAACCTTCCGTCTCGCTTACATAGTTATTCATCATTTTAATTTTTTTCTCTTTTAGATGTGCACTTTAAACGGTTTTTTTAATGCCGAGATTCACTTATATTCGCATAAGTAGATGGTCTTTGTCAAGTCCTTTGGCTGTTCCAACTTGGTCTTTTTGCCCTCGGAATAAGCGCCTGGTTACTTGACATCTATACCACGCTACATTTTACTTAACCGGGGCCAACCAAATGGCTTTTCGGGATCGGTTTCACATTCTATCAAATAAAAGGCGTTTCACTAAAGGAGCAATAAATGGCGTATGAGTTAGAGCGTTCCGTAGCTATGGAGGCGGTGCTCAAGGCATCGAGGTTGTGTCAGTCGGTAAGGGCTTCGCTAGTGTCCGAGGAGACCATAGCCAAGAAGGACAAGTCTCCGGTCACCGTAGCCGATTTCGGTGCTCAGGCGGTAATAAGCCTAGAACTCAGGAAGGCTTTTTCTGACGACCCCATAATGGCGGAGGAAGACGCTGCTACCCTTCGAGCGCCTCAGGCGAAGGTCATAAAGGAGAAGGTTCTCGAGCATGTGGACGCGATGATTCCCGGTTTGGGGGAAGATGTGGCAGTGTCGGCAATTGACTACGGCAGTCATGCAGGCGGTTCACAGGGTCGATTTTGGACAATTGACCCTATTGACGGAACCAAAGGGTTTTTACGGGGAGAGCAATACGCAGTGGCCCTTGCCCTCATCGAAGACGGAAGGGTGGTTCTCGGGGTGCTGGGATGCCCCAACTTTCCTGTAGACCCAAATAATCCGGAAGGGGCTAAGGGTTGTCTCTTCATAGCCGTCAAGAATCAGGGAGCGATGATGCGTTCATTAGGCCACTCTATGGAAACTGCTATTAGGGTAACACAAATCGACGATCCCTCTATTGCTTCTTTCTGTGAGTCGGTGGAATCCGCTCACTCCTCTCATAGCGATGCGGCGCTCATATCCCAAATACTCGGAGTCACTGCTCCCCCGATTCGTATAGACAGCCAGTGTAAGTATGCCGCTCTGGCCCGGGGCGACGCATCTATTTACATGAGGCTTCCTACCAGTAATGACTATGCGGAAAAGATTTGGGACCATGCCGCCGGCTGGATTATAGTGAAGGAAGCGGGAGGAGAGGTTACGGATGCCTACGGTAAGCCGCTCGATTTTTCGTTAGGGCGGGAACTACGGCATAACACCGGTGTCCTGGGGACTAACGGCAAGCTTCACCCTAGGGTAGTGGATGCGGTCAGGCGGGTTTTGGAATCTAAGGTGTGAAAAAAGGTATAGATTCAAAACTCATGCAGAGTCATACTTGCTCCAAATAAGAGATTGCTTCGCCGCGAAAAGAAAGGATAGGATTTTTTGAGGTGTTCGCCCTTCGACTCCGCTCAGGACGAACGGGTCTTTTATTCCTGATTAACAGCGGATGCGCGCATCCGCTCATCCTGAGCCCCGTCGAAGGATGCCAATGTACTTATTCGGAACCCTATCCATCTTGTCGAAGGAATAGATTCCACGACCGAAGCAATCCCTCTTTCCAGGACTAATGTTATCAGGGCTTACATAACAAACATAAAGAAGGCAATCTGATTTGGAATTAGGATTTTTATCCGTCTAAAAGTCTCATTTCGCAGGGATGAGTTTTTAATTTCTGACACTGCTGTCCAAAATAATTAGAAACCAAAGGTTCATAATAGTCAAACAAGGCCTTTAGATAAATAAAAACGTCTTTTTAAAGTCAGGTCACACTCTTTCATACTTGCTATGTAAGCGCCATCCTAATCCTATTTGCTGAAATGGCCTTTAACCCTATTCACCCTTCGTCTCCGCTCCAGGGTGAAGGGCATGGTATTGCTGTGAGTTTTAGATCTGCCTTCATGGTGAGCGCTTCGGCAAGCTCAGCATAAACTCAGTCAAACCTTCATGGTGAGCGGAGTCGAACCATGAGCCTTTCGACGTAGTTTATGCTGAGGAATCGAGGCACACAAGATAAACTCCATCGAACCATAGACAATTAGTCAAGACCCTAACCTTCACCCAGGAATGGGGAATGAGTTAGGAGGTTAATGCGTTCCTCCCCTTTCCAACGGGGAATTAAAGAGGGTGTTAGGACGGGGACCTGGGTTACTTCTTCTTCGTTCGTATTTGAAGTCCTTAGATTGCCATCGGGGCGACTCTGACAACCAATCTCTTATTTTGGACAGGTTTTAATTTCTGATTATTTTGAACAGTGGTGTTCAAAAAGCCTAATCAAAAAGCCTAATCAAGTTGAGATGGTTTGCAATGTCGTTTATAATAACTTTTGCCTAGTTCTGATTCTCCAGACGTTACTTCTCTCAAGCTAGTTCTCCGGGGAATTTCACTATCCTCGCAGCAAATCGAAAAAGGAGAGAGATCATGGGTGATTTTCACCAAGCCGAAGTTATTTCCACATTACACAGGCTGAAGAAGGATAACGTCGAAAAGTTAGAAGAAGAGTTGAAGGAGGATTCTGAACTCCGTCCGATTGCGCTTGTTCTTCCGTGTCTTTATTCGGAGTTACAGGGACAGGCTTTAAAAAACATCTTAGAGGATTTGAAGAATGTAGATTATCTTAGTGAAATAGTGATAACCCTGGGAAGGGCAAGCGAGCCGGAGTTCAAACATGCCAAGGATTTTTTCTCCATCCTTCCTCATAGGGTGAAGATAATATGGGATGACGGCGAAGGGGTACGCTCTCTTTTCCGACTATTAGAGAGAAACGGGCTCTACACCGGTGAACCGGGAAAGGGAAGGGCAGCCTGGATCGCATATGGATACGTGCTGGCGGAAGAATCCAGCGAGGTCATAGTACTACATGACTGTGACATTATTACCTACAGCAGAGAACTCCTGGCCAGGTTGTGTTATCCGGTTGCAAACTCGAACCTGGATTTTGAATTTTGTAAAGGCTACTATTCAAGGGTAACCGACCGAATGTACGGCCGGGTAACCAGACTCTTTATCACACCGATCATAAGGGCGTTGAAGAAGATCTTGGGGCATCTTCCCTTTCTGGTGTATTTGGACAGCTTCAGATATCCGCTTGCCGGCGAATTCTCGATGAAAGCGGACCTGGCCAGGGTAAACCGTATCCCTTCCGATTGGGGATTGGAAGTGGGGATGCTCGCCGAGGTTTTCAGGAATGTTTCCCCGAAGCGCATATGCCAGGTCGATCTTTGTGACAACTACGAGCATAAACACCAGAGTTTGTCCACCGATGACCCCCAGGGCGGGCTTCTAAAGATGTGCATAGATATATCGAAATCACTTTTCAGGACGCTAGCCGCGGAGGGAGTAGTTTTCTCCGAAGGATTTTTTAACACCTTGGTTGTAACCTATCTGAGAACGGCACAGGATGCTATAAAGGTGTATAGCGACGATGCGGCGATAAACAGCCTCTATTTTGATAGACATGAAGAAGCAGTCGCTGTAGAGACATTCGTTAAAGGAATAAGGATAGCTAGCAAGAGTTTCTTCGAAGACCCGCTTGGTGCTCCACTCATACCAAACTGGAACAGGGTAACTTCGGCCATACCCGATTTTCTCGATCAACTAAAACAGGTAGTAGATGAGGATAATGCCCAGTGATTTTCTGGTCTTCACCGATTTGGACGGGACACTCCTTGATTACCGCTCTTACTCTTTTGAAGCGGCGATACCGGCGCTTCGACTTATCGGCTCAAAAAACATCCCTCTCATAATATGCACCAGCAAGACCAGGGCGGAAATAGAGCATTATAGAAAGATGCTTGGCACCCATGAGCCTTTCATCTCGGAGAACGGCGGAGCTATATTTATTCCCGGCTCATACTTTCCTTACGACTTCGACTATGACAAAGAGGTGGATGGCTACAAGATTATCGAACTTGGAACCCCTCATAAAACATTGATCGAGGGTTTAAACTCGATAAAAAAAGACACAGGAGTCAATCTCAAAGGTTTATCGGAGATGACAGTTGAAGAACTCTCGCAGGTCACTGGCCTGAGTAGGGAACAGGCTGAACTAGCCAGAAAACGTGAATACGATGAGCCTTTTATCGTGTACGGAGATGAGGGGGATAATGAGCGGGTGAAAAAAGAGATAACCAGAAGGGGATTTAGGCATACTGAGGGTGGGCTATTCCAACACATCATGGGTGAGAACGATAAAGGCGGGGCTGTTAAGACTCTCATCGATGTTTTCAAGGTAAAGTTCTCCGGGCTAAAAACTATAGGTATAGGGGACAGTCTTAATGACCTCCCTATGCTTGAAGCGGTCGATATTCCTATATTGGTTCAAAAGCCGGGTGGCGGATACGATTCGAGGATAAAACTGGATAATCTGGTTTTTGCCCATGGAATAGGTCCGGAGGGTTGGAATAATGCCATTTTAAATTTGTTGGAGAATTAGAAATGTATCAGCGGCGAATTAACATTTATTAGCACAAATGAAAGAGTGGAACCCGGTTTTTTGAACATCGGACCAATACCGTCCCCGCTAATGATCGCTTAAGTTTGAGGTTGCTGGTGCAAGTGCAGATACCCGGCGGCCTAGCTGGAATCCCTTGATCCATCAGTGGCTGATTCGGTTAAATGGGAAGATTGATTTCTTTTCCTGCTTCGGAGGATTTATAAGCCGCGACTATTATCTCCAGTGCGGCACGTGCGTCCCTTCCGGTTATCGCCGGCTCCCTACCTTCGATTATGGACGTTATGAATTCATCTATCAGTCTATCCACATCTACCCTCCACCAGTTTACCGATTCGGTTTTTTCCTGGTCGAAGATCTTGAAGTCATGATAGGGTTTATCCACGATCATGGCCTTTTTTGAGCCCAGTATCTCAAATTTGGCATCTAGATGGGTGGGAAAACCCAGTGGATTTACCCAGCCCGCCGAAATCGTCCCGATGATTCCTCCCTCAAACTCAATAAATACGGTGCCGAAATCGTCTACCGGAATTTCCGTGTGAACCCTTCTTCCTATCTCTGCATAAACCTTCTTTGCCGGTCTCCCAACCAGCCACATTAGCCCGAAGACGGCATGTATTCCGATGTCGGCAAATCCGCCAAACCCGGCCTTTTCTTCGTCCAGGAACCAGGAGGTATTGAGCCCCTTTATTACCGTGGGAATTTTTCCATACTTGGTAGCATTCAGGTGGTATACATCTCCAAACTCGCCGCTTTCTATCATCTCCTTCATCCGGATAACGCCCAGTTGATAGGGAGGGTTGAACGGGACCATCAGCTTAACATTGCTGTCTTCGGCGATGGATATTATCTCATCTGCTTCTTCGAGATTTGTGGCAATAGGCTTATCGCACAGGATATCGACACCCCTCGGCGCCACTTTTTTGACAACCTCCAGGTGTCTTGACGGTTCCGTGCCGATATAAACAGCGTTTAATCCTTCTTCCTTGGTAAGCATCTCGTCCAAGTCTTCATAGTATCTGGCCTTAAACCTCTCCGCATCTTTTTTGGCTAAATCCCTGTTTATCCCGATCGCCGCTATAGAGTTTAGTACCACTTCTTTGTGGCTGGCGATGGTGGGAGCATAACGAAGGATGTGCGGATGGTCGTAGCCTATTATTCCGAACCTAAGCATGACTAATGCACCTCCATTTAGCCTCGGGCCCGGTTTCTCTCTTGAAGGGATAAGAGAGAAACACCAATAGCCGAGTCTAGTTGATTCTTACTGGCTTTCCCTTTTCTGCAGATTTCAGGGCCGATACGATAACCTTGAGCGCTTTACTGGCGTCTTCATCGGTTATTCTGGGTTTTGCGTCGTTCTCTACGCAGTCGAGAAAATGCTCGATTTCTCTCGTGAAAACGTGGGGCATCGAAGATAACATCGTGGAGAACCGAGGTATGGACACACTATCTCCGACGATTACCGCAGGACTCGAATCCTTGTCGCTATATTGAATTTTTCCTTTCGTTCCGATTACCTCGGTTGAACAGTAAAAAGGGGCATACTCTTTGGGATGCGCCCAGCTCACTTCTATCACCGCTTGCTTGCCACCCTCAAACCTTACCAGCATGACCCCAAAGTCATAACAACCGTAAGCCCTGGCCTCCTCTCTTAAGCTTTTAAACTTGGAGAAGACCTCGACCGGTTCCTCCTCCAAAAACCACCGGCAGAGGTCGGCGACGTGTATTCCCAGGTCGACAATCACCCCGCCGTTTTCCCTTTTCCAATGCCAGTCATCCTTGGGAAAGCCCACCCAGGAGCGTTCGCTTCGCCTCACGCTAATCGGCTCTCCTATTCTTCCGGCGGAAATTGCGTCCTTGATCTGCACCCACCGGTCATCAAATCGTCTGGTGTGCCCGATGAAGAGCCCTTTTCCGTTTGCCCTGGAGGCTTCGAGCATTCTCTTCGAATCGGCCAGTGTCGTTGCAATCGGCTTTTCACAGATTACGTGTTTTCCGCTCTCCAGGGATTTTATAGCCATCTCTGCGTGCAGGTGGCTGGGCGTGCATATATCCACTATGTCTATATCGCCGTTCTTGAGGAGTTGCCGAAAGTCCCGGTAATACTCGTCGGCTCCTAATTCCTCGGATGCTTTTTTGGCCCTTTCTTCGACTATATCGCACGTGGCTACTACATTTGCCCGGCGGATATTCTTCCAGGCGTGTTTATGGGCCAGGTTATAAATATTTCCATTTCCGATGATGCCGACATGAAATTCTTTTTCCATTTTTAATTGGTCCTCCTTTTGGGGAATTACTGATAAATATCCAAGCGCCCTAAACGAGGGTGTGGATTCTTAGCCGGCCCGAATCTTCCGGCCTCTACAGGTCCTCGTTTTTGGTGGCGAGAAAATCTACCTTGTTTACCCTGGTGATTTCCTCGAGGAGCGCCAACGCTTCCGGAGTAGCGTAATCTTCCTTGAGGTAGCGATAGTTACTTCCATAGTCGAGGACGTCAACTCGGTTAAATTTTTTCCCAGCGAAGTGTTTTTCCGCGATTGACCGGATCATCTCGTGAACGCCGGTGCCGTCCTGTGCGCGGGATTTCTGCCGGTAGGCAATTTCTCGGGGAATGCCTTTCCGTAGCGCCAGTTCTCTATGAACAAGCTTTCTGTATTTGTCGTCCGCATCTTTTATCTTTAGATTGGGAGCTATTCTCATGGCTGTTCTGATTACTTCTCTGTCTAAGAATGGTGCTCTTAACTCGATCGAATGGGCCATGGCCATCCGGTCTTCCCGCTCGAGCGTGTCCAGATATAGCTTTTCGATGTCGTCCCCGAGCCGGTCGGGTAGAGCCAGATGACCCTTCTCTCTCACCACGTCGTTGTACCAGGAATATCCGGCGAATAGTTCATCGGCGGCCTGTCCGGTAAACATGACTTTATGGTTATCTTCTCTGCACATCTTTGCGGCAATGTACATCGGTATCGCCGCTTCAACCTGAATTAGGCCGTTTAACTCGATTGCTTCGATGATCTCCGGGAGCAGGCTCTCTATGAGCTCCTCGGTAAGATATTCGAGCTTGATGTTCAATCCCAGCTCTTTTGCCGACCTTAATGCCATCTCTACATCTCCGCCCCCTTTTGCCCCGACGGAGTAACAGGTAACCTTGCAGCCGGCTAGTTGAACCGCTCTACTCACCAGTACGCTGTCGATGCCGCCGGAGAATAGCACCCCTACTCGGTCAAGCCCGGCTACCCTTTTTTCGACGGCCCGGTCGAATGCTGCCTGATAAGCTTCCAGGGCTTCTTCCATATCATTAATCTCGATGGGAGGTTTCTCTATCTCGTAACCGGTTTCGATCCTTATTCTCTCCGAGACCTCCAGTATTTTCCCCGGAGGCAATCTTTTTATGATTCCCTCTCCGGAGGTTATGGCTTTTCTCTCCGAGGCAAAATAGAAGGGGAGGCTGTCAGTAAAATAGATGGGTTTTTTCCCGACCGGGTCCCTTGCCAACGCCAGGGATTTTCCGTCGGTTACGGCGAAAGCGTACATTCCGTCTAGGAGGGGCATCGCTTTCCTGACTGCGTCGAGGAGATTACACTCATAAAAATATTCTATTAGATGGAGGAGAACTTCGCTATCGCTGTCACTACCCATTTCCCGGTCAGCGAGTAGTTCTCTTAGTTCCCGGTGATTGTATATTTCTCCGTTGTGAACTAGGGTGAGTTTATCTCCCTTTATCGGCTGTACACCTTTCTCACCTCCAACTATCTCCAGCCTCGATTGGCCAAGAGATATAGGTCCTTCATCCCTAATTCCTTTAAGATCATTAATATTCTTGGCCTGCCATATGTTTTCATTGAGGTAGACTCCAACTTGGTCGGGACCTCTATGTCGGATCCTGGACAGCATGTCCAATGTAACACTTATGGGTCCGTCTCTATGATCCATAAAACCGCATATTCCACACATTTTTTAATCTCCTTTCATTAGTTTTTTTATCTTATCTGTAACAAAAAAAGTATTTTCTGAAGAAGGTTTTCTCTTCATGGTCGTGTTCAATCTAGAATATTTGGGCTTTATAAGGATTTAGCTAATCTGAGATTTAAGCTATAGTTATAGCCATTTTAACAAATTAGCCAGTATAAATCAAGTTTTTCTGGTAAATATCAGCAATAACATATATATAAAATATATAATTTATATAAGAGAAGACTGAATAATCTGACGCTAAGCTACCGTCGATAGGTAGTTATGTTTATCTTAAGTCTAGTTTCATCTCTTTTCATTTTCACAGAGAGACCTGAAGAGAGTTAATCTCTTCTGCCATCCTATGATTGACAAAGGTCAAAAAAAATTTGTGACCGCTTGGCCCGTTTGTTATAATCTAGGACTATGGAATTAGCGAAATTGCGTAGAGATGCTATCGCTATATTCCACGCTGGTCTCAAGGCTGTAGACCCAGTTGTAGCGGTTAAGCAGCATCTTAACTACCTAGATGGCAGACTGGAAATCCAGGGCTGCACCTACGACCTATCCGAATTCGAGAATGTCTATGTAGTTGGAATGGGTAAAGCCTCCGCATCGATGGCCCGGGCAACCGAAGACCTGTTGGGTGAGCGCTGTACGGACGGAATTATCAACGTCAAACATGGTCACTCCGTCCCGCTTGAGATAATCAAAATCAACGAAGCCGGCCATCCTATACCAGACCGAGCGGGTTTAATGGGAACGGAACGGATTATCGAGTTGCTAGAGCAGACCGGAGAGAAAGACCTGGTTTTATGCTTGATCTCCGGAGGAGGTTCGGCGCTTCTCCCCGCTCCGTATGAGGGTTTGACCCTCGAAGACAAACAACAGACGACCAGGGTGCTCTTGGAGAGCGGAGCCAATATTCATGAGATTAACGCCTTAAGAAAACATATCTCCCGGGTCAAGGGCGGTCGGTTGGCCAGAATTGCTTATCCCTCCACTTTAATCTCTCTGATTTTATCCGACGTGATCGGCGATAACCTGGACAGCATAGCCTCGGGACCGACCGTTCCGGATAGCAGCACCTTTGAGGATTGTCTTCGTATAATCGATAAATACGGCATAAGAGAGAGAATCCCCCGCTCGGTACTCTTGTTTCTGGAGAGGGGAATGCGGGGAGAGATTGAAGAGACCCCTAAGACGGATGACCCGGTTTTCACCAAAACCGGTAATTTCATAATTGGAAGTAACATACTCGCGGTCGGGGCGGCCAAGGAGAAGGCGGATGAGCTTGGGTACAACAGCCTCATTCTATCCAGCTTCGTCGAAGGGGAGACCAGAGAAGTAGCCAAAGTGCACTCGGCCATTGCCAAGGAGATAATCAGTACAGACAACCCGGTGTCCAAGCCGGCCTGTGTAATTTCCGGCGGTGAGACCACGGTTACTATTCGAGGAAAGGGATTGGGGGGACGTAATCAGGAATTTTCTCTGGCGGCGGCGATTGATATCGACGGCCTGGAGAATGTGGTGATATTGAGCGGCGGTACCGATGGGACAGACGGCCCGACTGATGCTGCTGGCGCAATTGCCGATGGAACGTCTTTACGAAGGGCTATAGAGTTAAATCTCAGAGCGGATGATCATCTCCGGGAAAACGACTCCTATCATTTTTTTCAGAAACTGGGAGACCTGCTCATTACCGGACCGACCCGTACCAACGTGATGGACCTCCGCCTGGTTTTGGTGGCTTAGGGTTCGGATATTTGTTAAGTGTAAGGAATGATAATGCCAAGGACTAAGATCGTATGCACCATAGGCCCCGCTTCCAGCTCGCCAGAGATTCTAGAGCAGTTGATAAAAGCGGGCATGAACGTGGCCCGATTAAATTTCTCCCATGGAACGAGGTCTGAACATGGGAGGGTAATTCTGCACATTAGAAGGATTGCCCGGAGGCTCGGCTGCCCCGTGGCTATACTTCAAGACCTGGCCGGCCCTAAAATAAGAATCGGGGAAATTGAAAATGGGGTTGTAACACTGGAATCGGGAGGGTTATTTACCCTCACCAACCGTCGGGTGCTTGGAGATGAAAAAGTGGTTTCGATCAACTACCCCAGC
>FWPU01002455.1_pt1 | contig 51294 bp, 42 predicted proteins | sample 2228361 | NCBI WGS metagenome assembly FWPU01 (sample SAMEA103939777, study PRJEB20133) | metagenome | reverse complement strand
GTTCGACAAGGTCAAGGCCGAACACGGCAACCCGGACATCCTGGTCAACAACGCCGGCATCACGCGCGACGGCGTCTTCCGCAAGATGTCGGTCGAAGACTGGCGCGCGGTGATCGATACGAACCTCAACAGCGTGTTCAATGTGACCAAGCAGGTGATCGACGGCATGCTCGACAAGGGGTGGGGCCGGATCATCAACATCAGCTCGGTCAACGGCGAAAAGGGGCAGTTCGGTCAGACCAACTACTCGGCCGCCAAGGCGGGCATGCACGGATTCACGATGGCACTCGCGCAGGAAGTCGCGGCGAAAGGCGTTACGGTCAATACCGTATCGCCCGGCTATATCGCGACCGACATGGTGCTTGCCGTGCGCGAGGACGTGCGCGAAAGGATCATTCAGTCGATTCCCGTCAAGCGGCTCGGGCGTGCCGAAGAGATCGGCTCGATCGTTGGCTGGCTGACCACCGACGACGCCGCATTCACCACGGGTGCCGATTTCCCCATCAACGGCGGCCTGCACATGGGGTGAGGCCGGGGTTTCGATGGCCATGCCTGCGCATGGCCATCGCCGGCCGAACCGGCGCCGCATGCAAAGCGGCGCCGTGGACCGAGCGAGCGCGGCTTACGCGCCGCATCAGCGGCGTCTGCCACGTTGCGTCGCGCAAGGGTTTCGGAGCCGGTGCGGGCGTTCGGCTAAAATGCGCGCGCTCTCAAGCATTTGGCGCGACCCGTCGAGAGCACTGAACGCCCCTGCCGTGGCGCGCGGCAACACCGCGCGCGGCGCAGCATCGTGAAGGGAAAAACGCAGCATGGCCGCCGGACTCCGCCTCATCAAGAAGTACCCCAACCGCCGTCTGTACGACACGCAGACGAGCACCTACATCACGCTTGCGGACGTCAAACAGCTCGTGCTGGAGCACGAGAACTTCCAGGTGGTCGACGCTAAGAGCGGCGAGGACCTGACGCGCCAGATCCTGCTGCAGATCATCCTCGAGGAGGAATCGGGCGGCGTGCCGATGTTCTCGGCGCAGATGCTGGCGCAGATCATCCGCTTCTACGGCAACGCGATGCAGGGGATCATGGGTTCGTATCTGGAGAAGAACATCCAGGCCTTTATCGACATCCAGGCCAAGCTGCAGGAACAGAGCAAGGCGTTCTACGAGTCGAACAAGATCGGACCCGAGATGTGGACGCAGTTCGTCAACATGCAGGCGCCGATGATCCAGTCGATGATGACGAACTACATCGAGCAGTCGAAGAACCTGTTCGTGCAGATGCAGGAGAACATGCAGAACCAGGCGCGTTCGATGTTCACTGGCTTCCCGTTCCAGCCGCCGACCGAGAAGAAGTGACGGCCGCTTGAGCGGCGCGTGACGGCAGCGCCCATGATCTCGCGCTGCGCGCGGCGATGATCCGCTCGTAGGTGCGCGGCGCCGCGATCGCGGCCGCCGGTCCCCGCGAAGCGGGCTGCAACCGCCATTTCTTTCGTTCGATGACCACCGTCGCCAAGGCGCGTCCTGCCGGTCCGGCGAAATTGCCGACCGTCGGCATCGTGTCGCTCGGCTGCCCGAAGGCGCTGGTCGACTCGGAGCGCATCGTCACGCAACTGCGCGCCGAGGGTTACGCACTTTCCGGCAGCTACGCGGGCGCCGATCTGGTCATCGTCAACACCTGCGGCTTCATCGACGCGGCCGTACGGGAGTCGCTTGACGCGATCGGCGAGGCGCTTGCTGAAAACGGCAGGGTGATCGTCACCGGCTGTCTCGGAGTCAAGACCGAGGGCGGAGAGAATCTGGTCGCAAAGACGCATCCAAAGGTGCTCGCGGTCACCGGGCCCCACGCGACCGACGAGGTGCTGCGGCACGTTCACGCGCATCTGCCGAAGCCGCACGATCCGTTCACCGATCTGCTGCCGCCGGCCGGTATCAAGCTGACGCCTAAACACTACGCGTACCTGAAGATCTCCGAGGGCTGCAACCACCGCTGCACCTTCTGCATCATCCCGTCGCTGCGCGGCGAGCTCGTTTCGCGGCCGATCGGGGAAGTGATGCGCGAGGCGGAGAACCTGGTCAAGCAGGGCGTGCGGGAGCTGCTCGTGATCTCGCAGGACACGAGCGCGTACGGCGTGGACGCGAAGTACAAGCTCGACTTCGTGCGCGGCCGCGCGGTGAGGACCCGGATGACCGAGCTGGTGCGCGAGCTGGGTCGGCTCGGCGTATGGATCCGGCTGCACTACGTCTACCCGTATCCGCACGTCGACGAGATCGTTCCGCTGATGGCCGAAGGCAAGTTGCTGCCGTATCTGGACGTCCCGTTCCAGCACGCGCATCCGCGCATCCTCAAGCTGATGAAGCGTCCCGCCTCGGGCGAAGCGAACATCGAACGCATCCGCGCGTGGCGCTCGATCTGCCCGGAACTGACCATCCGCTCCACCTTCATTGCGGGTTTCCCGGGCGAAAGCGAGGCGGAGTTCGAGTACTTGCTCGACTTCCTGCGCGAGGCGCAGCTGGACCGCGTCGGCTGCTTCGCGTATTCGCCGGTCGAAGGCGCCGCCGCGAACGAACTGCCCGGCATGCTGCCCGCGGAAGTGCGTGAGGAGCGCCGGGCGCGCTTCATGGCCGTGCAGGCGGAGATCTCGCGCGCGCGGCTGGCGCGCAAGGTCGGCACGGCCCAGCGCGTGCTGATCGACGAGGTCGGGCCGACGGTGGCGGTCGGTCGCTCCAGCGCCGACGCGCCCGAGATCGACGGACTCGTTTACGTGAAGACGCGCAGGAAGCTCGCGGTCGGCGAATTCGTCGACGTTCGAATCACCGCCGCCGAAGAACACGACCTGCACGGGGTGCCCGCGTGAAGCACCGACGGCTCGGTGGGCGCGGTGCGGGTGTCCTCGCCGAAATGGGGCTCACGCCCCGCGCGACGCGGCGGCGGATCGAATCGCCGCACGCAACGGCACCGGTCGGGCGACGCTACGGCTTTGCTTAGCGATCAGCGGCGCGAACCGAGCACCGCGCCGCCGACGATCAGCGCGGCGGCAAGCGCGGCCGTCCAACCGAGTCGGCCGAGCCCGGTGGCGATCAGCAGCAGCGTGGACAGCAGCGGCGTCAGGAACGACAGCGCGCCGATCGCGCGCGCATCGCCGCGCTTCAGCGCCGCGTCCCACAGGAAGAACGCCGCGCCCATCGGCCCGAGCGAGAGCGCACCGATCAGCAGCCACTCGCGCGCCGAAGGAACGTAGGGTGGCTCGAGTGCGACGTGCGCGCCGAGCGCGAGCAGCCCCGAAACGACGCAAAACAACCCGACCGCCGCGGTCGGAAACGGCGCAACGCGCCGCGTCAGCAGCGAATACGTGGACCAGACGAGCGCCGAGCCGAGCGCGAGCAGATAGCCGTCCCAGTGTTCGGTCGACAGCGTCCAGCGCCCGCCGGTGATGACGAGCGCCGCACCCGCGAAGCCGAGCGTTGCGGCGATCACGTGCCGCGCGCTCAGCCTCACCCCGCGCAGCAGCAGCGGTGCGAGCAGCACGATCAGCAGCGGCCACAGGTAGTTGACCAAGTTCGCCTCGACCGCCGGCGCGCGGCGCAGCGCCAGGAACAGCAGCAGGTGAAAGCCGAGCAGCCCGCACACGCCCAGTGCGAGGGTGGCGGGCGGCACGCGCCACCGGCGCCAGGTCGGCGCAGCGATCAGGCCGGCGCCGGTCAGCGACAGTCCGAGGAGCAGGAAGGGCGGTACCGATCGCAACCCGACCGCGAGCGCGGCGAGCAGGCTCCACAGGACGATGGCACCGAGGGCGAGGAGGGTCGCAGGCACGAGGCGCGCCAGTTTACGCACCGGAGCCGGGTTCTGCGGCGCGCCCGGTGCTAACCTGCCACGTCAGCGTGGGCGGCCTCGCGCCGCGGGGAATGCGGTTCATCAGAACGGAGAACGTATGGGCAGGGACGTGGTGATCGTGAGCGGCGTGCGCACGGCGATCGGCGATTTCGGCGGCGCGCTGAAGGACGTGGCGCCGACGCAGCTCGGGGCGACCTGCGTGAAGGAAGCGCTGGCGCGCGCCCGCGTCGAAGGCGGAGAGGTCGGCCATGTCGTGTTCGGCAACGTGGTGCACACCGAGCCGCGCGACATGTACCTGGCGCGCGTGGCCGCGCTCGACGGCGGCGTGCGCGATCACGTGCCCTGCCTGACGCTCAATCGCCTGTGCGGCAGCGGGCTGCAGGCAATCGTCTCGGCGTCGCAGTCGATTCTGCTCGGCGACTGCGACATCGCGCTGGCGGGCGGCGCAGAGAGCATGTCGCGCGCGCCATACGCGATGCCGAGCGGCCGCTGGGGCCAGCGCATGGGCGACGCAAAGGTCGTCGACATGATGGTCGCCGCGCTGCACGACCCGTTTTACAACATCCACATGGGGGTCACCGCGGAGAACGTCGCGGCCCAATGGGGCATCACACGCGAGGAGCAGGATCGCCTCGCGGTCGAAAGCCACAAGCGCGCGTCGGCGGCGATCAAGGAAGGGCGCTTCAAGAGCCAGATCGTGCCGATCGTCACGAAAGGCAAGAAGGGCGACGTCGTCTTCGATACAGACGAGCATCCGCGCGCCGACGCTTCGCTCGAGGACATGGCGAAGCTCAAGCCTGTGTTCGAGAAAGAGAACGGCACGGTCACCGCGGGCAATGCCTCCGGAATCAACGACGGTGCGGCCGCACTCGTGCTGATGGAGCGCGCCACGGCCGAGAAGCGCGGCGCCAAGCCGCTCGGGCGGCTCGTCGCCTACGCGCATGCCGGCGTCGATCCGAAGTACATGGGCATCGGCCCCGTGCCCGCGTCGCGTGCGGCGCTCGAGCGGGCAGGTCTGACGATCGACCGGATGGACGTCATCGAGGCGAACGAAGCCTTCGCCGCGCAGGCCTGCGCCGTGACCAAGGACCTGAAGGCGGACCCCGCGAAGGTCAACCCGAACGGCAGCGGCATCTCGCTCGGCCACCCGATCGGCGCCACCGGCGCGATCATCACGGTCAAGGCGCTGTACGAACTGCGGCGCATCGGCGGCCGCTATGCGCTGGTGACGATGTGCATCGGCGGCGGGCAGGGCATCGCGGCGATTTTCGAGCGCGTGTAGGTTCGTTCGAGCGCGGCCGAGCGGCGAAGCGATGCCGGAAGTCTTTCGCTGGGGCGGGTTCCGGTTCTTCTTCTATTCGAACGAGGGAAGCCCGCGCGAGCGTTGCCACGTGCACGTCGAACATGCCGATGGCGAAGCGAAGGTATGGCTCGATCCCGAGATCCGCCTGGCTTCGAGCTTCGGATTGAGCAGCCGGCAACTCGGCACTATTCTTGCCGTCGTACGGGAACGTGAGGCACGGATCCGGGAGAAATGGGATGAATACTTCGGCGAGTAGCGTCGCGTCTGCGGTTCACTTCACCGACACCGACATGCTGGTCGAGCTGGCGGACGGCCGCGCCATCCGGGTTCCGCTGGCCTGGTTCCCGCGCCTGCTCAACGCGACGCCTGAGCAGCGCGGCAAGGTGCGGATCAGCAAGTCGGGCGCGGGCTTGCACTGGGACGAACTCGACGAAGACATCAGCGTCGCCGGTCTGCTGGCCGGGCGGCCGGACATGAGCGCGAGACGGTCGTTGGCGTCGGCTTGACCGGACGACGATAGCCTCAGCTCACTTCGCGCGCGTCGTTCAGCCGAAGCCAGCCCTTGACCACGCGGTAGATCGCCCAGATCCAGACGGCCAGCAGGATCAGGAAGCCGACGCCCACGAGCGCCAACACGACGCCGACGACGGTCCACGCGATCCCCCACCAGAAGGTGCGGATTTGCCAGGCGAAGTGGCTTTCGAGCCAGGTGCCGCGCACGTCGTCGCGCTTGACGTACGCGATGACCACGCCCGCGATCGCCGTGATGCCGTACAGGAACGACAGCGCGTACAGCACGTAGACGACGAGCGCCACGTTCTTCGTCTTCTGGATGACTTCGTCGGCAACCGGCGTCTGCATCGATCTGCCCCTCACGAGAACCAGTTGAGCACCCCGTCCAGCGCAGTGTAGTCGAGCGCGTACGTCGCCTGCTCGCGGACGACGGGTTTCGCGCGATACGCGACCGACAAGCCGGCGAGCTTCATCATCTTCAGATCGTTGGCACCGTCGCCGATCGCGATCGCACGGTCGGTCGCGCAGCCCAGGTCGGCGCAGGCGTCGCGCAGCGCCTGCGCCTTGCCGTCGGCGTCGACGATCTCGCCGCCGTGCGGGCCTGTCACGCGGCCGGTGAGCCTGCCGCCGGCGATCTCGATTTCATTCGAGCGCGCGTAGTCGAAGCCGAGTCGTCGCTTCAGCCGATCGGTGAAATAAGAGAAACCGCCGGTGACGAGCAGCGTCTTGAGCCCCGCCGCCTTGCACGCTGCGATCAGCGCCTCGGCCCCGGGATTCAGCCGCAGTCTTTCCTCGTAGACGCGCTCGAGCAGCGCGGCGTCGACGCCGGCCAGCATGGCCACGCGCCGGCGCAGGCTCTCTTTGTAATCGGCGATTTCGCCGCGCATCGCCGCTTCGGTGATGGCTGCGACGTCCTTGCCCTTGCCGGCATACGAGGCGACTTCGTCGAGACTTTCGATGTCGACCAGCGTCGAATCCATGTCGAGCGCGAGCAGCCTGAAGTCGGCGAGCGCAAGTCGCGGCGGCACGATCGCCCAGTCGCACTTCCAGAAGGCGCCGAGCGCGGCCGCGGCCTTGCGCGTATCGGCGTCGTCGCGGATGTCGACGAGGCGCGCGCTGGCGAGTTTGCGCTGCACGCGTCGCGCCAGGCAGGCGACCTTGAACGCATCGACCGCGGCGGTGGGAAGATCGTTCGACTGGATGACCAGGTCCATCGTCACTGCCGCAGTGCCTTGAACACCGCGTGCAACTGCCGGACACGCGCCTCGAGATTCGGCGTCTTCGCATCGATGCGCAACTTGTCCGGACCGGCCATCCGCATCGTCTTCTCGCGCTGGATCAGCGCGATCAACCGCGCCGGATCGACCGGCGGATCCGGAACGAAGGTCAGCACGATCGCTTCGCTAGAGGCGTCGATCTTCTTCACGCCGAGCGGCTCAGCCGCGAGCCGCAGCCGGTGCGTTTCGATCAGCGCGCGCGCGGGCTCCGGCAGCTTGCCGTAGCGGTCGACGAGTTCCTCCTGCAGCGCCAGCAGTCCGTCCTCGTCGTTGCACGACGCGAGCTTCTTGTACAGCGACAGCCGCTGGTGCACGTCGTTGACGTAGTCGGGCGGCAGCAGCGCCGGCACGTGCAGATTGATTTCGGTCACCGCCTGCAAGGGTGCGAGCAGATCGGGCTCGCGCCCGGAACGCAGCGCGCGCACCGCGGCGTTGAGCATCTGCGTGTACAGGTCGAAGCCCACTTCCTGCATGTTGCCCGACTGCGCTTCGCCGAGCACCTCGCCGGCGCCGCGGATCTCCAGATCGTGCATCGCCAGATAGAAGCCCGACCCCAGCTCTTCCAGGTTCTGAATCGCCTCGAGCCGCTTCTCGGCGTTCTTGGTCATGCCGCCTTCGTCGGGCACCAGCAGGTAGGCGTACGCCTGATGGTGCGAGCGGCCCACCCGTCCGCGCAACTGATGGAGCTGCGCCAGCCCGAACTTGTCGGCGCGATGGATGAGGATCGTGTTCGCGGTCGGCACGTCGATCCCGGTCTCGATGATCGTCGTGCAAAGCAGCAGGTTGAAGCGCTGCTGGTAAAAATCGCGCATCACGCGTTCCAGCTCGCGCTCGGGCATCTGCCCATGCGCGATCGCGATGCGCGCTTCGGGAACGAGCTCCGCCAGCCGCGCGCGGCGGTTCTCGATCGTCTCGACCTCGTTGTGCAGGAAGTAGATCTGCCCGCCGCGCTTGAGCTCGCGCAGGCAGGCCTCGCGTACGAGCGAAGGGGTCTCGCGCCGCACGAAGGTCTTGATCGCCAGCCGCTTCTGCGGCGCGGTGGCGATCACGCTGAACTCGCGGAGGCCTTCCATCGACAGCGCGAGCGTGCGCGGGATCGGCGTTGCGGTGAGCGTCAGCACGTCGACTTCGGCGCGCAAGGCCTTGAGCCGCTCCTTCTGCCGCACGCCGAAGCGGTGCTCCTCGTCGATGATCACCAAGCCCAGCCGGTTGAACTTCACGTCCGCCGACAGCAGCTTGTGCGTGCCGATCGCGATGTCGATTCGCCCGGCGTTGAGCCCCGCGATCGCATCGGCGATCTCCTTTTGCGAGCGGAAGCGCGACAGCTCGACGATCTTGACCGGCCAGTCCGCAAAGCGGTCGCTGAAGGTCTGGAAGTGCTGCTCGGCGAGCAGCGTCGTCGGACAGAGCACCGCAACCTGCTTGCCGCCGGCCACCGCAACGAAAGCCGCACGCAGCGCGACTTCCGTCTTGCCGAAGCCCACGTCGCCGCACACCAGCCGGTCCATCGGAAAGCCGGCGCGCATGTCTTTGAGCACGGCGTCGATCGCGGCCTGCTGATCGGGCGTCTCTTCGAAGCCGAAGCCCTCGGCGAACGATTCGTAGTCGTGCGGCTTGAAATCGAAGGCGTGGCCCTTGCGCGCGGCGCGCAGCGCGTACAGGTTCAGCAGCTCCGCCGCGGTGTCGCGCACCTGCCTGGCGGCCTTTTTCTTCGCCTTCTCCCAGTCGCCGCCGCCGAGGTGATGCAGGGGTGCGGCGTCCGGGTCGGCGCCGCTGTAGCGCGAGATCAGATGAAGCTGCGCGACCGGCACGTACAGCTTGGCGTCGTTCGCGTACTGCAGATGCAGGAACTCGGCGCAACCCTCGCCCAGGTCCATCGATTCGAGGCCGAGATAGCGGCCGATGCCGTGCTCGACGTGAACGACCGGATCGCCGACGCGCAGTTCGGCGAGATCCCGCACCATCGCCTCGACGTTCGACGCTCGCTCGCGCGCCTTGCCGCGCAGTCGGCGGGGGCTGGCCGCATACAGCTCGGTTTCGGTGACGATCGCAAGCTGCGCTTCGCGCAGCACGAAGCCGCCGTGCAACGGCGCCGCGCCGAGTGCGACCGGCGCGTCGCCGGCCAGGAAACTCCCGAAATCGGCGTTGTCGGCAAAATCGAAGCGATGCTCGCGCAGCAGTTGCGCGATTGTTTCGCGCCGACCGGCCGAATCCGCCAGCAGCAGCAGCCGCCCGCCGTCGAGTGCGAGGCGCTGCGCGTACGCGCGCAGCTTGCCGATCGGGTCGCTCGCTTTGCGATCGATCGCCAGCGGCGGCACCGCGTCGAACTGCGGCGATTCGCCTTCGGTCAGCGCCAGACGCGCGAAGCGTTTGCACGCGGTGAAGAACTCCTCGACGCCGACGAACAGCCGCTGCGGCGGCAGGCAGGGCCGCTGCGTATCGCGCGCGAGAAAGCGGTAACGCTCGGCGGTCTCGGTCCAGAAGCGCTGGCCGCTCGCCTCGACCGCGCCGTGCAGCACGATCGTCGTTTCGCCCGGCAGGTAGTCGAACAACGTGGCGGTCGAGTCGAAGAACAGCGGCAGGTAGTACTCGATACCTGGTCCGGCGATGCCGTTGCCGATGTCCTTGTAGACGGGCGATCGGCTCGGGTCGCCTTCGAACGCTTCGCGCCAGCGGCCGCGAAAGGCGGTGCGTGCGGCCTCGTCGAGCGGAAACTCGCGCCCGGGCAGTAGCCTCACCTCCGGTACCGGATACAGGCTTCGCTGCGTGTCCGGATCGAACGCGCGGATCGACTCGATCGCATCGTCGAGCAGATCGAGTCGGAACGGCAGCGCCGAGCCCATCGGGAACAGATCGATCAGGCCGCCGCGCACCGCGAACTCGCCAGGCGCGACGACCTGGGTGACGTGCTGGTAGCCGGCGAGCACAAGCTGCGCGCGCAGCTTGTCGGCCGCGAGCCGCTCGCCCTGGCGGAACGAGAACGTATGCGCGGCGATGTAGGCGGGCGGCGCGAGCCGAAACAGCGCGGTCGTCGCGGGCACCACCAGCACGTCGATCGCACCCGCGGCGTCGCGCGTCAGCAACCGGTACAAGGTCTCCAGCCGCTCGGAGACGAGGTCGGGATGCGGCGACAGGATGTCGTACGGCAGCGTCTCCCAGTCGGGAAAGAGCCGCACCGCGAGCGACGCATCGAAGTAAGGCACCTCTTCGACGAGCCGCTGCGCATCGAGCGCGTCCGCGCAGACCGCGACGACGAGCCGGCCGTGCGACTTCGCGCGGCGGGCGAACCGCGCGATCAGCAGCGCGTCGCCCGACCCCGGCGGTCGCGGCACGGCAAAGCGTTCGCCGACCGCCGGCGCGGGCGGCGCCGGATCGACGTTCGTGCGAGTGGCGACGCTTTCCAAGTCTCGGGACACGCAAAAAACGCTTCGCGGCGGACCGATTGCTCGGGCCACCGCGAACACGTGGCTATTATAGGTTCCGCCGTCTCGAATCCCGTCCGTTCGCGCCGGTCACTGATCTCGCACGATGCCCGCTTCGCCGGATCCCCCCGTGTTTGGCCTGATTCCCGCGGCAGGGACCGGTTCGCGCATGGGCGCCGACGTTCCCAAGCAGTACGCGCCGCTCGCGGGTCGGACGATGCTGGAGCATGCGATCGACGCCTTGCTGGCAGACGCACGCATCGAGCGCGTACTCGTGGTCGTTGCGCCGGGCGACCCGCATCATCGTCGGCTCGCTTGCGACGAGCGCGTCGAGTTTGTCGCGGACGGAGGCGCCACACGCGCCGAGACCGTTCGCAACGGACTCGCGCGGCTGGCCATGGAAGCGAGCGCAGAGGACTGGGTGCTCGTGCACGACGCCGCGCGGCCGTGCCTGGCGCGCGACGAGTTGGCCGAACTCATCGATACGCTGGCCGACGATCCGGTCGGCGGGCTGCTCGCGGTGCCGGTCGCGGACACGATCAAGCGCGAGGACCGGGGGCGTGTGGCGCAGACGGTCGAGCGCAAGGGACTGTGGCGTGCGCTGACGCCGCAGATGTTCCGGCTCGGCGTGCTCGACGACGCCTTCGAGCGCGTGCCCGATTGGGCCGCGATCACCGACGAGTCGAGCGCGGTTGAGCGCATCGGTCACGCGCCGCGGCTCGTGCCGGGGCGCGCGTCCAACGTCAAGGTGACGCGGCCGGACGATCTGCCGCTCGCCGAAGCGATTCTCCGACTGCAGGGCAGGTGCCGATGAAGTTCAGAGTGGGGCAGGGTTACGACGTGCATGCGCTGGTGCCGGGGCGCAGGCTCGTACTGGGTGGCGTCGAGATTCCGCACCCGCAGGGACTGCTCGGGCATTCGGACGCCGATGTGCTGCTGCACGCGATCGCCGATGCGCTGCTCGGCGCGGCCGGCCTCGGCGACATCGGGCGGCTTTATCCGGATACCGACGAACGGTTCAAGGACGCCGACAGCCGCGCTCTGTTGCGCGATGCGGTCGCGCGTGTCAAGGCCGCCGGATGGCGGATCGAGAACGTCGACTGCACGGTGATCGCAGAACGGCCGAAGATCGCACCGCACGTGCCCGCGATGCGCGCGGGCATCGCCGAGTGCCTCGACGTCGACGCGACCGCCGTCAACGTCAAGGGCAAGACGACGGAGCGGCTCGGTTTCACCGGCCGCGGCGAAGGCATCGCCGCGTCGGCGGTCGCATTGCTCGTCGAGGGGGGCGGGCGATGAAGCGCTATGCCGACCTGCTCGCCGAAGCGCTTGCGCGCGTGCGCGAGATCATGCCGTGGGATCTGCGCGACCGGCTCGCCGCGGCAGGCGACCTGATCGTGCTGGACGTGCGCGAACCGGCCGAGTTCGAGGCCGCGCACATCGCAGGGTCGATCAACGTACCGCGCGGCGTGCTCGAGCAGGCCTGCGAATGGGACTTTGACGAAACCGTGCCCGAACTGGCCGGAGGGCGCGAACGCCCGATCGTCGTCGTCTGCCGCTCGGGCCACCGTTCGGTGCTCGCCGCCGACGTGCTGCAGACTTTGGGCTTCACCGACGTCGTGTCATTGAAAACCGGCGTGCGCGGCTGGAACGATTTCGAGCAGCCGCTCGTGAACGCGGCCGGCGTGCCGATCGACGCGGATTCGGCCGAACGCGTGCTCGCGCCCCGCGTGCGCCCCGAGCAGCGCCGGCCGGCGTCGCCGCGCGGCGCGACATCGACCGGATCGATCGGGCGCGAGGCGGACGAGCCTTCGCCGCGACGCTGAAACCGGCGACCGGGCCCGGCCGTCAGTCGAGCGGCAGGCGCAGTTGCGCGGAGAGCCCGCGCGGCGCATTCGGCGCCAGCGAGAGGCTGCCCCGATGCAGCCGCGCCACACGATCGACGATCGCCAATCCGAGCCCGGCGCCGGTGTGTCCGGAGCGCGCGGCTTCGCCGCGCTCGAAGGGGCGCACGAGCCGCTCGACCGCGTGAGGGGGGATACCGGGTCCGTGATCGGCGATTTCGATCACCGCCTGGCGGCCATCGCGCGTTGCCTCGACGCGCAGTTCGACGGTGAGTTCGAGCCTGCCCGACTCGGGATCGCGACCGTAGCGAGCCGCGTTGGCGAGCAGGTTGTCGAGCGCACGCGCCAGTTCCGTCCGATACCCGGCGATGCGCACGCCGGGGGCGATGCGCCGCTCGACGCGGACGCCGTCGTTTGTGTCGAGCCGCGCGTGCGAGACCACCTCGTCGACCAGCGCGGACAGGTCGATGTCCTCGCGCGCCTGCTGCGGCGCCGGCCGCGCGTAGTCGAGGAACTGGCCGACGATCGCGTCGATCTGCTCGATGTCCTCGACCATCGCGGCGCGCGCTTCCTCCGGCAGCGCATTGATCTCGAGCTCGAGCCGCAGCCGCGCCAGCGGTGTGCGCAGGTCATGCGAAATGCCGGCCAGCAGCACGGCCCGATCCTGTTCGAGCTTGGCCAGATCGCCGACCATCCGGTTGAAGCTGGCGTTGACCGTGCGGATCTCGACCGGGCCGGCGTCCGGCAGCGGGGCGGGCGTGCGTCCCGCGCCGAGTTCGCGCGCGGCGTCCGACAGTCGTTTCAGCGGGCGGTTGACCACACTCGTGATCGCCGCGGCCGCCAGCATCGACAGCAGCAGCGAAGCGATCGCCCAGCGGATCCACTGCGTGCCGGCGCCGCGCGCGAGCGGATCGCGTTCGATGAACACCCAGTAGTCGTCGCCGTCGATGTCGAAGCTGACCCAGATACCGGCGATGCCGTTTACGCGGGCGGCGATGCGCGTGTCCGGGCCGAGCCGCGCGGTCACCTCCTTCGACACGAGTCCGATCAACGGAACGTCCGCAAACGGCGTGACCCGATCGGCCGGTTCGCGGGGCACGACGCGGATTCCCTCGTCGTCGGCCAGTTCGGCGAGCAGGAAACGGCGCGTCGTCGGGTCCGAATACAGCAGTGCGCTTCTCGTGAGATTGACGATCGAGACGACCTGCTGCGCGATCTGCTGCGCGCGCGGCTCGCGTTCGAACACGCGAAAGCTCTGCACCCACGCGGCCAGGCTCGCCGCGATCAACAGCAGGATCAGAAGGAACGTGCGCCAGAACAGGCTGGGGGAGCGCAGCTTCAAGCGGTGGCCTTCTGCGGGAGATCCGAAATCCCCCCTCGCCCCCCTTTTTCAAAGGGGGGAAGGGACGGCACCGTGCCGGCCTCAGCGTCCTTTCGGAGCGGCCGCCGCGCGCACGGCGGGCTCAAGGACCTCTCGGCCGCGCGATGCCGCCGCAGCAACGGCCAACTACGGCTGCGCATCGGGCACAAAGACGTAACCCAGCCCCCAGACCGTCTGGATGTACTTCGGCTTGCTCGGGTCCGGTTCGATCATCTTGCGCAGCCGCGAGATCTGCACGTCGAGCGAGCGGTCGAAGGCTTCGTACTCGCGGCCGCGCGCCATCTCCATCAGTTTTTCGCGCGACAGCGGCACGCGCGGGTAGCGCGCAAAGGCCTTCAGCACCGCGAACTCGCCCGTGGTCAGCGGGACCTGCTCGCCGTTCTTGGTCAGCGTGCGGGTCGACAGATCGAGAACGAAGTCGCCGAAAGCGACGGTCTTCGGCTCCTGCGTCGGCGCACCCGGCAACTCGTCCGGCCCCCTTCGGCGCAGTACGGCGTTGATGCGCGCCAGCAGTTCGCGCGGGTTGAAGGGCTTGGGCAGGTAGTCGTCTGCGCCCATCTCCAGCCCGACGATGCGATCGACGTCCTCGCCCTTGGCGGTCAGCATGACGATCGGCGTCGGGTCGTTGGCGCCGCGCAACCGCCGCAGCACCGACAAGCCGTCCTCGCCGGGCATCATCAGATCGAGAATCAGCACGTCGAAGCGCTCGCGCAGCCACAGCTTGTTCATTGCCTGGGCGTTTTCCGCGGTGTAGACGGTGAATCCGTTGTCGCCGAGATAGCGGCGCAGCAGCTCGCGCAGCCGCGGATCGTCGTCGACGACGAGCACTTTCGGAGGGCCGTGACGGGTCATGGTCGAGCGTCCTCGCTTGCGGATCGCCGCGCATCGTACGGAGCGCCTGCCCGCGGATACGACGGCAGCACAAAGTGTTACAGAATTTACCGCCGGCGCCCGGAATTTTCGGCCATGCCCGCCGCCGGCTGCGCGTCGAGCACCTACGATTCGCATCGGAGCGCCGTCCGAACGACATGACCGTGTCCCGCCTTTTGCGATTCGTTGCCGCCGCGTTGCTCGCCGCAGCGGGGTTCGCTTCGGCCCAGCCGGCGCGAACCGACGAAGTGCTCGGCGCGCGCCTGACGCCGGAGCTGCGCGAAGCCCTTCGCGAGCGCTGGATGGAAGAGCGACGCCGCCGGATGGAAGGGGGACATGGGTCGCGCATGGGCGAGGGCATGCCGCATCGGCTCACACCCGAGCAGCGGCGGCAGCTACGCGAGCAGATCCGCGAAGCCGACCGCGAATGGCGCGTCAACGTCATGCGCCGTCGGCGCGGCGAACGTTGAAATCGTCATGCGCCGCGTCGCCATCGCCGCCGCATTGTGGGCGCTCGCGACCACGGCCGCCGCGCAGCCGCTGGGCCACGACGGGGCCAAGCGGTTGCTGACGCGCGCCGGGTTTGCGCCGAACCCGGACGAAATCGCCCGCTACGCCCCGCTGGACCGGCATGCGGCCGTCGAGCGACTGCTCGGTGAGGCGCGCACGACGGCCGTCACTGAACCGCCCGGCTGGATCGATGAACCGCTCGTGTCGCCGCGCGCGCTGCGTGCGATGAACGAGCAGGAGCGCGAGGCGGAACGCCGGCGCGCGATCCGGCAAGGGCTGGAGCTTCGCGCCTGGTGGCTGCGCGAGATGGTGGCCACGCCGTCGCCGTTGACCGAGCGGATGACACTGTTCTGGCACAACCACTTCGTGTCTGCGCAGCCGAAGGTGCGCTGGGGGCAACTCATGTATCGGCAGAACGTGCTGCTGCGCGAGCATGCGCTCGGCAACTTCCGCGCGCTGCTGCATGCGGTTGCGAAAGACCCGGCGCTGTTGATCTACCTGGACGCCGCGACCAGCCGGCGCGGGGCGCCCAACGAGAACTTCGCGCGCGAGCTGATGGAGCTGTTCACGCTGGGCGAGGGTCGATACTCCGAACGCGACGTCAAGGAGGCGGCGCGCGCCTTCACCGGCTGGAGCGTCGATCCGGACAAAGGCACGTTCGTCTTCCGGCGCCGTCTACACGACGGGGGCGAAAAGACCGTGCTCGGACGGACGGGACGCCTCGACGGCGACGCGGTCCTCGACATCCTGCTCGAGCAGCCGGCGACCGCGCGCTTCATCGTCGGCAAGCTCTGGCGCGAGTTCGTTTCGCCGCAGCCCGACGCCGCGCGTGTCGAGGCGATCGCGCAGCGGCTGCGCGCGAGCGGCTACGACATCCGTGTGGCGCTGCGCGAGCTGCTTCTGCAGCCGGAGGTGCTGGCGCCGGCCGCAGATGACGCGCTCGTCAAGTCGCCGGTCGAACTGGTGGTCGGTTTTGTGCGGCAGTCGGGCGGCGAGCTGGCGCAGCCCATCGGTGCGGCGATCGCCGTCGCGGCGATGGGGCAGAACCTTTTCGCACCGCCGAACGTGCGCGGCTGGCCCGGCGCGGAAGCCTGGATCAACACGCAGACGCTGCTGGCGCGCAAGCAGTTTCTCGACCGCGCGCTGTCGCGCGCAGCCGCGGTTCAGGCAGCGATGGAAACGGCCACCGCCATCGAAGCGGCCGACGAACCGGCGCAAGCCGCCGAACTCAGGCGACGCGCCGAGCTCGCGCAGGCGCTTGCCGTGCGCGTCGATCCGTCGGCGTGGCTCGAGCGGATCGCGCATGTTGCACCCGAGCGGCCGATCGATGCGGCCACGGCGAGCAGGCTCGCCGACGCGCTGCTCGTCGTGCCGCCGGTGGCGCCGCCGCAGCCCGCAACGCTGGCGCTGGATGCGTTGCGCGCGGTCGTGCTCGATCCCGCCTATCAACTCAAGTGAGCCGGCGATGAACGCATGCAGGCGTCGTTTTCTGAAGGCCGGCGCTGCCGCGTCGACGCTGCTGTCGTTCGCTGGCTGGGCGCGTGCGCAGAGGCGGGCGGTGCCCAGGCTGCTCGTGCTGCTCGAACTGCGCGGCGGCAACGACGGGCTCAATACCGTTGCGCCGGTGGAAGACGGCCGCTATTTCGATTTGCGGCCGCGGCTGGCGCTGCGGGGCGAAGACGTCGTTGCGCTGGGCGAAGGCATGGCGCTGCACCCTGCGCTGGCGCCGCTGCGCGCGCTGTGGGACGCGCGCGAGATGACCGTGATCCGCGGGGTCGGCTACCCGCGTCCTAACCTGTCGCACTTCCGGTCCATCGAGATCTGGGACACGGCGTCCGACAGCGGGCGGTACCTGCACGAAGGATGGCTGACCCGCGCGGTCTTGCAGGGACCGGCGTTTCGCGCGGCCGCCGCCGACGGCGTGGTCATCGGCGCGACCGACCTTGGTCCGCTCGGCGGAGGCGCCCGCGCGATCGCGCTGGCCGACCCGGCGCGCTTCGCGCGCCAGGCGCGGCTCGCAGGGACTGCGGAAACCGCGGAGGCGCGCGGCGCGCTGGCGCACCTGCTGCGCGTCGAGCGCGATGTCGCGCGCGCCGGTGCAGAGCTGCGCCCGGATGTGAACTTCGTCGCCGAATTTCCGCCCGGGCCGTTCGGGATCGCCATGCGGCGTGCCGCGGAAGTGGCCGCCACCGGGCGCGTGCCGATCATCCGGGTGCCGCTCGGCGGATTCGATACTCATCAGAACCAGTCGAACGTGCATGCGGCGTTGCTGCGCCGGATGGCCGAAGGCGTGCTGGCGCTGCGTGCGGCTCTCGCCGAAATCGGCCTGTGGCGCGACACGCTGGTGCTGACGTATTCGGAGTTCGGTCGCCGGCCGCGCGAGAATTCGAGCGGCGGTACCGATCACGGTACCGCCAGCGTGATGTTCGCGTTCGGCGCGCGCTTGACCGGCGGCTTCGTCGGCGACCCACCATCGCTGGCCCGGCTCGATGACGACGGCAACCTGCGGCACACCACCGACTTCCGCGCCGTGTACGCGACCGTCCTGGAGCGCTGGTGGGAGCTGGACAGCGTGCGCGTCCTCGGCGCACGTTTTTCGCCGCTGCCGCTGCTGCGCGCATAAGGGCGCCGGATAGAATCCGGCGCGCCGGCGCGCGGAACGCGCGTCGCGCCCGCCCGTGACGAACGCGCCGATCCTCCTCGCCTTCGATACCGCGACCGACGTCTGTTCGGTCGCGGTTGCGCTTGGCGGCCACGTCGTGGAGTCGAGCGACAGGGTCGGTCACGCGCATTCCGAGCGCCTGCTGCCGATGATCGACGTGCTGTTGCGCGAGCGCGGCCTGCGGCTCGGCGATTGCGACGCGATCGCCTTCGGCGCCGGACCGGGATCGTTCACCGGCCTGCGCATCGCGTGCAGCGTCGCGCAGGGCCTGGCCTGGGGCGTCGGCAAGCGCGTGATCGCGGTCGGCAACCTGCAAGCGCTGGCGCGCCGCGCGTTCGACGAGCGGCCCGCCGCCCGGCGCGTGATCGCGGCCATCGACGCTCGGATGCGCGAGGCGTACTGGGCCGCCTACGAGCTACGCGACGGCGCGTGTATCGAGCTGGCGGCCCCCGCGCTGGTTGCGGCCGCCGAACTCGGTGCGCTCATCGATCGCTGGTCGCCGGATGTCGTGACCGGCGATGCGCTTGCCGCTTTTCCTGAACTGGCCGGCCACGGCGAAGGCTGGGAGCGTCTGCCCGGCCTGCGCGCGAGCGCCGCATCGATCGCGGCGCTGGCGCTCGAGGCGTGGCGCGCCGGGCGAACCGTGGCGCCGCGCGAGGCGGCGCCGCTGTACGTACGCGAGCGTGTGGCGCTGACCGTCGATGAACGGCGCGCTGCGCAGGCAACGGCATGAACGCGGTCGTTCGTCCGGCCGAAGAGCGCTTCGAGCCGATGCTGATGCGCGATCTGGACGAGATCGTCGCGATCGAGCGCGAGATCTATCCGTTTCCGTGGACGCGCGGCAACTTCCAGGACGCGCTCGCCGCCGGCTACAGCGCATGGGTGCTGCGCGATGCGGGCGGCGCGCTGATCGCGTATGCGGTGGTGATGATCGCGCTCGACGAGGCGCATCTGCTGAATCTGAGCGTGGCGCGGCCATTCCAGCGCTTCGGCTTCGGTTGGCGCATGCTCGACTGGATGGCGCAGCGCGCACGCGATCACGGCGCCCGCACGATGCTGCTGGAAGTGCGTCCGAGCAATCTTGCCGCGCAGCGGCTGTACGCTCGCTACGGTTTCGAACGCATCGGCGTGCGGCGCGGTTACTACCCGTCGGACGGCGGGCGCGAAGACGCGCTCGTGATGCGGATCACTTTGTGAGCGCGATGAGCCTCGATGCGCGGCGCGCCCGGCTGTGGCAGGCGATGGAACTCGGACCGTTGTGGGTCGAGCGCGACGCGCGTGCGCCGAACCCCGTGGGTGCCGAGTCCGCGGCGCCCGGCACTCGGCGCGAGGAAAGCGCAACGCGTGACGCGACCTCGCGTCCGCCGTTGCCGATCGCACTGCCGGCGGGGCTGCAGGTGCGGGTTGCGGCTGGCGCCGATGCGCGCGCGGCGGCGATCGCGCGCATGGACTGGCGCGCGTTGCAGGAATCCGTCGCGGCGTGCGTCGCGTGCCCGCTCTGCAAGACGCGCACGCGGACCGTGTTCGGCGTCGGCCACCGCGCCGCGCGCTGGATGATCGTCGGCGAGGCGCCCGGCGCGGAAGAGGATGCGCGCGGCGAGCCTTTCGTCGGGCAGGCGGGTCGTCTGCTCGACAACATGCTCGCGTCGATCGGACTGTCGCGGCAGGGCGAAACCGAATCGAGCGTCTACATCGCCAACGTGCTGAAGTGCAGGCCGCCCGGCAATCGCAATCCGCAGCCGGACGAAGTGGCCGCATGCGAGCCTTTCCTGCGGCGCCAGATCGCGCTGTTGCGTCCGGCGCTGATCCTGGTGATGGGGCGTATTGCGGCGCAGGCGCTGCTTGCCACCGACGCGACGATCGCCAGCCTGCGCGGGCGAGTGCATACGTTGGTGCTGGACGATCTTCGGTCGCCGGTCGTCGTCACGTATCATCCCGCCTACCTGCTGCGCAACCTCGCCGACAAGGCCAAGTCGTGGGCCGACCTGTGCTTCGCGCGCGAGGTCTACGCGCGGGCTGCGCACGCGGGCTGAGGCGCGGCACGCGCATTTACGCGCGGCGCGGCTCGCCGATCAGCGACTCGGAGTCGAACTGCCGCTGGTTGTAGCGGTGGCGCAGGATCACCGCGAACATCGTGCTGGCGACGAACAGCCCGAACAGCACGATGATCGTCCTGATCGAGAGGTCCGCCCAGATCAAGGCCGCGTAGACCGACAGCATCACGAGGATGCTGAGGTTTTCGTTGAAGTTCTGCACGGCGATCGAGTGCCCGGCCGACAGCAGCACGTAGCCGCGGTGCTGCAGCAGCGCGTTCATCGGCACGACGAAATAGCCGGCCAGCGCGCCGACCGCGATCATCAGCAGCGACGCGAGCAGCGCCGCCCACGAGATCTTCAGCGCGCCGAGCGCGAGCCCGCCGGCGGGCAGCGCGCCGAAGTCGACGAAGGCCAGCGCCGCCACCAGCAGACCCATCGCCACGCCCACGGGCAGCACCGACAGCGAACGCCTCAGCGAGACCCGCGCCGCCGCCCAGACCGAGCCGATCGCGATGCCGATCGCGACCACGGCCTGCATGATCGCGCCCTGCGACAGCGTCATGCCGAGCACCTGTTCGCACCACTTGAGGATGATGAACTGCAGCGTGGCGCCGGCGCCCCAGAACAGCGTGGTCACCGCGAGCGAAATCTGGCCGAGCTTGTCGCGCCAGAGCGTGCCGACGCAGTGGCCGAAATCCGCAAGCAGCCGCAGCACCGAGCGCTCCTGGCGCGGATAGCGCGCGCCGGTATCGGGGATCCACAGGTTGATCGCTGCGGCGATCGCGTAAATGCCCGCGATGACTGCGATCGCCGCCTCGCCGGGGCGGTCCACGCCCGTGTCGATCAGCGGCACATCGAACGCGAGCAGCGCGGCGGCGACCTTCGGCGAAACGAGCACGCCGCCGGCGACGAAGCCGAGGATGATCGATGCGACCGTCAGCCCTTCGATCCAGCCGTTGGCTATGACGAGTTTCCCCGGCGGCAGCAGCTCGGTCAGGATGCCGTACTTGGCGGGCGAATACGCGGCCGCACCCAGCCCGACGACCGCGTACGCGAGCAGCGGATGCACGCCGAAGAACATCATCAGGCAGCCGCCGATCTTCACCGCGTTCGTAATGAACATGACGCGGCCTTTCGGCATCGAGTCGGCGAAGGCACCGACGAAGGCCGCGAGCGCGACGTACGAGATGAAGAAGAACAGCTTGAGCATCGGCGTCATCCACTCGGGCGCATGGATGTCGCGCAGCAGCGCGATCGCGGCGATCAGCAGCGCGTTATCGGCCAGCGACGAGAAGAATTGCGCGGCCATGATCGTGTAGAAGCCGCGGTTCATCGCCGGTCGTCGGAGGGCATCGTTGCGCTGGGCGCGTTCGTCGAGGCGCGCGTCTTATAACATGCAGGTCGTGCGGCGAGTGCGTCGGAAAAGCCGCGACGCTGCCGTTATCCTTGCCGCGCAACGCCCGCCGCCGCACGATGCCCCGACCGATCCTCGCCACGATCGACCTCGCCGCGTTGCGGCACAACCTCGCGCAGGCGCGTGCGCGTGCCGGTCGCCGCAGGATCTGGGCGATCGTCAAGGCCAACGCGTACGGCCACGGCATCGAGCGAGCGGTCCGCGCTTTCGCCGACGCCGACGGGCTCGGCTTGCTCGATCTGGCCGAGGCGCAGCGCGCACGCGACGCCGGCTGGCGCAAGCCGATTCTGCTGCTCGAAGGCTTTTTCGAGCCGGCCGACCTCGCGGCGGTCGACGCGCTGCGGCTGACCACCGTGGTGCATGGCTTCGAGCAGATCGGGATGCTCGAACGCCATCGACCGCCGCAGCCGATCGACGTGTACCTGAAACTGAACACCGGCATGAACAGGCTGGGGTTCGGCGCCGCCGATGCGCCGCGCGCGCTGGCCCGGCTTCAAGCGCTACCGCACGTGCGCGTCGTGTCGCTGATGACGCACTTGGCGAATGCCGAACGCGACGACGCGCGCCTGGGGCGCGCCGCGCCGGCCGAGCAGTTGCGCGCGTTCGAGGCGCTGAGCGCGGGATGGCGCGGCGAGTGCTGCCTGGCCAACTCGGCGGCGCTGTTCCTTCGGCCGGCGATCGGCGGCGACGCGGTTCGTCCGGGCATCGCACTGTACGGCGCCACCCCCGACGCGACGGTCAGCGCGGCGAGTCTGGGCCTGCGGCCGGCGATGACGTTGCGTTCGCGGCTGATCGGCATTCAGCATTTGCAGGCCGGCGATGCGGTCGGCTATGGCTCGCACTTCGTCGCGCCGCGCGCGATGCGCATCGGGGTGGTCGCGTGCGGCTATGCCGACGGTTATCCGCGCCACGCGCCGAATGCAACGCCGGTCGCGGTCGACGGCGCGCGGGTCGGCACGGTCGGCCGCGTCTCGATGGATATGCTGTGCGTCGATCTGACCGACGCGCCCGCGGCGCGCGTGGGTTCCGAGGTCGAGCTCTGGGGGGCGCGGATTCCGGTCGACGAGGTCGCCGCCGCCGCCGGCACGGTCGGCTACCAGTTGCTGTGCGCGCTGGCGCAGCGCGTCCCGGTGCTCGAGGTCTGACTTGGCAAGAGCGAAGACCCAGTACGTCTGCGCCGAGTGCGGCGGCACGTCCGCGAAATGGCAGGGACAGTGTCCGGCCTGCGGCGCGTGGAATACGCTGGCGGAAGCGCGCGTCGGGCCGGCATCTTCGAACCGCTATGCCGGGCTGGCGCCGAGCGCTGCGGTGCAGATGCTTGGTGCGGTGCGCGCGCGCGAGCTGCCGCGCGCCGCCACCGGCATCGACGAATTCGACCGCGTGCTGGGCGGCGGGCTCGTCGAAGGCGGCGTCGTGCTGATCGGCGGCGATCCGGGCATCGGCAAGTCGACGCTGCTGCTGCAGGCGCTCGCGGCGATGGCGCGCAGCCGGAGCGTGCTGTACGTGTCGGGCGAGGAGTCCGCGGCCCAGGTCGCGCTGCGTGCGCGCCGGCTCGGCATCGAAGGGCACGACGTACGGCTGCTCGCCGAGATCGGGCTCGAACGCATCGTCGCCACGCTCGCGGAAGAGAGGCCCGAGGTCGCGGTGATCGATTCGATCCAGACGCTGTACTCGAACGAGCTGCAGTCGGCGCCGGGCTCGGTCGCGCAGGTGCGCGAATGCGCGGCGCAATTGACGCGGTTCGCCAAGCGGTCGGGCAGCGCGCTCGTGCTGGTCGGTCACGTGACGAAAGAGGGCGCGATCGCCGGCCCGCGCGTGCTCGAGCACATGGTCGACACGGTGCTGTACTTCGAGGGCGACACGCATTCGTCGTTCCGCCTGATCCGCGCGATCAAGAACCGCTACGGCGCGGTCAACGAGCTGGGCGTGTTCGCGATGACCGACCGCGGTCTGCGCGGCGTATCCAACCCGTCGGCGCTGTTTCTGTCGCAGCACGACGCCGCCGTGCCCGGATCCTGCGTGCTGGTCACGCAGGAAGGCACGCGGCCGTTGCTGGTCGAGATCCAGGCGCTGGTGGACACCGCGCACGTGCCGAATCCCCGCCGGCTTTCGGTCGGACTCGACCCGCAACGGCTCGCATTGCTGCTCGCGGTGCTGCACCGGCACGCGCAGGTTGCGACCTTCGACCAGGACGTCTTCGTCAATGCGGTCGGCGGCGTGCGCATCCAGGAGCCGGCCGCGGATCTCGCAGTGCTGGCGGCGATCGTCTCCTCGATCCGCAACCGGCCGCTGCCGCGCGGCCTCGTGGCCTTCGGCGAAGTCGGTCTCGCGGGCGAGATCCGCCCCGCGCCGCGCGGTCAGGAGCGGCTGCGCGAGGCCGCGAAACTCGGGTTTTCGATGGCTTTGATCCCGAAAGCGAATGCGCCGAAGCAGCCGGTCGAAGGGTTGGAGATCGTCGCGGTCGACCGGCTCGAGCACGCGCTCGCGCGGCTGCGCACGTAGGCTGGCTCAGCGGGCGACGCGCGGGGGCACGCCGAAGTCGGCCAGCAGCGTATCGGCGGCCGCCAGCCCCGCGCGCACGGAACCTTCGATCGTCGAGGGATAGGGGCTATGCGCCGCGTCGCCCGCCAGATAAAGGCCCGGCGCGGTGAGCCGGGTCGGGGGGCGGCGCAGGCCCGGGGTCGGAACGATCGTCGCGCGTTTATCGGCCAGCATGACCGCGGCGAGCGGCGCCGGCAGACCGAAATCGGCCGTCAACTGTCGGGCGACCGCGGCGGCGACTGCGTCGCGATCGCGCTCCAGATGCGGACCCTCAGCGCTGATGACCACCGCGAGCACGCCCGCGCAGCCTTCCTCGAGCGCACCGCGATCGAAGAGCCACTGACCGTAGCGTTCGTGCGCCGGGTCTTCGCGCAACGCGTAGACCGGATGCGGCAGGCGCACCTGCTCCGCGTAGCGCAGGTAAACGGTCGCGATCGGCGCGGCTTCGATCGCGCGCAGCCGTTCGACCGCATCCGCGCATGGCGCGCTTTGCACCGAAGCCAGCAGTTCCGCGGCGCGCGCCGGCGGCAATGCCAGCACGACGGCGTCCGCGGCGAGCGCGGTGCCGCGCGTCTGGACTTGCCAACCGCGCGGCACGCGCGGACGCAGTCCGACGACGGTCGTGCGCAGCTGCACCGTCGCTCCGATCCGCAGCAGGTCGATCGCCGCATCGGGCAGAAGCCCGGACAGATCGCCGCGCGGCAGCAGCAAATCGCTCGCAGACGCTTCGGCGCCGAGCGAATCGCGCAGCACCGCGAGGAACACGGCGGCCGACGCCCGCTGCAGCCGCACGTTCAGCGCCGCGACGCACAGCGGCTGCCAGATGCGCTCGATCAGTCGATCCGGTTGGTTTGCGAACAGTTCGATGGCCGACCGATCCGGCGCGACCCGCCAGCGGGCGCGTCGCATCGACTCGACCCAGGTCGCAAGCGCCATGCGTTCTCCGAACTTCAGGCCCTTTGCGCCCGCCAGCGCCGCGGCCAGATGAAGCGGTGCCGGCCCGCGCCCGACTCGCAGCACGAAACCGTCCGGGTAGCGCAGCACGAACGGTGTCCGCAGGAACGCGCGCCCCGGATCGATGCCGACGCGACGGATCAGACGCAGCGTTTCCGTGTACGCGCCGATCAGCAGATGCTGGCCGTTGTCGAGCGCAAAACGGCGGTCGCCCAGCGCCACGTCGACCCGTCGCGCCCGGCCGCCGGCCTGCGGCGCAGCCTCGAGCAGCGCGACGTCCGCGCCGGCATCGACGAGCGCGAGCGCCGCGGCGATGCCCGACCAGCCGGCGCCGACGACGATGGCGCGCGCGCTCACGTGCCCGGCCGGGGCGTGGCCGGCGGAAAGACCCATGTCCGCCACGCGATCCAAAGTTTGCGCAGGGGTGTGAGCGCGATGCGCTGATGCAGCACGCGGAAGCGTTCGCGTTCGATCTCGTCGAGCAGGGTGGCGTAGATCGCCCCCATGATCAGGCCGGGTCGCTGCGCCGTGCGCTCTTCCGGCGCGAGCGCGGCGAGCGCCGCGCGGTAGAAGCCGCGGGCGCGTTCGGCTTCGAAGCGCATCAGCGGCTCGAAGCCTTCCGTATAACGGCCGGCCAGAAGATCGGCCGCGCGCACGCCGAAGCGCTGCAGATCCTCCAGCGGCAGGTAGATGCGGCCGCGCCGCGCATCTTCGCCGACGTCGCGCAGTATGTTGATCAACTGCAGCGCGAGCCCGAGCCGGCGCGCGTATTCGTAGGTCGATTCCTGCGCCGCGCCGAAGATCCCCGACGCCAGTTCGCCGACCACGCCGGCGACCAGATAGCAGTAGCGCTGCAGGCCGGCGAAATCGAGGTAACGCGTCTGCCGCAGATCCATCTGCATGCCTTCCAGCACCTGCAGCAGCCGCTCGCGCCGCAAACCGAAGGTCGCCAGGTGCGGCGCCAGCGCGCGTGTGACCGGATGTCCCGGGCGGCCCGCGTACAGCGCGTCGATCTCGCCGGCCCACCAGGCAAGTTTGGCCTGCGCTACCCCCGGGTCGCTGACTTCGTCGACAACATCGTCGATCTCGCGGCAGTACGCGTACAGCGCGGTGATGGCGCGGCGGCGCTCGGGCGGCAGGAACAGAAAGCTGTAGTAGAAGCTCGAACCGCTGGCGGCCGCCTTCTGCTGGCAGTATTCGTCGGGCGTCATCGTCTACATCAGAGCGGCGCGTGCGCTCATGCGCAACCAGTCGCCCGCGCGCAGGACGGGACGGTGCCGGAACACGTCGCCGCCGACGGCGTCGATCCGTTCGAGGATGCGCAGCCCGCCTTGCACGACGAGCCGCAGCTCCCAGCCGACGCGGCCGCCGAGCGCACGCGCCAGCGGCGCGCCCGACTCCAACATCGCCCGCGCGCGCGCCGTCTGCGCGGCCATCAGCGCGCGCCAGGCCGCATCGACGCGCGCGGCGCCGATCGCATCCTCGCCGACGCCGAAGCGCTGCAGCTCGGCGGCGGGCAGATAGATACGCCCTTTGGCGAAGTCCAGTGCGATGTCCTGCCAGAAGTTCGTCAATTGCAGCCCGGTGCAGATCGCGTCCGATTGCGCCGCCAATGCCGGTTCGTCGCGTCGGTACAGGTGCAGCAACAGACGCCCGATCGGATTCGCCGAACGGCGGCAATAGTCGAAGAGCGCCGGATAGTCGGCGTAACGGTGCACGGTGACGTCCTGCGCGAAGGCCGACAGCAGGTCGCGCAGCAGTGCGACCGGCAAGCCGTGGCGCCTGACGGCTGCGGCCAGATCGGGCCAGTCGCTGGCGCGGCCCGCTTCGATCGCGTCGAGCTGCGCGGCCAGGCGCGCGAGCTTGGCCAGCCGCAGCGCCGGTGCATCGTCGCCTTCGTCGGCAGTGTCGTCGGCCGTGCGCGCGAAACGGTAGATCGCGCGCACCGCGACACGCAACTGCGCCGGCAGCAGCCACGATGCGACCGGAAAGTTCTCGTAGTGATCCACGCCCACGCGGCGAAGCTAGCATGCGCAGACGGGCCGGCGCGGTCGCTTCGATTAGAATTCACCGCGAATCGGCGCGTCGACGATGCGCGACATGACCGAGGTCGTCGCGAAGGTGGCGAAATTGGTAGACGCACCAGGTTTAGGTCCTGACGCCCTCACCGGCGTGGGGGTTCGAGTCCCCCCCTTCGCACCAGGAACTCGTTGAGCCGGCGGGTACCCGCGGCCGCAAGGATTCCGGATAGAACATGCCACAGAACATCGAAACGCTGGGTGCGTTGGAGCGCCGCGTCGAGCTGACCGTGCCCGCGGCCGAGATCGAAAAGGAGGTCTCGGCGCGGCTGAACAAGCTGTCGCGCACCCTGCGCATGCCGGGCTTCCGCCGCGGCAAGGTGCCGTTGAAAATGGTCGCGGCCTCGTACGGCGCCCAGGTCCAGGCCGAGGTGCTGAACGACAAGATCGGGCAGGCGTTCGGCGCGATCGTCAGCGCGAGCAAGCTGCGTGTGGCGGGCGTTCCGCGCGTCGAACCGAAGCCGGCCGGCGAAAGCGGCGACGTCGCGTTTTCGGCCACCTTCGAGGTGTATCCGGAAATCCGGATCGGCGACCTGTCCGCGGTCGAAGTGCAACGCGCGGTCTGCCCCGTCGGCGACGCGGAGGTCGACGAGACGATCGCCATCATGCGCAGGCAGCGTGCGACGTATCACGCGGTCGAGCGCGGTGCGGTCGACGGCGACCGCGTGATCGTGGACTACCGCGGATCGCTCGACGCCACGCCGTTCGAGGGCGGAACCGCGACTCACTTTCCGTTCACGGTCGGCGATGGACGCATGCTGCCGGAGTTCGAAGCGGCCGTGCGCGGAATGCGCGCCGGCGAATCGAAGACGTTTCCGCTGACCTTCCCGGCCGACTATCGCGCGCCGGCACTGGCCGGCAAGACGGTCCAGTTCGAGGTCACGGTCAGAAAAGTCGAGGAGCCGAAGCTGCCCGAGGTCGACGCGGAGTTCGCAAGATCGCTCGGTGTGACCGACGGCGACCTGGCCAAGATGCGCGATGAAATCTGCGCCAACCTCGAGCGTGAAGTCGGTGTCCGGTTGAGGAACCGGACCCGGGAAAGCGTGATGAACGCGTTGCTGACGGCGACTTCGTTCGAGGTCCCGAAAGCGCTGGTCCAGGAAGAACAACGGCGACTCGCCGATATGGCACGCGCCGATCTCGCCGCGCGCGGCGTGCAGACGAAAGATTCGCCGATAGCGCTCGAACTCTTCGCCGCGCAGGCCGAACGGCGCGTTCGGCTCGGTTTGCTGCTCGCCGAGCTCGTGCGCAGCGAGAACCTGCAGGCGCGGCAGGATCAGATCCGCAAGGCGGTCGAGGACATTGCGCAGAGCTACGAGCGGCCGGCCGAAGTGATCCAGTGGTATCTCGGCAACCGCGAGCGCGTCGCGGAGGTCGAAGGTGCGGTACTCGAGGACAACGTCGTGCAGTGGGTGCTGCAGCGGGCCAAGGTCGTCGACACGCCGGTGGCGTTCAACGAGCTGATGGGTCGCAGTGGCTGAACAAGAGTAGTGGAGAAGGTGGGATGAGCGCAGACAGGGACAAGGGCATGCGGGATCCGGTCGGACTGGGCATGGTGCCGATCGTGATCGAGCAAAGCGGCCGCGGCGAGCGCGCCTATGACATCTACTCGCGTCTGCTGCGCGACCGGGTCGTATTCCTGGTCGGACCGGTCAACGAGCAGACCGCCAACCTGGTCGTTGCGCAGATGCTGTTCCTCGAGTCCGAGAATCCGGACAAGGACATCGCGCTGTACATCAATTCCCCGGGCGGATCCGTTTACGCCGGCATGGCGATCTACGACACGATGCAGTTCATCAAGCCGGACGTGTCGACGATCTGCGTCGGCATGGCGGCGAGCATGGGCGCGTTCCTGCTCGCGGCCGGCGCCAAGGGCAAACGTTTCGCGCTGCCGAACTCGCGCATCATGATCCATCAGCCGTCGGGCGGATCGCAGGGCCAGGCCTCCGACATCGAGATCCAGGCGCGCGAGATCCTCTACCTGCGCGACCGCATAAACAAGATCCTGGCCGACCGGACCGGCCAGACGGTCGAGAAGATCCGGGCCGACAGCGACCGCGACAACTTCATGTCGGCCGAGGATGCAGTAAAGTACGGGCTGATCGACAAGATCTTCGTCAAGCGCGGCGAGACGAGCTGAATGGCACGGCGCCGCAACGCACAGGCACGAACGCATGTCGGACAAGAAGGGATCGAGCGAAAAGCTGCTGTACTGCTCGTTCTGCGGCAAGAGCCAGCACGAGGTCAAAAAGCTGATCGCGGGCCCGTCGGTGTTCATCTGCGACGAGTGCATCGACCTGTGCAACGACATCATCCGCGACGAAACCGCCGGTGAAAGCGCCGGCGGTGTAGCCAAATCCGATCTACCGACGCCGCGCGAGATCTGCGAGATCCTCGACCAGTACGTGATCGGGCAGGAAAAGGCCAAGCGCATCCTGTCGGTCGCGGTCTACAACCACTACAAGCGGCTGAAGCACCTGACGTCGAAGGACGGCGTCGAGCTGGCCAAGAGCAACATCCTGCTGATCGGTCCGACCGGGTCGGGCAAGACCCTGCTGGCGCAGACGCTGGCGCGACTGCTCAACGTTCCGTTCGTCATCGCCGACGCGACGACGCTGACCGAAGCCGGTTACGTCGGCGAGGATGTCGAGAACATCATCCAGAAGCTGCTTCAGAACTGCAATTACGAGGTCGAGAAGGCGCAGAAGGGGATCGTCTACATCGACGAGATCGACAAGATCTCGCGCAAGAGCGACAACCCGTCGATCACCCGCGATGTCTCCGGCGAGGGTGTGCAGCAGGCGTTGCTGAAGCTGATCGAGGGCACGATCGCGAGCGTGCCGCCGCAGGGCGGCCGCAAACACCCGAACCAGGACTTCGTGCAGATCGACACGACCAACATCCTGTTCATCTGCGGCGGCGCGTTCGACGGGCTCGAGAAGATCATCCGCAACCGCTCCGAGAAAAGCGGCATCGGCTTCGGCGCCGAGGTCACAAGTCCGAGCGACCGCTCGGTCGGCGAGTTGCTGCGCGAGGTCGAGCCGGAGGATCTGATCAAGTTCGGCTTGATCCCCGAGCTGGTGGGCCGTCTGCCGGTGGTCGCCACCCTCGACGAGCTGTCCGAGGACGCGCTGGTGCAGATCCTGGTCGAACCGAAGAATGCGCTGATCAAGCAGTTCTACCGTCTGCTCGAGATGGAGGGCGTCGATCTGGAGGTGCGCCCCGAGGCGCTGACCGCTATCGCGCGCAAGGCGCTGAAGCGGCGCACCGGCGCGCGCGGGCTGCGTTCGATCGTCGAGGCGGTGCTGCTCGACGTGATGTACGAGCTGCCGAGCCTGAAGAACGTGGTCAAGGTGGTGATCGACGAGAATGCGATCGCCGGCGGACACCCGATCCTGATCTACGCCGACCAGCCCAAGGTCGCCGGCGCGCCGCGCTGACCCGCTTTCCCGCGTCGCCGGCGGGAACGCCCGCGGCGGTCGCCACTCCAACGTGCTAGATTCGCCGCGGCAGGCGTGCGCGCCTCGGCCCTTGAGTTCCGCCCCGCGCACCCGCATTTGTCGGCTCATACCGACCCAGGACATCACATGTCGACCACTCTGCTCCCGCCGGAACGCACCACGCTGCCGATGCTGCCGCTGCGCGACGTCGTCGTGTTCCCGCACATGGTGATCCCGCTTTTCGTGGGACGCCCGAAATCGATCAAGGCGCTTGACTCGGCGATGGAGGCGGGCAAGAGCATCATGCTGGTGGCGCAGAAGAACGCCGCCAAGGACGAGCCGACAGCCGACGACATCTACCCGATCGGCTGTGTGGCCAACATCCTGCAGATGCTCAAGCTGCCGGACGGCACCGTCAAAGTGCTGGTCGAGGGCGCTCAGCGCGCCCGCATTCACCGCATCGACGATCTGCAGTCGCACTTCACCTGCGAGCTGACGCCGATCGTTCCCGAGCCTTCGTCGGGCGCGGAGCTGGAGGCGCTGCGCCGGGCGATCGTCGGCCAGTTCGACCAGTACGTGAAGCTGAACAAGAAGATCCCGGCCGAGATCCTGACCTCGATCGCCGGCATCGACGAAGCAGGCCGCTTGGCCGATACGATTGCCGCGCACCTGCCGTTGAAGCTGGAGCAGAAGCAGAAGATCCTGGAGATGTTCGGGCTGTCCGAGCGGCTCGAACACCTGCTCGCACAGCTCGAAACCGAGATCGACATCCTGCAGGTGGAGAAGCGCATCCGCGGCCGCGTCAAGCGGCAGATGGAAAAGAGCCAGCGCGAGTACTACCTGAACGAGCAGGTCAAGGCGATCCAGAAGGAACTGGGCGAAGGCGAGGAGGGTGCCGACCTCGAAGAGCTGGAAAAGAAAATCAAGGCCGCGCGCATGCCCAAACAGGCGCGGCAGAAGGCGGAAAGCGAGCTGAAGAAGCTCAGGCTGATGTCGCCGATGTCGGCCGAAGCCACGGTCGTCCGCAACTACATCGACACGTTGGTCAATCTGCCGTGGAAGAAGAAGAGCAAGATCAACAACGATCTGGCCAACGCGCAGAAGGTACTGGACGAGGACCACTACGGCCTGGAAAAAGTCAAGGAGCGCATCGTCGAGTACCTGGCCGTGCAGCAGCGCGTGGACCGGCTCAAGGCCCCGATCCTGTGTTTGGTCGGTCCGCCGGGGGTGGGCAAGACCTCGCTCGGACAGTCGATCGCGAAGGCGACCAATCGCAAGTTCGTCCGCATGGCGCTGGGCGGCGTGCGCGACGAGGCCGAGATCCGCGGTCACCGCCGCACCTACATCGGTTCGATGCCGGGCAAGATCCTGCAGAACCTGACCAAGGTGGGCGTGCGCAACCCGCTGTTCCTTCTCGACGAAGTCGACAAGATGGGGCAGGACTTCCGCGGCGACCCGTCGTCGGCCTTGCTCGAGGTGCTCGACCCCGAGCAGAACCACACCTTCGTCGACCATTACGTCGAGGTCGACTACGACTTGTCGGACGTGATGTTCGTGGCGACGGCGAACACGATGAACATCCCGCCGCCGCTGCTCGACCGGATGGAGGTTATCCGGCTGTCCGGTTACACGGAGGACGAGAAGGTCAACATCGCGTTGCGCTATCTGCTGCCCAAGCAGATGCGCAACAACGGGGTCAAGCGCGACGAGCTGGACGTCTCGGAGGCGGCGATCCGCGACATCGTGCGTTACTACACGCGCGAAGCCGGCGTGCGCGCGCTCGAGCGCGAGCTGTCGAAGATCTGCCGCAAGGTCGTGAAGAACGCCTTGCTGAAGAAGGACGGCGGCAAGGTCAGGGTGACACCGCGCAACCTCGACAAGTTCCTCGGGGTGCGGCGCTACACCTTCGGTGTCGCGGAGAAAGAGGCGCAGGTCGGCCAGGTCACCGGGCTCGCGTGGACCGAAGTCGGAGGCGAACTGCTGACCATCGAGGCCGCCGTGATGCCCGGCAAGGGCAACATCATCCGCACGGGATCGCTCGGAGACGTGATGAAGGAGTCCGTCGAGGCCGCGCGCTCGGTCGTGCGCAGCCGCGCGCGCCGGCTCGGGATCAAGGACGAGGTGTTCGAGAAAAGCGACATGCACATCCACTTGCCCGAGGGCGCGACGCCGAAAGACGGACCGAGCGCGGGCATCGCGATCACGACCGCCTTGGTCTCCACGCTGACGGGCATTCCGGTGCGTCCGGACGTTGCGATGACGGGCGAGATCACGCTGCGCGGCGAGGTGCTGGCGATCGGCGGTCTGAAGGAGAAGCTGCTCGCTGCGCACCGGGGCGGCATCAAGACCGTGCTGATCCCGGAGGAAAACGTCAAGGATCTCGCGGAGATCCCGGACAACGTGAAGAATCGGCTCGAGATCGTCCCCGTTAGGTGGATCGACAAGGTGCTCGAGATCGCGTTGCAGCGGCAGCCGACGCCGCTCGCCGACGAAGAACGCACCGTCGTCGCCGCACCGGTCGCACCCGCGCCGGCGGCGACCGGCGAGTTCGTCAAGCACTGAAAGTCGCGCTCTCGTGCCGAGCCCCGCCGTCGAACGAGGCGTCGTTGTCCGACAGCCGTCCCGGGGCCGACTCGCTTGACACTGCCAGACCCGCGCGGTTGAATACGTCCCCGCACTCGCTCCGGCGACTAAACAAGCGCGATGGGGCCCGCGCAGAACACGACGCCGAAATTCGTTGAAAGAACTCGCTTACGCGCAACTTACGAGGGGGTTTCCGGTGAACAAAAGTGAATTGATCGAGCACATCGCCAAGCAGGCCGATATCTCGAAGGCCGCGGCGGGACGTGCGTTGGAGGCTGTCGTCGGTGGAATTCGCGCGTCGTTGAAGAAGGGCAATTCGGTCACGCTCGTGGGCTTCGGCACGTTCGCGGTCGGCAAGCGCGCGGCGCGTACGGGCCGCAATCCGCGCACAGGTGCGTCGATCAAGATCAAGGCGGCAAAGGTTCCGAAGTTCCGCGCTGGCAAGGCCCTGAAGGATGCAGTAAACTGACGTTTTTGCCGCCAACCGCAGGATCGATCGAGCACAAGTCGCGACGAGGGTGCTTAGCTCAGTTGGTAGAGCGGCGCCCTTACAAGGCGTAGGTCGGGAGTTCGAGCCTCTCAGCACCCACCAGGTCTGCGGTCGTCGCGTTGCGCGAAGATCGGGCAGCAGCCGCACGAGGAGTGGTAGTTCAGTCGGTTAGAATACCGGCCTGTCACGCCGGGGGTCGCGGGTTCGAGTCCCGTCCACTCCGCCAGATCCGTACCTAAGGGCGAACGCGAGTTCGCCCTTTTTATTGAGCTCAGGAACACCTCGCCGAAGACGCGCGCCATGTTCGATTCGATCCGGTCGCACCGCCGCTGGCTGATGTTCTTCATGCTGGTGCTGATCTTCCCCTCGTTCGTCTTCTTCGGAATCCAGGGTTACAACCGCTTCGTCGAAGGCGACAACGCGGTTGCGCGGATCGCCGGCCGGCCGGTGTCGGCGCCCGAACTCGAAGCCGCGCAACGCGAGCGCTTGGAGCAGCTGCGCCGGATGCTCGGCGACAAGTTCGACGCCAAGCTGTTCGATACGCCGCAGGCGCGCGCGGCCACGCTCGATGCGCTGCTGTCCGAGCGCGCGCTCGCGCTGGAGGCCGCGACCGAGCACGTCTTGGTCAGCGAGGAGCGCCTGCGCGAAGTGATCGCCTCGGTGCCGGCGTTCCAGCGGGACGGCAAGTTCGACTACGAGCGCTACAAAACGCTGCTCGCCGCGCAGGCGCTCAGCGAGCGCGCCTTCGAGCAGCGCGTGCGCGACGATCTCGTCCGCCAGACGCTGCTGCAGGCCGTCGCTGGTTCCACGTTCCTCCCGAACACCGTCGCCGAGCGACTTCTTCGCATCAATGAAGAGCAGCGTGAAGTGCGCGAGTTGCGTTTCCGACCCGAGGACTTTGTCGGCAGCGTCAAGGTGACCGACGAGGCGATCGCCGCGTACTACGAGGCGAACCGGCGCGAGTTCGAGACGCCCGAGAGCGTGAAGGCCGAGTACGTAGTGCTGACCCTCGACGATGTCGCCGCACAGATCGCGGCGCCCGAAGCCGAGCTGAGGGCGTACTACGAGCAGAACAAGTCGGCCTGGGGTCAGCCGGAGGAGCGCCGCGCGAGTCACATCCTCCTTACCGCCGGCGAAGGCGGCAGCGCGACCGACAAGGCGGGGGCGCGCAAGAAGGCGCAGGAGCTGCTGGCGCAGCTTCGCAAGAACCCGAACGACTTCGCCAGGCTCGCGCGCGAGTTCTCCAAGGATCCAGGCTCGGCCGCCAAGGGCGGCGACCTCGGATTCTTCGGACGCAAGATGATGGTCAAGCCGTTCGAGGACGTTGCGTTCGAGCTCAAGCCCGGCGAGATCAGCGATGTCGTCGAAACCGATTTCGGCTTCCATATCATCCGCGTCGACGAAGTCAAACCGGCCACGTACAAACCGTTCGAGTCCGTACGGGCGGAGATCGAGCGCGAATACCGCCGGCAACAGGCGCAGAAGAAGTTCGCGGAAGCCGCCGAGCAGTTCACCAACACCGTCTACGAGCAGTCGGACAGCCTTAAGCCGGTTGCGGACAAACTCAAGCTGCAGATCCAGACGATCGACAGTCTGACGCGCGACGGCGTGCCGGCGAAACCCGGCGTGCCGCAGATCTTCACGCCTCGGCTCGTGCAGGCGCTGTTCTCCGACGACGCGATCAAGAAAAAACGAAACACCGAGGCGATCGAAGTGACGTCGAACGCGTTCGTGTCGGCACGCGTCGTCGAATACCGGCCGGCCGCGCTGCGCCCGCTTGCCGAGGTGCGCGACCAGATCCGCGCGCGCGTCGAACGGCGGGAAGCCGCTCGGCTCGCGCGCGAGGCCGGTACTGCGAAGCTCCAGACGCTGCGCAAGTCGCCGAGCGACACGGGCTTTTCCGCCGCACGGACCGTCAGCCGCGCCGCCTCCGAAGGGCTGCCGCCGGCTGCGCTGAACGCGATCATGCAAGTGCCCGCCGACGCGTTGCCTGCGTTCGTCGGCGCGGAGCTCGACGGCGGCGCGTACGCGGTGTTCCATGTCTTGTCGGCGAGGCACCCGGAGAAGTTCGATCCGCAGCGGCGCCAGTTCCAACAGCGCGCGTGGCAACAACAGGCCGGATCGGCCGACGATCTCGCCTACGTGGCCGCGTTGAAGCGCAAACACAAGGCGCAGGTGATCGATCCCGCGTTGAAGTCCGCGGGCAGCGTTGGCGACGCGGCGAAGAATTGAACGACCCGGCTGCGCCGGGCCACGCTCACCCGCGCGCGGAATCGCGCGCCTGCGCCACGACGCAACGCGCCAGCTCCGCGTAAGCCGCTTCCGAAGCATTCGCCGGCCGTAGGGTGGGCGCGGCGTCGATGCGAACGAAATTGCGCCGGATCGAGCGCAGATAGGCCGGGTCGTAGTGTTCGACGAGAAGACGTTCGACCAGTGCGTCCCACCGGCCTTGTCGGGCGAGCGCCTTCCAAGACTCGATCCGCTCGCGCCCGTGCAGCGGTACGAGACAGTCGAGTTGCGTGAACAGCGCCTGCGGATCCGCTTCGAAGTGCAGATAGTCGCCGCGCAGCAGGCGCACGCGCTCCGCAAGCGGCAACTCGACGCGCATGCACTGCGCCGCGCGCATCCGCTCGATGAGCGCGTCCGGGACGCGCAGGTCGCCGACTTTCCTGCTTTCCGACTCCACGTACACGGGGCGCGACGGATCGAACGAACGCAGCGTCCACCAGATGCGCGTCTCGAACATTTTCTGCGTCGGTTGCGGCTGCGTCGGCAAGCCGCCGAGCACCGAGCCGCGGTGCCGGGCAAGTGTTTCGAGATCGAGCACCTGGGCGCCCGCGCGCTGTAGCTCGCCGAGCAGTCGGCTCTTGCCGCTTCCGGTGGTGCCGCAGATCACGCGCCAATCGAAGCGACTCGGCAGCTCCTGCAGCGCCGCCACCACGGCGCGGCGATAGGCGCGATACCCGCCCTCGAGTTGGCGCGCGTGCCAGCCGACGCGCGTCAACACGTGCGTCATCGCACCGCTGCGCGCGCCGCCGCGCCAGCAGTACACGAGCGGCCGCCACTCGCGCGGCTTGTCGGAGAACAGCGCCTCGATGTGCTGCGCGATGTTGCGTGCCACCAGCACCGCTCCGCGGCGCCGCGCCGCGAACGCCGACACCTGCCGATTCAGCGTGCCGACCTCGGCGCGTTGTGCGTCGTCGAGCACCGGCACGTTCAGTGCGCCCGGGACGTGGTCCTCGGCGAACTCGCCCGGGCTGCGCACGTCGAGAATCGCGTCAAACCGCGCAAGCTGCGCGAGCGCCTCGTCGCAGGCGATCGGCGCGCGATCGTCCATGTCAGCGCGCTGCCGCGAGCAGCGGCTTCAGGTGCGGCCAGACGTTGTCGAGCATCAACGACTGCGCCTTTTCGTTCGGATGGATGCGGTCGGCCTGGAAGTACTCGAGTCGTTCGGCGAAGCCGTCGAGCAGGAAAGGCACTAGGCCGACCTTGCGCCGCCGCGCGAGTTCCTCGAACACGGATGCGAAGCGCTGCGCATAGTCGCGCCCGTAGTTGGGCGGCACGCGAACGCCGACGAGCAGCACGCGCGCGCCGGCGGCGTGGCTTGCATCGATCATTGCGGCGAGGTTGTCGCGCATCGCGCTGACCGGCAGCCCGCGCAGGCCGTCGTTGCCGCCGAGCTCGATCACGACGATCGTGGGGCGGTGCTGCTTCAGCAGCGCGGGCAGGCGCGTGCGCCCGCCGCTCGTGGTTTCCCCGCTGATGCTCGCATTCACGACGGTATACTTTGCCCCGTCCTGCGCGAGGCGGTCCGAAAGAAGCTTTACCCAACCGGTATCGCGCGGCAGACCGTATTCGGCCGAAAGACTGTCGCCCAGGACGAGCACGATGGGTGCCTGCGCGGCGGTCGCCACGCAGGCCGCGATCGCCAATGCGACGCCGGCGACCCAGCGGCGCGCGAGTCTTCCAGAGTTCATCACGGATAGGGCGTCGAGCTGTCGATGACGAACAACGCGCTCGAAGCCCGAGGGCTGACCAAAATCGTGCAGGATGCGACGGGCACCCTGACGATTCTGGATGATATCAACCTGAGCATCGAGCCCGGCGAAACGGTCGCGATCGTCGGCGCGTCCGGCTCGGGCAAGTCGACGCTGCTCGGCCTGCTCGCGGGGCTTGACGTGCCGACGCGCGGCACGGTGCGACTGTTCGGGCAGGACCTGTTCGCGCTCGACGAAGATGGCCGTGCGCGGCTTCGCGCCGAGCGCATCGGCTTCGTGTTCCAGTCGTTCCAGTTGCTGCCGCATCTGACCGCGCTCGAAAACGTGCTGCTGCCGCTGGAACTTGCCGGCCGCGCGCCCGACGGGCAGACGCCGCTCGATGCGGCGCGCGCGCTGCTCGCGCGCGTGGGGCTTGGCGAGCGCCTTTCGCACTATCCGAAGTACCTGTCGGGCGGCGAGCAGCAGCGCGTGGCGCTCGCGCGCGCTTTCGTCGGTCGGCCGCCGCTACTGCTCGCTGACGAGCCGACCGGCAGCCTGGATGCGCGCACCGGCGCGGCGGTCATCGAATTGATCTTCGAGCTGAACCGCGAGCGAGGTTCGACGCTCGTGCTGGTCACGCACGATCCGGAGGTCGCGGCGCTGTGCGGCCGGCGTATCGAACTGCACGCCGGAAGGATCAAGGAGGAATCAGGGCTGGGCGTGCTGCCTGCGTAGCCGCACCAGTACGCGTGCCGCGCGCACGGCGATTTCGCCCGCGACGAGACCGGCGTCGCCGCCGTATTCGTCGGCGGCGCGGCCGTGCAGCCACGTCGCGGCGAGGGCGGCCTGGATCGGTTCGATGCCCTGCGCAATGAACGCACCGATCATGCCCGCAAGCACGTCGCCCGTACCCGCGGTCGCGAGCGCGGGCCCTCCGGTCGGATTGATCCACCAGCGCCCGGCGGGGTGTGCGATCACGGTTCCGGCCCCCTTGAGCACGACGATCGAGGCCGTCCGGCGCGCGAGCGCGAGCGCGGCGGCGACGCGATCGGCCTGGACTTCACGCGCCGTGGCGCCGAGCAGTCGCGCGGCTTCGAGCGGGTGCGGCGTCAATACGCGGCCGGCGGCGTGAGCTTCGAAAACCCCCGCGAAGCGTGCGCGGTCGGCGAGCAGGTTCAAGCCGTCGGCGTCGACGACCAGCGGCACCGAGCGCTCGAAGGTTGCCGCAAGCGCACCGGCCGCCGCGTCGTCGGTCCCGAGCCCGCAGCCGACGACGATCGCATCGACTTCGGCGAGCGAAGCCAGCCGGCGAAACATCAGCTCCGGCTGCATGGGGTCGCAGCGCAGATCCGGCGCGCCGATGCAATCGACATAGACGCGGCCGGCGCCGAGCCGCAGCGCGGCGCGCGCTGCGAGCAGCGGTGCGCCGACCATGCCGAGCCCGCCGCCGACGACGGCGACGCTGCCGAACGATCCCTTGTGCGCATTGCGCGCGCGGCGCACGAGCACGGTCTCGAACTGATGGGGGTCGGCGAGCGCCCCTCCAGCCTGCGGCGCCTCGACGCCGAGCGTATCGACGACGACTTCGCCGGCCGCATCGCAGCCGTCCGCGGTGTACAGGCCGGGCTTGGCGCCGAGGAAGGTGCAGGTGGCATCCGCGTGTACGCCGGGCACGCCGCCGACCCATACGCCGCGATCGGCGTCGAGTCCGCTCGGCACGTCCAGCGCCACGACGAAGGACGACTGCGCGTCGATCCAGCGGACCGCGTCGAAGTAGCGGCCCGCCAGCGGGCGCGCGAGCCCGATGCCGAACAGCGCATCGACGACGACGTCGAAACGTCGATCCGCAGGCAGCTCGTGCAGCGTACGTCCGCCGCCGGCCTGCCAGGCCGAGCGCGCCGCGCGCGCATCGTCGGTGACCGATTCGGCGAGCGCGACGCATTCGACCGCATGCCCGCGCGCCGCGAGTTCGCGCGCGCACGCGTAGCCGTCGCCGCCGTTGTTGCCCGGGCCGCAGACGATCAGCGTCGCGCGCGGACCTTCACCGCGGGCGGCGATCCACTCGGCCGCTGCGCGCCCGGCCCGCTGCATCAGCGTTCCAGCGGGCAGGTCCGCCTGCGCCTGCGCCTCGATCGCGCGCAGCTCGGCGCTCGTGTACAGTGCGATGCTCATCGCCGACATGCTAAGCCCGTTCCGGAGCGTGCCGAAGAACCGCGCGCGGCGGCGCGTATCTGTCCAGGGTCAGCCCGTCCAGATCGATTTCCGGCGCGCGCCCGGCGACGAGATCGGCGACGATGCGCGCCGACCCGCAGGCCATCGCCCAGCCCGTCGAGCCGTGGCCCACGTTCAGGAACAGATTCGGGTACGCAGTGCCGCCGAGGATCGGCGGGCCGTCGGGCAGCATCGGCCGCGCGCCGACCCAGAATCGCGCCTGCGCGTAGCTCGCCGCCGAGGGAAACCAGTCGCGTGCGACCTTCAGCAGCGTGCGCAACGCGGTCTCGCGCAGATTCATTGCGCGCGATCCGATTTCGGCCGTTCCCGCGGCGCGTAGCCGCTGGCCGAAACGGGTGATCGCGACCTTGTAGCTCTCGTCCATCACCGCGAGCTGCGGGGCCTCGTCGGGTCGGTTGATGGTGGCCGTGGCCGAATACCCTTTGATCGGCTGCAGCGGCAGGTCGATCGCCAGCGGCGCGAGCAGCCGCCCGCTGTCGGCGCCGGCGGCAACGACGTACGCGTCGGCCTGCAAGCGGCCGTCGGCAAGCTGCAGAGCTTCGATGCGGTTCGCCGCGGCCTGAAAGCGCAGCGCCTCGGCGCCGAAGCGGAAGCGCACGCCGTCGGCCTCGCAGATGTCTTTCAGGCGCCGCGCGAACAGCGCGCAGTTGCCGGTTTCGTCCTCCGGCAAATGAAGCCCGCCCGCCAATGGCACGTGCGGCGCAAGCGCCGGCTCGAGCGCGCGGCACGCCGCCGCGTCGAGCAACCGATGCGGCACGCCCGCCTCGCGCAGCATGTCGCGCGCGGGGGCGGTGCGCTCGAGCTCCTGCGTCGTGCGGAACAACTGCAGATAACCGCGCCCCCGTTCATAGTCGATGCCGTAGCGTTCGCGCACCTCGTGCAGGCAGCGCAGGCTGTAGTAGGCCAGACGCTGCATGCGCTCGCGGTTGACGCGAAACCGCTCGACCGCGCACTCGCCCAGCCAGCGGCGCAGCCAACGCCACAGCGCGGGATCGAGGCGGGGTCGAAAGACGACCGGCGCCTCGCGTTTGAACAAATACGCGAGCACCTTCGCCGGCATACCCGGCTGAGCCCAGGGGCCGACATAGGCAGGTGCCAGCACGCCGGCGTTGGCGAAACTGGCTTCCTGCGCAACGCCGCCGCGCCGGTCGATGACGGTGACTTCGAAACCCTGCTGGCGCAGCGCATGGGCGGTGGTGACGCCGATGATGCCAGCACCGACGACGGCTACATGCATGGAGCCTTTTCTTCGGCGCACCTGCGCCGGCAACGGCGCGGATTCTATGCGCGTGCCGGCGTGCAGAACCCGCCGCAGATCAAAGTTTCATCTGGCTGGGAAGATAGGTCACCAGGGACGGGAAAAAGTAGATCAGCAGCACCGCGACGACCATCATCACGAAATAGGGGAAGGCGGCGCGCGCGATGTAGCTGATCTGCCGCTTGGTCATGCCCTGCATCACGAACAGGTTGAACCCGACCGGCGGCGTGATCTGCGCCATCTCGACGACGATGACGACGAACACGCCGAACCACAGCAGATCGATGCCGGCCGTCTGCAGCGTCGGCAGCAGCACGGCCATCGTGAGTACGACCATGCTGATGCCGTCGAGAAAGCAGCCGAGCACGATGTAGAAAACCATCAGCGCCATCAGCAGCGCGAACGGCGGCAGTCCAAGCGCGGCGATCGCCTCGGCCAGATGGCGCGGCAGGCCGATGAAGCCCATTGCGAGCGAAAGAAAGGCCGAACCCGCGAGGATCAGCGCGATCATGCAGTACAGGCGGGTGGCGCCCATCAGCGAATCCCAGAAGCTGCGCCAGTTCAACGCGCGCTGTGCGGCCGCGAGCGCCAGGGCACCGACGACGCCGAGCGCGGCGGCCTCGGTCGCGGTGGCCACGCCCGTGTAGATCGAACCGAGCACGGCGAGGATCAGCAGCATCACGGGAACCAGGTGGCGCGATTCGGCGAGCTTCTCGCGCAGCGACAGCGCCGCGTCGGCCGGCGGGATCGATTCGCGATGGCGCAGCGACCAGACGATCGTGTAACCCATGAACAGACCCGCCAGCAGCAGCCCGGGCACGATTCCGGCGATGAACAGCTTGCCGATCGACACGTCGGCGGCCACGCCGTAGACGATCATGATGATCGATGGCGGAATCAGCAGCCCGAGCGTTCCGGCGCCGGCGAGCGTGCCGACCGACATGATCTCCGGGTAGTTGCGGCGCGCGAGTTCCGGCAGCGACATCTTGCCGATCGTCGCGCAGGTGGCTGCGGACGACCCCGACACCGCGGCGAAGATCGTGCAGCCGACGATGTTCGCGTGCAGCAGCCGCCCCGGCACGCGCTGCAGCCAGGGCGCGAGCCCGCGGAACAGGCCTTCCGACAGTCGCGTCTTCAGCAAGATTTCGCCCATCCAGATGAACAGCGGCAGCGCGGTCAGCGTCCAGCTCGACAGCGATCCCCACACGGTGAGCGCGAGCGCATCGCCGCCCGGGCGCGTCGTGAACAGCTCCATACCGATCCACGCCACGCCGAGCACGGCGATGCCGATCCACACGCCCGCGCCGAGGATCGCGAACATCGCGACGATCAGAACGGTGGCGATCACTGCGTCCATGCCGCCTCATTCGATCTGCGAGGGTTCGGCGGCCGCCGCGCTGGGCGGCAATCGCCGCGTGCGCAAGGCGAAGACGAGCTCTTCCAGGAACGCGAGAAACAGGCCCGCCAGTCCGATCGCCATCGAAAGCTGCGGGATCCACAGCGGTGTGGCATCGACGTTCTGCGAGACCTCGTGATAGACGTAGGACCCCCACACGAGCCTGGCCGCGAACCACGCGAAGTAGCCCGACAGGAAAGTCGCCACCGCGAGGCAGAAGACCTCGATCCACCAGCGCGGCCGACCGGTGAAGCGCTGGATGATCAGCGTGACGCGGATGTGGTCGCCGTGGCGCAGGGCGACCGCCAACGCGAGGAAGGAGCCGGCGGCGAGCGTGTAGCCGGCGTACGCGTCGATGCCGGCCATCGAGTAGCCGAGCTGGCGGCCGACGATGTTGCCGACCTCGATGATGAGGGTGGCGAGGATGAACAGCGCGCCGAGCGCGCCGAGAAGCCGGTATAAAGGGTCGAACAGGCTGCGCATCCGCCGAACCGGCGTGACGGGGTCGAAACGCGAAAGCCCGCCGGCGTGCGCGCCGGCGGGGCGAGGTGAGGTCTACTTGCGGAAGGCCGAGATGATCGCTTGGCCGTCGGCGCCCGCCTTCTTCAGCCACTCCTTGAGCATCGTCTGGCCCAGCTTCGCCAGTTCGGCCTTGAACCGCGGGTTCGGCTCGTACACCGTCATCTTGTTCGCGCGCAGCGTGGCGAGGGTCTCGTTCGTGTACTCGCGCATCCGCTTCCAGCCGCGCCCTTCGGCGTCGCGCGCCGCCTTCAGGATCGCCGCCTGCGTGGCTTTGTCGAGCTTGTCGAATTCCTTCTGGTTGACGATCACCATGTTCTTCGGCAGCCAGCCATCGACGGTCGCGAAATGCGTCAGGTTCTCCCAGACCTTGGAGTCCACGCCGGTGGCGCCCGAGGACATGAACGAATCGGCCACGCCGGTGGCGAGCGCCTGCGACAGCTCGGCGGCCTGGATCGTCAACGGCTGTGCGCCGACGAGCTGCGCGATGCGCGTCGTGGCCGGGTTGTAGGCGCGCCATTTCAGGCCCTTCATGTCGGCCGTCGAGTTGAGCATCTTCTTCGTGTAGATGCCCTGCGGTGGCCACGCGACCGCGTACAGCAGCCGGATGCCCTGCGCGGCGAGGATCTTCTCGACCACCGGCCGCTGCGCCTGCCACAGCTTGTACGCCGCATCGAAGCTGGTCGCCACGAACGGCACCGAGTCGACGCCGAACACCGGGTTCTCGTTCTCCAGCAGGCTCATCAGCACCTCGCCGATCTGCGCCTGGCCGGTCTGCACCGCGCGCTTGATTTCGGGTGCCTTGAACAGCGCGCCGTTCGGATGCACGGTGATCGCGAGCTTGCCGCCGGTGGCCCTGGCGACGTCGGCGGCGAACTGGTTCAGGTTCTGCGTGTGCGGATTGCCGGCGGGATAGGCCGCGGGCAGGTCCCACTTGGTTTGGGCTGACACGGCAAGCGCGGCGCCGGCCAGCGCGACCGCCATCAACGAGCGAACGGTACGCATCGCGGTTCTCCTTGTGTTCGGGTGTCTACGAATGTGCGGACTGTACCGCGACGCGCGCCGCCGAGTAAGGCGCTGCGCTTCGCGGCGTCGCGTCCGCGCAAAACGGGCATACTCGCGACCCGTTCCCGACACGCCCTGCCTTTTCAAACTCATCGCGATGGCGCAGACCAAGCCGACGCCCGGCCGCTGGCAATTCTGGATCGACCGCGGCGGCACGTTCACCGACATCGTCGCTCGGCGGCCCGACGGCCGGCTCGTCACGCACAAGCTGCTGTCGGACAATCCCGAGCAGTATCGCGACGCGGCGATCGCCGGCATCCGCCGCCTGCTGGGCGTGGCGCCCGGCGCGCCGATCCCGGTCGAGTCGATCGAGGCCGTCAAGATGGGAACGACGGTCGCCACCAATGCGCTGCTGGAGCGCAAGGGCGAGCCGACCGTGCTGGTGATCACGCGCGGCTTTCGCGACGCGCTGCGGATCGCGTACCAGAACCGGCCGCGGCTGTTCGACCGGCGCATCGTGCTGCCCGAGCTGCTGTACGCGCGCGTGATCGAAGCCGACGAGCGCATCGGCGCGCACGGCGAGGTCGAGCGTCCGCTCGACGAGGAGGCCGTGCGCCGCGACCTGCAGGCGGCGTACGACGCCGGGTTGCGCGCGTGCGCGATCGTGCTGATGCACGGCTGGCGCTACACGCAGCACGAAGCGCGGATCGCCGCGCTCGCGCGCGAGCTGGGCTTCCCGCAGGTGTCGGTCTCGCACCAGGTCAGTCCGCTGATGAAACTGGTGGCGCGCGGCGACACGACGGTCGTCGACGCGTATCTGTCGCCCATCCTGCGTCGCTACGTCGAGCAGGTCGCCGCCGAGCTGCCGGGCGTGCGGCTGCTGTTCATGCAGAGCAACGGCGGCCTGACCGACGCGCGTCGCTTCCAGGGCAAGGACGCCATCCTTTCCGGCCCGGCGGGCGGCATCGTCGGCATGGTGCGCGCGAGCCTCGCGGCGGGGTTCGACCGTGTGATCGGTTTCGACATGGGCGGCACCTCGACCGACGTTTCGCACTACGCCGGCGAATACGAGCGCACATTCGAGACGCTGGTCGCCGGCGTGCGGATGCGCGCGCCGATGATGAGCATTCACACGGTGGCCGCGGGCGGCGGCTCGATCCTGCACTTCGACGGCGCGCGGCTGCGCGTCGGGCCCGACTCGGCCGGCGCCAATCCCGGCCCCGCTTGCTACCGGCGCGGCGGCCCGCTGACGGTGACCGACGCGAACGTGATGCTCGGTCGCATCCAGCCCGATTACTTTCCGCGGGTCTTTGGACCGAACGCCGACCAGCCGCTCGATGCCGAAGTCGTGCGGGCGAAGTTCGCCGCGCTCGCGGGCGAGATCGAACGTGCGACCGGGCAGAAGAAGTCGCCCGAGGAGGTCGCCGCCGGCTTCCTCGACATCGCCGTCGGCAACATGGCCGAGGCGATCAAACGCATCTCGGTGCAGCGCGGTCACGACGTGACCCAATACACCCTGACGGTGTTCGGCGGCGCGGGCGGACAGCACGCTTGCAGCGTGGCCGACGCGCTGGCGATGACCTCGATCTTCGCGCATCCGCTCGCCGGTGTGCTGTCCGCGTACGGCATGGGGCTTGCCGATCAATCCGCGATGCGCGAAGCGTCGGTGGAGCTGCGGCTGACCGCGGAGGCGATGCCGCAGCTCGCGCAGCGGCTCGATGCGCTCGCGGCCGAAGCCACACGCGACCTCGTCGAGCAGGGCGTTGCGGGCGAGCGCGTGCGCGTCGTGCGGCGCGTGCATCTGCGCTACGAGGGCACGGATTCCGCGCTGATCGTGCTCGACGGCGACCTCGACGCGCTGCGCGCGCAGTTCGACGCGGCGTACGTGCAGCGCTATTCGTTCCTGATGCCCGACCGCGCGCTCGTCGTCGAGGCCGTTTCGGTCGAGGCGATCGGGGCCGGCCACACCGCCGAAGAAGCGCAGGCCGGGGTTGCCCCGCGCGCGGGCGCCTTGCAGCCCGCGGCGCGCGTGCGCGCGTACTTCGACGATCGCTGGCACGACACGCCGCTGTACGTTCGTGCCGACACGCGGCCGGGCGACGCGATCGACGGCCCGGCCATCATCGCCGAGGCCAACGCGACGACCGTGGTCGAACCGGGGTGGCGCGCCGAGATCACGGCGCGCGACCACGTCGTGCTCAGGCGGGTTGCGGCGCGCCGGCAGCGGCAGGCGATCGGCACGCAGGTCGATCCGGTGATGCTGGAGATCTTCAACAACCTGTTCATGTCGATCGCCGAGCAGATGGGGCTGCGGCTGCAGAACACCGCGTACTCGGTCAACATCAAGGAGCGGCTGGACTTCTCGTGCGCGCTGTTCGACGCCGACGGCAACCTGATCGCCAACGCGCCCCACATGCCCGTGCATCTCGGGTCGATGAGCGAGTCGATCAAGACGGTCATGCGGGAAAACGCCGGGCGCATGACCCCGGGCGACTGCTACGTCGTCAACGATCCGTACAACGGCGGCACGCATCTGCCGGACGTCACGGTGATCACGCCCGTGTTCGACCGCGCCGGGCGCGAGATCCTCTTTTACGTCGGCTCGCGCGGCCACCACGCCGACATCGGCGGCATCACGCCGGGTTCGATGCCGCCGTTTTCCAGGACGCTCGACGAAGAGGGCGTGCTGTTCACCAATTTCAAGCTCGTCGAAGGGCGCGGCGTCGATCGTCCCGGCCACCTGCGCGAGCAGGAATGCCTGAGATTGCTGACCGGCGGGCCGTACCCGGCGCGCAATCCGCAGCAGAACCTCGCGGATCTGAAGGCGCAGATCGCGGCGAACGAGAAGGGGCGCGAGGAGCTGCTGCGCATGGTCGACCAGTTCGGGCTCGACGTGGTCCGGGCCTACATGCGCCACGTGCAGGACAACGCCGAGGAGTCGGTGCGGCGCGTGATCACGGTGCTGCGCGACGGCGATTTCGAGTACAAGCTCGACAACGGCGCCGTCATCCGGGTTAGGATCACCGTCGACCGCGCGAGCCGCTCGGCGACGATCGATTTCACGGGCACGTCGGCGCAACTGCCGAACAACTTCAACGCGCCGTCGTCGATCAGTGTCGCCGCCGTGCTGTACGTGTTCCGCACGCTGGTCGACGACGAGATTCCGCTGAACGCCGGGTGCCTGAAACCGTTGAAGATCGTGATCCCCGAAGGCTCGATGCTGGCGCCGCGCTACCCGGCCGCGGTCGTCGCCGGCAATGTCGAGACCTCGAGTTGCATCACCAACGCGCTGTACGGCGCGCTCGGCGTGCTCGCCTCGGCCCAGGGGACGATGAACAACTTCACCTTCGGCAATTCGCGCTACCAGTACTACGAGACGATCGCCGGCGGCTCGGGGGCGGGCATCGTCGATCTGGCCGCCGGCGCGGATTCGAAGGAAGGCTTCGACGGCACCGATGTCGTGCAGACGCATATGACCAACTCGCGGCTGACGGACCCCGAGGTGCTGGAGTTCCGCTTTCCGGTGCGGCTGGAAAGCTATGCGATCCGTCACGGTTCGGGCGGCCGCGGTCGTTGGCGCGGCGGCAGCGGGGGCACGCGGCGCGTGCGCTTTCTCGAAGCGATGACCGCTTCGATCCTGTCGAACAACCGCGTCATCGCGCCGTTCGGCCTAGCCGGCGGCGAACCGGGCGAGCCGGGCCGCAATCGCGTGATCCGCGCCGACGGCCGCGTGGAGGAGCTGCCGCACATTGGCAGCGTCGAGATGGCGCCGGGCGACGTGTTCGTCATCGATACGCCCGGCGGCGGAGGCTACGGCCGCGCCCCTTAATCGGCGAAATCGCCGCATCGCCGACGGCATTTCGCCGCTTCGTGGTACCGAGGTCCCCGAATAATGGCGGGCGATACCGGAAGGACCCTCGATGAACGCGCCCGAGAAACTCCACGTCGTTCAGGGCAGCGTGCTGGGCACGCTGTCGATCTGTTATGCGCCGCTGATCGACAAGAAGCGCAAGGCGATCGGCACGCGGCTGACGATGCTGTCGACGCGGGCGCAGGAGCGGCTGCCCGTCGGACGAGTCTTGGACTCGCTGTGCCCCGTGTGGCCCGAGGCTTCGGGGCCGGTGCTGATCGCGCCGCTCGACGCGAGCATCGACGAATCGGCATTGCAATGGCAGGCGCCGAAGAACGCGATCATCGAAGTGCCGGCGGTCACGCTGCGCGACCCGGAAGTGCAAGGCATCGTGCAGCGGCTGTTCCGCGACGGCAAGCGGCTCGCACTGCGCGGCCGACCCGACGTGCCGCTGCCGCCCGCGCTGCTGGCTTGTTTCGAGTACTCGTTGATCCACCAGAACGAGGACCGCCGCAAGAGTGCCAACGGCGGGCCGCCCGCGGCTTGCGCCGGCGTCTCGCGCAAGATCCCGTTTATCGTGACCGGCGTGCAGACGGTCGCCGATATCGACGCCGCGTTCGATCGCGGCGCGGCCGCCAGCGTCGGCTGGCCGCTGGACGACGCGCAGCACCGGCAGGTGCGCCCGCTGCAGCCCGGTCAGGCGGTCGTGCTCGAGCTGCTGCGGCTCGTGCGCGACGACGCCGAGCTGTCGAAGATCGATGCCACGCTGAAACGCGATCCCGCGCTCGCGTTCAAGCTGCTGCGGCTGGTCAACTCCGCCGCGTTCGGGCTGCCGGTGCAGATCACCAGCTTCCAGCACGCGGTGATGATGCTCGGCTACAAGAAGATGATGCGCTGGTTGTCGCTGCTGCTGGCCACCGCGTCGAAGGATTCCAACACCTTCCCGCTGATGCACGCGTCGATCCGGCGCGGGCTGTTCCTCGAGTACATCGGCGCGAGCGACAGCGAAGCCGAGTTGCGCGACGAGCTTTTCATCACCGGTGCGTTTTCGCTGCTCGACCGCATCACCGGCGCGCCTTTCGAGCAGCTCTTCGAGCTGATCGCGCTGTCCGAGAACGTGGTCGACGCGATCGTTCACCGGCGCGGGCCTTACGCGACCTATCTCGCGCTGATCGAAGCGATCGAACGCTCCGATCCGATCGCCATCGGCAAGCACATCGACGCGCTCGCGATTCCGGTGGCGGCGTGCAACCAGGCGCTGCTGCGCGCGATGTCGGCGGCGAACACGCTGGACTCCGATCTCTGAGTCGTCGGCCGTCGGCCGGACGACGGGAGCGACCCTGCGGCGAGCGCAGGGCGCCGCCTATAATTCGCGCGCGCTCCCCGTCGGAACCCTCCTGCATCGCGGAGCGCGACCCGCCTCCGCATGAACCCTCCCGATACGTTTCTCGCGCTCGACGGCCCGAACGCGCTGTCGAGTTTCCGTGCCGCCCGGCTGCTCGAGCGCATCCGCGCGATCGAGCCGAACGCCGTCGCGATCCGAGCGCGCCATGTTCACTTCGTCCATGCCATCGGTGCGCTCGATGCCGATGAACGCGCGCGTCTGGACGGGCTGCTCGACTACGGCGAAGCGGCCGCCGCCGACGACGCGCGCGCGTCCGCGTCCTGGCTCGTGGTGCCCAGGCTCGGCACGATCTCGCCGTGGGCGAGCAAGGCGACCGACATTGCGCACAACTGCGGGCTTGGACGAGTCGCCCGGATCGAGCGCGGCACGCATTACGCGCTGACGCTGAAGGCCGGCGCGTTCGGCGGGGCGCGGCAGCTCGCCGCCGATGTTGCACGGCGCATCGCCGCGCTGCTGCACGACCGGATGACCGAGAGCGTGCTCGATCCGCACATCGACCCGGCAACGCTGTTTCGCGAGCTGCCGGGCAAACCGATGCAATGGGTGCCTTTGCAGGCGCACGGCCGCGCCGCGCTCGAGCGCGCGAACGTCGACATGGGGCTCGCGCTGTCCGACGACGAAATCGACTACCTGGTCGACGCGTATCGCGCGCTGCGGCGCGATCCGACCGACGTCGAGCTGATGATGTTCGCGCAGGCCAATTCGGAGCACTGCCGGCACAAGATCTTCAATGCGCGCTGGACGATCGACGGGCAGCCGCGCGAGGAATCGCTCTTCGGCATGATCCGCGCAACCCACGCGGCCGCGCCGCAGGGAACGATCGTCGCGTACAAGGACAACGCTGCGGTGATCGAAGGGCGCGTCGCACGCCGCTTCTATCCGCGCAGCGAGCATGCGCCGGAAGCCGGAGGCATCGAATACGCCGTCCGCGAAGAGCTGACGCATATCGTTTTCAAGGTCGAGACGCACAACCATCCGACCGCGATTTCGCCGTTTCCGGGCGCCGCCACCGGCGCCGGCGGCGAAATCCGCGACGAGGGGGCGACCGGACGCGGTGCGAAGCCGAAGGCGGGGCTCGTGGGTTTCAGCGTGTCGCACCTGCGGCTGCCGGGCGCGCGCCGCGCCTGGGAGTACGACGGCGACGTGACGCGCGGCGAACGCGTGGAGGCGGACTACGGATTTCCGTCGCGCATCGCCGATGCGCTTGCGATCATGATCGAGGGGCCGATCGGCGCGGCGTCGTTCAACAACGAGTTCGGCCGGCCGAATCTGCTCGGCTACTTCCGTGCGTACGAACAGAACGTCGGAGGACGGCGTTTCGGTTACCACAAGCCGATCATGATCGCCGGCGGCATCGGCAACATCCGCGACGACCAGACGAGCAAGTGCGATCTGCCCGACGGCACGCTGCTCGTGCAACTGGGCGGCCCCGGCATGCGCATCGGGCTGGGCGGCGGCGCGGCGTCCAGCCTCGGCGCCGGCGCCAACACCGAGCAGCTCGACTTCGATTCGGTCCAGCGCGGCAACGCCGAGATCCAGCGCCGCGCGCAGGAAGTCATCGACCGCTGCTGGTCGCTCGGTCCCGACAATCCGATCCTCAGCATCCACGACGTCGGCGCCGGCGGGCTGTCGAACGCGATGCCGGAGCTTGCCGACAGCGCCGGCAAGGGCGCGCGTATCGACCTGGCGAGAGTGCCGGTCGAGGAGAGCGGCATGAGTCCGCTCGAGATCTGGTGCAACGAGTCGCAGGAGCGCTACGCGCTCGCGATCGCCCCGGAGCGGTTGCCGGTCTTCGACAGCCTGTGCAGGCGCGAACGCTGCCCTTACGCGGTGATCGGCACCATCGCCGACGACGGCCGACTCGTCGTGGCGCGTGCGGGAGAGCCGGCCGCGGTCGACATGCCGATGAACGTGCTGCTCGGCAAGCCGCCGCAGATGCACCGCAACGTCGCGCACGTGGCGCGTGCGTTGCCGACGATCGAGACGACCGGTTTCGATCTCGTGCAGGTCGCGTTCGACGTGCTGCGACATCCCACGGTGGCGAACAAGAGCTTCCTGATCACGATCGGCGACCGCTCGGTCGGGGGCCTGAACTGCCGCGATCCGATGGTCGGCCCCTGGCAGGTGCCGGTCGCGGACTGCGCGGTGACGTTGCTCGATTTCGAAGGCTATGCAGGCGAGGCGATGGCGATGGGCGAGCGCACACCCGTGGCGGTGATCGACGCCGCGGCTGCGTCGCGCATGGCGATCGGCGAAGCGCTCACCAATCTCGCGGCGGCCGACGTCGAGTTGGCACGCGTGAAGCTGTCGGCCAACTGGATGGCTGCGTGCGGCGAGTCGGGCGAGGACGCCGCGCTGTTCGACGCGGTTGCCGCGGCGAGCGAGTTCTGCAGACGGCTCGGCATCGGCATCCCGGTCGGAAAGGATTCGCTGTCGATGAAGACGGCGTGGCGGGAAGACGGCGCCGCCAAACTCGTCGCGTCGCCCGTCTCGTTGATCGTGTCGG
>FWPU01002452.1_pt1 | contig 51351 bp, 52 predicted proteins | sample 2228361 | NCBI WGS metagenome assembly FWPU01 (sample SAMEA103939777, study PRJEB20133) | metagenome | reverse complement strand
CTCTCCTGCGGGAGGAACAAATCCCAATGAACTCTCCTGATTTAATCCCTACTGGAGCTGAAGGGATTTGAACCCTCGACCTTCCGCACGCCAAGCGGACGCTCTCCCACTGAGCTACAGCCCCGGACAAATTCCAGAGTTTATCCATCCTGAAGGTCTGGATTTTGCTAACCAATATATTATTCTTCTTCCTCACTAACAGTTGGTACAGCGGCTTTAACAGGGCGTTTCTGTGGAGCTTTTTTCTGAGCTCTTGCCTTCCTCCTTACTCTTGTCGGCTTTTTCTGCTTTTTCTTTGCAGCCCTTGCTCTTTTTCTTAAATTACCGCCTCTTTTAGGATTTCTTTTTGCCTTTCTTCTTACCATAAAGACCTCCAGTAGGTATAATTATAATAAACTCATATATCCTGTGTCAAGATTTATAGATTATTTTCTTTTTCTCTCTATCTGAATAAGTATTTCAGCCACTGCACTGTACAACTCTTCAGGAATCTCCTCTCCCTCCCCAATTCTGAAGAGGGCATGAGCGAGGGGAACATTTCTCATAACCGGAATACGGTTCTCCCTTGCTATTCTTATAATTTCTGTTGCCATTTTGTCTAATCCCTTTGCCACAATATTTGGTGCATTGTCCCTCCCTTCGTTATATCTGACAGCAACAGCAATGTGTTTCGGATTCACAACTACAAAACTTGCCTTTTTTACTGATTCTCTTAATGAGTGCATTGCTATCTCCTGGTGCAATTGCCTCCTTCTGCCCTTTATTTCAGGATTGCCTTCGTCTTGCTTAAATTCTTCTTTAACATCGTCCTTTGTCATCATCAGTTCCTTAATGAAACTGCGGCGCTGATAGAGATAATCAAGCACTCCCACCGCTATCATAAAAATTAATAATGGCTTGATGAAATTAATAGATAAATTTTTAATAACCTCGGGTATCAATCTTATATCAACATATTGAATATAGTAAATGAGTTTCATAAAGGATAAAACTGAGAATATAAACAGCAAGATAATGAAAAAGAATTTTAAAATTATTTTAAAAAATTCAAAGAAGTTCCTTTTTGAAAAGATTTGTTTCAGATGATTCAATGGATTTATTTTGTTCCCTTCGGGTTTGAGTGTTTTAAAGGAAATTAACCCACCTGTCTGGATAAGACCTGTAATGACTCCCGCTACAGAAACTGGCATGATTATCATCAGGACGAGTTTAAGAATTATGGAACAGGCACCCTTTAAAGAGGAGATAAGTTCCTGTCCCAATAGAACTTGCTCATTGAAAAATATAGAAAGGGAAGACCAATCCATATTCAACAATACCAGGAAAAGGATAATCAGGACAACCGCAGAGACAAGGTCTACGCTTCTTGCAACTTTCCCCTCCTCCCTTGCCTTTCGGAGTCGTTTTGGGGTCGGCTGTTCTGTTTTCTCTCCTGGCACAATATATTTATCGTGTGTTCAGGAGATTTTTTTCATGAAATTTGCCCTTTAAATCCCACATAACAAGCATGTTGTCAAAAATCAGGATATTTATTATAATACTAATTATGGGTGAACTCAAGAAAACCCTATTTGATCCACCAGAGCCAGTGGTTCAGCACGAATCTGTACCGAGGACAAAGAGGACCAGACCTTATTTACTTATCCTTGAAGGAGATTTAAAAGGCAGGGAATTTCAAATTGTAAAAGAGCCATTCCTAATTGGAAGGGATAAGAAAAATGATATTGCAATTGAAGAACCATTGGTATCCAGAAGACACGCAAGTATATATTTCAAAGACGGGGGTTATCGGCTAAAAGACCTCGGGAGCACAAACGGGACATTACTGAACCGGGAAAAAATTAGTGACTCACGGCTTAATGATAGGGACAAAATCCAGATTGGGAACACAGTCCTCCAATTTTTTATCGGGGCACTGGAGGTGTGAATATTTTTAAAAACCTTTTGACAAAAATGTTAAAAATGCTAAATTTTAGAATATTATCATATCAGGAGGCACAATGAAGAAGATTGAAGCAATAATCAAGCCATTTAAACTTGATGAGGTTAAGGAGAGCTTGAATGAAATTGGGATTCATGGAATTACTGTCACTGAAGTCAAGGGATTTGGCAGACAGAAAGGACATACAGAATTGTATCGTGGGGCTGAGTATGTTGTTGATTTCCTTCCAAAGATCAAGATAGAAATAATTGTAAAAGACACTCTGGTTGAAAAGGTAATTGAGACAATCCAGGAGTCAGCAAAAACAGGTAGAATCGGAGACGGAAAGATCTTCGTGACACCCGTGGAAGAGGTAATCAGAATCCGAACAGGAGAGAAGGGCGAGAATGCGGTCTAAGCGACTTTATTAATCGCACTTTGCTTTTCTAATGATAATCTCTGACTGAAATTCCTTCCATGCAATTTCCACCAAACTTTTCCCTAAACTCTCAACCAACATCTCCTTCCCAGCCCTTATAAGATAACCGTAAGCCATATCTTATAAATCCATTACCCTATATACAATCATCCTCGACCAGAAACTTGCAGGCATTAATAAGTAATTTAATACTTTTTGAAATTTTATCGTGCATATCTTTTTGTAGTTGAGCAATTCCCCCATTAGAATATCCAGTGACCAGAGATTGAATATTTTTTTGAAATCTGAAAAATAAAGTTGCGGAAAGTTAATTATTAAACCATTTCACCACTTTTGTCCTTTTTCCTAAAATACCACAAAAATAGCACACAAATCCCGATAACAATCAAACTGATAAACTGGGATGTGGAGAGATAATCTTTAATTACCCAGCCTCTCTCATCTCCACGGAAAAATTCAATTATAAATCTTTCTATTGAGTAGAGGAGAAATGTTACAAACATTAAATAACCATCGTAGGGCTTTCTCTTTTTTAAAAATTGCGTGACTAGAAAAATCAAAAAGGCAGAGCCGGATGAATAAAGTTGTGTGGGATGAAGATGCAATCCAATTGAACTACTTATAACCCAGGGCTTACCAACAAGATTTGGCATGACAATTCCCAAGGGAAGGTCTGTTGGCTTACCGTAGCAGCATCCAGCAAGGAAGCATCCAATTCTGCCAAAGGTCTCTCCCAGTGGAAGTGCTGGAGCAAAAATATCAGCAACGAGAAGAATTGGCTGATTTTTTACTCTAAGATAAATAATCCCGGTAATGGTCGCAAGGATTATTCCACCGAAAAAAACCAGTCCCCCCTCCCAGATTTTAAAGATATGAAGGGGCCTTGATTTATAATAATCCCATTCTACAATGATAAACAGGATTCTTGCTCCAACTATGGATGCAATGATGAACCAGAAGGAGATATCAAGAATCAGCTCGGATTTGATTTTGTTTCTCCTTGCCTCATAAAGAGTATATAGTAAACCGACTGTAAAACCAACTGCAGTCATTATGCCGTAGGAGTAAAAGGGTATGCCAAAGAATGTAAACATTACCGGCTTCATTTCAACCCTCCTCTGCTATCTATCCTCTCTCTTTTGCCTTCTTTCCCTCGATAATTAAACTAAGGACAATCAGTCCTGCACCAACTGAAATAACAATGTCTGCAAAATTAAATGTGGGCCATGTAAAGATTCTATAGTAATGAACATCAATAAAATCAACAACATAACCCTGTGATATCCTGTCCCATATATTTCCAAGTGCACCACCGAGAACAAATGATAAACTGAGGCAGGTCATCCTTTCTTCTCTGGACAATTTAAGGTAAATATAAACGATAAAAATAAGGGCAAGAATGGCAACTATTGTGAGGAATGGGATTCTAAACATACTATCAATGTTTGAAAAAAGCCCGAAGGCAGCCCCGGTATTCTCCACATATGTGAGGTCAAGAAAATTTTCAATTAGAGAGACAGAACGTCTGCCCTTAAGAAAACTTACTGCAAGGTGCTTTGTTAGCCGGTCCATAACAAAGCAGACAAATGTAACAGAAATAAATATGCCATGTCTCTTCAATAAATCTATCATGAGATTGCCTCAATACATCTGGAGCAGATTGTCGGGTGCTTCTGATTTTGCCCCACTGTGGGGTTATAATTCCAGCACCGTTCGCATTTTTTACCCCAAGCATGTTTTATATTTATCTTTATATCAAGTTCCTCTGATTTATAAATAACCTCTTTTAATGTTGTAACGAGATTTGCCTCAGAAACAATGAAAAGAGTTGGTAAAAAGGTCTTATATTCATTTAGTAATTCCCTAAATGATGATGACCCCGCCTCAATCTCAACACATGCCTCAAGGGATGAACCAATAAACTTTTCTTTTCTTTTGATCTCAAGCGCTTTCAATACTTCCTCTCTGATGGTCTTAAGTTTTATCCATTTCTCTTCGGTCTCTGCATCAATGTAATTCTCCTCCCCTGATGGAAATTCAGCAAGAAATACGCTCTGCTCCTTATCACCAGCAGGCATTGCCTGCCAGATTTCTTCAGCAGTGAAAGAAAGAATAGGCGCAATCACCTTTGTAAGGGTATTAAGAATTATGTAGAAGGCGGTCTGTCCTGACCTCCGCTCCACAGAGTCCTTTTTGAAGGTATATATTCTGTCCTTTAAAATATCAAGATAAAAGGAACTGAGATCCACGACACAGAAGTTATAAACAGAATGATAGACCTCATGAAAGAGATACTCATTATAAGATTTTTTGATTCTTTGCAGAAGTTTTTGTAATTTTTGAAGAATGTATTTATCAATTTCCAGCATTTTTGCAGTCGGGACAGAATCCTTTTTCGGGTCAAAGTCGTAAAGATTGCCGAGTAAAAACCTGAGGGTGTTTCTTATTTTTCTGTATGCCTCAACAAGACGCTCAATAATCTCTTCTGATACCCTTACATCATCTTTGTAATCCTCTGCTGAAACCCAGAGTCGTAGAATCTCTGCCCCGTATTTTTCCACTATCTCCTGCGGAGCAATAACATTGCCCAATGACTTTGACATCTTTTTCCCATCTCCGTCAACAATAAAGCCATGGGTGAGAACTGAACGATATGGTGCCTTATCTCTCGTTGCGATAGAATGGAGCAAACTCGTATGAAACCACCCGCGATGTTGGTCCGAACCCTCAAGGTATAAATCAGATGGCCATTTGAGTCCAGGAGTATTCTCGAGCACAACCGCGTGACTTACACCCGAATCAAACCAGACATCAAGTATATCCTGTTCATTTTTGAAATTATTCCCGTTGCATTTTCTGCACCTCACCCCTGGAGGCAGAAACTCCTTTGCATCCTTCTCAAACCATATATCAGATGTTTTCTCCTGAAACATCTTTATAATTTTATCCTTTACAATCTTTAAAAGTTCTGGCTCCTGCTGAAGTGATATGTATTCTCCACAATCCGCACAATAAAAGGCAATGATTGGCACCCCCCACACCCTCTGCCGGGAGATACACCAGTCTGGTCTGACAGAGACCATTCCCTCAATCCTGTTCCTGCCCCAGTGGGGAATCCACTTCACTCTGTTCCGTATGAAATCCAGAGATTTCTCCCTTAACTTATTGTATTCTACTGAAATGAACCACTGGTCGGTTGCACGGAAGATTACTGGCTTCTTGCACCTCCAGCAGTGCGGGTAGGAGTGGCTGATGACTCCTTCTTTCAGTAAAAGACCCCTCTCTCTTAAAATCTTTATTACCTCTGGATTTGCATCAAAAACATTTTTCCCTGCAAATAACCCAGCTTCATCAGTAAATCTCCCCCTGGAATCTACAGGCGATAGAATCGTCATTCCATATTGCTTACCGGTCCTGTAATCCTCCTCTCCATGGCCTGGTGCTATATGAACACAGCCAGTGCCCTCTTCCCTGCTTACATAGTCAGCCAGCACAATCCTTGAACTCCTTTTATAAAATGGATGCCCTGTGGTAATATCTTTTTCAAATAATGCTCTACCACTCAAAGTTAATATAACTTTATGTTTATTTACACCCAGTTCCCGCAGGACCTTCTGAATGAGGTCTTTGCATAGAATCAGAACCTTACTCTCAAAACTGATCCCGCCCTTCGGAACTATCTGTTCAATGACTTCTATTGCAGAGTACTCATAATCAGAATGCACTGCTATGGCAAGGTTTGCGGGTATGGTCCACGGCGTGGTGGTCCAGATTACAAGATAGACATCCCTGTCTCTAAGTTCAGGTATCTTCTCTCCACCATCCTGCACAGGGAAAGCAACATAGATTGAGGGAGATGTATGGTCCTCATACTCAACCTCTGCCTCTGCAAGGGCTGTCTCACAGGAGATACACCAGTAAACGGGCTTCTTCTCCCGGTAAACATACCCTTTTTCCACCATCTCAAAGAATTCCATTGCAATCCGGGCTTCGTAAAAGGGGCTCATGGTGAGGTACGCGTTCTCCCATTCGCCAAAGACGCCCAATCGCTTGAACTCCTCTCGTTGAATATCTACATACTTTCTCGCGTATTCCCTGCAGTGCTTTCTGATTTCTGACTTAGACATGTTTTTTTTTCTTGAACCGAGTTTTTTATCTACCTGTAGTTCAATTGGCAACCCATGGCAATCCCATCCCGGAACAAACCTTGATTCATAGCCCATCATATTCTTACTTTTCACAATGATATCCTTCAGAATCTTATTCAGGGCATGACCGATGTGGATGTTCCCGTTTGCGTATGGCGGTCCATCGTGAAGAAGAAATTTTTCCTTTCCTTTATTCTTTTCAATTAACTTATCATATATCCGGTGTTCCTCCCAGAATCTTAAAATCTCCTTTTCACGATTTGGAAGGTCCGCCTTCATGGGAAAGGAGGTTCGGGGCAAACAGAGTGTATCCTTATAATCAATCTTCATAAATTGTTATTATAACTTTAATAATACAATATCTGTCAAGGGAAATGGTGGAATACTGTCAAATTTTAAGCACCCCTGCCATATTGAGTTTTCCACCCTTCAGCAACTGTAATGCTCTATTTGCTTCCTGTAATGGAAAAATCTCTATCTCCGTCTTCACTGGAATTTTTGCAGCAAGGGCAAGAAATTCAGAAACATCCCTTCTTGTGCTGTTGGCTGCTGATTTTATGCATCGTTCATAATAGAGAAGGTTATAATCCATCTCGGGAACAGGAGTCATGTGGATACCGGCGAGGACAAGGACTCCGCCTCTGTCAAATTTCTTAAGGGCTTTAGGAATCAGTTCCCCAGCAGGTGTAAAATTTATTCCTGAGTTGAGCAATTCCGGCGGTTCATCATCTACTGAGCCGGTCCATTCGGCCCCGAGGTCTTCTGCAATCTTCCGATGCTTCTCACTCCTTGTAAAGACAAAGACGCGCTCTTTAAAAAACCTGGCAATCTGAATTACAATATGGGCAGATGCTCCAAAACCAAAGAGTCCAAGGACATCTCCCTCCTTTGCTCCTGTAAGACAAAATGCCCTGTATCCGATTACACCTCCGCATAAAAGGGGTGCCACATTTTCATCAGAAATTGACTCCGGCAGTGGGTGGGCAAAGTCCTGATGAATTTTTACATACTCTCCGTATCCACCGTCAACACTGTAGCCTGTAAAGATGGCTTCAGGGCAAAGGTTCTCCCTCCCGCTCATACAGAATCTGCATTTACCGCAGGTTGAATAGAGCCAGGGAATCCCTACCCTCTCTCCCTCCTTAAAGCCTGTAACGGACCTCCCCATCTTCACAATCCTGCCAGTAATCTGGTGCCCCGGGATAACGGGCATCTTTCCACCTTTTAGTTCTCCCTCAATTACATGCAAATCAGTATGACAAACGCCACAGGCAGAGACCCTTATCAGAATCTCATTATCGGCGATCTCCGGAATCGGAATCTCCTCAAGCGCGATAGGATTCTTCTCAATCTTATCAGGCTTTTTAAGAACAAGGGCTTTCATAAGTTTTAATCACGCTCTTTTCCCAAACAACCCCTTGATTGCATCGCCAATAAAGCGCACTCTGATTATCTCAATGCCTGGCTTTTTAGATAATTCCTGGAAGGGCATAACAACTCTCTTGAATCCAAGACGCTCTGCCTCGCGCACTCTCTCATCCGGCAACGCTACTCCCCGAACCTCTCCTGCAAGTCCAACCTCACCGAAAAGCACAGTTCCCGAATTCAATGGCTCGTTCTTCACACTTGAATAGAGGGAAGCAATCACGCTGAGATCAGATGCCGGCTCTGTTATTTTTACTCCACCTGCTACATTCAGGAAAACATCGTAACCGAAAAAACTTATCCCAAGTCGCTTTTCCATAATTGCAATCAGAAGATTAAGGCGGTAGGGGTCAATTCCAATTGTGTTACGCCTGGGCATCCCAAAGGGCGTTTGCGCAACAAGTGCCTGAACCTCCATCAGCAGTGGCCTTGCACCCTCAAGGGAGCAAGTGACCACAGTGCCTGAGGTCTTGAGCGTCCGTTCTGAGAGGAAAAATTCTGATGGGTTTTTTACCTCCTCAAGCCCTGAAGAGGTCATTTTAAATACCCCTATTTCGCTCACAGAACCAAATCTGTTCTTGTGCGTCCTCAATATCCTGAAATTTCGCCCTGTCTCGCCCTCAAAATAGAGGACCGTATCAACAATATGCTCAAGGACCCTCGGTCCGGCAATGGCTCCTTCCTTTGTCACATGGCCTATGACAAAGGTTGTAATCCCCCGACCCTTTGCAATCTGCATCAGTTTACCCGCACATTCCCGCACCTGTGAGACCGTTCCAGGCGCTGATGTAATATCCTGAGTGAAGAGGGTCTGGATTGAATCAATTATAAGTAAAAATGGCTTTACCCTGTCAACTGCGGAGGCGATATTCTCAAACAATGTTTCAGAGAGTATAAACAGATTATCTGACTTAATGCTCACACGGTCTGCCCGCATCTTTAACTGGGAAAGTGATTCCTCTCCGGAGACATAAAGAACACTGTTTCCTGACGCAGCAATCCTGCCTGCAATCTGTAATATGAGCGTTGACTTGCCTATTCCAGGGTCACCTCCTATAAGGGTGAATGAAGAGGGGACTATGCCTCCACCCAGCACATTATCAAACTCATTCAGCCCTGTTTGAACCCTCTGGACATCCTCTGTTTTAATCTCGCTGAGTTTCTTTAGCTCCCCGGGTGGTGCAGATAATCGTTCAACGTCTCTAACCCCCATTGACTTATAGGTCTCCTCAACAAAGGAGTTCCACTCCCCGCACTCAGGACATCTGCCAAGCCACTTCGGACTCTGGTAGCCACAATTCTGGCAGGCAAATACAGTGCGCGACTTCACCATAAAAAAATCATAACAGAAATGCCATGCATTCGCAAAGGGAAATTAATTTTAGGTAATAAATTTTTATTGCCTGGACAATGATTTTATGCTTTAATCTTTGCAGGCGTCATTAAATGACGCTGGAGAAAGTTAAGCCAATTCCATAATATTATATGACAGAGCTATCCGAGAGAGGAACTCTAAAAAAAGGCGCCTTCCAGTTGATTATCTTCTTGGGCGTTATAAGTTTATTAGGAGATATCATTTATGAAACCGCACGAGGGGTCAGCGGACAGTATTTAAATATCATGGGAGTAAATGCTACAACAGTGGGTTTTATTGTGGGGCTGGGCGAACTTTTAGGTTATGGCATACGAGTTATCTCAGGCCATCTTGCAGATAGAACAAAATCCTACTGGCTATTTACTGGAATCGGCTATGGGCTCCTCATCTCAATTCCCCTAATTTCTTTTACCTCCTCATGGCAGATAGTTGCAATCTTAATAATTATGGAGAGGATTGGAAAGGGCATCCGCTCCCCTGCACGGGACACCATTGCCTCCCATGCAGCAAAACAGGTGGGCACTGGCTATGGATTTGGCATTGCAGAACTTATTGACCAGATTGGTGGAATTATAGGACCATTTATCTTCACATTTGCGCTTATTGGAGCCACTCCGGCTGAAAACCCGGTCACCGCATACCGAAAGGCCTTTGCTTTATTCTGGGCACCTTATATCCTTCTATTACTGGTCTTTCTTACTGCCCGCATAAGGTTCAAACATTCTGCGGTATTTGAAACATCCCTCAAGGAGGACAAGCAAAGCGATAAAGGAGCCAGGACTTTTGCCTTCTACGCCCTCTTTGTCTTTATTACCAGTGCTGGCTCTGTAAGTTTTGCTCTGGTAGGATTCCATTTAAAAAAATTCAACCTCCTTGATGATGCCTATATTCCAATTATATATGCTATTGTAATGGGCATAGATGCTATTGTTGGAATAGGTGCAGGAAGAATCTACGACTATCTGAAAATAAGGTCAGGAATGGAAAATGCAGGGCTCTACACCTTACTTGCCATACCCATCGTCGGATCTTTTGTCCCAATCTTTGTCTTTTCAAAATCATTAAGTATGATTATTTCGGGCGCCATACTTTTAGGGTTCTGCATAGGAATGCAGGAGACAATCATGAAGGCAACAGTGGCAGATATAACGCACATCAGCAAACGCTCAACCTCCTACGGAATACTCCACATCTCCTTCGGGCTCGCCTTTTTTACCGGCAGTTTCGTTGCCGGGCTGTTGTATGACTATTCCATTAGTATTCTGATAATTTCCCTTATACTCATTGAATTGAGCGCAATTCCAGTTTTTTATAAAATGAGAGGTTATGTTTAAAAGTTTTGGGATTGTCTCTATCTTATTGATAAGAGGCATGCTCATTAAATCTGGAATTATTCCCCTCTTGTAGAGGGGCAGGGATGTTTCCCCTTTTTTCTTTTGCTCCCTAATAAAATTCATCTTCTCAATATATTATTTATCGGGGATTCTGGAGAATGGTTTCAGAATGCACAAGAAATACCTTATCCTCTACGTCATATTCTGACACACTGGGGAGGTAGTCTAATTTATAAGAACAGATGACTTATGAAATTTATCTTTAAATTCTATTTAATTTTAAAGGGGGCGTCAGATGGTAAAAAGTACTAAAGTTTTACTGCTGAAGTTGTGGCAAAAGTATTTGAAGGAAAAATCTTAGAGTTTCTGCCCTATGGCAAAGATTTCTCCAAAGGGAATCTGATAGTGGGTGTATGCCGGGATGTAATGGATGATGAAAATTGCAATAAGCTCAGTCATGCCTGGCTAAGAATTGATTCTTTTAAAGAATCAGGTAAGCATTCCACTATAGAAATCCCTGCAAGAAGGGCGTGGGTTGTGGCACACAGTAAAATCACTCCCGAAAAATTAAAAGAATACGAAAGACTGAAAAAATATATTCAGGAGGATGTGTTATGAAGGGCAAAAATGAAGAGAGGTGATTTTATGGATGAGTATGTTAAGGCTCAGGAGAAGTGCATCAGGCATTTCAACAGGGGGGGTAGTTCTTCTGGAAGGTGGAAGAATATTTGATGCAATCAAGGAATACCATAAGGCATTGAAATATAATCCTGACGACCCTCAAGTTCTCAATAACCTCGGTTACGCCTACGCTAAAACTGGAGGAGAATGAAAAAGCGTATTTAGTTTACAGAAGGTGTTTTGAAGTAATTGATGAAATCATAAAGGCAAAGGATATTGTTGATAAAACAGTGAATTTGCCTGAGGACTACGCCATGATGCTTGCCAGTGCAGGAACAATTCTTATGGAGAACCGTGACAGTGATGCAAAGAGGTGCCTTGAGCTTGCAGTAAGAATAGGACCAAGAAACTGGCTTGCAAGATATAACTTGGGAGTATATTATTACAATCAAGGACTGGTTGAAGATGCCTTAAGGGAATACCAGATTGCCTATAAACTGAATAAGAATGACCCTGAAATAATAGTTAATCTCTCAGGATGTTATGGAATCCTCTGGATGGAGGAACAGGGAGTAGAAATAATTGAAAAATACCTTAAAAATCACCCGCCGGTCCCTGACTTGCTCGCCAATCTTGTAACTGCCTATGGAAACCTCAACAGAACAGAAGAGGCAAACTATGTATGCAAGCAATGGATTAACCTTGCACCTGACTCACCTGCTGCTTATGCTGGGCTTGGCCCTGGCTATGCACTGCTTGGCAGGAGAGAGGATGCATACCGGGAGATTGCAACAGCAATAAAATTAAATGAAAAAGTCCATGATGAACTTGCAGAGGACTGGATTAAGAGCGCCCTTGAGATTCTGAAGGACCCAGGAGATAATTTCAGGCTTTTCCTGCTGTGGCTGATGATACTAATGGTGAGGAGAAGAAGGAATTTCCCGCATGGCAGGAAAATTTGACTTTTTGATGGTAAGTGTTTCACAGTTAAAGAAATTGTCATTAAACGAGCGCCCCCGTTGTGGGCTATGTGGAAAAACCCGCAAACTTACAAAAACAGAGTGTTGTGGACAATGGATTTGCGATGATACAGACAAGTATGTTCTATTCTCTTATGCACGAAATAGCTGCTATCGTAACCATGATAGATACACCCTCTGTTCGTATCATTATCAGGAAGGGCATAAGGGTGATTGGAAAGAGTGTCAAAAATGCAAGAAGAGTTTTGAAACCGAAATGTATGTATGGTATGGAACTAACGAATATAATTTTGAAAAACTTCCGAATCCCCCAAGTTATAAGCCGACAAGGTGCGTCAGGTGCGGAAGAATTATTAAATTGGCTGAAGAGCCCCATAGCATATCAGGTGGGCAATATTTTTGCGAAAGATACGGATATTATTGAACTTATGGAAAAAAGACCTAATGAAAGTTAACCTAAATAGGCTTCTTACTTAGAAGTATGCTAATCGTATTGCGCCATTTGTTGGCTATTCTGTGCCTACCATTTGTTACCGTGGTCGTAGTGCCATATTTTCTTCTGACTTCTCTGGTTGTTATTGATACGCGCTGGAGCAGTGCCTCACCGCTGGTGTGGCTACCTCGCTCGCTGGGAGTGGTTTTATTGCTCTGTGGTCTGGATTCTTCACCATTCTCACCAGTTCTGCGAATTTGTAGTGCGCTGTTAGAAAGGGCTTATTTTTCCCTCTGCGAAAGTGCAAGAAAATACGCATCATAAACAGTAATATTGTATCAAATAAAAATTGAGATTGTCATACTCCCGCAACTGAATTTATGCTATATTTTAGTAAATGGAACTACCCCTGTTTAAACATTTCCCAATCCTTAAGGAAAAGATACCATACATAACCCTTGGTCAATACCCCACGCCCGTGCATAAACTTGATAAATTTGCTGAGAAATCCGGCTTCAACTCGCTATGGGCCAAGCGTGATGACATGAGTGGAACTGCCTACGGTGGCAATAAGGTGAGAAAATTAGAATTCCTCCTTGCTGATGCAAGAATAAAGGGCAAAAGACATCTCATAGCAGTCGGTGCGGCGGGTTCCAATTATGTTACTGCAACCGGCATCTATGGCAGAAAACTCGGTTTTTCTGTAAGCGCTGTGCTCTTTCATCAGCCAGGAACCGATTATCTTAGAAAAAACCTCCTCGCTAATCTTTCCAACAATATGGAGTTAAACATCGTGTCCTCAATGTTTCTTATCCCATTCAGCGAGTTATTCTCCATTGTCCGCAACGGACTCAGGGATACCTACATCACACCACCCGGCGGATCATCTTCATTGAGCACCCTGGGTTATGTAAATGCAGTAATGGAATTGAAGGAGCAGATTCAGAGTGAAGAATTGCCTGAACCTGATTTTATCTTCCTCCCCCTGGGCACGGGCGGCACAATGGCAGGCCTGGTGCTTGGATGTAAACTCGCCGGATTAAGGAGCAGGGTGATAGGGGTCAGGGTAGTTGACAGAATTATCTCAAACTCACTATCTGTCAGGAGATACGCTGAGGGCTGTCTGAAGATTTTAAGGAAACTGGTCCCTGAACTCTATAACATAAAAATTAGTTTCTCCGACTTTTCTGTGCTCCATAACTATTTTGGAAAGGGCTACGCGCATTATACAGAGGAATCCATCATGGCAGTAAGGATGCTTCAGGAACTTGAGGGAATAAAACTTGAGGGCACATATACTGGGAAGGCCCTTGCAGGAATGATTGACTTTGTTAAGGGTAATAACTTACAGTCAAAGAACATCCTCTTCTGGAACACATACAATTCAAGGGATATGGATGGGTTAATTATAGAAAAGGACTATAAAAAACTCCCCGATGGTCTCCACAGGTATTTTGAGAGCGCAGTTCAAAAAATATTCATCTGAAACCTTCTTCTTTTTTCCTTTGTCTAATATAATAAAGTAATGAACGAGGTCTCAGAGGAAATACTGAAGAGGGCTATCAATGGAGATAGAACTGCCTTTGAAATAATCTATAATACCTATGCAGGCTTCGTTTACAGGAATGCATTAAGAATTACTGAATCAATAGAGGATGCGGAAGAGGTGACACAGGAGGTATTTATCAGGGTTTTGAAAAATATAAACAAATTTAAATTCAACTCTTCCTTTGGAACCTATCTCTACAGAATTACAGTGAACAGTTCAATAAACTATGTGAAAAAAAATGGAAAAAAACAGATTGACGGACAGATACCGGATGTTGATGAACCCCAGAGCAGTTCAACAATTGATGAACAATTTGAAAGAAAAGAACTCATTGAACTCTTTTTACGATTAATGAATACACTGGACGAAGAGTTGCGGGAGTCCTTCTATTTGAGGGAGGTTGAAGATATGAAATATGAAGAAATAGCCCTCCTCCTTGGTGAAAATATAAACACTGTAAAAACAAGGGTTAGAAGGGCCAGGGAACGATTAATAAATGGATTTAAGGAGTTTAAAAAATGAACTGCAAAGAGGTTAGAGAATTTCTCATCTCAGGCGATGCTGATAGTAAAATATCTGAAGATAAACTCTCCGCTATTGGTGCTCATCTGAAGGCCTGCAGAGAGTGTGCAGACATTGATGTCAGGATTAAAAACATCAAAGGTTCTGCAGAAAGATTCAGAGAAATCCTTCCGTCGGATGAAGTATGGAATAATGTAAGAGATGAAATCCTCAAGAAGAAAAGGGATATTAATACAATCTTCTGGAGGTTTCCTGCATTAACATTCGCTATTTCCACAGCAGTTCTTTTTATAATATTTACTCTTTTTATTCTTAAAAACAGAGAAGATGAGAACTCTCTTTATGAATTTGTAGGCACTCAGGCGGAATTTCTCGTCTCTCTTGAGATGGGCGATACCACCCTTTATGAACCGCTTTTTGAAGATAATTGAAACTTTTTTATTATATTGCTGTCAAATTTATTGAAGGAGGTGCAATATGAAAAATCTTATCACAGGATTCTTTCTAACAGGAATCTGGCTGGTTATTATAACACCCGCTCATCCCTATCACGGAGATAATGACCATCCTCTCCCCGGGGGAAAGGGCTTCTTCATGGGAAAGAGGGTTATGGATGTGCTGGACAAACTTGACCTCTCAGAGGAACAGAGGGCAAAAATTAACGCAATTCATGAAGATATGCGAGAAAAAACAAAAGGGTTAAGGGAAGAAATGCGTGAAAACATGAAAGCCCTAAAGGATGAACTTGACCTCTATAAGAGCGACGAAAGACGCATAAAGGAAATCATGCAAAAAATCAACGGAACAGGGGCTGAACTATTTGAGACGCATGTTAACACATTTATCCGGATGAAGGAAATATTAACCCCTGGACAGTTTGAGACATTCAGAAAGGAGATGGAGAAAAAGAAGGAAGAGATGAGAAAGGAGTGGAAGAAGCATAAATATCGCTGCAAGGACTCGCCTGAACCACCAGAAATGCCATAATAAAATCAGCCCAGACGAACCCAGTTCTTGGGCTCATATCCGAGTTCTCTCTTTGCCTTTGACATGTCAACCACTGCAGAAAATTTTAAACTATCTGCATCAACGGGATAATAATATTCCGTCAATCCCAATTTTCTCTGAATCCAGTTAATGGGACCAAGGAGTGGCGCAGGAATTGAATAAATTCTCTTACGGGCAAGGCGGGCAAATGTAGAGAGCGGTGCATTCTCTTTCCCCCCGATATTAAATACCCCGCTTATATCCTTGTGAATGGCAAGTTGAATTGCATTGACCACATCCCTTGAATGGATGAGATTAATCATGGGGTCATAGCCAAGTGGTTTAAAGCAGGGACTGGAATCAAAAAATATATTTAACTGTGATGTAATATTCCTGCCGATTATGTTCGTGAATCTCAGAATAACAATCTTCATCCTCGGATTATCCATCCTTGATTTGCAAATCATATCTGCATCAACACGGTCTTTTATCCAGGTATCAGCATCGGGATCAAAATTTAGGTCTGTATTCTCATCAAGTATAACAGGACCCTCTGGCCTGAGTTTATAGACAACTATACTACTCTTGAATATAAATTTTGTAATTCCCTTTGTCTCTATACATTTATCAATAAGATTTTTCGTTCCCTCAACATTAAGTGTATGTGTATCTTCCGCGTGTTTACCGGGTTTATTAACAAAGGCAAGATGCACAACTGTATTGATGTTTGCTCCTTTGAAGATTCCTGACAGGAAGAGATTATTCAACTCGCGGTATTTTAGAATATCACAGGGAATATAGGTAAAACGGGAGGGGCTGTATTCAGCAAAATAATATGGCCTTTCCTCCTTTGCCACACCGATTATTTTCCCTATTCTTCTATCATAGTATAACTGTTGTGCAAGCAACCTGCCTGCTGTACTCGTCACACCAGTAATTAGCACATTTTTGAGAGACGCCATCTATCCTCCTTAAATATGCTTAAAATATGCTCTTTCTCCTCTTTAATCCATTATTTATCAACTCCTGAACAGCATCCTGTACCATATTCGCAAGGAATCTCACCTTTTCTGGGTCCTGGATATCCTTTGGAGAATATCTCTTAGAGAAATCAAAGGGCTTCCCATAGTAAATATGATATTTAACTGGGAGGGGAACCAATCCGAGAATTCCCAGAAGGGGAAATGTGGGAGTGACAGGAATGTATGGCAAGCCAAACAACCTGCCGAGCCACTTAATTTTAAATAATTGAGGCGCCTGCTCCTCTGCCCCAATAACCGCCACAGGCACAATCGGCGACCTTGTCTTTAATGCCAGTTCTATAAACCCAACATTGAACCTGAGAAGTTTGTATCTCTGCGTAAAGGGTTTTCCGATACCCTTTGTCCCCTCAGGGAAGATGATAATCATATCATCATTTTTTAGCAAATATTCTGTATTCTTCCGTGAACCAATTACTGAACCGCATCTGTAAATCATTGTATTCACAAAGGGAAGTGCGCCTGCGAAATGGTCCACCACTCCCCGGGCAATTCTCGGTGGCTTCATTTTCTTTACAATATCAATTGCAATCATAATATAATCAATTGGTATGGCTCCACTGTGATTGGGTGTGAGAATTACTCTCCCCTTTGCAGGAATATTCTCTATTCCGGTGCTCTCCACTCTGAACCAGTATTTATAAAAAAAATTGAAGAAATAATAGGCGATGAAGGCGGACTCTGGCTCAAAACCAAATATATCATAACCAAAGCCCGCGTCTTTTATTTTTATGCTCTTGAGTCGCTCAACCTCATCTTTTGAAAGTAGTTTCTCCGCGTATCTTCTAACTAATAATCTTTCCCTTTCAGTCATTAATCATATTATAATGTTTAAATTAGCCTGCTGTCAAATTTACTCCTTCATTTTCTTGAAAAATCTGTGAAAAAAGCACGATAAATATAATGTATGAGGGTTATTATTTTTGCCATACTTCTATTTCTCTCCTGTTACGAAGTCATCAGGCCTCAGAATAAGGCAGTTGAGTATAATGTTCGGGGACTTGAAGCACTCCAGCAAGGAAATTATGAGGAAGCAATAGAGCAATTCAGCAATGCTGTTGAAGTAAGTCCGGAATTTGCCGGCGCCTGGAACAACCTGGGGCTTGCCTATTTCTACAGGGGAGATAATGAGATGGCACTCAAGGCGCTGGAGAAGGCCTGTGAAGTTGACTACAAATTGCCTGAGGCAAGAAATAATCTCGGCGTTGTCCTGAAGGAACTTGGAGAGGTGGAGCGAGCAAAGACAGAATTCAGAAGGGCAATAAAAGAAAGAAAGGACTATGCAGAGCCCTACTTTCATCTCGGCATAATAGCAGGAGAGGAAGGGAACTGGGCTCAAGCAAGGGAATTTTTTGAGCGCGCCCTTGACATTGAACCAGAATTTTCAGAGGCTGGCAAAAATTTAGGTATTACCTATATCAAACTCGGTATGATTCCCAGAGCCATCAGGCGACTTAAGATAACCCTTGAGAATGCTGGCGAACGGGATGACATTCACGACGCCCTTGGATACGCCTATTTTCTTAACGGTGAATATAATGAGGCACTGAAGGAATTTTCAATTGCAATTAATCTCAATGATAAAAACCCATTATATTACCTCCATCGGGGTATTATACTTATTGAATTCTCACGATTGGATGAAGCCCGTTCTGATTTTGTCAAAGCCCGTGAACTCAATAAGGAATTCAGTACGCCTGTGCTCCTCCTTGCCCTTCTTGATTTAAAACATGGAAAGAGTGAGGAATCTGAAAAGATTTTGAAAAGAATCAAACACTCCAATCTAACATCCGAAAATGATGCTCTGATAGAGGAATATACCAGAAGGTTACTCGGGGAGATTGAGAAATGAATGGCGTAATGAAGAGGATAGATTCAATCTTCAAAAAATTAAAAAATCACGAAAATGAAATTGGCTTAAAATTAGAGTTTGAAGTGAATGGAAAAGGGAAGGAATATCAATTTGAAGGCGAAAATATTAATATCACAATAGGCAGAGACAGCAGTAATGATGTAGTCATTGAACATAACTCTGTGTCAAGGAATCACGCCCGCCTCTGGATTAAGGACGGGGCAATTTGGGTAGAGGACCTCGGGAGCAAAAATGGAACCTTTATAAGAGACAAAAAGATATATGGTTCACAGAGGGTCGGGAATGAAATAACTGTAGGCTGGGTAAGGGTAAAAATTGATATGTTAACGCATAAAAAAGACAACGATACTTATATTTGCGATGAAAAATACCTTCTTGTTTCATTAATTACTGGAATAATTCTTGCCATTACCGGAACGGGAATAATAATTCTTGCTCTTTTTTATTCTTTTTTATAGAGATAAGCCATCTGGTGCAATGCTGAAATACGTTTCACCATGGGCGGATGGGTGGAAAGAAGGTCAGCAAAAAAGCCTTCCCTGTTATTCAACCATCTCCCTCTCGGATCAGCAATACAGAGGTGTGCTGTACCATAGGAAATGCTTCTTGTGGGCCTGTAGGCAAATTCAATCTTTTTGAGTGCGGAGGCAAGAGCAAGGGGATTTCTCGTAAGTTCTGCAGATGAAGCATCTGCAAGATACTCGCGCTTTCTTGAAACAGTCATCGCAAGAATCTGCGCTATTACTGGTGCAAGAATTATACCTATGAGCCAGAGGAAGAATAATAATGAAACACCAGTCCTCTTCATTGGCTTTGTTCGGACCCCCCTGCCCATTGTGTACCTCATACCCCTTCCTGCCCAGTCAGCGAGCAGGGCAATTGCACCAACAAGCGCAGCCACTAAGGTCATCATCCTGGTATCATGATTCCGGATATGGCTCATTTCATGACCCACAACCCCCTGAAGTTCTTCTCTGTTCAATGCACTTAGCAGTCCGCTGGTAACAGCAATTATTGAGTTTGTAGGCGATGTTCCGGTTGCAAAGGCGTTCGGGTCTTCGTCATCCACAACATATGCCTTTGGCTTCGTAATCCCGGCAGCAATCGCCATCTCCTCAACAATATTATCAAATTGCCTCTCCTTAAAGTTCGTAATGTCCGCCGGCTTTGCATAGGTAGCAGAGATTACTGCATTTGGAGCATCCTGATAGCCAATGTAGGCAACAAAGGTCCCAATCATGCCAGAGAAAATTGTCCCGAAGGGAATAAAGAACCCGCCTGCCTCAAGGCGGATCATGAATACATCTATGCCAAATCCAAGGAATAAGAAAAATAGGATAAAAATAGTCAGAACGAGATAGGTGGCTCTTTTATTCTTTTTCTGCTGTTCGTAAATATTTACGGGCAACCCCATAAATTAAGTTCAAATATTCAAATCAACTTTGGGCGCTTCTCTCACTACCTGTTCCTTTACCTCAAAGAGTTCCGCTGGCTGGAAATCAAATATGCCTGCAATAATGTTTGACGGCACAACCTGCTGTTTTATATTAAATTTCGTAGCAATATCATTGTAAAATTGCCGCGCAAAACTTATTTTATTCTCAGTGCTTGTAAGTTCTTCAATTAACTGTGCAACATTCTCGGATGCCTTTAGATCTGGATAATTTTCCACAAGGGCAAATAACCTGCCCAGCGCCTCTGAGAGCACGCTTTCCTTTTGTGCTGAATCAGCAACACCCTTTGCAGACAGAGCATTGCTGCGCGCTTGAATTACCTTCTCAAGTGTCTCCTTCTCAAATTTCATCTCACCCTTTACAGAATTCACAAGGTTTGGAATAAGGTCGTGTCGCCTTTTTAACTGAACATCAATCTGCTTCCAGGCATTTGCAACCTGGTTTTTGAGTGAAATCAGTGAGTTGTAGGTAAGAACCACCCATAGAAAAATCACTGCCAGAATAATACTTAAGATTAATAGTCCCATAAATTACCTCCTTTTTAATTGATATATCTCCACTTTTTTATTGTGTTCCTTCAATGAAACCGAAAACTCGTGGCTACCATCATTCCTGGAGACGAAATAGAGATATGGCACATCAGCAGGATCCAGCACTGCATTGATTGCATCAAGTCCTGGATTACATATTGGACCAGGGGGCAACCCACGATATATGTAAGTATTATAGGGTGATTTTATTTTTAAGTCGACCTTCCTCAAATTTCCTGAGAAATTAGGCAGGACATAAATCACTGTTGGGTCTGCCTGAAGGGGCATTCCCTTCCTCAGACGATTATAAAAAACCTGAGCCACAAGGGGCATCTCCTCCTTAAGATATGTCTCCTTCTGCACGATAGATGCAAGAGTAATTGCCTGATGGAGCGTAAGTTTATGTACACCTGCCCTTTCTTCAGCATCTGTAGGCAGTTTTCTTCTGAAATTTCTAACCATTTCTGACAGCATCTCTCTTTCTGACATTCCTTTATGAAAAATATAGGTGTCAGGGAACAAATAACCTTCAAGTCCCTTTTCCTCAAGCCCAAAGGTTTTTAAGAATTCTCTATCTGAAAGAACCCTATCAAATTCCTCTGCTCTTCCCAGCCCGCTGTTAATAAGTAATGTAATGATTTGTCTGACTGTAAATCCCTCAGGAATGTTTATACTATATTTTTTCACCCACCCCCTGGTCAGGAATTTCAATACCCTGAGTGGACTTATTTTGCCCTCAAACTGATACTCGCCTGCATGAATCTTTTTTGAAAGATTTAAAAAACGCCCCAGCAACTGAAATTTCTGGGTGTCCGCTATCACTCCATTTTCATAAAGATTCTTCGCAACTGCATTAAGTGACATTCCCTGAGAAACTTCAATAGTAACTGGACTATTCAATTCAACAGGAGACAGGATAAAAATAAGGAATGAGATTAAAAAAACAATAATAATAACAACTGGAACATAGACAAACAATATCTTAATGCTAACTGGTTCTTTCTCTGAATCCATTATTGAGTTCTTGAGTCAAGATACCCTTGAAGTATATATACTGCGGAGAGACCATCCAGAATATTCTTTCTTTTTCCGCGGCTCATCTCTGCATCATGAAGGACACGATCAACCGCTATTGTTGAAAATCTTTCGTCCCATTCCAGGACATCAATACCTGTTGAATTTTTTAATTTCTCAATAAAATTTTTAACAGCCCGTGCCATTTTACCCTTTTCCCCATTGAGATTATAAGGCATACCCACCACAATTTGTCCAACATTGTATTTTTCAACCATACCTTTTATCACTGCAATATCCCTTTTCAATCCAGTCCGCTCAATGGTCTGAAGGTTCTGTGCGATAATTTTCAACTCATCACTTACCGCAACACCTATTCTCTTTGTCCCTACATCAAGACATAAAATACGCATTCTAAAATTGTAGGATATTATAATGGTTCTGTCAAGATTAGGATGTGTGTTGTTTAAAGTTTCAATTGTCACCCACAATAAGTTATCTCACAAGTTTATGTTTAGCAATTACTTTACCTCCTGCTTCTATGAATAAAGCATCGCCTCTCAGTTTTGTCCATACTTTACATTATCTTTCTTCCTCAAAGTGGACATTTAAACTTTATACGATATATAATTCCATAACATTCTGGACTGTATAGGGTCGTCAATAGGAGGGGCTTTATTATACTGTTCTGATATTTTTCATATTAGGATGTATAAAGAAAATACCATATTGCTATGGAACTTAATTAGTGTTATAGTATTTCTATGCAACAGATAATGTACAGCGACTATTCGGAATTTGATGAAATCCACTGGTGGTTTAAAGGAAGAAACAGGATCCTTGAAGAGTTCTTGAAGACACTCTTAGATAAACAGCGTGGATTAAAAATCCTTGATATTGGCTGCAGTACCGGCGTGATGCTTACACAATTATCCTCCTATGGTGAGGTTGATGCAATTGAACCCTCTGAGTTTGCAATTAATGTATGCAAAAAGAAGAATATCCCTCGTGTGAATTTAATCCATGGGACATTTCCTGAGTCAGTGCCAGAGGGCAAAAAGTACGACATGGTAACACTTTTTGATACCCTTGAGCATATGGATGACGATATTTTTATATTAAAAAAAATTAATGAAATAATAGAACCAACAGCAAAGATTATATGCACAGTGCCTGCATATCCATTTCTCTGGAGCCATCATGATGTAGTTAACCAGCACCGTCGTCGTTACACCAGGAGAACACTGGAGGAAAAGACCCTTTCCGCCGGTTTTAAAACCTTGAAGATAACATATTTCAACACCATCCTTTTCCTGCCAGCAATTCTTGTAAGGTGGTTCAGGGAATTAACCCCTTTTTTATCACGGGGTAAAACGGACATTCGGCTCTTCAGAAACAGGCAGATAAACAGGGTGCTTACGGAGATATTCTCTCTGGAGAAATTTCTGCTCAAAGATCATAACCTTCACTTCGGACTTTCCATTCTTTATGCCGGTGAAAAATTGAAAACAGGATAAATATTCACAAAACATTATATTGACAAAATCAGTTTTTTCGTATATATTAGTAGAAAAATTATCCAAAGGAGGGTATATATGGCAGTAGCAAGAGTAACAGAGGTTGTTGCTTCATCACCGAAGGGCTGGCATGATGCTGTTCAGGTAGGTTTAAAAAGGGCTAATAAAACACTCAGGAATCTTACCGGTATTGAAGTTGTAGAACAGAAGGCAAAGGTGGAGAACGGTAAAATCACCGAATACCGCGTTAAAATGAAAATTACATTTATCCTGGAGGACTAATCCTGGTGTAAAAACAAAGTTTACAACTTAGTATAGAAATTTTCATCAAAAAATCAGGATATTATTATACTAAAATGTGCCCCTCAATCTTTATTTCAGTTCTTAGATTTTGTAAAATGCTCAGTAATTGCATCAACGAGCCCATCCATTGTATAGACCTGCGGAACAATATGGACATTAATTCCATGCTCTCTTGCTGTTTTCTCCGTAACAGGACCGATGCATGCCACTTTTCTCTCTGATAATAATTCCTGTAAATTATCTGCTCCCACAATCAGGACGAAATTTTTCACCGTAGAGGAACTTGTAAATACTATCAGGTCTATTTTTTCCTCTTTAAGTATCTGAAGCATTTTTTCTCTTTTATCAGTATCCGGAAGAACCGTCTCATAGACAGTGACAACATCAACCCTTGCTCCCCTTTTTTTCAATTCAACCGGAATGATATCCCTTGCCACCTTTGCGCGGGGAAGCAGAATTTTTTTATTCTTGAGATTTTTCCCGAATAACTTTACGACTGATTCTGCAATAAACTCCTCCGGCATGGCATCAACAGATATATTATATTTCTCAACCTCTGCCTTTGTCCTAGGTCCTATTGCCATAACTTTCACCCCTTTCAAATCCCTGATATCCTTTCCATTTTCCCTCAATCTTGCGAAGAAAAATCTCACTCCATTTGCACTCGTAAATATAAGCCAGTTATATCTGCTCAATCTCTTAATAGCGGAATCAAGGGGACCGTAATCAACTGGAGGAACAATCTTTATCATTGGCAGACTTATCACCTCTGCCCCGAGATCCCTCAACTTAACTGAAAGTTCCTCACTCTGTTCCTCTGCTCTGGTTATTACAATCCTTTTCCCGAAGAGGGGCTTTGTCTCATACCAGTTAATTCTCTCTCTCATGGAGACCACCTCACCAACTACGAGAATGCTGGGCGGGGTGATACCAGTATTTTTTACTAATTCTACGATACCACCAAGTGTGGACTGAAGGGTTTTCTGGACCGGCAATGAACCCCAGTGTATAACAACTGCAGGTGTGGATGGTGGCTTTCCGTAAGAAAGCAACTTCCCTACAATTCCTGAAAGGGTGTTCATTCCCATGAAAAACACGAGGGTCCCTTTGATTCTTGATATTGACTCCCAGTCAATAGAGGAGTGCGGTTTTGATGGGTCTTCATGTCCAGTAAGAAACAATACAGATGAGACTTCGCGGTGTGTAAGGGGAATTCCAGCATACTCCGGCACACCAATTGCCGCAGTAATCCCCGGCACAATCTCAAAGGGAATTCCTGCCTCCGCAAGAGCAATGGCCTCTTCACCACCCCTTCCAAAAATAAAGGGATCCCCACCCTTCAGACGAACAATCTGCCTTCCCTCCTTCGCCTTCTCTATCATTATGCTGTGAACCTTATCCTGAGGAATTCTCTGAGGTGTGTTTCTCCTACCGATACAGATGAACTCTGCCTTATCAGGGGCAAATTTTAAAATCTCCCTGTTAACAAGATAATCAAATATAACAACATCTGCCTTCTCAAGGCATCTCTTTGCCCTGAGAGTGACTAAATCAGGGTCGCCCGGCCCTGCACCAACGATAAATACCTTCCCACGAACAGACACAAACTTAAATCTCTCCCTTCTTCAGTCCATTTACGAGATATATTCTCACGGGCCTCTCCCGGCCCTTGACAGTAATAAGGTCAAGGGGGGTTACATTAACGACATCCTTTACATATTCATAAGTATGTTCTGAAATCACTATCTGATTCTCCTCAGAGATACTCTCAAGCCGTGAAGCAAGATTTACAGTATCGCCAATTGCTGTGTAATCCATTCTCTTCATTGTCCCTATATTGCCAACTACTGCACGTCCTGAATTAATACCGATTCCAATACTAAAATTTTTGATTGAGTCCGAGTAAACCTTACCCACATCAAGCCATTGTTTTTTAAGGGTATCCAGATGCTTGAGCATTCTAAGCGCAACAAGAACCGCCCTCTTAGCATGGTCTTCCTGAGGGATGGGCGCACCAAAAAACGACATGATACAATCTCCAATGTATTTATCAAGGGTTCCACCCTCCCTAAATATCTCCTCCGTCATTAATGTAAAAAATTCATTCAGCATATCCACCACATCGTGTGGCTCAAGTTTCTCCGAAATTGAAGTAAATCCCCTTATATCTGCAAACATAACCGTTATTTCCTTGCTTTCTCCGCCGAGATAGAGTTCACTTTTCTCGGAGATAATCTTATCAACAAGCGGCTGGGGAAGATACCTTGTGAGAGTATTTCTCAGACGCTCCTCTTGTAAAATTCTTTCATAGAGTTTTGAATTCTCAATTCCTATAGACGCCTGGCTTGCAAAGGCAGTAAGAAAATCAACGCCCGCCTGAGAAAAGAGTCCACCGCCCTTTCTGCTGTCAACATAAATTACTCCGAAGACCTTATGATTTCTATCCTTTAAAGGAACACAAATAACTGAGTGAATTCTATGGACAACTACACTTTCAAGGGCGCTGAACCGCTCATCCTGCGTCGCATCCATGGTGAATACTGGGGATGCTTCATTCAATGCCCTTCCGGCAATTCCGAAGGAAATGTCTATTGATTCCTTTTTGACAAGCCCCCTCTCAAAGTTGCGTGCAACCTTCATTTCAAGTTCACCTTTTTGGTTTAAAAGCATGATAAATCCCCGCTCAGCTCCAAGTGCCTTGATGGCAATGTCCATTATCATGTTAAGCAAAAGGTCAAGGTCAAATATAAAATTGATTACCTTCCCTATTTCAAAAAGGGCTGATGAAAGTTTTAATGATTTTTCAATCTCGTAGTAGTAGTTCCTCAGGTCATCAATCCTGCTGTCAATCTTTGTGAATGAACTCCCTACAGAGTCGGTCTCAATTATGCTCTTCAAACTGTAAATATCATCCCTCAATGCGTTAAACTTTTTAAATGCTGCGCTCGTTTCCTCACTCCAGATAGAGGCAAGAGGAATTGATTCTGACTTTTCATCAAGGAAAAGAAAAACAGTCCTTCCAACCCTTACCTTATCTCCATAATTTAATTCCCTTTCATCAACCCTGTTTTCATTTACAAAGGTTCCGAAGGTACTTCCTTTATCAATGATAAAATACTTATCCCCCCGTCTGAGAATCTCCGCATGAAAGCGTGAAACATAATTGTCGTAGAAGATTATATCATTACCCTCTTTCCTGCCTAGTGTGATTTTCTCTTTATCAATCTTTTTCTTGACATCCTCCCCTCGCTCATCCCTGTAGATAATATAGGGCACTATTTACCTCCGATAGGCTCCAGCGAAATGTTGATCACCAGTGGTTTGTCTAGCGTCTTTGGCTTAAAATTTATTTTCTTTTCAAATTGAGTATAGTTAGGATTAACAAGCTTTATAGTATGCTCCCCGACAGTCACCTGAATCGGCTCCTTAAGCGGTGTCCTGGCGACCAGTTTTCCATCCACATAGACATCAGCCCATGGATTTACCTTGACCATAAGATATGAATATTCAATCTTCTCCGACCGCATTGCCTGCTGTTCTTTCTTTTCCTCCTTCGGCTGTTCCGGTGTTATATTCACAGCGACTAGCTCTTTTTGTTTTTCCTCCGCTTTTAGTTTTACTGGTTCCGCTTTTAACTTACTTTTTGGTTCGGACTTTTTGGCAACTGTCTCTGGTGGGGAAGCTTTTTTCTTTTCCGGTTCAACCTTTTTCTTTGTTTCAGCTGTCTCCTGCGGCACTGCCTCTGGTTGCTTTACCTCCTGCGGCAATGGTGGAGGAGGTGGCGGCTCAACCTTTTGTAAATCAAGTTCAGGTGCTGGTTTAACTGCAAGGGCAGACATTTTTTCTATCTCTTTGCTACTGCGCACTGCAAAATACACAGAAACTCCACCCACAATCATAAGGACAATGACGCCTGTAGCAATATATATGCCCATACCCCTTTTCTTCTCGGGGATATCTGCCTTCTTTATCTCGTGTTTAACAGACACTGCCGGCTTTTTCTCTGGAGCCGGCTTGTGCACCTTTTTCTTTTCATTATTTAATTTCTCAAGATACTCCTTTGCAAGGGCATTATCCGGCTGAATCTGAAGAATGCGGGCGAACATCTGGATTGCATCATCAATCTTCTCAAATCCGAGATTCATATAATAAAGTCCCCTGTCCATGAATTGCTTTATGAGCATGGCGTTATATTTTTTCTCAAATTCATCCGGATTTTTAACAAATTCCCTAAGGAGTTGATGATCTACTGTAATACTATTCTTTTCAGCACAGAACTGCAGTTCTTTTAATATCTCAGTTACGCTTGCATATCTTTTATCAACATCCTTTGCAATGCACTTATCAATAATCTGCCCAAGTTCGGGGGGAATAGCAGGATTTACCTGTGCTGCCGGCTCTGGATTAAAAGTCAATATCCTCGTAATGGTTGCAGGATAGGTTTCACCTAAAAATGGTTTGATTCCCGTCACCATTTCGTATATAACCACGCCCATAGAAAATATATCAGCCCGTGCATCTATCTTTCTGTTACCCGCTGCCTGTTCAGGAGACATGTAAGCAGGTGTCCCCAGCGTAGCGCCTGTAACGGTCATAGAAGGAAGATGGGACGAGTGGGCAAGCCCGAAATCCGCAATCTTTACATACCCGTCATTAGCAAGGATTATATTCGCTGGTTTTATATCCCGATGAACAACGCCCTTATTGTGTGCATGCTCAAGCCCCTTGCAGATCTGTATAAATATATTGAGGACAACCGGGATTGGCAATTTTTTACCGATCCCCTGCTGCCCATCAGGCATAGCAAGCAGGTCCTTTAAACTCTTGCCATCCACATATTCCATCGCAATGATGTATGACATGATCTGGCCATCGCGCTCCTCTGAGCCATAATCGTGGATTATGATAATGTTTTCGTGATGAAGGTTTGCAGCAGCAGTGGCTTCTCGCTTGAAGCGGTCAATAAATTCCTTATCCTGGACAAGGTGCTGATGGAGCTCCTTGACAGCCACAATTCTGTCCACCGAGGTCTGGACTGCTTTATATACTACAGCCATCCCACCGCGAGCAATTACATCAAGAAGTTTAAATCCCCGGATAATTCTTTCCATTTCTTTATAAATTTAACTGAAGTTAATGAATTTGTCAAATAAAGAAGATGGCGCTAATACTACAGAGGTTCGGAAATTCCCTGTCGCCTTATCATCAGGAAATGGAGGGTAAGCAACACCATTATTATTGCTGGAAGAATAACTACATGGAGTGCAAAAAACCTTGTCAACGTTAACTGATTAATCTCAGCTCCCCCTCGGATAAAGTATTTCATATATTCTCCTATAAACGGCACTGTTCCAAATGCCTCTGTCCCTACTGTTGTCGCCCAGTAAGAGAGTTGTGTCCACGGGAGTAAATAACCCGAAAAACCAAAAAGGAGAGTAATAATAAGCAATAAAACACCGGTGACCCAGTTGAAATCACGCGGGGACTTATAGGCGCCAACAAAAAACACCCTAAGCATATGCATAAATACAAACAGAATCATAAGGTTAGCACCCCAGGCATGCATACCACGGATAAGCCATCCGTATGGAACAACATTCACAATCTCAACTACGCTTTTATATGCTTCTGTTGTTGTGGGTTTATAGTAGAGCAATAACAAAATCCCGGTAATTGCCTGATTTATAAAAAATACAAATGATAATCCGCCAAGGCAGGATGTAAAATAGTTCTCAAACCAGAAACGATAACGAGGCGTCGGCTTGTGCAGCTGTTTTTCTACTGCCTTCCTTATATGTAACCTTCTGTCAAGAGAACCATACAAGAAGCCCGTTAAAGATAGGAAATCTATAATATCTGTAAGAAGCGTTCTCTTCTCCAGATCCTCTCTTTTCTTTAAATCATTATCAGCCATAATCAACTCTCTTTTATTTCAATTTTTCCATTTACAATTGTTGCCTTTATCTGTTGGAGGGGTTTAGGTGCAGGACCCCCTATTACATTCCCATTAAGGTCAAACCTCGCTACATGGCATGGACAGACAATCTCCTGTGCATCCGGCTCCCAGTTGACAAGACATCCAAGATGGGTGCAGACCGCGGAAAGGGCAAAGACACCCCTCTCTGTTCGGATTACAATATAAGTGCCGCCTGCAAATCTTATCTTCTTTGAAGAATTTACCTCAATCTCTGATAGGGGTATATTTAAGACCTTGTTTCCGCCATCGGTCTCAAGGCCGGTAAGTTTCTTCGGCGGCCAGATGTATTGAAAGAGAACCTTACCTGCTCCCCCAATGAATCCGATGGAAAAGAGCCCTATTAGAAAACTCAGGAAGGAACGTTTTGATCTCTCTATACCCGATTTAACTCCTGTTGCGGAATCTTTTATAATATTATCCATACAATTTTATAATTATGAATTTCTATCTCAAAACCTGTCAAGAATTTTTTGGGGATTTTTCCATTACTATTTCGCAGACAGGGTATTCATTACAGTTACTACATTCAAGTTGGAGGGTGGTATGACTAATATCAAATTTATTTCGCAAAATTTCATTCACTTCGTTTATAATCCTTGCGCCTTCACTGAGGCGCTGGTCCTCTATTAGAATGTGAGCACTTAATGCATTCATTCCAGATGTAATGCTCCATAGATGAAGGTCATGGACATCAAGAACTCCTTTAACGCTATACATTGAATCACTAACACTCTCAAGTGAAATTCCCTTCGGCACTGACTCAAGGAGAATGTTACCGGATTCAAGCACAAGTTCCAGCGCACCCTTGAGAATGATGCCTCCAATAAGTATGCTCACAATCGAGTCAATGAGCATCCAGCCAGTAAAATAGATTATAATTCCTGCTGCAATAACACCAATAGAAGAGAGCGTATCGCCTAACATGTGGAGAAAAGCGCTGCGTATATTTAAATTTATCTGCTGCCCCCTCCTCAAAAAATAAATTCCCATGAGGTTTGCTATTAACCCCATTGATGCAATAACAAGGACCGTTACTCCCTTTACCTCCGGTGGATTTACAAACCGCTGGTATGATTCATAAAATATGTAGCCCGCAACAAAAAGGAGGATCGCGCCATTGATGAGTGCTGCGAGAATTTCAAATCTGTAATGTCCGTAGGTCCTTCTGATATCAGGAGGCCTGGAGGCAATCACTATCGCGAACAAACCAATGGCAATGGCAATGGAGTCCGTAAGCATATGTCCAGCATCTCCAATAAGGGCTAAACTGTTAGCCAAGAAACCTCCTATTGCCTCAACAACTGTCATTATGATGGTGATGGAGAGGGCAATCTTTAACCCCCTTTTGTCTTCTAAATTATTCCTGTTATGCTCGTGTGCAGCCATAATTATATTATGAGGCAAAATATGGATTATTGCAAAGACTATCCGCCACACTCAGCGGAGTCACCCTGGATCTTCTCTATTGCGTGTTTTAAGACAGGGAGCACAACCTTAAGACCATCCCTAACAGCAGAGGGGTTGCCTGGAAGATTTATAATTAATGTCTTGCCCCTCTGTCCGGCAATTCCACGGGATAACATGGAGTTGGGTGTGCTCTTGAGTCCCTCCAGTCGCATTGCCTCTGCAATGCCCGGTATTTCTCGTACAATCACTGCCCTTGTCGCTTCTGGCGTTACATCGCGCGGCGTAAGCCCCGTCCCACCAGTCGTCACTATCAAATCAACCCTGTGTTTATCTACATACTCAATTAATTTCTCAGAAATCTGCTCCTTTTCATCAGGAAGAATCTCATAAAATTTTACATAAAATCCCGCTGACTCCACCAATCTCCGAACAACAGAACCACTGATATCCTCCCTTTCACCCCTTGACCCTTTGTCACTTAAAGTCAAAATACATGCCACCCTGTTATTGTCCATTTTTTAGCCCTCAATTGTAATTGTTATATTGACTTGTTTGACCCTGCCGTCCTCCAGAGTAAATTTAACCGGTATCTTAAAGACTTTATCAGAAATCTTTTCCGCAGCCCCTACCTCTACACCCGAACTTTCATTTTGCAGAGAACTACCGGTCAAGGCAATCTCTTTATTTACAGGCACAGATGGGATTACTTTACCCTCTACACCTGACGGCATGGGTTCAACCTCAATCTCTGATGGGGCTGATGATTCAGGGGACTGCTCCTCTCTTATCTCCTGCATCTCTTCCAGACCTGCCTGCTGGGCCTCAACCTTAGCAAAGTCCGTTGATGTCCTTAACTTCTGTAGGACAAGTTTACTCACTGTTGTAAGGGTCTGGAGGACGCCCTGTCCGGTATGTGCTACTCCCTCAAAATAAGGAAAGTTATATTTATTAAGCGACTGCTGGAGTTCCTCTACTGAGAGTATGTCCGGCAGATCCCTTTTATTATACTGGAAAACGATCGGAATATCCTTCAGACCTTTGTTATAAAACCTGAGATTATCTTCAAGATTCCTCAAACTCTCAATATTCTCGTTGAGCATCTTTTTCTGTGAGTCCGCTACAAAAACAATACCATCAACATTTTTGAGGACAAGTTTTCTTGTCGCATTGTAATAAACCTGTCCCGGAACTGTATAAATCTGAAATCTCGTTCTTAATCCCTTGATTTCTCCCAGTTCCACTGGAAGAAAATCAAAAAAGAGCGTCCTGTCCGTCTGGGTTGCAAGAGTCATTAGTTTACCCTTATGTTCCGGTTTTAATTTTTTGTAAATGTACTGTATATTCGTTGTCTTCCCTGAAAGTCCAGGTCCATAATAAACAATCTTCGCATTGATTTCCTTCTTCTGATAATTTAAAAGAGCCATTTTAACCTGCCTTTCTCTGATTTAGCAAATTTCTCGCAAGATTTACCACAGCACCGGAAACATTCCTTGAACTCGCAAGGTCCTTCAAATCCTTCGTATTCAAAGAATTGACTAGTCTCATAGCAACCGGAACGGGCGTCTTGGGATTATTAACAAGAGCAACCTTTACCCTGTAATTTTTCACCCACTCCTTATTCCCTGCTATAATTCTAATAACATCGTCACAGACATTTCTTGAATTGGCAAACATAGCAATCTCACCTTCTGTAACCTTGGGGCTCTTTAGAACAGTGGTAGCAACAATTTTGTTTGCATCCCTTATAAGGGTTGTGCGAACCTCCTTATTCCCAAAGAGCGCAAGTTTTATCTTGTCTGCAACATTCATTGTTGCAAGTTTTTTTAGAATTGTCTCCCTCTCCTCTGGTTTCTCATCCTCCTCTTTATCAAGTGTAAGTTCTTTTGGGATTTCAAAAAATGCCTCCGGCACATCTGCTGGCACTTCTAAACTCTCAAGGACTCTGGGACCCTCCGGAATTTGTTCTTCTTTCCTTTCCTCCTCTATCTCTGCCTTTATCTTTTCCTCCTCCACCTTTATCTTTTCCTCATCCACCTTTCTCTTTTCTTCTTCCTTCGCTTCAATTTCCTTTGCTTCAATCCGCGCAATCTCTTCTGGTTTGAGGTAGATTTTTGAGAGTTGCCTCAGAAAAAATTCCTGAAGACGTGCCACGGTTGAAGCACTTAAGGTCTGGGATTCAAGCAATGCCTCTAACAGGTTCTGATCCTTCATTAATCTTGTCTGATTAAGAGAAATTACCTCAAGTACAGAGGGCGTTCCAATCTTTATAAGTCTAAGCAGCGTCTCTGTTGAAGTATTTTTATTCATTGCAATTAATTCAAGTAGTTCTGTATTCTTTTCAAAAATAACACTTAACGCATCAAGAACCTGAGAAGGGAGGTCTGACTTTAATGCATTCTTTATGGAATCATAGGACAGTTCCTGAATAGATTTTAGTGCTGTCTTTTTGACGTCCTCATCTAACTCTAAAAACAATAAGGATAAAAGAATGATCTGGTCATTTATAGATAATGGAAAGAACCCCTTCGCTGCCTTTAACTTGAGTTCTTTTGAAACGCCTGCACCAACAAGCTTTTTTACACTATCCGGGATGCTGAAATTAACTTTTGTTGAATCCATAAATTTTGTGAATCTTTTACACCTTCTTCTCTACAATCCTGGCTTCCATCCCCATGCCTTTAAGCTTCTCAACTGCATCCTTTGCACGCTCACTTTCAGGAAAGCCCATTTCCAAATTATATACCCTCTCAGACGATTTGCCAATATCAATCGTTACTGTATATCCACTCTCAGAGGCCTGATTTTTCTTCTCTATGGCTTCATTAATAGAAGAATAGGAACCGAGTTTTATCCTCTTATTTTCACCTGCATCAACAAGTTCTGCTGGAAATCCCTTTATAGACATTTTCAGACGAATGACATTGGCTTCTGCTTCAGGCAGAGGTGGGTCAATGTAAAGATTATAGACCTCAACTGTCTGCATGGCTGACGAGACTTTAGGAGTATACCCTAAAATTTTAATCTTTATTTCTTGCGCCTTTGCCTCCTCCTGCGTCTTAAAGGGCCCTACAGTAACAATGAACCTATTGACCTTTGCCACTGGTTTTGGCGCGGGCTTTTCTACCACCTCCTCCTTCCTCGCTTCCACCACTGGTTTCTCTTCCGCAGAAATCCGGGGTTTGCTCTCTGGTTCTGGAGATAGAGCTGGTTCCGGAGACAGCACTGCTTCCTGGACTTTTGATTCCTCAGGTGCCTGCTGAACAGGAGTTTCAACCGGCTGTTTTTGTATTGGGATCTCCACTACTGCACTTTTTGGCTTTTCTTCTGATATGCCCTTTTCTTTACCCTTGCCTCCGAAAAATATATAGCCACCCACTCCAGTAACTACTACTATTACAACAATACCAATAACCGGGAGAAGAGGAAATTTTTTCCTTTCTTCAGCCCTTGGGGTTGGTGTAATTACTACGGGCTGAGGGGGGACCCCTATCTGTGGGGTTGGTGATTTATATTGAGGACTAACAGGTGTCTCCTTCTGGGCTTCAAAGATTGGCTCTTCAAGCAATTCCTTTAACGAACGCTGGGGCGGTGGTGTCACAGGCAGTGGTTGTTGTTGTGGTTTCTCAACTACTGAAGGAGCAGGTTTTTTTACCTCTTTATATGTTGTCGAAATCTCCGGCTCTTTTTCCTTTTTCACCTCTTTGTGAGGTGGTTCCTTTAAGGTCTCCTCTGTAGCAGGCGGACCGAAGAAGTCATCAAGAAGAAGGTCCTTTTTTATAGATGCTTTCTTCTCTGGCTTTGGCTCTGGCTCTTTTTTCTTACTCTCAACTGGCTCTTCCTCAGCAGGCGGTTTAAAAAAATCATCAAGCAGGAGGTCCTGACTTATTCCCTTCTTTTTGGAACCGTCTTTGGAATCCATTTTAATCCTCCTTTCCCTCCTCTCCACCCAATTCCTGCTTTTGTGACTGAATGATCTTCTCTGCAATCTGAGCAGGGACCTCACTATATGTATAAAATTCCATTGAGAAACTGCCTCGCCCCTGCGTAATTGACTTCAGATCCTGAGCATATACCAGTATTTCTGCAAGGGGAACATGTGCCTTTACTATCTGGTACCCTCCGCTTCCATCCACCCCCATAATCTTTCCTCTTCTGCTGTTAAGGTCCCCAATTATATCTCCCACACATTCCTCCGGGACAGTGACCTCCACTGTCATAATTGGTTCAAGGAGGACCGGTTTCGCCTCTTGAAGCGCCTTTCTCAATGCCATTGCTCCGGCAATTTTGAAGGCAATATCTGAGGAATCAACCACATGATATGAGCCATCCACAAGGGAAACCTTGATATCAATCACGGGGTAACCGGCAAGGACACCTTTTTGAAGTGCCTCCTTCACTCCCTTCTCCACGGATGGTATAAACTGTCTCGGTATTACCCCGCCTACAATCTTATCCAGGAACTCATATCCCTTGCCCCTTGGTAATGGCTCAACCTCAAGCCAGCAATCACCATATTGTCCCCTTCCTCCGGATTGCTTTTTATATTTTCCCTGAACCCTGCTTTTGCCCCTTATAGTTTCTTTATAAGGAACCTTTGGCAGGGCAATTTCCACATCCGTGCCGAACTTTCTTTTTAGTTTCTTTACAGCAAATTCAATCTGGTCCTGGGAAGTACCGGAGAGAACGGTCTCCTTTGTCTGTTGGTCCCTTTGAATCTGTAAGGACGGGTCTTCCTCAATAACCTTGGCAATTGAAGTTGCCAGTTTATCCTCATCTGCCTTTGTTTTGGGCTTAATGGAAAAGGAAAGGACTGGATTTGGTATGCTCATAAACTTAAAGACGACGGGCGATTTTTCAGCACATAGTGTATCCCCTGTTGATGTCTCCTTCAGTTTTGTAAATGCCACAATTTCTCCTGCTCCACAGGACTCCTTCTGTTCCTGTTTTTTCCCTTTAATGAGATAAATCGCCCCAATCTTTTCCTTCAAGTTTTTTGTTGAATTCAATACCTGTGTATCCGGATTTAGCGTTCCTGAAAAAATCCTCGCATAACTTATTTTCCCGACAAATGGATCCATAATTGTTCTGAAGATCCAGGCGCTGAACGGTTCATCGCGACGCGGCTTTATTACAATCTCATTACCATCCGATGTCCCGGCACCCTTAACCTCCTGCAAATCAGCAGGTGAAGGCAGAAGTGTTGAGAGCATATCAAGCAGTACAGTCAATCCAACCATTGTGTGAGCAGACCCGCAAAGGAGTGGAAATATCTTCCGGGTGAGCGTCCCTTTTCTGAGATTTTTAAGCAATTCTTCCACGGTTAATGTCTCTCCATTGAGATACCTCTCCAGTGTTGCATCGTCAATCTCCGCAAGTGATTCAACCAGTTTTTTCCTGTATTCCTCCACCTCCTCTTTTAGTTCAGAAGGGATTTCTGTTTCGCTTTCCTTTTTTGTATTTTCGCCATAAACAAACACCTTTTGGGTCAGCAAGTCAACGACGCCCCTGAACTTTCCCTCCTTCCCAACAGGAACCTGTAGCACAACTGGTTTAACCCCCAGTTCCTTCTCTATCATTGCAATGGAATTAGAGAGAGATGTGTTCTCACGGTCCAGTTTATTAACAAAAATAGCAACAGGGAGCAGACATTCTTCAGCATATTTCCACAAACGGATTGAGTCAATTCTTAAATTATCCGCAGCGGAGACAACAAAGAGGGCTGAGTCAGTAATGTGAACAGCATTCTTAGTGTCAAAATGAAAGGAAGAAAAACCCGGTGTGTCAATAAAATTAAACCTATATCCTCTCCAATCCACTGATGCCACGGATGCCCCAAGGGTTATCCTTCGCTCTATTTCCTCCTCCTCAATTGCGAGCTGAGAGCTTTTATCTCCGGGTTTTCCGGGTTTGTCGCCATTCCCGGTAAGAAATAAAATTGACTCACCAAGTGCTGTCTTTCCTGTATTACTTCCGGAAAGAAGCAATACATTTCTTAACTTTTCAATTGCCACAATGGCCATTTTACTTTAACTTACAAATATTATTACATTTCATTTTATATGTCAATATCTTGCCTGTTTCTTGAAAAAATTATCCTCAACCCCTCAAGTGTAAGAAACTGGTCAATCTCATCTATTGTTTCGCACTCCGGGGCAACAAGTTCCGCTAAGCCGCCTGTAGCAACAACTCCTGGACTATTTTTCATCTCACTCTTTATCTCATGAACAATGCGGTCAACAAGCCCTGCATAACCAAAAATTATACCTGATTGAATGCTGTTGATTGTGTTTTTACCAATAACATTTTTGGGTCTTATGAGTTCAACACGCGGAAGTTTTGATGCTGCCCTGACAAGTGCCTCTGTAGAAATCATCAATCCAGGGGCAATTACTCCACCGAGATATTCGCCCTTCTTTGAAACACAATCAAAGGTGGTGGCTGTTCCAAAATCAACTATAATAACACTTCGGCGGTATCTCTCATATCCTGCAACAGCATTCACAATTCTATCTGCACCCACCTCCTTTGGATTATCATAGAGAACTGGCATTCCTGTCTTAATGCCTGGACCCACAACCAGTGCCTTCACTGAAAAATACTCAGTGCAGGTTGTCTCTATCGTGTTTAAAAGTGGCGGCACAACGCAGGAAATAATTGCACCCTTGATTTCCGAGGGCTTAATCTCTGAAACAAGAATCAATTGATGGAAAAGGAGTCCATACTCGTCGGATGTCTTAGCATGATCTGTGGATATTCTCCAGTGTCCTACGAGTTTATCTCCTTTATAGACACCGAGGACAATATTAGTATTTCCTATGTCAATAACAAGTAGCATCACTCTCTCCTGAGGTAGTTTACATCTCCACTCAAAACCCTCCGTATGCTTCCGTTCTCAAGTCGCAATAAAAAGGCGCCGCTGTTATCAATACCAATGGCTCTACCTCTCAATTTTTCCCTCTCAGAAGATATTATCACAATCTCGTCCTTCATACCAAAATATTCTTCCCATTTCCTCTTAACGTGAGTAAAACCTTTTTCAGTGAGAGCAACAAACATACTCTGAAGGTTGTCCAGTAACCTCTGGATAAACCTGTTTCTGTTATATTCCTTTGATGTAGCAACCTTCAGGGTCGTAATCTCACTGCGAAGATATTCAGGATAATCCTCCAAATCAGCATTGAGATTAATTCCTATTCCCACAATAATAAAATTCACTCGGTCTGTCTCAGAATTTAACTCTGTCAGGATTCCAGAAAATTTTTTTTTGTCAAAAAGGAGGTCATTGGGCCATTTTAATTCCGGCTTAAGCCTGGTGACCTCCTCAACAGTCCTGGCGACACCAACACCTGCTGCGAGAGTAAATTGAGGGGACAGATATAGCGGGATGTCCGGTCTAAGAATCAGCGAGATATAGACATTACCAGCAGATGGAGAGTCCCAGATTCGCCCAACCCTGCCTCTCCCACCTGTCTGCTTCTCAGCAATAACAACAGTGCCATGAGGTGCACCCTGAGAGGCAAGGAGGTTTGCCTGGGTGTTTGTTGACTGAATTGTCTTGTAATAAATAATGTTCTTCCAGATTGAATCTCTCTCAGGGTAAATCTCCCATGGATAAGGAATATCCGGTGATAAATCCAATTTATATCCCTTTGACTGATGACCCTCAATCCTGTATCCCAGTTCTCTCAGAAAATTAATCTTCTTCCACAATGCAGTTCTGGATATTTTTTGAGTTCTGCTCAATTCTTCACCGGAGACAAAATCTCCATGAGCAGACCTTAATCTCCCGAGGAGAAGATAGATGTCTCTCTGAAATTTAATTCCCTCTACCTTCACTGACCATCTTTAAACTTATATTAACCCATCTTGCAGAATGGGTGAGAGCACCTGCGGAGATAAAATTCACATTTGTTGATGCAATCTTTTCAATATTTTTGAGTGTAATTCCGCCTGTGGCTTCAAGAACTGCCCTGCCTCTTGCAATGCGGACAGATTCACGTATCTCATCAACAGACATGTTATCCAGGAGAATGTATTTTATTCCTGAAGCGAGAGCAACCTTGAGTTCAGTGAGATTCTCTACCTCAATCATTGCATTCTCAAATTTACGGGGGTAAACTTTTTTTAAATTCGCAATGGCATTGTCTATTCCACCGGCACATTTTATATGATTGCCCTTAATCATAATCCCATCATAAAGTCCCATTCTGTGATTTTCTGCGCCGCCGACCCGGGTGGCATATTTCTCAAGCAATCTCAGTCCCGGCCTTGTCTTCCTCGTATCAAGCAGGATTGCTCTGTAAGGCTTGATCTTCTCAACAAAACGCCTGGTGTGAGTGGCGATTCCAGAGAGGTGTTGCAGAAAGTTAATGGCAGTCCTCTCCCCTGTCATAATTCCCCTTGCCTCCCCATAGACCTCTGCGATCCGCTCTCCCCTTTTAACCTCGTCCCCATCTTTTCTGATAGCAACAAAACGAATCTTTTTATCAACCTTCTTAAAAACATCTCTGGCAATATCAAGACCGGCGAGAATAAGCGGTTCCCCTGCGAGGATGTACCCTTTCCCTTTTGTCCCTTCTGGAATAACCAGCGAAGATATATCTCCGGAACCAACATCCTCACGGAGTGCAGCGGTTATTATCTCATCAACTATTCTGTAAAACCTATTTTCTGGCATCTCTTTTAGATAATCTCAGACGCTCCAGTGAATCATTCAGATTTTTTTCCCTTTCTTCCAGAATCCTCAATTCTTCTTCTTTTTCTCTCACTATTTCTTCCGGGGCTCTTTTTCTAAAGTTCCCGTCACCTAATTTTTCTGAAAGCACCTCTATATCCTTCCTGACCTTGCTTATTTCTGTTTCTACCCTCTTTATTTCTTTCTCAAAGTCAATCAGACCAGAAAGGTCAAGGAAGACCTCCATTCCATCGTATTTAACACAGAGCGGTGAGTTAAATTTGTGATTTTCTTTACTTACAGTTAAACTACTCAGTCGGGACAGAAAGAGTATCTGAGGGATAAATTCCTCAATAAGTTTTATCTTATCCTCTAAGTCCGTCCTCACATGGATGCTGAATTTCTCTGGCAGGGGGACACGGTGAACAGAGCGTATATTTCTTATTAGAGTAATGAGATTTTTTATATATTCAAATCGCTGGTATTCATCATTAAAACGCTTATCAGAAGCTACCGGATATCTGGATTTCATAATGCTTTCTTTTTTCCCGGGGATTTTATGCCATATCTCCTCCGTGACAACAGGTATAACTGGATGAAGCAGACGAAGAACCCCGTCAAGCAGGTATAACATCATCCTCTTCTGTTCTTCAGATTTCTCACCATTCATTAATGGTTTTACTGACTCAAGGTACCAGTCGCAGAGGTCATTCCATAAAAATTTGTAAATCGTCCTGGCAACAGCGTCAAAGTTGTATTCATTAAGCTCTTTTCTCACAGTTCTTACTGTCTCCTGGTATTTATGATAAATCCATCTCGCCAGTGTTGTCTCAGGCATAATTTCTTCTGAATAATCAACTGCCTTTGACTCATCTGTATTTGTCAGAATAAACCTTGCCGCATTCCAGAGTTTGTTGATGAAATGCCTGTATCCATCAATGTTCTTTTCTGATAATTTTATTTCCCTTCCCTGGGCAGTCAGAGCAGTGAGGGTAAATCTGAAGGCATCAACTCCGTATTTATTAATCATGATAAGGGGGTCAATTACATTCCCCTTTGACTTACTCATCTTCTGTCCCTTGAAGTCGCGCACAAGGGCATGGAGATAGACATGCCTGAATGGCACCTCCTTCATAAAATAGAGCCCCATCATTATCATCCTTGCAACCCAGAAGAAGAGAATATCAAAAGATGTTACCAGAACAGATGTGGGATAAAAAACCTTTAAATCCTGTGTCTCCTCTGGCCAGCCGAGGGTTGAGAAGGGCCACAGAGCAGATGAGAACCATGTGTCAAGGACATCCCCATCCTGTTCAATATTTCTGCTTTTACATCTCCTGCAGTCCAGAGGGGTTTCAGTGGAGACCGTAACTTCCCCACACTCCTTACAGTACCAGGCAGGAATTCGGTGCCCCCACCATATCTGCCTTGATATGCACCAGTCGCGAATATTGTTCATCCATGCATAATACGATGTATTCCATATCTCTGGAATCAATCTAATTCTTCCGCCCTCTACTGCCCTGATTGCTGGTTCTGCAAGGGGCTTTGTCTTCACAAACCATTGAAGAGAGAGCACGGGCTCAACAACTGTCTTACACCTGTAGCAATGTCCGAGAATTATCTTATAGTCCTCCATCTTATTGAGATACCCGTTAACTTTTAAATCCTCCAGCACCCTCTCCCTTGCAACAAATCTATCCAGTCCCTTATAAATGCCAGTAACCTCTGTCATCTTGCCTGAATCATCTATAGCCCTGATTGCTGGAAGGTTGTGTCTCCTTGAGATTTCAAAGTCGGCAAAATCATGGGCTGGTGTGATCTTTACAGCACCGGTACCGAAATCTGCCTTTACTGTATGGTCCTGTATGAGTGGAATCTCCCGGTTAATTAGTGGCAATATGAGCATTTTACCAATAAATTTTTTATATCTCTCGTCATCCGGATGAACTGCGACTGCTGTATCGCCAAGCATTGTCTCAGGTCTGGTCGTTGCAACAACAACACCACCAGAGGAGCCCTTAAAGGGATAATGGATATAATAGAGTTTTCCCGCTACCTCTTCCTGCTCTACCTCAAGGTCTGAAAGGGCAGTTCCACAGCGGGGGCACCAGTTAATGATATAATCTCCACGATAAATTAATCCGTCCTGATAAAGTGTCACAAAAGCGCGACGGACTGCCTGTGATAATCCCTCATCCAGCGTAAATCTCTCCCTTGACCAGTCGCAGGAGACAGCGAGCCGTTCTAATTGCTCACGAATTCTCCTGTGGGACTCCTCCTTCCATTTCCAGACGCGCTCTATGAATTTCTCCCGACCAAGGCTTATTCTATCCTTACCCTCTTCCTTCAGCATTCTTTCAACAACATTCTGTGTTGCAATGCCAGCATGGTCTGTGCCAGGCAGCCAGAGGGCATTAAATCCATCCATCCTTTTGTAACGAATTATTATGTCCTGGATGGTGTTATTAAGGGCGTGTCCGATGTGAAGTGTCCCTGTAACATTTGGTGGAGGAATAACAATGGAAAAGGGTGGTGCCTTTGATTCTGCATCCGCGCGAAAATATCCCCTTTCCTTCCATTTCCTATACCATCTTGATTCTGCAGAAACGGGCTCGTATGCCTTTGGCATTATTTCTCTATTTTCTACTTTCATGGAAAACTTTTATGTATTATAAAACTATCTGGGCAAATTGACTCCAGATTTATGAACTTTTCTTCAGTTCCTCCTCAATCATTCTCTTCGTAACCTCATGGATATTACTCTTCTCAATTGCCTCTTTTACAAAACCCCTCGCAATAGAACCAATTACCTCCTCTGTAATCTTTTCTACAAGCCGCGGGAGTAAACTGGATAGAATCTCTGAAACCTGCCTTTGAATTTCCTTTGATATCTCATCTTTTGAGATTGCTTCTTTTACCATTGCTTGCTCACCGGTCGGCTTTCCAGCCCCTTCCTCCCGAATAAGAGTTGTCTCCTCAACTGGCATAGCTTCTTCCGGCAATGCCTCTGCTTCTATTGGCTCTGACAGAGCCTCCTCCTCACCCATTCCCTCTAATGAAAGTCCCTCTTCTATTCCCTCTTCCAGCGGTATTGCCTCTTCCTCTGGTGATGGCTCTGTTCCAAACTCCTCTGCAAGGGGCAGAACCCCTTCCTCTTCCTCCCTCACCTCCTCAGCAGAGACTTTAGCCGCCTCCTCCGCTATCTCAATTGCTTCCTCTACCCTTGGGGGTTCTCTTTTTTCCTCCACGCCCTCAAAGCCCTCCATGCTCCATAAATCCTCCGGTGCCCGCGCCTCCTTCTCTTCTGGCTCAGCACTTACTTCTGGTGATTCTCCCTCTACAACCTCTTCTACTGTCTCTCCTTCTACAACCTCTTCTACTGTCTCCCCCTCAACGACCTCGCTCGGTTCCATATTCAAAGAATTCAATGATTCCTCTATCTCTGCCTCTACTGGTTTCTCCGCAACCTCAGCCATCTGTGGTCTCTTTGCCAGCAGTTCGTTAACCTTGTTAATCAATGCCTGCGTCTCAAAGGGTTTAACTATGTAATCATCAGCTCCAACGGATTTTGCCTTATTAGAATCAAATGGTTCAAAGGCACCAGCAAGCAAAAGCACAGGCACGTCCTTGAGTTCTGGCGACTTCTTTATTGCCTCGCATACATCATAACCATTCTTACCCGGCATCCCTATATCTGCAATTATAAGGTCCGGCTTCACCTCCATGGATTTCTTTATCGCCTCCTCACCATTACCGACAATCACAAGTTCATACTCCTTTGAAGAAAATGTGATTGTCATTACCTTCTGAATCGTGATACTGTCATCTGCAATTAATAATTTTTTCGGCATTTAGGCCTCCTAATTTTTTATTTCTATATCTTGAAAAAAATTGTTAATTATCTTTAGGTCAAAATAAAATATATCCTCTCCATTTAACTCACCTAATCTAATGCTATTCTCACTCAAACCAGATTTACCTTCACCAATTATCTCTTCCTTATCAAATATTCCCAGTATTTCACCAGCCATAATCCCAACCTTTCCGAATATTGATTCAATAATAATCAGGATTCTATGAAGTTCGTCACCGACATTAATATTTAAAACAGGAACAGATTCTTTCTTAAAAAAGAAGAGCCCGCTAATGACCGAAGGCACAAAAGGGATCTTTTCAATTAATGGGTCCTGGACAACACCACTCAGAACAAGCGTATCCACTCCCCAGAGGCGGCCGTCTTTCCTGAAGACCATGTATCTTTCTTCCTTCATGCAGCAACACCTGATTCAAACATCCTGAATTCCTCAAGTGAGAAAAGGGCATCTATCTTTAATATAAAGAATATTCTGTTCTTAATAAAACCAAAATTCTCAAGGAGACCTTTGGTTGCTCTTCTTATTATCTCCGGCAGAGGGGTAATTTCCTTGCATTCAAATATTTCTTCAAGAACATCGGCTGAAATCCCGAGGGTGCAAAAAGGATGTCTCAGAGCTATTACAACACTCCCCACCCCACTTACTCCGTTGATTCTCTTTCTCAGATTTATAAAAGGAATCTGATTCTCGCGAAACTTAATTGTTCCCATATTATCATAAAATCCTTCTTTCTTTACTCCTTCTATAATTTCTGCACCGAGAACATCCTGAAGAGGGAGCCCGATTCTATAACCGCAAATACCTGCTATGAGATATTTTGAATCCATATAAAAACCCATTATAAATTTACCATATAAATAAAAAATGTCAAGTGCTTTGATAGTAAGTAATGTTTCAGGTTTGATATTGTTGACTTGCCACCCCAGGTGGTTTAATATCAAACAGATGAACAAGGGGATGCTTTTTTTGATTGATACAAGTTCTTATCTCTTCCGCGCCTATCATGCGATTCCTTATCTATCCAACTCAAAGGGCTTACCAACAAATGTCCTACTTGGACTTACAAATATGCTTCTCAAGATAATGCGCGAGCATAAGCCCGAATATGTTGCAGCAGTGCTTGATTCAAAGGAGCCCACATTCAGGGATAAAATCTTTGCTGAATACAAGGCATTGAGGCCGCCGGCACCAGAGGACCTGAAGATTCAGATTCCCCATGCAATTGAACTGATTAAAGCCCTGGGGATAAAAACCATTGAGAGAAGCGGCTTTGAGGCGGATGATGTAATTGCAACAATTGTAGAACAGATGAAGGATTCGGACATCCAGATTATAATCGTAACAGGCGATAAGGACATGTACCAACTCGTCTCTGATAATGTATATATTTTTGACACAATGAAGGATGTCACGGTGACGCCTGAGGAGGTTGAGAAAAAATTTGGTGTGCCCCCATCACAGATTTCAGAACTTTTAGCCCTTACCGGTGACTCCTCAGATAATATCCCTGGTGTTCCTGGCATAGGCATAAAGACAGCCCAGAAACTGCTGAATGAATTCGGGAGCATAGATAATATTCTAAAAAACGCCGATAATATACGACAGATGGCATTGAGGGATGCCATCGTTAAGTCCACTGAACAACTTAAAGTTAATAAACTTCTTGTCAATCTTGATAAAAAAATTGATATACGCTTCAATCTCAATGATTACAGGCGCGGAAAGGTTGATAAAAGCACCATCAAAAAGTTATTTATAGAATATGAGTTTTTCCGCCTTCTAAAAGAATTCGGATTTGAGGAAGAAAGGGCGACGGAATATAATTTCCTTGTAACAGAAGAAAAAATACTTTCGTTTTTAGAATCCCTCAGGGATAAAGAGTGCGGGCTTGCAGTTGATTCAAAGACAATCGCTGTTGCTCTGAGCAATTCATCGGCAAGTGCATTTAACTTTAATGAAGGTATACTCAGGAAAATATTTGATAATGCCAGCAGGGTATATCTTTACGATACAAAGGCATCTTTCAGGTTTTTAAAAGATGATATTCCCTGTAGGAAAATTATTGATATAAAGTTAATATCCTATCTTCTCAATCCAAATTATCCCCCCCAGGATTTAAATACAATTACTATCAGGGAACTGGGGGCCTCAATATATCTGGACGATAACAGCACCTCTCCGCTTTTCGCTTCCTCAGAGTCAGGGAAAAAGAAAATGTCAGAGTCCTCTTTAATCTATGAGACAGGAAGGATTCTTCTCCAGAAACTGATAGCAGAAAAACTTGAGAGATTATACACAGAGATTGAATTGCCACTGATTGAGGTTCTCAATAAGATGGAGTCCCGTGGGATACTTGTTAATAAAAGTGCACTCTTGAATCTTGAGGAAAGACTTAACCAGAGAATCAACTCCTTAGAGGACGAAATATTCAGTATTGCGGGTGAGGAATTCAACATTGATTCCCCAAAACAACTTCAGAAGGTCCTCTTTGAAAAATTAAATCTACCACATAAGAAACGCACAAAGACCGGCTATTCCACTGATAGTGAGGTTCTGGAACAACTTGCGAAGGCACATCCACTTCCAGCAAAGATTCTTGAATATCGTTCCCTGGCGAAGGTAAAGAATACCTATGTAATTCCATTAATTGAATCAATAAATCCGGAAACAGGGCGAATCCATCCTACATTCCATCAGGATATAGTAGCAACGGGCAGGCTATCATGCAGTAATCCCAATCTTCAGAATATTCCTGCCATCGGAGAACTGGCAGAGGAATTACGAAAAGCCTTCATAGCAGATAAGGATATGCAACTTGTCTCCGCTGACTACTCTCAGATTGAACTGCGACTCCTCGCCCATCTCTCTCAGGATCCAACCCTGATAAAGGGTTTCAATGAAGGGAAGGACATTCATTCTGCAACCGCTGCTCTGCTTTTTAATGTGGATGAAAACGAGGTCACGACAGAGATGAGAAGAAAGGCAAAGGTGATAAATTTCGGAATAATCTACGGAATGAGCCCTAATGGACTCTCACAGGAGTTGAAGATTCCACTGGAGGAAGCGGATGAGTATATTCAGGAATATTTTCTGAAATATCCTGCAGTCAAAAAATTTATAGATGATACAATTGAGTTTGCAAGAAAAAACAGGTTCGTAAGGACATTATTCGGAAGAAAAAGACCCATCCCGGATATCTTAAGCCATCAGGAATCTATAAGAACTGCTGCAGAAAGGACCGCTGTAAATTCCATAATGCAGGGCAGCGCAGCAGATATCACAAAGATTGCAATGATCAGGATTTATAATAAAATCAGGGCGGATAATTTAAATGCCCACCTTCTTCTCCAGATTCACGATGAACTGATACTTGAGGTCGGGGAAGATGTTCTTACACCTGTAAAAAAGATAGTTGTTGAAGAAATGGAAAAGAGCGCCCTGTTGAGCGTCCCTCTTAAAGTAGAATTCAAGTATGGCAGAACTTGGGCAGAAGCAAAAAGTTAAAAAATTTTTCTGTTGTTACTATTTTGAAATGTCACATAGGAAGAGTTGATGTAAATTATCCTTACTTATGAGAACTGAAGCGCTGAAGTGCTGAAGGTATCCAATGAGAAGCAAATGGTAGCCGCACCTTTTAAGGTGCGTAAAAAAGTCATTTGCTTTCACCAAATTATCCTCACTCTTATTTTATCTCCCCTCCACTTTTCTAATCTCCCTTCCCTTGATGGGAGGGGATACAGGGGAGGGTGAGGGTGGAGTTATTTGCGCAGGCTACCTTATAAATACCAAATATGTGACATTTTAAGTAGTAATAACATTAAAAAATTTTTCTTGAAAAAATAAAAATCAATGGTATCATTATTTACATCAAAAAATAAAGGGGCATGCAGGAAGATTTGAAAAATAAAAAACTTCTTGTTGTAGACGACGATAAGGATCTTCTTGAAGAGATCAAGAGAAACCTTGAATCCCGAGGGTTTACTGTAACAACTGCAATGGATGGGCTAGAGGGGCTCTCCTGCTGTCTGAAAGAGAATTTTGACCTGGTAATTACTGATATGCGCATGCCAAAGATGGGTGGAAAGGAGATGATAAGAAAAATCTTGATGAAAAGGCCTGACATACCTGTAATTGTAATAACTGCTTACGGAAACATCCAGGAAGCAGTACGAACGATTAAAGAAGGTGTAAGTGATTACATCCTCAAACCATTAAACTGGGATGACCTCTATATGAGAGTGGTTAAGGCATTACAGGAAGCAGAGGTTAACAGGGCAAAAAGTCAGTTTAAAGAAAAGGTTAATATCAGACGAAAGAGCGATTACATTATCTCCAATTCAAAAATAATGCAGGAAATCTTTTCTATCATCTCCTTCGCAGGAAAACGAGATGACCCGGTTATTATACTTGGAGAGGAGGGGACAGAAAAGGATAGGGTTGCAAGGGCAATTCATTACAGCGGGACAAGAAAACAGAATCCATTTGTGGAGATTAATTGTGTGGTTTTATCAGATAGAACATTCTGGACTGAACTTGTGGGGAAAAAATCCGGAAGCGGACATCTCTTTCAGGAGGCAGCGGGTGGAACCCTCCATCTTGAGGATATTCATAATCTCAACTATACAATGAAGGAGACACTTCAAAAAATAATAAGAAATTATTATCCATTCACCGAGGACAAAAGTTTGAGATTCATATTTTCTTTAATCCCGGAGGAATACAAGGATGATGAATTGCAGGGCATTGTTATTAAAATTCCCCCGCTCAGGGAGAGACACGAGGACATTCCGGTGCTGGCTTACTATTACCTTGAGGAGGCAATTATTGAGATAAAAAAAAGAATTGATGGATTCAGCGACGAAGCCATGAAGAGTTTATTGAACTACACCTGGCCAAAGAATGTAAAAGAGTTGAGGCAAAAGGTCTGGGATGCGGTAGTCCTGTGTAACAAAACTCTCATAACTCCGGAAGACCTTCTGATTGACTCCAGGATGTCACTATCAAAGCCAATTTCCTTTAAAGAAGCAAAGAAAAGATTTGAGAAGGATTATGTGACCCTTCTTTTGAGGCATTCCCGGGGTAATGTATCAAGGGCTGCTCAAATTTCAAAAAAGGATAGGAAGGATTTCTACTACCTGATGAGAAAATATAATATAAATCCGAAGGAATTCAGATAATAATACTTAATATCTTACCCAGTTTTTTCACCCCTGTAGCAGGCGACCACACCTGCTGTGTATTTATGGTAAAGGACATCTACGAACCCAATCCTTTCCAGAACTCTCTTAAGTTCTTCATCTCTGGGAAATCTTTTTATTGTATCTCTGAGATAAAAGTATGCCCTTGATTTTGAGAAAAGCCACCCGGTAAGTGGAATTACATAACCTAGATAAATATTATAAAAAAATCTTGGAATAAAATTGTCTGGCATGGAGAATTCAAGAATTGCGAGCCGTCCGCGCGGCTTCAAAACCCGAAAAATCTCCTTGAGCCCTGCCTCAAGATCAGCAAAATTCCGTATGCCAAAGGCAACTGTAACTGCATCAAATCTATCTGCAGAAAAGGGCAGTGCCTCTGCAACCCCTGATACAAAATGTAGCGAACCTCTTAACTCATCAGGACATCTCTTTTTTGCCAATCCGAGCATTCTAATGCTCGGGTCAAGACAGAAGGCTTGACAATCCCGCTTTTCCCTGCCTATTTCTAAGGCAACCTTCCCCGTTCCTGAGGCAATATCAAGAATTCTCTCTGGGCCCTTCTCAATGGCAATGCTGACCAGTTTTCTTCGCCAGGATGAATCCATGCCAAAACTGAACAGTGTGTTAAGAAAATCATATCTTTTAGAGATAGTTGAAAACATCCCGGCAATTTTTCTTTGCCTGGTTGATAATTTATCCACCATTATTTTGAATTTTTATTGTCCGGACTCACAGTCCATTTATAGGTGGCTTTCAGAAGTGGATACTCTTTATTATTCGTATATATAAATACTGTGTCCTCGTAATCCCTCTGCTCCTTAACCTCCTCTGTCTGTAAGCTTGCAGATATCTCAATAGTATGCTCATCCTTCTGCGCAATATCTCCGATATTTATCAACCCCTTTTGCGTCCTCACCCTTTGAATGACAATATCACCAACCCCACCATATTGAACCTGTAATTTACCCTCCAATTTCTGCCCCGCAGAAAGAACACCAAAATAACTACTTGGCGGATTTAGTTTTACACCCTTCCCAACCCAACCTGTTATTGGGAGAACTATACTGGGTTTATCAATATCTGTTGTCTTTAATTCAATTCCGCTGTTAAAATATGCATCCTTATCATGAGTATCAATCTTGAATTCTATCTCTGCTACCTCTCCCGGGGATAAAACCCTTTTATCAATAACTGCTGATGTGCATCCGCATCCAGGTGCAACCTTTAAAAATTTCAGGATTGAACCGCCTGCGTTGTAAAGTTTGAACCGTCCCAGAATCCACTCGCCCTTCTCCACTGTTCCGAAGTCATAATGAGTTGGTTCAACAATCAGGGATCCCGATGTGCGCGAGAAGATATAAAATTTCTGTGAGAATTTATTTTCAAGATTATATATAATTGATAGCGTCCGGGGGCTCATCGCAAGAAGGATTGTAGCAAATATCCTCACTATTAAAAGCCCTGAGGCAAATCTTGCAAAAGTGTCTTTCATGTCAATTAATATAACACTATAATTACGAGAATGTCAATCTGATTCTCATTCCCCGGTTCTCTCATTGTTTCCTTTAATGCCTCTTCGTGCGGACTGCTTTCAAACCGGGCGAGCAAACTATAAAAGTTTAATTTTTATGTAATCCTTTGTGACAAAGCCAAGAACTATGGCGCCCAGAACAAAGAGGATTAAAATATTTTAACAGAATAAATTTAATAAAGGAAGGTAATATTTACGCTTTGAAATGATACATGTTCAGTTCAGTTATAGTTGACAAACATCAAATAATAAATAATAATCTATCATAAAAGTTTCGTTACAGTTAAGCTTTAGGAGATTGAAAATATGAAAGTTGTTATAATAATGGGTTCAAAAAGTGACCTTGAGTGGTCAAAAAAGATTGCTAACGCCTTAAGCAAATTAGGAATCGAAAGCACCTTAAGGATAGCATCAGCACATAAGGTGCCCTTTAAGGTGCTTGATATCATCAAAGAGTATGAAGGTGGAGATGTTGTATTTGTTACAGTAGCAGGAAGGAGCAATGCATTAAGCGGTTTTGTTGATGCACACACAGTAAAACCTGTGATTGCGTGCCCCCCTTACAGTGATAAATTCGCAGGCGCTGATATATTCTCAAGCCTGAGAATGCCCTCTGGAGTAGCTCCTTTAGTGGTGTTAGAACCAGAACATGCAGCACTTGCTTCTGCAAAGATTCTTGCAATAAAAAATAAAGATCTCCAACAAAAAATAAAAGAATATCAAGATGAAATGAAAAGAGAAATAGAGGAAACTGACAAGGAGGTAAAAAATGGGTAGTGTGAAAGATCTGGTGTTTTTGCGAGAGCCCCAAAATAATAAAGAAGGGGTTGGGCGCTTTATCTTTTCAGATAGATATTCAGTATTTGACTGGGGCGAGATGCCAGATCATATCAGCGAGAAAGGCAAAGCAATCTCTATAGCGACCGCATATTTCTTTGAAAAGATTGAAGAATCAGGGATAAAAACGCATTACCTGGGGATAGTGGAAGATGGGAAGACCAAAAGACTGAATGAATTAAGAGAGCCACAGAATATCATGGAATTCAAGCTCCTGAGAGTAATAAAGCCTAAAATCCAGGGGAATACTTATGATTACTCTATCTATCAAGAAGAGAAAGGAAACTTCCTCATACCTTTAGAGATAATATACAGAAACTCATTACCCGAAGGGTCTTCTGTCTTTAGAAGGCTAAGAGAAGGTAGTTTGAAATTAGAAGATAT